>Ga0315899_10006968_pt1 | contig 12172 bp, 7 predicted proteins | sample LakEriMetagenome_2_FD_203518 | JGI IMG/M metagenome (GOLD analysis project Ga0315899, IMG submission 203518) | Freshwater fungal communities from buoy surface, Lake Erie, Ohio, United States - Buoy 4 MA112 | ecosystem: Environmental > Aquatic > Freshwater > Lake | place: USA: Lake Erie, Ohio... | reverse complement strand
TGTTCCTTACTGCGGAAGAGGACCACGCGGTATTTTTTGGCGGCGGGGCGGGCCTTGGTCTTGCCGCTGAGCCAGGAACGGATCGCCGCCGGGCTGCTCCAGTAATCGAACATCACTTGCCGCCAGACCCACTGCCAACGCTGCAGTTGCTCGGCCAGCATTCGCGTCGTGGCCTCGTCGGCGCGGGAAGCGATTTCGAAGTTCTCGGTCGTCACCAGCTGATAGCTGCGGGCTGGCCAATTCAAATCGGGATGGTCCTTGGGCGCCTCGCGGACAGTCAAACGCTCGCTGTAGGCTTGCCAGCCATCGGGGCCGCGTCGATGCCCCAGCGCCTCGCGAGCGGTGACATGCTCCGGGTCCCAGTACAAGACTTCGTGCAGCAACTGATAGGCCGGAGCCCCCTGCTCGCCCTCGGCCAAGCGGCCCGCGAGCTGAAATAATTGCTCGGCATAGTTGGATCGAATGGTCCTGAGCTTCTCGCGCCAAGCGGCATCCAGGGCGGCGGGAGGCTGCGGGGCCGGTCCTTCGGGGAGAAACAGGTATTGCCGCTGGGGATCGCGGGGGAACAAGGTTTGCGCGGTCGCGGTCCGCTCCTCGTCCAGCCCCTGTTCGCGGCACCAGTCCGACAGCTCCTTGAGTCGCAGCTGAAATTCCTCGTCCAGAGATTCTCGCGTGCTGGCCGCATTTGGCTGATCCTGCGCGAGGGCAGGCAGGCCGGTGAAGCGGCCGGCTGGAAATGCGACGAGCAGGAACAGCAGATACAAACGGAGCCGTTTCAAGTGATTCACTTTCCACTCATGGACAACCGAAACCGAATCCTGACTCATCCTGTCGCCGATGAAATTGACCGCTCCTCATCAGGGGCCGCTGCACCGGGCCAGCGCGCAAAACCATTCCGTTCCCTCGCGCGTTTGCTCGATCACCTCGCGTCCAGCTCCTCCAATTTCAGCCGAACCGAGAGAATGTAAGGCTGCTCGTCCTTGGTCCAATGCCCGTAGGTGGTCAGCACGAAGGTGCCGTCCGGGAGAACCTCGACTCCGGGATAGGCGCAATCGCTCCCTTTGGTGTTGTCTTTCAGTCGGACCAGAAACTGCCCCGGCGAGCCTGCGGCGAGGTCTTCCCAGGTCCCGACCCAGGCGACCCAGTCACCTTCGTAGGCGGAAGTCGTCCCTTTGGGCGAAACTTTGCGAAACGAGATCAGCAGGCGACCATCCGGAGCATACTTGGCAGTATGCCGATCTCCGTTGAGGCAAGCGGGCAAAGCCCGGGGTTCGGTCCAGGTTTTCCCTTCATCGCTGGAGAAGATAATCTGCGAGGGCGCGGTGCGGGTGTTTTCGCGCAGCAGACAGGCGAGCGCCTTTCCGTCAGGACTGCGGACAACTCCCGGCTCGCAAAGGTGGAGCTTGGTGGAACTGAGCACCGTAACTGGCGTGGACCAAGTCAGTCCGCCGTCGGTGGAATTTACTCGGAGCAATTTGAATTCGATTGGTTTGGTTTGTTCGTTGCGAGAGGATAGAAAGCGCCCATCGTCGTGAAACATCGCGAGATAATGTCCCGGTCCCGTGCGCAGCGGCTCGACGCTGCCCATGACCACAATTCCGCCCCACTCTCCGACTGGTTCGAGTTCCGACCAGGATTCACCATCGTCGCTGCTGACTGCCATGCGGGCGGGGTAGAGACCGGAAAACATGATCACGCGGCGATGGCCATCGGGAGCGATCACCCGATGCAGCGTGGGGGTTTCCTTGGAGCTCGCCCAAGACTGCGGGGTAGGCAGGCGCTCGCTCCAAGTCAGCCCGCCGTCGTGGCTGCGTTTGTAATTCACGGGGCCCTTGCCATGACCTTGCGGATAAACGCAAAGAATGGTGGTTCCGTCTTCCAGCAGCAAGGTGGTGGGGTGACCAAGGTATTGGCCCGGCTGACGATCAACCAAGACTTGGCGGGCGGTCTCTTCATTCAGGTCGATCAACCGGGGTGGCTCTGGCGGCGGGGCCGCAGGTTCCTGGGCGAGAGAGGCCTCTGCGGCAACCAAGAGAAGCAAACCGAAAACGAACTGGCCAAAGCCGCCGAGGGCAAAAGGAAACGGCTGCGACATCCCGGACTCCTGTTGATAAAGAAAGCCTCTCTATTGTAGGTTGATTCCCGCCTTCAGTGGCAGTTGGCCTGGGCTGATTCGGGATTCGATGCGAATCGTGCGAAATGGCCATCCCCGGCATCCCTTTTTCCGTTTCAGCCTTCAATCCGAGAAAGCACGCGGCGATGAGCACGGCAGCGGCAGTCAATCAAGCGGCAGTGAATAAAGTGATCCGTCTTCCCAAGCGGAGCGAAGTGGCGGTCGGCGACACTTGGGATTTGAGTGACCTGTTTGCGGACGATGCTGGCTGGGAAACGGCATTCAAGGAACTCGAATCCCTGATCCCGGGTTATGCGAAGTATCGCGGAGAACTGGCCAGTTCGGCAGCGACCTTGGCGGAATGCCTGAAGTTTGACACGGGCGTCGAACGGCTGGCAGAGAAACTGGGGAATTATGCCTTTCTGCGGTCGACAGAAGATCAGACCAATTCAGAATATCAGCGGATGGTCGGGCGATTCCAGAATCTGGCGACGCGGGCCGGTGAGGCTGCCAGTTACCTGCGGCCCGAGATTCTCGCCATTCCCGATGACGTGATGAGCAGTTTTTTGAAAGAGCCGGTTCTGGCTCACTACCAGTTGCTGCTGGATCGCCTGCTTCGCTACAAGCCCTACACGCTCTCGGCCCGGGAAGAGAAACTGCTGGCGATGCAGGGCGAGATGGCCGAGGCGACGAACCACATCTTCCATCAGCTGCATGATGCCGACCTGAAGTTCGGGCAGGTGACCGACGAGCATGGCAATTCCGTCGAGCTCTCGCCGGCGACCTTCAGCCAATTGCTGCAGTCCCCCAGCCGCGATGTTCGCCGGACCGCCTTTCATCAATTTTATTCCCAGTTCGAATCGCACCAGTACACGCTCGCGGCGACACTCAATGGTTCGATTCAAAAAGACGTTTATTATGCCCGAGCCCGCGGTTACGACAGCGTGCTTCAGCAAGCCCTGTTCGCGGACAATGTACCTCAGACCGTGTATGACAATCTGATTGCCGCGGTTCGCAAGAATCTGCCCGCCTTGTACCGGTACTATGATCTGCGGCGGCGGAAAATGAAGCTGCCGGACATCCATCACTACGATACTTACGTGCCCATCCTCAGCGACATCGTGGTTGAAAACAGCTGGGATCAGGCGGTTGAACTGGTCGTCGACTCGCTCGCCCCGCTCGGCCCCGCTTATTGCTCGACCTTGCGGGCCGGACTGGGCGGCCGCTGGTGTGACCGCTACCCGAATCAAGGCAAGCAAAGCGGAGCATTCAGCTCTGGCACCTACGACGGTCAGCCTTACATCATGATGAACTACAAGCCTCAAGTGCTGGATGATGTCTTCACGCTGGCCCATGAGGCTGGCCATTCAATGCATACCTGGCTGTCGAAAAACAAGCAGCCGTTTGAATACTACAACTACACTATCTTCGTGGCGGAAGTAGCGAGCACCTTTAATGAGCAATTGCTGACTCGACATCTGCTGGAGCGGGCCGCGGATGATCGGCAGCGGGCCTACATCATCAACAATCTGATCGATGACATCCGGGCAACGATCATTCGACAGACGATGTTTGCCGAATTTGAAAAGATCACTCACGGCATGGTCGAGGCGGGAGAACCGTTAACGATCGAGGCTTTCCGCAGCGTCTATGGCAAGTTGCTGGCCGATTACTTTGGCCCCGACTTTCAGATCGATCCGGAACTCTCGCTGGAGTGCCTGCGAATTCCCCACTTCTACCGGGCTTTCTACGTCTACAAGTACGCCACGGGCTTATCGGCTGCGATCGCCCTGAGCCAGCGTGTGCTCAAGGGCGGTCAGCAGGAATTGGCCGACTATCTCGGCTTCCTTTCCGGAGGTTGCAGCAAGTATCCGCTCGATTTATTGCGGGGTGCCGGGGTTGATCTGGAGCAGCCGGAGCCCGTGGATACGGCACTCCGCTACTTCGGCGAGCTGGTGGACCAACTCGACGCCTTGCTCTAACCGGTTTGGCCGGAGCCCAGCTTGCTCAATAGGCAATTTTCATGAAGTGGGGAGCCGGCAGATTGACGGGCCGGCCGTCGAGCTGATTGAGCTGCTCGACCAGCAGTTGGGTGTCGGTGTGGGCCTTCTCCACCCAGACTTGGCTGAGCGATCCGGGAACGCCAACCCGGTCGAAAGCCTCGTTTTCCAGGCAGGCCAGGACCCCGTCGACAATTCTCCGATTGAGTTCCGGGTTTGCCGACCACTTGTTGGGCGACTGCTGAAAACCCCTGAGCATGGAGCTGATCAGGACCCTCTGCTGTTGGGCTGATTGCGCGTCATCGTAGAATCCGCGTTCCTGGGCAAAATCCGCCAGCCGCTTGCGATCGTAGACAAACCGCTGGGCAACTTCCTGGTTGGGAAACCAGGCGAGGAACAGGTCTGTCCATTTTTCCACCAGACGTCGCAGTTGGTTGAGCCGTTCGAAGGCCAACTCATTTTTGCCTTGGGCTGAGAGGAGCAGCCGAAAGACCCGGTTCTTGGTCTCGACGTGGGCAATAAAGGTGCTGGAAGCGAGGCCGGTATACTCCTCGCGCTGCTGCTCCACATCGATGCTCACGAGGTACGCAGCCCAGATCCGGGTCAGCATTTCGCTGAGGAAGATCTCCTCGGCAATGATTTCGAAGGCGGGCCAGGGATTGTGTTCAGGATTGGGGTCGGCAAAGTCCTCGGCAAAGACTTTCAGTGCCGCATTCCAGCGATTGGAGCGGACTTTGGAATTCGTCCAGTAGTGCTGGGCGAGGAGCGCGTCTTGATTGCGGTTTGCCTGAAGCAGAGCGTGCGAATGAACGGCGAGCCAGGCGGCGATTTCAGCTTGTTGTCGGGCGTGCATGGTAAGCAATGTCGTTGGAGGAGTGATTTGTCTTCAAAGGGCTTCAGGCCCCGGGCCGGCTTGTTCGTCGGAGGTGAACAAGCCGGCCGCCGTTTTGGTGAGAAGACTGAGAAGCAGATGCCAAGCCAAATTCGGCGAGAAGAAAAACTCGGCCCGCGAAAACCGATGGCAAGATTGCTGCAAATGCCTGTCTGATGGGAACTTGCGCCTAATTGAGCGGCCTCCGTGTAACGCTCAGGGAAATCCTCTGGCGTTGCCGAAATGCAACGTGATGCAGCCAAAAGTCTGCATTGAGGCGTCGAGTCAACGACCACTCCTTTTTGGCCCAATCAGCAAAAAAACGCCGGGGCGGCGGAATCCTCGAGCGGGATGGAGAGACGCTGGGGGCGACCTTGGTCTGCCCGGCGGGCGGATCAAGCGGCGTCCATTCACTGCCGGCCAGAGCCCCAGGGAGGCGGGATCTCGCTGACTGCGATGTTGAGTCCAGCTGAGTCCTGTTGAGTCGATTCAGCACCCGGGCCGCGGCCCGGGTGCGGTCTGAACCTGCAGATTCGTCTCGCCACTGTGCCCCAGTGGGAGAGACGCGACCGGTTGCCAGCCGCAGGCGACAGCAGCGAGCAGTAGCGGCAGCCGTGTCTCCGCGGGGCAAAAGGCTCAGGCCCCCTCGGGGCACCGTGGGGCCGAGCGTGGGGGAGCAAAAGAGAATCGAGCCTTCGCCGGGCAGCATCAGCTGCGGTACAAGCTCTCGGCGGAACGGCCAAACGCGGTCAGCGGGGCTGCGCCGCGGAATCCGATCGCAATCGCAACGGCCGTAGCCGGACAGTGCCCGATTAGAACAGGTCTTTCAAGGAAGACCAACGAACATCGGCCCGCACATGCAATCGACTGGCCAACTCGGCGCAGTCGCTGCGCTCGCAAAGCAGATTCAGTGCAAAGTCGGCAAACGAGACCTGGTCGATTTCCGAGATGAGAACCAGGTCACTGGAGTTCAGATTGACTGCGGTAACTTTGGCGTTAGCCTCTTGTTCCAGCACTTGGCGGGCTGGCTGGGGATCGTTGCCTTTGGGGACCCCGAGGAGCAACCGGGCATCTCCCCCGAGTTGGTCGCTGAACGGCTGGCACTTGGCGAGAAGTTGACGAACCGGCGCGGTCCAGAGAGACTCTTCGGTATCGGTGACTTGGTTCAGGTGCTCGGGGCGGATTGTGCGACCGGCCTCGGCGATTTCCTGCGCGGCAGCATTGAAAAGTGCGGGCAGCAGTTGAGCCTGGAAGATCGCCGGGTCGCGGGCGATTTCCCAGAAGTTGCCGCGGGGAACGACTGCTTCATGGTAAAAACGCAACTCGATTCTCGAGAGTAGTTCGCTCTCATAAGTCTGCAGGATTTTCAGCTGCAATTCGGCGTCTGCATCGAGTTCCGTCGAAACGCCGAAAGCCTTCTGAAACGACTTCACGCCGGCCGAGATCCGAAGGCGGATTCTCTCGATGTCAGCGCGGCATTCCTCCATTGCCCGGCAGAGTCGGCGCTGTAAGTCCTTGTTGCAGACCGCTGCCAAGTGGCGATATCGGGCCTGAATGTAGCTCTCCAGCGCGCTCATCAGAACCATTCTGTCATTGCCTCGCGCGGCGAGTTGGCGAGCAACAATTTCCTCTTGCTCCAGCATTTGCCGGGTGGCTCTTTCGATTTGGACCGGGGCATCGTTGAATTGCCGCTGAGCCCGTCGCAGGAGTTCGGACCACTTCCAGGAGACCGACTCGAGGTTGAGCCGGCAATCATTGAAATCCTGCTGAGTGCTTTGGCGGAGCCGCAGATAGAGGTCGCGAAACACCTCCTCGACGACCTGTTGGGTATTGACTTGTCCGTTGCCCAAGTAGACTTCCGGATGTTCATCATCCTGAAAGCCGAACAACTGGTCGATCGACTTTCTCCAGGCCGAGCCACCACTAGTCGAGTTCTGCATCGTCTCGGCCAGTGCCTTGTTGACGAGGTGTCGCGGCAGGATGCGACGATTGACCACGTCCAGACTCCGCTCGGCGTTTTCGCGAGTGGGGAGGAGTTGCTCAAGGTCCGGTTTCTGCTTTGGCGGTTGCGGGTCTTGACCACACCAGCGATCAAGAATTGGCTGGACCAATCTGGCCGTAATTCTTTGAGTATCAGCCGAGTAGCCGAGCCCCAACATGCTCATTCCGAAGGTTCGGAAGCTGAATGAGTTGCGGTCCTTGTCCAGCTCCCGACAGCTTTCAAAGAAAGGCTGTCCGGGTGTCAGATTCGAGAGCACCAGATAGTTGGCCAGCGTATTGAGCTTGGCAGCGAGTTGGTCAGATGATTCAAATGATTCGAGGGGCTGCAGATAAATGTGCCCGAATGGAGATTCAGCCGGCAGTTGAGGAATGCCGCAGGTCGCCTCGCCGGGATAGCCGTCGCGCATGTACTGCCGGAGTTCCGTCAAAAAGGCAAAGGTGTTCGCCGTATTGAGCCCCGCATCTCGGCCCGCACTCTCGTTGGAGTGCAAAAGCATTCCATGGACGTTATCTCCGGAGTAGCCTTGCTCGAGCAGAAGCAGCTTGGCGAGATAGGCGAGGTCCAGAATGGTGCCACTGCCAATCCCACCGCTGATTGCGCCAGTTAGAACGATCCGCGGTGCTTCGGCATTGGGCATCAGGTCCAGGCGGGATGCTGTCTGGGCAATCGCGTCGGGTCGGGTGATCTGTTCGAGCCGATGTTTCAGCTCTTCCCAGAGGCTGTCGAAGTTATCGATCAAGGCCAATCGCCCGAGAGGCCGCAAGCCTTCGGTTTGGAGCGACTTGGGTACATTGTAAATCCAGCGGCGGTTCAGCCACTTGCTGAATTCCTGATTGCTGTCGCGATAGGCTTCCGGCCGCCGCAGTGGCAGATGAATGGTCTGGCTATTTTCCAGACTGCCAGCTTGCCCCGGCTGACTGATGTCAACCAATGCGGGTCGGTCTGAGTCGAGGGCGAGAACATCAACTGCCGGCAACTCGTTGCAGTCGCCAAACTGCTGAGTAACCCGAATCTTGAAACTGCTCAGCACTTGGGCTCCGAGCTGGCCGACACCGATCAACAGTAGGGGCGCGAAGCGGGCTTGGGAATTGGTCTGTGGAGGGACGTCCACGATCTTCAGGGGGCAGGACTGCTTGCGGACCGGTTGCGAAAGTGGTTGGGTGACCGCGGGATTAAATGAGCGATCGCCTTTCGCCGTCTGGTCTGCTGCCATTGGTCGGCGGCCGCCGACCTGCTTCCGACCCGGCAAAACCAGGGTCTTCTTTTGCTTCAGTTCGCTAATCAGGTCCCGGGAGGACTTGAATCGTTTCTCCGGGTTCTTGTTGAGGGCCCGGGCGATCACTTTCTGATCGTTGGCCGGCAATCGCCCGAGATTGGGTTTTCCGTGCATGTGCTGGGCGGCGAGCTGCGCGGTCGATCCTCCATTGAATGGTCGCTCGCCCGTCAGCATTTCCTGATAGACGATGGCCAGACTGTATTGATCGCTGAAGCGACTGGGCCTTCCGTCAAACAATTCCGGGGCCGCATACGTGGGAGTCATGCCCCCGAGCAACGACTGGCCTGATCCCTGAATTTCCTTGACCAAGCCGAAGTCAGCGAGCTTGGCGTGCTGACCAACCAACAGGACATTTTCCGGCTTCACGTCGAGGTGCTGAAGGCCATGCTCAAATGCAAGAAAGTCGAGTGCCTCGGCGATCTGCAGGAGATATTCGAGCAACTCCTGCCTTGGAATGCCAATCGCCTCGTCCTTGGTGTAGCTTTCAAAAACGTCTGCCAAAGAACGGTCGGCCAATTCGGTGACAATCACCAGACGGCTGTCGACATCCTCAATCCGCTCGAGCGAGAGCAGAAAGGGGTGCCGCAACAGCTTGACCCGTTCCAGCGAGCGCATCTCCAGACTCGCCCGCCGGTCAGTGTTGCAGCCGTTGATAATCTTGACGGCTTTCGACAGCCCTCCCGGAGCTTCGACCTGCCAGACTTCGCCAAATCCTCCCGAGCCGATCTTCCGAACGAGTCGGTAGCCCAGAATGGAGTCGAGTTGTTTATCGATGCCCGTGTTCATTTGGTTCGTCGTCAAGACTTGGATGATTGCCGAGGAGTGGTTCTAGTCAGGCAGCAGGACAGTCGCTGCCGGTTGAAGTTCGCTCAAGTGAGCTGGCTCGCAGGCTGCGCGGGAACTGCCGAGCCCCCTGCACTGACACCGGAACTGGGCCGAAACGACTGTTGTCCGGCGGTAAAGTAAGTCCCTGCCACGCGGTCGAGGTGGGCTTCCTTGAGTTCCAGCGGGAACTCGTTGTAGGCGCAATAGTTCCGGATTTGCTGCAACAGGTCGCGTGGATGACAGCGACGAAGCCGTCTTTGTGTCTGGCGATAGTGCTTCTCCAGCAGGTAATCCACGGCCTCGGCGCGGTACTCGCAATCGAACTTCTCACAACTCCGGGCAAACAGCTCGTGAAACTCTTCCGGCGAGGGATCGGTGATTTCGATCTTGTAGGGAATCCGCCGCAGAAAGGCCTCGTCCGCCAGCACCGCCGGGTCGAGGTTGGTGGAAAAAATCAGGAGCTGTTCAAACGGAATCTGAATCTTCTTGCCTGTCGAAAGCGTGAGAAAATCAATCCGGTTTTCCAGCGGAATAATCCAGCGATTCAGCAGTTCCTGGGGCTCGACCCGCTGCCGTCCAAAATCGTCCACGAGGAGGCAGCCGCCATTGCTCTTCAACTGCAGCGGCGCCTCGCTGGTATTACTGACCGGATCGAACCGAATCTCGAGTGAGTCGAGGGTCATTTCGCCACCGACGACTACCGTGGGGCGATGGACTTTCTGCCAGCGTCGGTCGCAAGACAGGTCGTGAACATGTTCTTCATTCCGGTACGGCCGGTGATAGGCCGCATCGTAAAACTTGATGATCTGTCCGTCCTCATAAATCGCCCAGGGGATCCAGATCGCCTGGCCAAAGCACTGGGTAATTCGCTGTGCGAGCGTGGTCTTGCCGTTTCCGGGTTCGCCGTAAAGAAACAACCCGGCGCCCGAATTCACTGCCGGTCCGAGGCTCTCAAACAAGGCCTCGTCGATGGTGATGTCCTCGAAAGCCTTCATCAGCTGATTGCGGCGGGGACGTTCGTCCCGGATCGTCTGAGCCTCGACCGACATGACGTAGTCCAGCAAAGGTACCGGAGCCGGACCCGTGTAAGCACAGCTGCGGAGCAAGGCTGCCGCTCGTTCCCGGCCGGCTTCGGTCAGGCTGTAGTAGTAGTCATTCAATGGAGCCGAACCGCGGTGCACCATCACCTGCTGGGAACGCAAGGTTTGGTACACCTCCTCCAAAACACCGAATGGCAGGCACAAGTCCCCAGCCAACTGGCGACCGCTGGCCTGTCCAATGACCGCCAACCGCTTGACGATCAAGCCCTCGATCAGACTGATGGGCAAGCCGATCTCCGCGAGCGAAGGTGGTTCATTCGGATGAAAGGACTCATCCGCCAAGATCGATGCGAGTATGGCACTGCTGGTGGAATGGCTCATGGTTGGGAGGCGGGGCTGGGGGGTGATATCGATTGCGTAAAACCGGGAAACTGTAGCTCAGCTTTTGGGGGACATCAGAATTCCCTATCTATTTTTTCGAAGCAGTCATGACAATCGTTACCAGCCGCACGACCGGTTTGCTCCTGAAATAGGAAAGTCGGGAAAATCTCTGGAGCGAACCGGACTTGGCAAACGCCATGACCTATTCATTTAGGGCCCCTTGGCGGAGGTACTGACGCCCGCCGCAGCAGCGGTCGGGCCGCAGGTTCTCTTCAAGGAGCGAAAGTCGTCTCAGCAGTTCGCTTCTTTTTTCGAAGCCAATCCCACCATGATTTCTGATCCCTTTCCCCATCAATGCGAACCGGTAGTCAGCGATTGGTACTTGGCCGGTCAATTGACCCCCCGCGATCCAGCACGAGAGTTTCCGATTCACGCGTCTGTGTTTTCAGTGGGCCGTAAGCCTGACAACTCGCTTTCGATCCCCTCGCACAGCGTGTCGGGATATCACGCCGAATTCCTGCAGACAGAAGCGGGCCTGATCGTCCGCGACTTGAACAGCACCAATGGAACATTTGTCAATGGCCAGCGACTGGAGGGAGAGGTTCAAGTGCACGGGGGTGACCTCGTCCAATTTGCCACCGAGGTCTTCCGGGTCGGGCAATCCACCCGACGAAATGAAAGCCGAACGGTCGCCAACGACTCTTCGGACCAGGCGATGGCACTGGTGCAATTCGACCGGTTGATCAATGACGGCAATGCCTTTCCCTACTACCAGCCGATCGTCCGCCTGCCCGACCAAGCCTGCATCGGATACGAGGTTCTCGGTCGGAGCCGGCTGTTCGGGCTGCAGATGCCCGCTCAGATGTTTTTGGCAGCGGCGCAATTGAACATGGAAGCGGAACTGAGTGAAGTGTTCCGCATGCGGGGCGTTCAAGTTGGCAGTGATTTCCCCTCTGGAATCAACCTGTTTCTCAATACTCATCCGAAAGAACTTGGCCCCAGCCGGCTGTATACCTCCCTGCGGTTGCTGCGCGAAGCCGATCCGAACCGCAGGCTCACTCTCGAAATTCACGAGGGGGCAGTCACCAATATCGACACCATCCGGGAACTGAGCGTCGTTTTGAATGACCTCAACATCCAACTTGCATTCGACGATTTCGGCGTGGGCGAGGCGAGGCTTTTGGAGTTGGCTGAGATTCGGCCCGATTACCTGAAGTTCGACATGAAGCTGACCAACAACATTCACGCCGCTTCGGCCAAGCGGCAGGAACTGGTATCGCTCTTTGCACGCATGCTCAATGACTTGGGAATCAATACCTTGGCAGAGGGAATCGAAACCAAGGAGTGCCATGAGACCATCTGCCAAATGGGATTCAAATTCGCCCAAGGTTATTACTATGGTCGTCCCGAGGCGATTTCCCGTTACGTGCCCAACACGACCGCGGAAATGCCTTAATCAAGAGCGATTCAGAACCGGCGGAGTCCGTCGGGCGGCTGAGACAAGGCGTTCCCCAGCCGTGTTTCCGGGTTGCCCCACCTGCCCGATTCCGGCCTGGCTTCCAGAAAGTCGGTTCCAGAAAGGCAACCGGTCCGTCTCGGGCACCCTGGGTCTTCCTGACCGCCCGTCCAGATTGGCTTTGATCCGCGAAAAAGCAGGGTTTTCC
>Ga0315899_10006967_pt1 | contig 12172 bp, 13 predicted proteins | sample LakEriMetagenome_2_FD_203518 | JGI IMG/M metagenome (GOLD analysis project Ga0315899, IMG submission 203518) | Freshwater fungal communities from buoy surface, Lake Erie, Ohio, United States - Buoy 4 MA112 | ecosystem: Environmental > Aquatic > Freshwater > Lake | place: USA: Lake Erie, Ohio... | reverse complement strand
GCCCCCCCCGGCCCCACCTCCGCTGGTCGAGGGGCCTCCCACAACGCGTCCAGTCATACGCACCTCCTGTGGCAAAACCTTGGAGGACTTGTTGCCAAAGACATCGCAATTCTCGGTGGCCAGCCACCACAGATACACGCTCCGGACTACCTTGGGATGCCACGCCTTGTTATTGGATTGAGGCTCCTTCTTCTTCTCTTGCTCCTCGAAAGCAACGGTCCATCCCGAAAAGGTGTAGAACCCTTGTGCCCCACATAGGCAAAGGTCGTTCACTCCACTTCTAGTGTAGCGATTGTTCGCGGCTTCGAACTTTGCCTGGGTTGCCGTCCACTGCTTGCGCAGGTACGTCACCTCCCGGCGCCCAGACAACGGGAAATGCCTTGGACCATGCCTATCCTCAAAATGGGAGTCTGGCCACGGGACAGTGGCTGGGAACGCAGGGTCATTGAACTTACTCCCGAGAGCAGAGAAAAACTGGTCGTCGGGCCGCTGCGGGTTGCTTGCGCACGAACGCTCGCTCTCCAGACGAGTAGGTTGCGTCCCGAGCTTGTCCAGAAATGGGCGCAGTGCGTCCGAGCATGCCGCGAGGATCATGCGACACGTGCATCCGTCAGACCAGTGCTTCAGCGCCGGTGAGGAGTACGTGTCGGCCTCGGGGGGCGACTCCTCCCCGGACGACGCCAAAGCATCCTCCACAATCTGCGCGGGCGCCGCCGCAGCACCCTGCACGGCGAGGCCACCGGCAGCGCCAGCCGTCTCGGCGCTTGAGAGCGCGCGCAGGGCTTTGGCCTTCACCCTGGACTTCCTCTGGCGTTCCGCCGCCGTAGGCGTTTGACCCCCGCCACGTCCTGCGCCCCCGCGCCCAATCGCGGCAGGCTGCAGCCCACCCTCTCTTGGCGCGTTGACGCCCGAGGCATCGCCGTTCAGCTCAGCATCCCCGTCTTGCGTTAGCGACATGCGAGAGGTTTCGATGCTTTTCCAGACTCGATGTCACAAATCTTGTTAGAGTTAAAAAAAACTTTTTCCAAGTCCAGAGTGTGACATCGAGTCTGGAAAAGCGGTGCGTTGGTCACACTTTTGTCACAGTTTTGTCACAGTTTGTCACAAATGTGACAACGCCCCGAGATTTCCGGTACTTAGTAGACCCAGACTCCAGACTCGATTCCGGTTTGGAACGACCCTGAGGATGTTTTTAGCCGTTTGTAAACCAACTTGAAAAGCGGTCATGAATGACCCCCCCCGGTTCTCGGACCCTGCACTGCGCTGTGTGCAATGCCGACCCAATACCGCATGGTGGCGTATCGGCAACCCGACAACCTGGTGCTGAAGCCACCGGAGCGCCAGGAGCTGCTCCTGATCCGCACGCAAATTCAACCTCCAGAGATCAAGGCTGGCGACCCGATGGTGTGTGTGAGCGCTGCTTTGCGCTGCACCTCTGCTGCAAGATAGCATGGGTACACACGGGGCAGACGTGCGCCAACAACACTCGGCTTGGATCCCTAGCTGGCTGATCGGCGCCGTGCAACATCTCGCTGTGCGTCTGTCATGTGTGCGTCGCCCTCCCGGCACCGCCCTTACCTCCTGCCTGCTGCGCAGTGCCGAGTGACGAAAGAGATGAAGGAGGAGATCACGGAAATGTTGAGTGATCTTCACCTCAAGGATGCAGACGGCAAGCTGGTAAGTGTGCAGGGTGCTGCGGTTGTTTGTGTGTGTGTGTATGGTGTATCGTTGGAAACGAACGCGGTGAACAAGTGTGGCGCACTAAGATGTGCGCACTCGCGCCCTTGCGATTGCGAACGACAGATCACCAGAAACCAGGCCACCGGCGAGACAATTGCGGAACACTATGGCAAAATCAATTTGTCCAGCATCAAGATTATGGGCCCGGAGCAAGCGATGTTCGAAGAGTTTGTGGTACTTGCACTCGATGTCCAGTGCCATACACTGTAGAGCGTTGCTCCTCCCCCGCGACGCGCTTGAAGCCCAGATCAAAATTGACAACCAGAAAATGCAGGATATAGACAAAAATGGCCCGGCTCCGGCGATGAGCATAGATGGGCTTTCCAAGGCTCTCCACGAGCTGCACGTCGACAAGTCAGGCGACGACCTTGTGACAGCCTTCAAGATAACGGACCTGAACGGTGACGGCAAGGTAATTGTATGCCTTGCTTGCCGCCTTGCCAAACCTCTCTCGCACTTGCAGCTCGCGCGGGCTTGCAGCATTGCGCCCTGTTCGCTCACCTTCTCTCACACGTGCAGATCGATCTGGATGAGTTTCTGTTTGCCGTGAAGATTCGGCACGGCGATGGTTTCGAAAAGGTAATTGCAAGCGTCTTCTGCGAGCGTCTTCTTGAACAGACCTCGCAAGTTCTGAATCCTCGCACACGCACATTTGCGCCTGCGCATGCACCTCCACACACGGCCCAGAGCGCGATCCGGTGACTTGGTCGTCGCGAGATCCGAACACTTCATACACTAACTATTCCTGAATCTTGACCAGGGGCAATACTTTCTCACTTGGAGCTCGGAAGACAAACTTACAGGCAAGCAGGAGCAGGAATTATTGCAACTCCTGACGAATCTCAAGCACCCTCTCACGGGAATCTTGGAGGTGAACCCGCTGCTGCCGACTCTTGCCGAGCATGCTCACCTACCGCGCGGCTCTGTAACCTACCTGTGCGCCAAGATAACAATGTTTCCAGCTGTATAACGCGAGCGTGTGCACACGTGCAAACACGCACACACATATTGGTACGCTGACGTGCACGGGGGACACTCATCAATGGATACACAGGAGGTGGTGTTGTTCGGGCGGACCGAATCTGCGCGGTCTCATTTGAGCTTCAAAGGCAAGAGTCTGGAAACAGGCGCGCTCATCAATAGGATATCATCACAGGCGTCGTCGTTCAGTTTTGACCGCATTGCCTCGGACCAGTCCCTGGGCGGCATCGACGAAGAAGAAACAGCACTCAATGGCCAATAATGCAGCTCAAGACCGGTGAGCGCAGAGAAGAGATATGACGCACGGGGAAGGGGGAAGGGGGAAGGCAATGATACGATGCGCAGAGCAAGGGCGCTTTACTGTGCCAGGCGCGACAAATGTGTATGTTTGGGGGGGGCACACACGAACGAAAGTGTCCGAGGATGTGGACTTTTTGGAATTTGCTACAGCGCTGAAACAGATGCAGAACTCTGATGTGAAATCGAGCTCAATGGCACGAGACAATTCTGGGCCGAACACTTTCATCAACAGTAGAATGTGATAGGGCAGACAGGAATGCGCCAACCATCCGGGATGGCGCATATTGTTATGTAATCTGCAATCTTCCTCATCTGCACTGCCTCTGCCCTCCTTACATCTGGACACATCTCTACACCTGTGACTGATAAACACAGTACATTACAACTTACTACGGGACCAAATTGTCATCAAATTTGTCACAAATTGAACTCTACTGCTTGTGTGTATTATGGCTCGTGGCAAAAAGTGTATGTTTCTCCCTCCCCACAGTAGGGAAGGAACACGCCTGTGGCCTTTATCAGTCTTACGGGAGCATCAGTGAAACCGAATAAAGGACACTTAACATTAGTGTGTGTTGAGTGTTTAATTGGAAAACAAAAGAAACCAATTCTCTTTGAGGTCACCGAGCCGAGTTCCATACCGTACAGACCTCCTCCCGCGTGCGCCAAAAGTCGCGGAGGTTCGGACTTCCGTTGATGTTTCAGGCCTAATCTGTTGACTGTGCTGACTTCGCGATTCACCGTCCGAGCCCTCAGCACCTTCGTTGCCACCTGGGCATCTTAGGTGAGGCAGCTCAACGTCCTCTTCAATTTGTCCTTCATCAGCTGACAGAGGATACGGAAGTTGTTTTGTTCGCATTTGCTCCGGGCTCTGCGGGACCCAGAGCAGCTCCCAGATCGCATCGGCCAAATCTAGAAGGAAAAGAATGTTTACTCATGTTCACAGTTACGTATCAGGACAGAACGTGGAATCGCCGCATTTGCGCCCGTGTTGATTCGCAGTTCGCATTTTGATGTGCATATGTGCATGCTGGTAGACTTGAGATGTGCAAATGTTTGAATGTGTATTTTGCCTTCAGACTGCATAGAGAGATACGACTTCCAGGCCAACGCCATAGTCCCGCTGGAGCATGGAGCTTAATTCCTCCTCTTTTCCAAGGTACTGCTGCACCATGGACGGCACCTGTCACGTTGCAGAGCAGGGGGCGAGGGGGGGAAATGGGGGATAGATCGTAAGAATGGCGGGTGGGCATCGAGTCAAAGTGTACGCAGGGGTGCTTGCACGTGTGGCACTATTGTTTGTGGCCCCCGAAGTAGCTTTCAAGCGTCACGCGCATCCAAGCTCCCGGCAAGGCCGTGTGACGTTAGTGCTCCACGCAGCGGCGGTGTTGTTCATGTCTGACCTGTTTGATGACTGCATCATAATCATGTTTCGGAGGAAGGAGCTCGAAATAAGCGTATATCTTGGCAGCGAGGTGAGCTCTTCGCATTATCGCCTGCTCTCCATTCACGTGTCAGTAGAAATCAACGTGACATAACACTGAGTTCAATTAGCAGCAGTGATATCACGCCACTAGTGCATTAAGCATTGTCAAATTTGCACTTGTATGAGTGAAAGTAGTCAATCAAAGGTCAGCAGATTACTTGGTGTAGTGTAACTCTCGGGATAAACGTACCTTCTCAGGCGAGCGCAGGTCTATCAGATACTTCTCGAACAAGGCCTGGTTGACCATGTTCTCAGAGCCGTTGAATTTGTACACAAGATCATGTGCACGATCCATTTTCGAAGGATTCCAATACGAGTAGAACATCCGAAGCCTATCTGCTAGCGTTTCCCTGGGCCCTGAATACCACATTGCCAGGGTGCCTGAGGTCCGGCCCAGAGTGTGCGTGCATACCCAATGTGTGTGCATACCCAAAGTTAGCAGCGTCCGTTGTAAGTTTCAAAAGCCCTTTGCCCATGAATAGGTATCGATGGTTTATGAAACAAGCATGCGCACGTGCAAGCACGCGCGCAGCGAGGGCTATGACACGCACCATTGGCGGCATGTGAAGAATGGCCTCTGCTTTTAGCAACATCTCTATTTCCGGACACGGAAGCTTGCATGTCATTCAGTCGTGCTTTCACTTGCGCCAGCTTGTCTGTTGAGATCGAAAGAGTCAAACTTGCGCATTCAAAAGTGAGATCGATACTCACGCATAGTGCACGGCATCTCTTAAACACAATTGCAATGAGGGTGTAAACGTACGCAAGGGGATACCGGCCAGCTTTTTGTCGATCTCTTGGGTTTTCTGTACGCAACTATTTAGCGACAGTGACCAAGTCCTGGTGACTGAGGATTCATGGTAATCTTGAAGCGACTCGCCATATTTACGCTCCAGCTCATTATTAAGCAGTCTGTTGCAGATTGCAAGTACACAGCGCACGTGTTATTAGTCGTCCATTGCATGTAATTAGAAACTGCTCAGTCGAGCCAGATTTATAGGCGGGACTGAGGGATTCACCTGATATCACCATCGTACATCATTGCCAGCTTGGCTGCATGCGCCACGAAGTCTGGATTATGTTTCAAATAAAAATTCCGCAACTGCATGGACAAATCACATGCAGCCCCGTCATGAGTTCGTGTAGCCGTCGTTGGTTCATGTTGGCGGCCTGATAAACGTAGCTCTTGGTCCTGGACTTCTCCTGCGGAACATGCAAAGATGTGAGGAAAATGTTGCTACAGTTGCGGAAGGGTATGGCTGCTACTTTTTGGTGGGATATTGATGAAGGTCTCAAACCTTTCTCGGATTGTTGCGTGGTATTTTGCGCAAATGCAGATATGTCTTCGGTAGACGACGTCAAATCGAGTCCGCCATACTTTGACCGCATACTGGCGTAGAGTGCGTCAAGGTCATCCACGTAGCGCTCGGCCACCTGTTGCGCAACGCCGGTCTTCGAGGGGTTGAGCTTCTGGTAAAAATCTCGCAACTTCCCTGTTGCAAAAAGAGCGCAGCATTTTCTCAGCCTCACACAGCATTGCAAGCAGCAGCCTAGTAAAACATGCGCCAAGAAGCGTTGCATCTGTGCCACGTAGTTTGCAAAACATTCACCTGCGAGGTTGGAAAGTTGCTCAGCGCGCTTTCGGATGTCGGCGTCGTTGCTCTCGAGGTCCATTCCGTGACACTTTTCGCGAAGGAGTTGGTTGAGGTCTTCATTTCCTTCTGAATATTGCAGCGCAAGGTTTTTAGCATCGAGTTCACGTGCTTCGCGGCAGTGGCCTGACCAGCTTTCTTTGAATCTCTCGATCATGAGTTGGACAGCCCGTTGCCGCTCCTGAACAGAAAAACAAAGCACGGTCAGAAACCAGTGAAGGAGTTTAGCTTGTGAGGTGAGTTGAGCTTGTGTGGTGAGGATCAGGAATGCATTTATGAGAGCGAGTGGGGCACCTGTTTCAAACGGCGCTTCTGAATTGCGTCCTCAGTGGATTCAAGGTCAACATCATACTTCTCGCGCAGATATCGATTGAGTTGTGAACGTTTGCCAACACACTGTTTCGCAAGCACGTCGGCTTCTACCTTCTGGTTTGGTTTCAGGCACGAATAGAATCTTGAAAGCTCCTGGCTCAGCTGTTCAATTGCGTGCCTATGCTGAATCGCGGCGATATCTGCTCCTGAAGAACTAAGGTCCGTGCCGTAGAATTGATCTCTTAACTTTTGGCTGAGTTCCGCTCTGTTATCTTGGTATTCAAGAGCCATCTCATGGATGTATGCATCATGCGAAGGCTTGCCGACGTAATTCCACCGAGCAAAGAACTCTCTCAGCTGCTGTCTGAGCTTTTCCATCGAAATCAGTTCGAGTCGCTTCTTCGCCTTTTCTGCTCGCTGCTCTTCCATAATACGCTCTCGCGCAAGCCTCTCAGCCTCACGTACCTCCTGAGCCTTGCGTTGCTCCAAGCGCGCCTGCTCCTTCTTCTCTGATTCAAGTCTTGCAGCCTCCAGTGCCTTCTCAGCCTTGCGTTGCTCCTCCATGCGCGCAGTCTCCTTCGCTTCTTGCTCTTTCCGTTCTTTCTCGGCCTTGATGCGTAAAATTTCAACAACATCAGTGGACAGATCGGTGCCTTCGTATCGATCTCTCAGCTGTTTGTTGAGTTTTGATGTGTCTTGCTTGAACTTTACTGCAAGTGTTGTCAGTTCGTCCTCACTGCGTGTCACATTCCACGACGCATAGAACTGCCGCATCTTGCCTGTCAGGTCTTTCAACATGAGCCTATCCTGCTCCGCCTGCTCCTGCATTTCAGCAAATTCATCTTTCTTGTTAGATTCGGAATGAAGCCGCTCGTAGCGTTGGCCTATGTCCTCAGTGGTCCATGTGAGATCGGTACCATGGAACTTCTCACGGAGCAGAGCATTGAGGGCCTCGTGATCCAAGACATATTTGCATGCCATTTCGTCCAAACCTACGGGCTCGAAAAGGTTCCATGCAATGTAAAATCGGCGTAGCTGGCCCTTGATGTCTGCAAGAAGTTGCTTGTGCTTGCCGCTCGTTTCCAAGGTTTGCCCATTCGCAATCTCTTGAGACACGGCTACTTTGACCTGTTGTTTCCGCACCGATGCCTCCTCTTGCTTCTTCTCGTCAGCCGCCCTTGCCTCCGCTTCAAGTCGCTGCCGCGCCTCCACCTCCTTCTCTTTGGCCGCGGCCGCCTCTGCTTGCTGTCTTTGTAGTGTTGGCTCCTCCTCGCTCTTGTTCGTCTCCAACTGCGCAGCTTCGGCCTGTTTTAGAGACTTCTGTGCCCTTGTCCTCGCCTGCTGTATGATCTTCTCTTGTGGAGCTGTCAGATCAATTCCATACGTCTTGCGCAGAAAGGAATTCAGACCCTCAGAGTCGTTACGGAATGTCCGGAGCACTTCTGCTACATCGCGTACTTTTGATGCAGTGAGCTGCAAGAAGAAGAATGTCAAAAGGGGCTCGATCTCCGCCTCCCAGGAATTGATGGACGTTTCAGGCGATTCTCGCATGGGCGGTGCCGACCCGCCTCGAATAAGTGCCGCGCGCGGCGGCGTCGGCATGTTGGAATTGGGGCTCACACCGGAGGAGCTACTGGGAGCACTCGAGCGCATTTTGATTTCATCTATGGGCGTCCTTAGATCCACGGAGTACTTTTGAAAAAGTTCCTCATTGAGACCCTTGTAATCGCCCTGATACTTTCTGAGCAGAGCTGGCACCACCTTCTCCTTGGTCGGGTTCAGGTGCAGATAGAATAAGCGCAACCTCTCCGCAATAACATCGCTGGGAGGAGGCTCTTCCTCCACAGAGGAGCGATTGTTTTCATCCGATTCCGACCTATCTTGATCGGACCCACCTGACGACTCAAAGTTGGTGAGATCCACTTTGTATGACGAACGCAGACGTTCGTCCAGCACGTGCTGCCTACCCCGGAACACACGGGCCAGATCGGCAACCTCAGGCAGCTTTGCGGGGTTATGCTTCGAATAAAAACGCTGAAGCAGCGTCTCCAAGCGCTGTTCATCAGCCGCAAGTCGTGTCACCTCCGCTTCACAATCTTCCACCAACCTCTCAAGGTGCTGATACATTTGTGCCATGCTGAATCGCTTCTCGACTGATGCCTGGCAAGCGCCTTCCATAATAGTATTGGCAGCACCGTTCGTTGCCGGGCTGTGCTTGCTGACAGGCATCGGTCTGAGGCGTCCTCCACCAATAGCAACGTGCTTTGCCAGCCCTTTGCGATCATTGCAGTTCCGATCACTCCACGGGATCTGTTCATTGATCAGCTCCCATATGCACACACCCAGGGCCCACACGTCGACCTTAAGGGTAAGCATTCTCCCTTGAAGCTGTTCGGGAGGCATGTAGGCTGGGCTACCCGAAATGGTGGTAGAATCATAAGCGTCGCCGACAATTCGGCGTGCACACCCGAAGTCTGCAATCTTCACCTGAAGGTTGCTGGTGAGCAGCACATTGCGGGTGCTCAGATCACGGTGAACTATGTTGTGCTCGTGCACATAGCTCATGCCGCATGCCATGTCGCGTGCAATCACCATCTTCTCCAGGAAGCCGCGATCTTTGAACGTGCCTTTTTTGTGGATATGCGAAAAGAGACTGCCGGCACTGCACAGCTCAAATACGAAACCGAGGTAGAATTTGTCGTCATCCTTTGCCTCCAACGGAAAATAGGCAGATATGCCGTGGAACTGGACAATGTTGGGATGCGTTAGACTCGAAGCAATGGAAAGCTCCAAGCGCATGGCCCGAAAAACTTGCGGATATGACAAGCTAGAGCCTTTGGACAAGTTGCCCACGTGCTTGATAGCTACTGGCACATCGTTCAATTTGCCTGCGAAAATCGAACCAAACGAGCCCCGATCGATCTCCTTCTCTTGACAAAGGTCATTCGGGATGATGAACCAGTTCTGAAGGAGGTTCAGGATCGCCCGCAGGTCGTTGTAGGCCTCGCGGCTCGTGAAGCCATTGCGCGAGGCCCAACACACGCGGGGGTCTGGGTCGTTGGGGAGTGCACCCTGGTATTCCTGAGAATCGCTCTTGTTCATCACGAGTGTGCCGGCGTTCGCCGGGTCCTCATCGTTGTTGTCCTCGTTTGAGAGGCCCTCTGTGATGGACTGCATTGACGGCGACGACGCGCGTGGCTGCCCTTCGAGGTAGCGCTTGCCAGTCACGTCCCGCGCCAGCTGCTTCGCTGGCGTGGCGGGGGTGTCCACTTCGCCCCGCACCATCCTGGTCGCAGCGCGTCGGGCGAGGCGCCGGGCGCCGCGGGGGAGCAACGAGTCAAAATGGCGTTGACACGCACGGACCAGGACAGCCTGGCCTGCGCTGGGCGCGGTCCCCGGCCGCTGTGACGCTGAACGTGCAGGACTTGACCTGCGCTGCGGCCACACGCTTGCGCCCGCCGGCCTGGTCAGATCATCTCACCCCGTGGCGCCGCGGCAGGGTTCAAATCTCCGTACCCCTTACAGCCCCGGTACATGAGATCCGAATCTCGATTGGAATGCCGAATTTCGAAATGCCGAATCTCGATTCAGTCAACCATTGTACCAGTAAGGAAATCACCCCATCTCGATTCAGTCAACTATTGTACCAAAAATTTCCTTACTGGTACAATGGTTGACTGAATCGAGATTCGGCATTTCGAAATTCGGCATTCCAATCGAGATTCGGAGAAAAAAAATAAACAACAGAGAGTCTATGTACGGGGCTGTACAGTACCAGGACTTTTGGGAATTACCTAATTTACTACATTGTGGGAGTTCTGCGAATGACCTTTAAAAGTTTTTTCTCATTTTTAATACTTGGCAGTTTTTTGCGAAACGAACAGAACGAGCCAAAGGTTCGTGTGGAACCCGTCCGGGGAACCCATGCTGTCACGTCAGACGTGTTGAGCGGACAGAGAGAGCTGTCTGGGCGCGTGGCAGCTGAAAGAGACCTGGTAGCCCAGGATGAGCCAGTTACTGGCCAGTCCGGAGTGGCGCAGCGACAGCAGCAGCGACAGCGACGCCCCGCCTGTGCGCTGCGCGGGCGAGGCGCCTCATCTGAGCAGCTCGCTGGACTCTGGCGGCGTGTGTATATCTTCTTCTCCCTCTTCTCCACTCCAACCAAACCAATGCGCATCTTCGTGTTCACCAGAGTCGCCGCTCCCAGAGCAGGTGGGTGAGTAGCAGCTGTGGCAACAGTGACTGAGACCCCTGTCTCCACACGTCCCACGTGTGTGCAGTGCGTGTGTGCGGGTGCGCGTGTGTAACAGAAAAAACCGCGATCGCGAGAGCCTTTTCAGCAGGATTCAACAGCATACGGTGTCTGTGGCAAGGGAGAAAAGGGGGAGAGGGGACCAGAGAAAAAGTTCTCACCGGAACTGGCTCAACATCATACTCAAGGTGTGTTTTTTCGTGGGGGGAATAGGGGCAAGGAGGGTGTCTGGTGTTGTGATGGTGCTTTCTGGCGCGGATGAGTGGGCACTTGGTTTGTGGCAGGGCTATGGAAAAGTCAACAAGATATTCTTCTGAATGGCGGTGGCTTGCCACGCAGTCCCCGCGCGAGGTATATCAATCAAAGCGTTTTGGTGTCTGTCATATATTATTCCTCAAATTCCTGATCAAGGCACGCACGTGCGTGAAATTTTGTCTCGTCTCTAACGGGTGCGCTCTGGTCGCGTGTTTGGCCCTCGTTGCTGCGGCTTTCTCAGGATTCGCTCGTTAGAAACGAGGCAAAATGTTGTTTTTTCAGAGTTGTTGCGTTTTTTTCAAGATTCGAAAACACCCTCTCTGACCATTCGCGCACGCACAGTTTGTTTAACGGATCGAGAACTACGAGCATGGAGTCTACTGACTCTCATTATTCGAATTATCACACGCCTAAAGAGCATTTGTCGCCGCTTTTGCTACTCAAGAGGTCAACTCCAATCTCCCCCCTCTCCCCTCTCCCCTCTCCTCTCTCCCTCTCCCCGTCCACTCTTCCCTCCAACCCCCCTCCCCCTCCCTTCCGAACTGCCCCCTACGTCCTAGCCCTTGAGCCCGGAACCCAAGGCAACATAATGGTATGAGAACGGTTGTCACATACATACACGGTCTGCGCTCGGCGGGCATGTACGTGAATGCACACAATGTGACAACAGAATGGCATGCACGTGTATGTATGTGACACCACAAGGCAACAGCATGGCATGTACGTGTGTGTCCGTGACAACCGAATGGCATGTACGTCAAGCATAAAGCCATAAAGCCATGGCATGTACGTGAAGCATAATCCCAAACACTTTCAGCAGCTCCCCTACGCGACCCCATTCATAAGTCAACACAAGTGCCGCTGGCCATAGGCCCCGATGGCATGTACGGGTGCAACCACAAGCCCGCATGCCATGTATGTCAACCGTAATTTCGAGAGGCAAACCTCCGAAGCGTTGACGTTTCTCAGAAAGACCCTGGACGTGCGTTTGTACATACACGCACATGCTGATGGGCAGGAGTGTGTATGTACCTTTGTTTTTACAGGGCAGGATCCCCTTCGGGTTTTTTGGGACCACTGCCAAGCAACTTGCCAACTGCTTCCCCCCGCTCATTGGTAGCATGCAACATACACTACCGTGTAACATACCAACGGCTCTCCCATGTATATATATATATATACACACACATATAC
>Ga0315899_10006966_pt1 | contig 12174 bp, 6 predicted proteins | sample LakEriMetagenome_2_FD_203518 | JGI IMG/M metagenome (GOLD analysis project Ga0315899, IMG submission 203518) | Freshwater fungal communities from buoy surface, Lake Erie, Ohio, United States - Buoy 4 MA112 | ecosystem: Environmental > Aquatic > Freshwater > Lake | place: USA: Lake Erie, Ohio... | reverse complement strand
GCATAGACCGACTTCCACTGCAAGAAGCAATCAATTCTAATTTAAATTCCACAACAATTTGGTCTAGAGAAGAATATTCACGACATTCAGTTAACACATTGCCTCCGATCCCTCACGGAAATCAAAGAGCAGATCAGAGTAGACATTGGGGCAGTGGTCCTTATGCTATTTTATTAGGACTACAATTTTCAGATACTGTGCATATAGTAGGATTTGACTTATACAGTACTAATAATTTAGTGAACAACATCTATAAAGATACCAGTGCATATCAATCTTCAACTAGTCATGCTGTGGATCCTAGGTATTGGATATATCAGATAAGTCGTATCTTTTTGGAAAACACTGATAAGTATTTCGTAGTTTATAATTTGCCAGATTGGATTCTTCCTAAAGAATGGTGTTTGGCAAATGTTGAGTTTAAAACACTTGACAACATTTATCATATAATGTAAACTATATCAACAGTGGACTTCATGGCGTTCATCCCACTTTAAATACTCTGCATGTCATCAAACTTGCTACTTTTAAAAGGAGACTAGAGATGGCAAAATTTTTCTCAACAAAACATTACGGACATAACATTGGTCTGTCGGCGGTATTCCGTCAACCCAATGCAGATCACAGTCACTGTCATTTGCTACACGGTTACAGTCTAGCGTTTACATTCACATTTGGTTGTGACACACTGGACAATAAGAACTGGGCAGTAGACTTTGGCGGACTCAAACCTCTGAAAGCATGGCTGGAAGATCACTTTGATCACAAATTGGCTCTGGATCGAAATGATCCACATCTAGCCAAGTTCCAAGAACTAGAAGCATTGGACCTGGCAGAGATTCGTATCTTTGATGGTGTGGGTGCAGAGAAGTTTGCTGAACATGCTTTTAACTTTGCTGACGAATTGATTCGTGAAAAGACTGGCAATCGTTGTTACTGTGTTCGTGTGGAATGTGCAGAACACGGTGCTAATTCAGCAATCTACGAAGGTTAATATGTTAAATGTCCTGTGCCTAAAGTACGGAACAAAATATTCAGCAGAGTATGTAAACAAACTTTACAATATGACGCAGAGGCACCTTACGATTCCACATCGTTTTGTATGCTTTACTGAAGACAGCACAGGACTTAACTCCAACATCGAAATACGAAGTCTTCCCTACGACAGTTCTATCAAGGGCTGGTGGTGGAAGACCTACTTGTTTAAAGCAGATCATTTCTCTAGCGGTGATGTTAATCTGTTTTTTGACTTGGATATTGTCATAGTCAACAACATAGACAAGTTAGTTGATCATGTGGGAACATTTTTGGGATTTGAAGACCCTGGCAAAATTTACAGTAGAACTAGCAAATTAAACAGTTCTGTAATGCGTTGGTGTAGTGGTGACTACTCCGATATTTGGGAAACTTATCTAACAGACCGGCGACAAGCACACGGTCTACACGGAGATCAAGATTGGATTTGGCGACTGCATCAATCCAACATTAAATTTTATCCCGACAAATGGATACAAAGTTACAAGTGGCAAGTTCGTAGTCACTCCGAACTGCAAAGATTTGGTGCTGTTCAAAAGTTTAAAGAAGTAAGAACTCCTGTGATAGATCCAGAAACCAGTGTTTTGGTATTCCACGGAACGCCAAATCCTGAACATGTAGAAGATCCTGTCATCGTTGACAACTGGCGATAACTGTGCTATAATAGCACTATGAATAAACGAATTGGCTTTGCCTGTAAATGGATCGATTTCCCTCACCAAGTCAACGGCATCAAGCCCAAAGACGATTGTAAACAGTATAACACTGGCAGTACTACAGTTGCGTGGTTAAATAGACAGAGCAAGGATGTAGCAGAACAAAAACTTTGGGACCTTATGAAAGGTAACATTGAAAGTGTTCGCAAACTTGTTGAACGTGTGGGAGGGTTAGATGATGAACTACGTATGGTTCGTATTAGCAGTGACATCTTGCCTGTTTATACTGAGCCTACTTGGTCTTACTTCTGGCGTGATCCTGGAGTCATTCGGTATGCAGAGCAAGCATTTGGACAAGTGGGAGAGTTGGCTAGAAAGAACAACGTTAGGTTGTCTATGCATCCTGGGCAGTTCACCGTTCTTGCTAGTGATAATCCAGACATTGTAAACAGATCAATAGAGGAGTTTGAATATCATGTGGATATGGCCCGATGGATGGGATATGGTAAATCGTTTCAGGACTTCAAAATCAACGTCCACATCTCGGGTCGAAGAGGTCCCCAAGGCATCATCGACGCTCTTTCACGACTCACTCCAGAAGCAAGAAACTGCATTACCATTGAAAACGACGAAATCTCGTGGGGCATCGACTCAAGCCTCGAACTCGTCAAGCATTGTGCCCTCGTACTTGACATACACCATGACTGGATCCATAGTGGAAGATACCTTCAGCCCACCGACGATAGAGTATTACGCTTAATAGAATCGTGGCGAGGTGTACGTCCTGTCATGCACTATAGTATAAGTCGTGAAGATATCCTGGTAGGACACTGTCCTAGTACACAGCCGAATTATTCTAAACTTTTAGAAACTGGATATAAAAGAGCGAAACTCAGAGCACATTCAGACTTCTATTGGAACAAAGCCTGTAATGAATGGGCACTGAGTTTCAGGGATCAGTTCGATATTATGTGCGAAAGCAAGGGAAAGAACCTTGCTAGTTTTGCACTTTACGAACAGGCTAAGACTATTACTTCTTAGGTTTTCTTGGAGCACGTGGCTTTTTAGACGCTGGTGAAGTCTTTGGCTTTGCTGGCGTTTTTGTTTTTGCTGGTGCTTTTGGCTTTGCAGTAACTTCTGCTTTAGGTGCTTCTGCTTTAGGTGCTTCAACAACTGCCGCGCCGCCTGGGGGCATTTGTGCAAGAGCAATATCAGCAGTGTCTACCACAGGTGTTTCAACTTTGTATGGAACTTCTGTTGTCTCAGCCTTAGGTGCTGTACCAAATAAATTTTTAATAAATCCGAACATGTTAGTGTCCTCCTTGAAAAAATATTTAGTTATATCTTGCCTACAGGCTTTAAACTACTGGCTGGTAAATCCCATGATTGAGTTTTTTCAACACCTCTATTTTGAGCAAACCGTTTTGCGTCACAATTATTGCAAACATGGAAGTAGCGATTGTTTAGTCGTTTAGGATCCATACTGCCTTTGGGCCTTTCAAAAATCTCACTACAACAGTCACAACGCAGTATTGCTATGGAACATTCTCTGAAATAACAGTGTTCTTCGCCCAGTTTGCTCTTTCTCGTGTGCTGTGTTTTTACCTTGTCTATACGTATGAACATTCTGTATTTACATTAAGATTATAAAAATCTTGGCTAAATATTTGCACAAAGTCATTTTGGAGCAAATCAATGTCAAGAAAAATTGTCGATATCGGCGTAGAAGGTAATGATGGCACAGGCGATAGTATCCGTGAATCGTTTAGAAAAACCAACGAAAACTTCCAAGAATTATATGCTGTTTTTGGTCTCGGTGGACAGATTGCATTTACAGATCTTGCAGACACTCCTAGTTCGCTAGTAGGCGAAGGTGGAAAGATACCTGTTGTTAATGCTGGCGGAAATGCATTAACATTTAAAGAAATTGTTGGAGGTTCAGGTGTAGCGATAACACAACCAACTACAGGTGCCAATGCTGGTGACATTGTTATTAGTTCATTGACTTCTAGAGTACAGGACGACCCACTACCTAAACTACAATTTGACTTAAATGGTGCCGGTAGAATGGTGGGTAACATTTATGCCCCCACCAACGACAGTGACTTTGCTCTTGCAGTTGGCCAATTTAATGCCGCACATTATCCACCAATTGATTTTCCTGGTGGCGGTGTAAGCGGCGACACTTTTGCAGTTAACAAAGGTTATGTTGATAACAAGTTCGTCAACGTAACCGGTGACACCATGCAGGGTTTCTTGAATATGCCTGCAGGTGCAAGTGGTAATCAAGCACCAAGAGCCAGTGATGTTATCACTCGCGCAGGTAGTACTGCTAACCGTACCATGCTTGATCCATTGTTTTTAAGCGATCACCCTGGTGAATTATCGGGACGCGGAACACCTAATGGCAGTGATGACTTACAGGCCGCAACAAAATATTACGTTGATAATGCCAATTATTCTAGTAACATTAACTTATACGTCAGTACCACTGGCAGTGATGATCAAACAAATACTCCCATAGGTAAAGAAGGTCGCAGTTGGGCATATTCTTTCCGTAGTATCAACCGTGCGGCTCAGAAAGCAGAAGAATTAATGGATAATGCTCCATTAGAAACTGGTCCTTACAGACAGTTAATTGCATTTGGGCAAGGCAGAGGATTTTCACAAGTTAGTCGTGCTCCTACCAGTGGTGCCGCAGGGTCTACTCGTATATACTTTACCAACGACGACGGTAGTCGTGTTGACCAAGGTGTATTGCCCAGACCTGATATTCTGCCAGGCAAGTTAGTTGTTGGACGCACCAGCGGTGCCAAGGGTATTATCTTTTTGTACTATGGTAGTGATTCAGGTAGTCCTATCGGTGAAGACTTTATAGATCTACAAGATGTAACTGGTACATTTATAGTCGGTGAGAATTTAGAGTACGATCAGCCTGTTAGAAGTTTGAACTTGACTATTTTTGTCGAATCAGGAACTTATGAAGAAGACTATCCAATTCGACTATCACAAAACGTATCACTTGTAGGCGATGAACTACGTCGTGTAATTGTTCGCCCAGCAGACAGACCAAGTCGTAGTCCTTGGGCAGATATTTGGTTCCGTAGAGATTTAAACTTTGACGGAATGGTGTTGACCAGTACTGAATACGGGTATCATTATCTAACAGATCCTAGTGACCGTGCCAGTGAACCAAAAAATAACAGAGATATTGATGTATTTTTAATGGGCGATGCAACAATTATTCGTCAGGTCAGCGCACAAGGCCACGGTGGATTTATGATGGTGCTGGATCCTGAGGGTCAAGTATTGAGCAAGTCACCATATTTCCAACAAGGTTCAAGTTTTGCACGTTCACTAAACAAACAAACATTTGCAGGCGGACAGTATGTTGACGGCTTTACTGCTAACTTACCGTTTGATGTTGTTAGTAAACTCAGCGACACTGAATTATTAGTCACAGGCAGCGAAAGATCTCCTATTACTCCGTGTTCGTTTGTTGTGGAAGGCCGAACATTTAAGGTAGATACATTCTCCGATGACGGCACAGGATTTCCTAGTGCTCGTCAATTAATTCGTAAAAATAAAGATTTTATCAAAGCCGAAGTTATCGGGTATATCGATACAGAACTTCAGCCCAATTTTGTTTTTGACAGAACCAAGTGTGCTCGAGATGTAGGTTACATTGTTGATGCATTATCAGAAGACTTAGTATTCAATACAAATTATAAGAGTGTATATGCCGGAAAATCTTATTACGGTAAGATGCCCTATGACAATTTAGATATCTCCGATGATACTAGTCTTGCATTTCAAAAAGATGCAACATTACAAGCACTGGAATTTTTAAAAAATAAAGTTTCAGATATATTAATAACCAATACTACTGCACAATCAAGAGCAGTGGCTAATTTAGATGAAATCATAGATATTATCGATAACGGTATTTTATCTGCAAATGCATATTCTATACCGAATTTATCAACTACCTCTGCTAATGCAAACACTGCTAAAACGTTGTTATTGGCTAATCTTGATTTCTTAAAAGCAGAATACATATCTCATATCGTTAATAATTTCGAAACGTTTGTATTCGACGAGCCAGCATTTGCAGTAGACTTAGAAGAAAATTTTTATGCAACAATATACGATTTTATCTATGGCGGGAACAGTGCTTCCGTATCCGCAGGCTTAAGATTCTTCGATCCCGACGATGATACTTCTTTAATTGCCGGTCAAACTGGACAGATAGTTTCTGGTATCAACCATCTATTAACATTAATTCAAAATGTGGTTACAAGTACTCCGATACTTGTGGCAAACTTAGAGCAAACAGTTGAAGACCAAGTGTTAGGTGGCAGTGCCACAGTCACTGAATCGGACAGTATCAAAGCAAAATTGAATATTATTAAAAATATTATTTTGAGCGGTGTTGTTGCTGCCCCAACTATTGAACTAGGATCAACTACTTCAATTAGTAGTACACTGGTGGAATCTAAAACAAGATTGCAATCATTTAGATCCACATTACAAAGCGAAGTACTTGTATTCTTGAACTTAAGATTTAATTATAACAAAGACACATGCAGACGAGATACAGGATATATTGTTGATGCAGTTGCACACGATGTATTTTACAATGGAAATTTAAAAACAGTGCAGGCTGGCTTGGCATATTTTAACGGAACAGCCAGTGCTCGAGCAGTAATTGAAACTCAGTTAGAAACTACAATCAGTGCTATTAATTATATTAGAAGTTTAATACTATCAGTCATCGGAAATACACCTGTAACTCCACGTTATCAAACAGCAGTGCCTCAAATCACTGATGGGTTGATCACAGACGGTGGTCTTGGTACTGCTAAAGTCAATGCATTGTTTGATGAATTGGTAGAAATTTTAGACAACCCTCCCGACAACAGCGATGCAAGAGCATTGTTGGTTGCCAATAAAGAATTTATCAAAGCAGAAGTTATTAGTTTTATCAGTTACACATACAAGACCACCGTGACTGCTACTGCGGCGGCATCCGATATATTAACATGTGATAGCACTGCAAACCTACGAGTCAACTTTCCAATTGAATTTGGTGTGAGTTCTAGTATCGGAGCATTGCAAGGCAGTAAAAATCTTTCCGGTGTTGCGGTTCCAACTGCGGCCACATATACCGCAGTACCAGTTGTTTCTAACAGTGGTATAGGTAACGGAGCAATAGTCACCGTGATCAAAACAGGAACTGGAACTGCTTATTCTGCGGCCAATACTGGAATTACTATTACAACCAACGGAACTGGTTACAAAGTCAATGACTTTCTAAAAATTCTGGGTAGTGATTTAGGTGGCACAGACGGAGTCAACGATTTAATATTCCGTGCCGCTCCTAGTTCAGAAGTGTTAATTGGCGGATTAACCAGTGGTAGAAAATACTACGTTAAACAAGTTATCAGTCCAACTACATTTACAATCTCGTCGTTGCCCAACGGAGATATAGTTCAATTAACAGATGGTGTGGGTTCTATTCCAGGACAACTTAGTTATGACTTTGCCAAGTGTGCTAGGGACACTGGCTTTATCGTTGCCAACACCAGTGCAGATTTGTTATACGGTGGAACATATAACACTATTAAAGCAGCCAAAACTTATCAAACTGCACGAGCAAAATTAGTTGTCGGCGAACAATTAACAGAAACTTTGGCAGCATTGGTAGTAGCCAAACAAACTGCTCTTAGTGTGCTAAATCAAACAGCACCGGCAACCAGTTGGCAAACTTTAAATCTTGTAGCAACGCCTACTACCCAGGTACTAGATGCTGAATTAAATGGCAGTGCCGCAGTTACAAGATTTGGGTTATTGATGGATCTTGTAAATGCAACCATACAAAATCCTGCATACAATCCAACACTGTTGATTCCTGGTGCTAGATCTATCACATATCCGATTTATCGACTTGTGGTCAACGATCCTCGAAGTGCAACACAAGCAGGTATTACTAATCCACTAAGTATCAACGTTACGACATTTGGATCGACTGTTGCCGATCCTAGTGGATCATATTTTGTCACACTAAATCATGCGACACGCGGCGTGGCCATGTATGAAAAAACACGCTATACTATCAGTGGAAATAGCAATCCAAAATATAATAAAAAAGTAGAGTGCGTGTCTACAACAGTGTCTTCTATGACATTTAAATTTGTAGACGGAGACCCGGGAGTATTTGGATCAGGCACAACAACTATTACCTACATCGATGACATTGATCTGTTAAGTCCAGGTAATACAAGTATGTGTAGCAACGACTATACACAGATCAACGACCTAGGCTACGGACTTGTTGCAACCAACACAGGTCTAGTTGAAGCAGTTAGTGTGTTCTCATACTACTGTTGGACAGCATACTTTGCCAACAATGGCGGCCAGATTCGTTCATTGAACGGCTCCAACGCACACGGAGAATACGCACTAGTGGCCGCAGGCAGTGATCCATTAGAAGTCCCCGATCAAGCACGATTAAAAGACAACATGGTTCAAGTAGGCCGTGTTTATAAAACTGGAATATATTCATTAGATAATATCGAAGACGATCTAGAAATATATGTGTATAATTTAGATTATCCTCCATATAATGTCTCTGAACTTGAAATCAATCACGGATCAGGCATTATCTCTGAATTAACTGCCAGTAGTTTAGTAGGAGGCAGTGGCTACACCGACGGTACTTATTTGAATGTTCCGTTGACTGGCGGTACTGGTAACGGTGCCACAGCAAACATTGTTGTTGCCAGTGGGCAAGTGACCACAGTTAGTTTAACCAACGGTGGATTAAGATATAGTATTAGCGATATACTTAGCGCAGGTGCAACTATTGGCGGTGGTTCAAACTTTACCATTGTCGTAGGTGCAGTTACTGGAACCGGTATTGGACGATATGAAGTTGCCACTGTTACTGATGTCAGTTCAACTGTACCGTTGACAGTGACCAGTGCCAGTGCAGTAAGCGGAACAGGACCTTTCTACATAACTTTGAACTTCTCTGACCCAGGATACACTCCTAGAGTTGGCGTAAATTATAGAGTGGCCGGTAATTCCAATAGTGCATTTAACAGAAGTGTTGTTGCTACAGCAAGTACAACAACCAGTGTTACTTTAGAATATCCTATTAATCCTGGTACTTACGGAAGTGGAACAACCACTGTATGGGGTGCTGGTAACATTGTACGTATCAACTTGAGTACTGGTGGAAATAACGATACCAGTACAGCAGGCCTGGCCGTTGACTTATCACATAATCAAAATATTATTATTCGAGGTAATCAAAACTTCCAATTCTATGAGATCGATGACACTAACCCAGTACGACCAAGTACTGCTTTGACTTTCGTTGACGATCCCAATGGTGCTGGAGAAGATGCAGGCGTATATCGTGTGTTGGCCTATGCTAACAAGGATCCGATAAATGCTAACTTAGATGCCGATGCCAGTGTTTTAAGTTTCGACACTACCTACGATTATATTAAACTGGTGATTGATGCAACCAATGCCAGTGAAACTGATCCAAGTAATCCTGGAAAAACATTAGGTTCGACTGCGGGCGACGTGGCCATTGCCATTGACCGTATTACAGAAAGCAGTGTTATTGAAAGACTTAATTCTGCTGATATGATCTTTGCCTGGGACGGTAAACTACACAAAGTTGTAAGTTACACTGACTTGGGTGTAGTAACTGGCTATGGTATTTTGAGATTCAGCGATGTAACTGCTAAATCATTGTCTGGAACTATAGCAACTGGTATCAATAGTTCGTTAGATCCTGCAACAAACTTGGATCTAGCAGATGCTCCGACTATACGTATAGGTCTAGCGCAAGACGAATTTGCTGAAATTGTTGTGCGTATTAGTACTTGTCGTGTAACAGGTCATGACTTCTTGGACATCGGTACAGGCGGTTATAACAGCACCAACTATCCAAGTAAGATTTACGGACCTCCTAGAACTGCTAATCAAACACGAGAAGTTGAAGAACGTACAAGGGGTCGTGTGTTCTATGCAACCACCGATCAAAACGGTATCTTCCGTGTAGGTCGCTTCTTTACAGTTGACCAAGGTACTGGTCGTGTTACATTCTCAGCGTCAATTGCGTTGAGTAATCTAGACGGTATTGGTTTCAAACGCGGTGTTGCTATTAGTGAATTCTCCAACGATGAGAAGTTTACAGACGGTGCTACAGATGCTGTGCCAACTGAAAACGCCATTGAAGGTTATGTGGACCTACGTCTAGGTCTATTCCGTAGCACAGACGAAGCAGTGGCAGAAGCAGATTTAATAGGTCCTGGATTCTTAGATCGTGCAGGTATTTTAAGTCCAATAGCAGACTTGAACATGGGCGGATTTAAGGTTCAGGCTGTTGGAGCACCTGCGGCTGACACTGATGCTGTTAATAAAAATTACGTTGACAGTCAGCAGTTGGCAGATACTAAAGTCAGCGTTGCTGGCAGAGCCGACTTAGACTTCCTAATGTATAACGGTGCAAACTGGATCGACGTCAACAACAACACCACAACAATTACCAACACTGCGTCTACTAGTGCAGGTGGCAGTGACTTAACTATCACACGTATCGGCAACGTTATTACCTACAAGTTAGTCGGTGGTGCTGGTGCGAATAATCCAATCACCAATCATCACATCAATGATAATGCGGCTATTGCACAAAGTAAGTTGGCTATGACTGCCGCAACAACTCGTGCAAATGCCACAAGTATTGCACAAGCAGATAGAGGTCTTGCAAGTTTCAAGAGCGCAGAATTTACTGCAACCAACGGATGGATTGAACTACAAACATCGACAAGTGCAAGTACTGGTGTAACGTTAGGAAAACTACAATACATTACTACAGGTTACTTGTTAGGCAATAGAAGCGGTGCGGCCGCAAGTCCAAGCGAAATCACATTTGGACAAGCAGTAATCGACGGTGACGGTATACAAAACGCAAGGTTTGTTGGCGGAACTGCAACCACTGGAGTAATGTTTGTTAATACAAGTTTACCAGCGGCAAGTCGTTATGATGTAAGACCAATTACTACCAACGGCGCGGCAAGTAGTATTGTTCAAACAGATGCTAGTGGACAAATAAATGTTAAAGGACTGTTCATTGATAGTTTTGACACCATCGATGTTAATACATCAACAAACACACTGTTGATTAAAACTCCTGGAGGTGTAACAACATTTGATGCTGTTGGAGGAACTATCGGTGGAACTACTGTTAATATTCGTGGTAATACAACACTAACAGGTACACTCAGTGTAAGTAGCAATTTCAGCACTAGTGGAACTGGTTCTATCACCAGTGCAAGTAGTATTACTGCTACAACAACTGTGGCAGGTACAGAAGGCAACTTCAGCACACATGTTAAAACACCATATCTAAAAGCAGGAGCAGATAACACATCCGTTGGTAGTGTTGAAGGCAATTGGAGTCTAACTACTGGTAGTAGATTCCTTGCTACTTACGCTGACTTGGCAGAATACTACGAAGGCGACACCGAATACGAAGTTGGTACTGTTCTAATATTCGGCGGTGAAAAAGAAGTAACAACAACTCAACTACACATGGATCGTCGTGTAGCAGGTGTAGTTTCCGATACTGCCGCTTACATCATGAATGATGCTTGCCCTGGAATCAAGGTCTGTGTGGCCCTACAAGGTCGTGTACCAGTCAAGGTAGTAGGCATAGTTCGTAAAGGCGATATACTGGTAGCAGCCGCTAAACCAGGTTATGCTATTGTAAACAACGATCCTAAAGCAGGTACAATTATTGGAAAAGCATTGGCTGAGAAACTGGACAATGCGCCAGGAGTAGTGGAAGTGGCTGTGGGCCGTAATTAACATAAATATTGATATGAACATTACATTGATAGATATTGGAAATATTGCAAATGACGGTACTGGAGACGATCTCCGTACCGCATTTCAAAAGGTCAACGAAAACTTCGTCGAACTTGAAACCAGCGTTGATGCCAGCACTGTTGCAGCCAATGTTGGCGACGGTTTGGGTATTTTCAAACAAAAAGTACAAAATACTTTACAATTTAAAAGTTTAGGAACTGATGATAAACTCAGCATCACTGCTGTGGGCGATAAAATTGTTATCAGTACAAATTTTCAGAACAAAGACATAACCGTTGGCAGTTTAAATGCCACTGGCAGCGTTTCAGCAACTAGCATGACTGCTACCATGTTTAACGGTTCTGTAAATGGTAATTTAATGGGTAGAGTATACCCTCTTGCTCCTGACTATATCATTGGTGCTGGCAGTATTGTTGGGGTTCAACCTAATCCAGGAAACCCTAACTATCAACCAGCAAGAGTCGACGGAGTATCCGTTAGAGACCTAAACAACACGATAAATACTTTTGACTTTGGTACATTGGATAATCAATATACTAGCGCATTTCAGTATTTGCTTAGTCGAGTTGGACTA
>Ga0315899_10006965_pt1 | contig 12174 bp, 6 predicted proteins | sample LakEriMetagenome_2_FD_203518 | JGI IMG/M metagenome (GOLD analysis project Ga0315899, IMG submission 203518) | Freshwater fungal communities from buoy surface, Lake Erie, Ohio, United States - Buoy 4 MA112 | ecosystem: Environmental > Aquatic > Freshwater > Lake | place: USA: Lake Erie, Ohio... | reverse complement strand
GTTTTGGTGAGGAAGCCGGGTGGGTCTTCGTCGTCCGATGGCGGCGAGGACATGGCGGGTGGCGGAGAGGAATAGGACTTAGAGGGCCTATATGACCTATTTTGCGGTGGTGTAGACCTCGGCGCCGGTTTGGATGAACTCAGCGGATTTTTCGGCCATGCCTTTGGTGAGCGCTTCTTCTTCGGAGATGGCTTGTTCCGCTGCATACTTGCGAACGTCTTCCGTGATTTTCATGCTGCAGAAGTGGGGGCCGCACATGGAGCAGAAGTGGGCGGATTTGGCGCCTTCTTGAGGCAAGGTTTCGTCGTGGAATTCGCGTGCGGTGATGGGATCGAGGGAGAGGTTGAACTGGTCTTCCCAGCGGAATTCGAAGCGGGCTTTGGAGAGGGCGTTGTCGCGGTATTGGGCGCCGGGGTGGCCTTTGGCGAGGTCTGCGGCGTGGGCGGCGAGTTTGTAGGTGATGACGCCGGTTTTGACGTCTTCTTTGTTGGGGAGGCCGAGGTGTTCTTTGGGGGTGACGTAGCAGAGCATGGCGCAGCCGTACCAGCCGATCATGGCGGCTCCGATGCCAGAGGTGATGTGGTCGTAGCCTGGGGCGATGTCAGTGGTTAGGGGCCCGAGGGTGTAGAAGGGGGCTTCGTGGCACCATTCGAGTTGTTTGGCCATGTTTTCCTCGATCATGTGCATGGGGACGTGGCCTGGGCCCTCGTTCATGACCTGGACGCCCTTGGCCCATGCGCGTTTGGTGAGTTCGCCCTGGACCTCGAGTTCACCGAATTGGGCTTTGTCATTGGCGTCGGCGATGGAGCCTGGGCGGAGACCGTCGCCGATGGAGAAGGAGACATCGTAGGCGGCCATGATGTCGCAGATGTCGTCCCAGTGGGTGTAGAGGAAGTTTTCCTTGTGGTGGGCGAGGCACCATTTGGCCATGATGGAGCCGCCGCGGGAGACGATGCCGGTCATGCGGGAGGCGGTCATGGGGACGAAGCGGAGGAGGACACCGGCGTGGATGGTGAAGTAGTCGACGCCTTGTTCAGCCTGTTCGATGAGTGTGTCGCGGAAGAGTTCCCATGTGAGGTCCTCGGCCTTGCCGTTCACTTTTTCGAGGGCTTGATAGATGGGGACGGTGCCGATGGGGACTGGGCTGTTGCGGAGGATCCATTCGCGGGTGGCGTGGATATTTTTTCCGGTGGAGAGGTCCATGACGGTGTCTGCGCCCCATTTGGTGGCCCAGCGCATTTTTTCGACTTCTTCTTCGATGCTGGAGGCGACGGCGCTGTTGCCGATGTTGGCGTTGATTTTGACGAGGAAGTTTCTGCCGATGATCATCGGCTCGAGTTCCGGGTGATTGATGTTAGCGGGGATGATGGCGCGGCCGGCGGCGACTTCGGAGCGGACGAATTCCGGGGTGATTTCGGCGGGGATGCGTTGAGGGAAGCGGCGGAAGATGCCGGGGGTGTAGTCGGTCTGGATTTGTGAGGAACCGACGTGTTGTTTGTCGAGATCGTTGCGGACGATGTTGTTAGTGAAGTCGGCGATCTTCGAGCGATACATGTTTTCCCGGATGGCGATGAATTCCATTTCCGGGGTGATGATGCCGGCGCGGGCGTAGGCGAGCTGGGTGACGACCTTGCCGGGGAGGGCCTTGAGGGGCTGGCGCTGGGCGTTGATGGGGGCTTTGAGGGGACTGAGGAGCCCTTCGCGTTTGGCTGCGGCGTATTCGGCGTGATTGGCGGTGAGGTAGCCGTTGTCGCGGGGTTCGACGGCGCGGCCTTCGTAGGCTTCGGTGTCGTTGCGGGCGTCGATCCATGATTTGCGGAGGGCTGGGAGGCCGGTTTCGACGGAGCCTTTGTAGTCGGGGTCGCCCCATGGGCCTGAGCAGTCGTAGACGCGGACGGGGGCGTTTTCCTCGATGCGGCCGTTGAAGGCTTTGGTGGGGCTGAGGGTGATTTCGCGCATGGGGACGCGGACGTCCTTGTGGATGGCGCCTTCGACGTAGACTCGGGAGGAGGCGGGGAGTTGTTCGGAGGAATGGGCTTCGAAGGAGGAGTCGGAGGCGATCATGGGAAAGCGAGTGGGTGTTGGTGAGAGGACTGGGGGCACGGGTGCCTTGGGACATCACGGAGAGCGCCATGGGCCTGCCCGACTCCCTTCGCCGGTACTAACCGGATCAGGTTCAAAGGGTTCTCCTGTGAGGTTCAGGAAATCTCAGCCGGACTGGACCGGCACCCCCGCGATGATGGGGGTAGCGTAGCGAAGGGGGGCGTGGAAGTCAATGGAGGTGGCGGATGGGAAGCGAGAGAGGAGTTTTCATGCAGGATTTAGTTTTCAGCGTCCACCGGGGCAGATGAACCGTGTAAGAAAAAAATTGAGACAGAGTGTTTCCATAGTTTGGGTGATGATGGCGGCCGTGCTGGCCGGGTGCGGTGCAGTGTGGTGGTTTCGCGATTACGAGGGTCGTGTGGAGGTGGAGCGGGAGCGATTGCGGCATGAGATTGTGGTGTTGGGGATGGCGCGGGAGAAGCAGTCGGCGGCGGTGCATTCTGCGGAGGTGCGGGCGCGGAATGCGCGGGCGCTGCTGGAGCAGGAGCGGACGCTGGAGCAGGAGAAGCGGGTGAGGGAGGCGAACGAGTTGCTGGTGCGGGCGCGGGCGGCGTGGGAGGCGATTCACGATGAGGAGATTCGTCACTATGAGAAGCTGCGGGGGCGGGACGGCCTGCTGGGGAGTGGCCGGTGAGGTGCGGCGACGGGCCGGAATCGCTGCAAGCCCCGGAAAATAAGGGCTTGGCGCGGGCAGAAGGGCGGAGGCAAAAGGAAAGGCGCTCCCTTTCGAGAGCGCCTTTCGGAATGGAGCCGGATATCGGATTTGAACCGATGACCTGATGATTACAAATCAACTGCTCTACCACTGAGCTAATCCGGCGCGGGGCGGGGTCATAAGCAGGGGAACGGGAGGGCTCAAGGCGAAAAGCGGAATTGTTGGGAGGGGGAGGAGGGATTTGAACTGGACGGGGGAGGGAAGGGCCATTAGGTGGGGAGGAGACCTGAGAGAGCCATGCCGGAGATTGTCCAACCTTGTCCCCGTTGCCAGACCCCGCTGCTGATTGACGAAGAGAATGCGGGGACGGAGGTGTTGTGTCCCGGGTGCGGGGTGCATCTGGTGTTGCCGCGGGATTTGAGTGGAGCGGTGGGGCCGGTGGTGTTTGAGGAGGTGCGGGTGGGGCGGGTTGAGGAGGAGACGGGTGGCGAGGTGGCGGGTCGGAAGGTGTTTCGGTTGAACCGGAGTGGTCCGGTGACGCTGGGTGAGGGGGTGGAGCCGGTGGCGGTGGATCCGTTGCGGGCGAAGGGGACGGCGTTGCCGACGCGGCGGGGGATGGAGAGTGGGGAGGCGATGCGTTTGCTGGCGGCGATGGCGGTGGCTCCCGGGCAGGGCGTGGAAGAGGGGGAGGACGGGGAGCGGCGGGAGAAGACGGTTTTGCCGGAGCGGCGGCAGGTCGAGGACTTGGCGACTGGTGAGCAGGTGGCGGCGGGGAGGCCGAGGCGAGAGGGCGGGCATTTGCCGCCGCCGCGGCATGAGGTTGGGGAGTTGGCGGCGGAGGCGTCGGCGCGTGCGGCGGTGTCGGCTGGGCCGGTGGAGCCGATTCCGGCGCGTGGGGATGCGGAGTTCAGTGTGACGCTGCCGACGGCGCGGCGGGAGGGGGCGACGCCTGCGACGGGTGGGGGGATGTTGTTTGCGGGGTCGGACCGCGCGGCGGAGGGGAAGGTGTCGGAGGGACGGGCGCGTGGGCCGCGGGTGGCGCCGGAGAGGAGGCCGGCATTTTCACCGAGGCATGAGGCGGATTTGTCGCCGGAGCATGTGGGAGAGTGGGGTGGGAGTGGGGATGTGGAGGAGCGGCCGGCGTCGTTGCGGCGTGCGGCGACGATTGCGGTGGTGGTGCTGTTGTTGTCGGGGGTTGGGGTGGGGTTGATGATTGCGAAGGGGATGTTCGGGCCGGCGGCGGTGAAGCCGGCGGGTGGCGGGGTGGAGGAAGAGCCGTCGCGGGAGTATGTGGATGCGGCGAGTGCGGCGCTGACGCGGTTTTTCAATGCGGACACGATTGAGGTGATGGCGAAGGAGGTGAGGCATCCGGAGGTGACGGTGGAGCGGATGAAGCGGTATTATGCGAGTCAGTTGCTGACGCCGCGGAAGATTGCGGTGTCGACTGACTGGCAGGAGGTGAGTAATTTCGAGGGATCGGGGATAGATTTTGCGTTTACGACGATTGAGGCGGATGCGGTGAAGGGGCGGCAGGTGTGGCTGGAGCTGCCGCGGGATGGGGGTGCGCCGCGGATTGACTGGGAGCATCTGGTGTCGTGGTCGGAGGTGTCGTGGACGGAGTTTGTGACGGGGAATCCTGAGGGGCTTGGGGAGTTCCGGGTGACGGTGAGTCCTGCGGACAAGTATGAAGGGGCGTTTCCGGACAAGTTCCGGTACATGGCGTTCCGGATGAGTGATCCTGAGAAGCGGGTGACGTGTTACGGGTATTGCGAGTCGGATTCCGAGGCGGCGCGGCAGTTGCTGGCGGAGTGCCGGCAGGCGCGGCGGCGAGGGGAGGTGAATGAGGACGGGGAGGGCGAGGCGCGGTGCATGCTGCGGTTGCGGCCGGTGCCTGACGGGAAGCGGTTCAACCAGGTGGGGATTGAGGCGTTTGTGTGGAAGTCGTGGGTGCAGCCGTGAGGTTTGTCGGCCGGGGCGTTTCGCCGGTTGCAAACGCGGGCGGTGCCGTCATGGAATCAGGCAGGTGAGCTTTGGCCGCAGGGGCCGTGGCTTGACTGACAAATCACATGAAATACGACCTCATCGTCATCGGCGGCGGCCCGGCGGGCTATGTTGGCGCCATCCGCGCCACGCAACTTGGAAAGAAAGTGGCCTGTGTTGAAGCGGACCGTGCTGGCGGGACGTGTCTCAACTGGGGCTGTATTCCGACGAAGAGCCTGCTGCGGAATGCGGAGTTGTTTCAGTTGCTGAAGCACAAGGGTGGGGAGTTCGGGTTCAGTTTTGACAATCTGGCGTATGACTGGAGCAAGATCATTGGTCGGAGCCGGAAGGTGAGTGATCGGCTGGCTGGCGGGATTGAGTTTCTGTTCAAGAAGAACAAGGTGGATTACATCCGCGGGAATGGTGCGTTGCTGGGTGGCGGGAAGGTGGAGGTGACGGCGAAGGACGGGGCGAAGAGTGTGATTGAGGGGGAGAAGATCCTGATTGCGACGGGGTGTGCGACTCGGGAGATGCCTGGTCTTGGGTTTGACGGCAAGGTGGTGATCGGGAGCAAGGATGCGATGGTGCTGGAGCAGCAGCCGAAGGAAGTGATTGTGATCGGGGCTGGTGCGATCGGGATTGAGTTTGCGTATTTTTTCAACGCGTTCGGGACTAAGGTGACGGTGGTGGAGATGCAGCCGAACATTCTGCCGGTGGAGGACACTGAGGTGAGTGTGGCGTTGGAGAAGAGCTTCAAGAAGCAGGGGATTGAGTGCCTGACGTCGACGAAGGTGGTGGGGACGAAGCACACCGGGAGCGGCGTGGAGATTGAAGTGGAAGGCAAGGACGGGGTGAAGCAGGTGCTGAAGGCGGACGTGTGTCTGGTGGCGATCGGGGTGAAGCCGGTGCTGCCGGGTGGTCAGCAGCCGAAATTGAGCGATCGCGGGTATCTGGTGACGGATGCGCGTTATCAGACGAGCCTGAAGGACGTGTATGCGGCCGGGGACATCATTGGGCCGCCATGGCTGGCGCACGTGGCGAGTTTCGAGGCGATTCAGGCGGTGGACGGGATGTTCACGGCGCACAAGCCGAAGAAGGTGGATGTGTTCCCTGGGTGCACGTATTGCCAGCCGCAGGTGGCGAGTGTGGGGATGACGGAGCGTGCGGCGAAGGAGAAGGGATTGAAGTACAGGGTGGGGGTGTTTCCGTTCCAGGCGAGCGGCAAGGCGCTGGCGGTGGGTGAGAGTGACGGGTTTGTGAAGCTGATCTTCGGCGAGCCGCACGGGGAAGTGATCGGGGCGCACATCATTGGTCAGGAAGCGACCGAGATGATTGCGGAGATGGGGCTGGCGATCACGATGGAGGCGACGAAGGACGAGATCGAGGCGACGATTCACGCGCATCCGACGCTGTCGGAGGCGATTCACGAGGCGACTGGGGTGGCGTACGGGCACGCGATTCATATTTGAGTCGGGCGCTGAGCCCGCCTGACCGGCAGCCTGGTGAGAGGGTTGCGGGAGGTGTGGTCTGGTGACATTGATTGAACCAAACCATGCCATCCCGCGCCCTACTGCAGACGGTCCGAGTGGTTTTTGTGATTTGCTGCGTGCTGCTGGGGATGTCGGCGGCGGAGGCGGCGACGAGTTTTTCGCCGTGGGCTGGAGCGGTGATGGGGGCGTTGTTTTCGGGTGGGGTGATCGGGGTGGATGTGATGCTGAGGAATCTGACGATCCGGAGTTTTTCGGCGGGGACGTTCGGGCTGATGATCGGGATTTTCTGTGCGTGGCTGGTGAACAACATTCCGTGGACGCAGAATGCGGAGGGGAAGGGCGGGGTGCTGCAGCTGGCGGTGTATCTTGGGTTGGGGTATATGGGGACGGCGCTGGCGTTGCGGAGCAACCGGCAGGAGTTTTCGCTGATTATTCCTTATGTGCGGTTCCGGAACGAAGGGATCATGAGGCAGCCGCTGCTGGTGGACACGAACATCCTGATTGACGGGAGGTTACCGGGGATTTGTGCGACTGGGTTTCTGGATGGGACGCTGATTGTGCCGCGGTTTGTGATCAATGAGCTGCATGTGCTGGCGGATCTGCCGGATGTGGTGAAGAGGGAGCGCGGGCGGCGGGGGTTGGGGTGTCTGGAGGAACTGCAGCGGACGAAGGGGTTGGAGGTGTCGGTGCACGATGATGAGCAGCCGCAGGAGCGGATGGTGGACACGAAGCTGGTGCAGTTGGCGAAGGCGCTGGATGCGCGGCTGCTGACGAACGATGGGAATCTGGGGAGGGTGGCGCAGCTGCAGGGCGTGCCGGTGTTGAATTTGAACCAACTGGCGCAGGCGATGCGGGTGACGGTGAATGCGGGGGATGAGGTGGAGCTGGCGCTGGTGAAGGAGGGTCGGGACGAGCACCAGGCGGTGGGGTACCTTGGTGATGGGACGATGATTGTGGTGAATCATGCGCGGGAGTGGATTGGGAGCACGGTGCCGGTGGTGGTGGGGTCTGCGCTGCAGACGAGTGCCGGGCGGCTGATTTTTGCGGAGTTGAAGGGTGCGAAGGCGGGCGGGGAGAATGGGCGCGGGCGGCGGAGCCATTGAGGGGGCGGGGATGGGCCGCGGAGGGGGCGAGCGGGGGCGACGATGAAAAATTCATGGGGGTGCCTGGCCCCGAGACTGCTTAGAAATGGTACAAAGCCGCCTTGACCCTGCGGACAAGACCGCTTTACTGCCCGCCCCCGTAGAACCCCCCCTTCCAGCCGCGAGGAAGAGGTTCAGGGCGCTTACTTTTATCGCGACCCCACCTCAATGAACAACCCAGGATTCCCCGAGAAGCAAGGTCTTTACGACCCGAGGTTTGAGCATGACGCCTGCGGCGTCGGATTTGTCGTTCACATGAAGGGGCGAAAATCGCACGACATTGTGGCGAACGCGCTGACGATTCTGGAGAATCTGGATCACCGTGGGGCGTGTGTGGAGGAAGGGACTGGGGATGGTGCGGGGATCCTGATTCAGGTGCCGCATGCGTTTCTGGTGAAGGTTGCGGCGGAAGCCGGGTTTGAGCTGCCGGAGGCTGGGCAGTATGGCGTGGCGAATTTGTTTTCGTCGCCGGATGCGGCGGCGCGGGCGAAGGCGAAGGCGAAGTTTGAGGAAGTGTGTGCGGCGGAGGGATGTCCGGTGATTGGGTGGCGTGATGTGCCGACGGACAATTCGACGCTTGGGAAGTCGGCGCGTGCGAGCGAGCCGTTTGTGCTGCAGGTGTTCATCAGCCGGAATGCGGCATTGAAGGAAGATGCGGCGTTCGAGCGGAAGCTGTATGTGATCCGGAAGGTGGCGCACAATGCGATCCGGGTGCCGAAGATCGACACGTTCTGGTATGCGCCGAGCATGTCGTGCCGGACGCTAGTGTACAAAGGGATGCTGACGCCGGAGCAGGTGGGTTTTTACTTCCGGGATTTGCGTGATCCGGCGATGAGCAGTGCGCTGGCGCTGGTGCATTCGCGGTTTTCGACGAACACGTTCCCGAGCTGGGAGCGGTCGCATCCGTACCGTTACATTGCGCACAACGGGGAGATCAACACCCTGCGTGGGAACATCAACTGGATGATTGCGCGGCAGTCGCTGCTGGCGTCGGAGTTGTTTGGTGAGGACATTCACAAGATCAAGCCGGTGATCAACGTGGACGGGTCGGATTCGACGATTTTCGACAACACGCTGGAGTTGCTGACCTTGTCGGGGCGGTCTTTGCCGCATGCGATGATGATGATGATTCCGGAGCCGTGGTCCGGGCATGAGTCGATGAGCGAGGCGAAGAAGGCGTTTTACGAGTATCACTCGTGCATCATGGAGCCGTGGGACGGCCCTGCGTCGGTGGCGTTTACGGATGGGACGATGATTGGGGCGACGCTGGACCGGAACGGGTTGAGGCCGTCGCGTTATTATGTGACGAAGGATGATCTGGTGATCATGGGTTCGGAGGCCGGGGTGTTGCCGGTGGCTCCGGAGGATGTGGTGATCAAGGGACGGTTGCAGCCAGGGAAGATGTTCATTGTGAACATGGAGGAGGGGCGGATTGTGCCTGACGACGAGATCAAGGAGCGGATTGCGGGCGCGAAGCCCTATCGTGAGTATCTGGACAAGCATCTGGTGAAGATTGCGGACATTGCGGATGGAACGGTGGCGGTGCCGGACCATGAGACGGTGCTGCAGCGGCAGCAGGCGTTTGGTTATTCGTTTGAGGATCTGCGGATGCTGCTGGTGCCGATGGCGAGGGACGGTGTGGAAGCGATTGGATCGATGGGGACGGACACGCCGCTAGCGATTCTGTCGGCGCGTTCGAAGCTGCTGTATGATTATTTCCAGCAGTTGTTTGCGCAGGTGACGAATCCTCCGATCGACTGTATCCGTGAGGAGATTGTGACGTCGTCGGTGACGACGATCGGGGCGGAGGGCAATCTGTTGAAGCCAGAGCCTGAGAGCTGTCATTTGATCGAGTTGAAGACGCCGGTGCTGAGCAATGAGGAACTGGCTAAGCTGAAGAGTGTGGCGAAGGGGCGGTTCCAGTCGGCGACGCTGCCGATCCTGTTTGATCCTTCGCTGGGTGCCAGCGGATTGGAGAAGGCGATGGATGAGTTGTGTGCGGCGGCGGATGCGCTGGTGGCGGCTGGGAAGAACATTCTGATTCTTTCGGACCGCGGGGTCGACCGTGACCATGCGGCGATTCCTGCGCTGCTGGCGGTGGCGGGTTTGCATCACCATTTGATTCGCAAGGGAACGCGGACGCAGATGGACATCGTGCTGGAGTCCGGGGAACCTCGTGAGGTGCATCACCTGTGCACTCTGATTGGTTATGGGTGTGGGGCGATCAATCCGTATCTGGCGTTTGAGACATTGGACGACATGATCCGGCAGGGATTGCTAGTGAATGTGGATCACAAGACGGCGTGCAAGAATTACATCAAGGCGGCGACGAAGGGTGTGATCAAGGTGGCGTCGAAGATCGGGATCAGCACGATGCAGAGTTACCGCGGGGCGCAGATTTTCGAGGCGGTGGGGTTGAGTCAGGCGCTGGTGGACAAGTATTTCACTTGGACGGCGACGCGGATTGAGGGGGCGGATCTCGGGGTGATTGCGGAGGAAGCGCTGCAGCGGCACCGTCGGGCATTTCCGGAGCGCGAGGTGGCGGGTCCGGCGCTGGACACTGGTGGTGAGTATCAGTGGCGGCGTGAGGGTGAGGCGCACTTGTTCAGTCCGCAGACGATTCATGCGTTGCAGCGCGCGGTGCGGAGCGGGAGCTTCGAGGCGTTCAAGGTGTATTCTGAAGGTGTGAACAACCAGACGCGGCAGCAGTTCACGCTGCGCGGGTTGCTGGCGTTCAAGCCGACGGTGGCGGTGCCGCTGGAGGAAGTGGAGTCGGCGGCGTCGATCATGAAGCGCTTCAAGACTGGGGCGATGAGTTACGGGTCGATTTCGAGCGAGGCGCATGAAGCGCTGGCGATTGCGATGAACCGGATCGGCGGGAAGTCGAATACTGGTGAGGGTGGTGAGGATCCTGAGCGTTACACGTGGACGAACGAGCGCGGGGATTCGAAGAACAGTGCGATCAAGCAGGTGGCGTCGGGGCGTTTCGGGGTGACGAGCCTGTATCTGACGCAGGCGAAGGAGATTCAGATCAAGATGGCCCAGGGAGCGAAGCCTGGAGAAGGCGGGCAGCTGCCTGGGGCGAAGGTGTATCCGTGGATTGCGAAGGTGCGGCATTCGACGCCTGGGGTGGGATTGATTTCGCCGCCGCCGCACCATGATATTTATTCGATCGAGGACTTGGCTGAGCTGATTCACGATTTGAAGAACGCGAACCGTGCGGCGCGCGTGAGTGTGAAGCTGGTGTCCGAGGTTGGGGTGGGGACGATTGCGGCTGGCGTGGCGAAGGCGCATGCGGACGTGGTGCTGATTTCCGGGTTTGACGGCGGTACGGGGGCATCTCCGCAGACGTCGATCAAGCATGCGGGACTGCCGTGGGAGCTAGGGTTGGCGGAGACGCATCAGACCCTGCTGCTGAACAACCTGCGGAGCCGGATTGCGGTGGAAGCGGACGGTCAGATGAAGACCGGGCGCGACGTGGTGATTGCGGCGTTGCTAGGTGCGGAGGAATTCGGATTTGCGACAGCGCCTTTGGTGACGCTGGGGTGCATTATGATGCGGGTGTGTCACTTGAACACGTGCCCGGTGGGTGTGGCGACGCAGAATCCCGAGTTGCGGGCGAAGTTCACGGGCGATCCCGAGCACACGGTGAACTTCATGAAGTTCATTGCGGAGGAAGTGCGTGAGCTGATGGCGCAGCTAGGGTTCCGGACGATTGAGGAGATGGTGGGGCGGACGGAGGTGCTGGAAGCGGATCAGGCGATTGATCACTGGAAGACCCAGGGGATTGACCTGAGCCGGTTGCTGCATCAACCGGTGACTGGGCCTGAAGTCGGGAAGTTCTGCAGCGAGGCGCAGGATCACGGCATCGCGAAGTCGATGGATGTGACGAAGCTGCTGGATCTGTGTGCGCCTGCGATTGAGCGCGGGGAGAGGGTGACGGCGACGCTGCCGATCCGGAATGTGAACCGGGTGGTGGGGACGATTCTGGGGAATGAGATCACGAAGCGTCACTGGTATGGATTGCCGGATGACACGGTGCATCTGAAGTTCATGGGAACGGCCGGGCAGAGCTTCGGAGCGTTTGTGCCGAAGGGAGTGACTCTGGAGATTGAGGGTGATGCGAACGACTATGTGGGCAAGGGCCTGAGTGGCGGGCGGATCATTGTGTATCCGCCGGCTGGGTCGGTGTTTGCGGCGGAGGAGAACATCATTGCGGGGAACACGGCGCTGTATGGGGCGACGAGCGGTGAATTGTTCCTGCGAGGGATGGCTGGCGAGCGGTTTGCGGTGCGGAATTCCGGGGTGGATACGGTGGTGGAAGGAGTGGGTGACCACGGCTGCGAGTACATGACGGGCGGCCGGGTGGTGGTGCTGGGGGTGACCGGGCGGAACTTCGCGGCCGGGATGAGCGGTGGGGTGGCGTATATCCTTGATGAAGCCGGGGATTTCGCGACGCGCTGCAACCAGCAGATGGTGGGGCTTGAGAAGGTGGAAGAGAAGGCGGAGGCGGACGAACTGTATGCGCTGATCAAGAAGCATGCGGACTGCACGAAGAGCCAGAAGGCGTTCAAGGTGCTGGCGCTGTGGGACGAGATGCTACCGAAGTTCGTGAAGGTGATGCCGAAGGACTACAAGCGGGTGCTGCAGGCGCTGCGTAAGGCGGAGCAGGACGGACTGACAGGAGACGAGGCGCTGAATGCGGCGTTTGAAGCGAATGCGCGCGACGTGGCCCGGATTGGCGGGGGCTGAGCGGAGCAGACGGGCGCATGGTTCCGGCGGCGAGCCGGGATTGCCTAACACA
>Ga0315899_10006964_pt1 | contig 12175 bp, 12 predicted proteins | sample LakEriMetagenome_2_FD_203518 | JGI IMG/M metagenome (GOLD analysis project Ga0315899, IMG submission 203518) | Freshwater fungal communities from buoy surface, Lake Erie, Ohio, United States - Buoy 4 MA112 | ecosystem: Environmental > Aquatic > Freshwater > Lake | place: USA: Lake Erie, Ohio... | reverse complement strand
CGGCTGGAATTCGCGCAGGCCGCCGACGAGGCGGGCTTCTGGTGCCTGCACGTCGCCGAACATCACGCCTCGCCGCTGAACATGGTTCCCGCCCCCGGCGTCTGGCTCGGCGCCGTCGCGCGCGCGACGAAACGCATGCGGCTTGGGCCTTTGGGCTATCTCCTGCCGCTGTATTCGCCGCTGCGTCTGGCGGAGGAGATCTGCATGCTCGACCAGATGAGCCGCGGTCGTCTGGAGATCGGCATCGGGCGCGGCGTCTCGCCTTTCGAACTGGGCTATCACAAGGTGAAGCACGAGGACACGCGCGAGATCTTCGCCGAGTCCTACCAATGCCTGCGCGCGGCGCTGTCGGCCGATTCCTTCAGCTATGAAAGCGCGCTGTTCAGCTACAAGGACGTGCCCATGCCGCTGCGTCCGCTGCAACAGCCCATGCCCGCCTTCTGGTATCCCTCCTCCAATGAGACCGGCGCGACCTGGGCCGGCGAGAACGGCGCGCATTTCGCCACCAACGGCCCCGTGTCGCGCGCGCGCGTCAATATCGACGCCTATAAGGCCGCGCTCGCCAGACGCGGCGGCGCGGAACGGCCGAAGGCGGAATTCGAAGGCGGCGCCGCCATCGGCGTGAGCAGACAGATCGTCGTCGCCGATACGGACGAGGAGGCGCGCCGCATCGCGCGCCCCGCCAGCGAGCACCATCACGCCAATCTCACTTATCTGCTGCGCATCAATTCCGGCAGCGATCTCGTGAAGCGGCTCAACATCCCCGCTGCGGCGACCTTTGAGGACGCCGAGCGCGAAGGCACGGTGATCGCCGGCTCGCCGAAAACCGTGCTCGAGAAAATCGCCGCGCAGAAAGAGGCGCTGGGGATCAATTATCTCATCGCCTATATGATGTTCGGCACGATGACCCTGCCCGACGCGCTGCGCTCGCTCGCGCTGTTCCGCAGCGAAGTCATGCCGGCGGTGGAGAAAATGTGAGCCGGCGCCGCATGGCTGCGGACTTGGCTTGGGGCTTGGCCCCGCGCCCGCGCCGCCCCATAAGGGCGCGATGACAGACCCCGCCGCCCCTTCCGGCCCGCCGCTCATCTTCGACCGCGGCCTCGCCCGCGCCCGCCTCGCGCGCGCGCGCCGGCAAGGCGCCGAACCATTCCTGCTGGAGCGCGCCGCCGCCGATCTCGTCGAGCGGCTGCAGGCGGTGCTGCGCCCCTTTCCCCGCGCGCTTGACCTGGGCACGCCCGGCCCGCAGCTCGCCCGTCTTCTGACGCAAGGCGCGCCAGCCGGGCCAGCCCGCGCGGTGACGCGGCTGGCGCCGCTCGCCGAAGCGACGGAGCCGGGAATGGCCGTTCAGACCGGCGACGAGGAGGCCCTGCCCTTCGCGCCCGCGAGTTTCGATCTCGTCGTCTCCGCCCTCTCGCTGCATCTGGTCAATGATCTGCCCGGCGCGCTGGCGCAGGCGCGGCGCGCGCTGGCGCCCGACGGCCTGTTTCTCGCCTGCCTGCCGGGCGGGCGCACGCTTGAGGAATTGCGCTTTTCGCTGGCGCAAGCGGAAGAGGAGATCACCGGCGGCGCCTCGCCGCGCGTCGCCCCCTTCGCGGACGTGCGCGACCTTGGCGCCCTGTTGCAGCGCGCGGGCCTTGCGCTTCCCGTCAGCGACGTGGACGCGGTGACGATCCGCTACGCCGACATGTTCCGCCTCATGGCCGACCTGCGCGCGATGGGCGCGACGAATCCGCTCGTCCATCGCTTGCGCAAGCCCACGCGCCGCGCGGTCTTTCTGCGCGCGGCGGAGATTTATGCGCAGCGCTTCTCCGATGCGGACGGGCGCGTGCGCGCGACCATCGAACTCGTCTGGCTGTCGGGATGGGCGCCCCATGAAAGCCAGCAGAAGCCGCTGGCGCCGGGTTCGGCGAAAATGCGTCTCGCGGACGCTTTGGGCGTCCGCGAGCAGAAATTATCCGATCAATAATGCGGGATCGACGCCTGATCGGCGGAGGCCTGCGCGCCATGCTCCGCCTCCCCGCGCGCGAGCGCCGCAAGAATGGCCTGCGCCAGCGCGCGCGCTGACTCCGCGCTCAATTCAAGCGCGATGCGCTCGCGCCCGCCGTCCGCCTCGCTCAGAATGTCGAGGCCGAGCGCATGATCGAGCGGCGCATCGAACGGATGGTCGAAATAGACATGGGCGGCGTCCACGCGCCGCCAATCCGTTCCCCCCTTCGCGCTGCCCGACAGCGCGACCCTCTCGGTGATATAGGAGCACATGGCGCCGGCCTCCTTCAGCTTGCGCGGGCGCGCGGCCCGATCGTCTTGTCGAGAAACGCGCAGACTTTCCTCCACGCGTCGGTCGCCTGTTCCGCGCGATAGCCGGGACGCTCAGCCGCGAAAAAGCCATGGCCCGCGCCGTCGTAGCGATGGAATTCGTAAGCCTTGCCCAATTGCTTCAGCGTCTGTTCGGTGCGGTCCACCTGCGCGGGGCTCGGGCGCTGGTCGTCATTGCCGAACACGCCGATCAGCGGCGCGGCGAGATGTTTCGTCAGGTCGATGGGCGCGACGGGGCGGGCGGGCGTGAGATCGGCGGGATCGTCCACCACGACATTGCCGCCCCAGCAATCCACCACCGCGTCGAGCCCCGGCAGCGTGCAGCCGGCGAGATAGGCGTGGCGGCCGCCCGAGCAGAAGCCCATCACCGCCACCTTGCCGTTGGAGCGCGCCTGCGCGCGCAGGAAATCCATGCAGCCCTTCACGTCGCCCATCACCTGATCGTCGGCGACGCCGCCTTTCGTGCGCGCGCGCGCGGCCAGATCGTCGGGCGAGCCGGGGCCTTCGCGGAAATAAAGATGCGGCGCGATGCAGGCGAAGCCGAAATGCGCGAGCTTGCGCGCGGCTTCCTGCGTCCAGTCGTCCCAACCCGGCATGTGATGGACGAGCACGATTCCGCCCAGAGCCTGCGCGGCGTCGGGGGCGGCGTAATAGGCCTCGCCGCTCGCCCCGCCATGGCCGGCGAACGAGACCATGCGCGTCGTCATTCCAAGATAGGACATGCTTTCCTCCCGGTGATTTTCCGGGCGGATGCTAGTGGCGAAGCCGCGTCTTTTCCATCACGAAAACGCGGCGCGCGCGGCCTCAGGCGAGTCCGGGGGCGACCTTGAAGGGGGCCTGCGTCTTGGCGCGGATCTCCTCAAGGCTCACGCCGTCGGCCAGTTCGATCAGCGTCAGCCCGTCATGGCCCTTCTGATCGACCTTGAACACGCCCAGATCCGTGATGACCATATCCACCACGCCCGCCCCCGTGAGCGGCAGCGTGCAGCGTTCGAGCAGTTTCGGCCCGTCCTTGGCGACATGCTCCATCACCACGACGACCTTCTTCACGCCGGCGACGAGGTCCATCGCGCCGCCCATGCCCTTCACCATCTTGCCGGGGATCATCCAATTGGCGAGATCGCCGTTCTGGGCCACCTGCATGGCGCCGAGGATGGACAGGTCGATATGTCCGCCGCGGATCATGGCGAAGGAATCGGCGCTCGAAAAATAGCTCGTCGTGGGCAATTCCGTGACGGTCTGCTTGCCGGCGTTGATGAGATCGGGGTCTTCCTCGCCCTCATAGGGAAAGGGGCCCATGCCGAGCATGCCGTTCTCGCTCTGCAATTGAACCGTGATTCCCTGCGGGATGAAATTCGACACGAGCGTGGGAATGCCGATGCCGAGATTGACGTAAAAGCCGTCCTGCAGCTCCTTGGCGGCGCGGGCGGCCATCTGTTCGCGGGTCCAGGGCATAGGGATCTCCTGCGGTTCAGGCGCGCGGCCGGGTGGTGCGGAATTCGACGCGCTTGGGCGCGTCGGGCGTATGGACGATGCGGTTCACATAGACGCCCGGCGTGTGGACATGATCGGGATCGATGGAGCCTGCGGGCGCGAGAATCTCCACCTCGGCGATGGTGACCTTGCCCGCCGTCGCCATCATGGGATTGAAATTGCGCGCGGTCTTTCGATAGACGAGATTGCCTTCCGTATCGCCCTTCCAGGCGTGCACGATGGCCAGGTCGGCGACGAGCGCGCGCTCCATGACATAGGTCTCGCCGTCGAATTCGCGCACGTCCTTGCCTTCGGCGATGATCGTGCCCACGCCCGTCTTGGTGAAGAAAGCGGGAATGCCGGCCCCGCCCGCGCGGATGCGCTCGGACAGCGTGCCCTGCGGGGTGAACTCCAGCTCCAGCTCGCCGGCGAGATATTGCTGCGCGAAAATCTTGTTCTCGCCCACATAGGACGAAATCATCTTGCGGATCTGCCGCGTCGCCAGCAGCTTGCCGAGGCCGATGCCGTCCACGCCCGCATTGTTGGAGATGACGGTGAGGTCCTTCGCCCCGGACTCCAGAATGGCCTCGGCCAGAATTTCTGGAATGCCGCAGAGGCCGAAGCCGCCGGACATGATCGTCATGCCGTCCTTGATGACGTCGGCGATGGCCGAGCGGGCGTCAGGATAAACCTTGTTCATGGGCGCGATCCCCGGAAACGTGTGGGCGCGGCGCTGGGCGCGGGCGCAGGAAAGGGTTTAGCCCTGCGCGCGCCCCGCGCCAAGGGCGAGCCGGCCAGTCATTCGGCGAATGGGCGCCAGGGGCGGAACGACTGCCGGCGGGTGGCGCGGCGCGCCGCCCTCCACTATACCGAGCCTTGCGCCGGGAATCCGGCGAGCACGGAAGGCTCGACTGAAGGCCCATGGCGATCCTGCGCATCTATTTCCGCGTCCTGTCGATGCTGGGGGCCGAGCGGCGCCTGGCGGGCGCCCTCGTGGCCGCCAATCTGGCGCTCGCGGTCGCGCAATTCGCCGAGCCTGTGCTGTTTGGCCGGATCATCGACGCGCTCACGCGCTCGGCCGGCGATCCCTCCGCCGTCACCTGGGGCCAATTGTCGAACCTCATCTGGGCGTGGATCGGCTTCGGCCTGTTCACCATCGCCGCCGCCGTGCTTGTGGCGCTGCACGCCGACCGCCTGTCCCATCGCCGCCGCCTCGTGGTGATGGCGGAATTCTTCGAACATGTGCTGCATCTGCCGCTGGGCTTCCACACCGGCGTCCATTCGGGGCGCTTGCTGAAGACCATGCTCGACGGCTCCGGCGGCATGTCGAGCGTCTGGCTGTCCTTCTTCCGCGAACATTGCGCGTCCTTCGTCTCGCTGTTCGTTCTCCTGCCCGCGACGATGTTCCTGAACTGGCGGCTGGGCGCGTTGCTCGTCGTGCTCGTCTTAGTCTTCGGCGCGATCACCGCCTTCGTGTTCCACCACACGGAAAGCCTGCAGGGCAAGGTCGAGACCTATCACACCGACCTTGCGGAACGCGCCTCCGACGCGCTCGGCAATATCGCCATCATCCAGAGCTTCACGCGCGTGGAGGCGGAGGCCATCTCCATGCGCCGCATCTCCGACGCGCTGCTGCGCGCGCAGATGCCGGTGCTCTCGTGGTGGGCGGTGGCGGCGGTGGCCACGCGCGCCTCCGCGACGCTGACCATCCTCGCCGTCTTCCTGCTCGGCACCTGGCTCTTCATGCAGGGGCTCGCCACCATCGGCGAGATCGTGACCTTCATGAATTTCGCCGCCCTGCTCGTCGGCAAGCTCGAAGCCACGGTCACTTTCGCCAATTGGCTCTTCATGCTCGCGCCCAAACTGCGCGAATATTTCGACGTGCTCGATTCGCGCCCCGGCGTGGCCGATTCGCCCGACGCGCGCGACGTCGGCCGCCTCACCGGGCGCGTGGCGTTTGAAAACGTCACCTTCTCCTATGACGCGCGCCGCAACGCCGTCACCGACGTGTCCTTCGTCGTCGAGCCGGGCCAGACCGTGGCGCTGGTGGGCGCGACGGGCTCGGGCAAGTCGACGACGCTTGGCCTCCTGCACCGCGTCTTCGATCCCAATGGCGGGCGCATCCTGATCGACGGCGTGGACATTCGCGACATGACCCTGCTCTCGCTTCGCCGCAACATCGGCGTGGTGTTTCAGGAGCCGATGCTGTTCGCCCGCTCCGTCGAGGAGAATCTGCGCGTGGGCAAGCCCGATGCGAGCGAGGAGGAGATCGCCACCGCGCTCGCGCGCGCGCAGGCGGCCGATTTCATCGCGCGCCAGCCCGACGGCCTCGCCACGATCGTCGGCGAACGCGGCCGCACGCTATCGGGCGGCGAGCGCCAGCGCGTCTCCATCGCCCGCGCGCTTCTGAAAGATCCGCCGATCCTCATTTTCGACGAGGCGACCAGCGCGCTCGACGCCACCACCGAACGCCTGCTGCAAGCCGCGCTCGACGCCGCCACGCAAGGGCGCACGACCTTCGTCATCGCCCATCGCCTCGCCACGATCCGCAACGCCGACCGCATCTTCGTGTTCGATCAGGGCCGCGTGGTGGAGACCGGGAATTTCGAGGAGCTGGTCGCGCTCAACGGCCGCTTCGCGACGCTCGCGCGCGCGCAATTCATGACCGATGCGATGGCGCGGGACCATGGCGCGAAAACGGATGCGGCGCCGCAGGCCTGACGTCAGCGCGCCAGTTCGTCGGCGAGGAAGGCGCGCACGTCCGACGCGGGCACGCCGCGCGCGATGAAGCTTTGGCCGATTCCGCGCGCCAGAATGAAGGTGAGCGCGCCGCGCGAGACCTTCTTGTCCTGATGCATGGCGTCCAGAATCTCATCGGGCCCCGCGTTCCAGCCCGCGATGTGATCGATGCGCGAAGGCAGGCCCGCCGCGCGCAGATGCGCCTCCGCGCGCTGCGCGTCCGCGAGGCTGCAATGGCCCAGACGCGCGGAGAAGCGCAAGGCGCAGGCGAGCCCGATCGCCACGCCCTCGCCATGCACGAGCCGCGCGCCGTCGAAATGGGTGAGGCTTTCGAGCGCATGGCCGAATGTGTGCCCGAGATTGAGCAAGGCGCGGTCGCCCTGCTCGGTCTCGTCGCGCGCCACGACGGCCGCCTTCGACGCGCAGCTCTTGGCGATGGCTTCCGTCAGCTCGGGCCCGCGGGCGAACACGCCGCGCCAATTGCGTTCGAGCCAGCCGAAAAAGGCCGCGTCGTCGATCAGGCCGTATTTCACGATCTCGGCGTAGCCGGCGCGGAATTCGCGCGCGGGCAAACTGGCGAGCGCGCCCGTGTCGGCGAGCACGAGGCAGGGCTGATAAAAGGCGCCGATCAGATTCTTGCCATGCGCGGAATTGATCGCCGTCTTGCCGCCGACGGAGGAATCGACTTGCGCGAGCAGGCTCGTGGGAATCTGCACGAAGCGCATGCCGCGCCGAATGACGGAGGCGGCGAAGCCCGCCAGATCGCCCACCACGCCGCCGCCCAGCGCCACCACCGCATCGCCGCGCTCCATGCGCGCGCCGATCACGCCTTCGCACACGCGCTCGAACATCTCCCAGGATTTCGAACTCTCGCCGGGCGGGATCGTCACCAGCGCATGGCGCAGGCCCGCCGCGTCGAGGCTCGCCTGCAGGGCGGGCAGATGGGCGGCGGCGAGATGGGAATCGGTGACGATGGCGCAGGCCGAGCCCGGCGCCGCGCGCGCGATATGTTCGCCCGCCTGCGCGATCAGGTCGGGCCCGATCAGAATGTCATAGGCGCGCGCGGCCAGCTCCACGCGCACGCGCGCCTGCGGCGCAGGCGCGGCGGCGTGGGCGGCGTCGGCGCGATGCGCAAGCCCGCTCGCAAGCCCGCTCGCATCTGCGCGCCCGCCTTCAAGCGCGGCGATGATCGCCTCCACCACCGCCTCGTGCGGGCCTTCCTTCGATTCGATGGTGAAGTCGGCCTGCGCATAGACCGGATAACGCTCCTCGATCAGCCGGCGCATGGTCGCTTCCGCGTCCACATCCGCCAGCAGCGGGCGGTTGTTGCGCTTGCGCACCCGGCGCAGCAGCACGTCGACGTCGGCCTTCAGCCAGATCGACACGCCCTGGCGGGCGATGGCCTCGCGCGTCTGCGCAGCCATGAAGGCGCCCCCGCCTGTCGCGATCACGCGCTGGCGCTCGCCCAACAGGCGCGCCACCACGCGCCGCTCGCCGTCGCGGAAATAGGCCTCGCCATGCTTGGCGAAAATATCGGCGATGGTCATGCCCGCCGCCGATTCGATCTCCGCGTCGGCGTCCACGAAATCCAGGCCCAGCCGTTGCGCGAGGCGCCGGCCCACGGATGTCTTGCCCGAGCCCATCATGCCCACCAGCACGAGCGAACGCCCGCCGAGCCGGCGCACCAAGGCTGCCGCGCGCGAATCCGCGTGGGGGCCGGGCTGGCCGGAAGAAGCGCTGCGCTCCGCGCCGGAGGTGTCGTCCATCGCCTGCATGGCGCCGGCATACCACGTCGCGGCGGCGGATTTAAGCGGCGCCGGGTCGATTGGGGCCGCGCCCGCTTGCCTTCCCGCCCCGACCATTTGATAAGCGGACGGCGGGCGGCGCATGTTCGGTCGGTCACGCAGGGTCTCTGATGCCAAGTCTCGTGCGGTTTCTCCTGGTCCTGGGCGTGCTGGCCGGCCTTGCGTGGGGCGGAATGGCCGCCCTCGTGGCCTTCGTCGAGCCCGAACCCCGCGAGATGAGCCAGACCGTGCCGCCCAACCGCCTGAACCGCTGAGCGCGCCATGGGCGGCGAAAGCGGGACGCGCAAGAAAGAGACGCGCAAGAACGAGGCTCGCAAGAAAGAGGCTCGCAAGAACGAGGCGAACGGCCCGGGAGGCGGTCCGCCCGGAACGGATCTCGCGGTCCTGTTCCTCGACATGGCGGCGGCCGAGCGCGGCGCGGCCCGCAACACGATCGAGGCCTATCGGCGCGACCTGCGCGATTACCTGAGCTTTCTGGCCCTGCGCGGGGGCGCGCCCGCCACGGCGACCGCCGATCTGGTGCGCGGCTGGATCGCCGATCTGCATGCGCGCGGGCTCCAGCCCGCATCGGCCGCGCGGCGGCTCTCCTGCGTGCGCCAGTTCCACAAGTTTCTCTACGCCGAGGGCCTGCGCGGCGACGACCCGACGGGCGTCGTCGACGCGCCGCGCCGCGTGCGCCCGCTGCCGAAAGTGCTCGGCGTGCAGGAGGTCGACCGCCTGCTCGCCGTCGCCCGCGAGGGACTGGACGATCCCGCCCGCCCCGCCGCCCAGCGCCTGCGCGCCGCGCGCATGACCTGCCTGCTGGAGACGCTCTACGCCACGGGCCTGCGCGTCTCCGAACTCGTGTCCCTGCCGCGCGCCGCCGCCCATGCGCGCGATCCCCTGCTCGTCATCAAGGGCAAGGGCGGGCGCGAACGGCTGACGCCGCTGTCGGAGCCGGCGCGCGCGGCCATGGGCGCCTATCTGCGCCTGCTGGCGGACGCCAAGCCCGATCTGGCGAAAAGCCATTGGCTGTTTCCCGCCGACAGCGAAAGCGGCCATCTCACCCGGCAAGCCTTCGCGCGCGACCTGAAAGACGCCGCGATCGCCGCAGGGCTCGCGCCCGCGCGCGTAAGCCCGCATGTGCTGCGCCACGCCTTCGCCAGCCATCTGCTGCAAAATGGCGCGGATCTGCGCGTGGTGCAGGAGCTTCTGGGCCATGCCGACGTTTCGACCACGCAGATTTACACCCATGTGCTCGACGAGCGCATGAAGGCCATGGTGCGCGACCTGCACCCGCTGAACGACGGCGGCGAACGCTGAGGCGCTAGTGCGCGCGCTGCGCGGTGAACCGGGCGGCCGCCGCCAGAACGCCGCCGCGCGCCCCGAACGGCGCCAGCGCGTCCACCGCCTGCTGGGCGAGATCGTCGCGAAGCGCGCGCGCGGCCGCAAGCCCCAGCGCGCCGACCAGCGTGCCCTTGTTGCGGCCCGCGTCCTTCGCCACGCGCTTGCCCATGGCCGCCTCGTCGCCTTCCGCGTCGAGAATGTCGTCGGCGATCTGGAAGGCCTGTCCCAGCGCGCGCCCATAGGCGACCAGCGCCGCGCGCTCCTGCGCGCCCGCCCCGCCATGGATCGCGCCCGCTTCCGCCGCGAAACGCAGAAGCGCGCCGGTCTTCATCGCCTGCAGCAAGGCGATCTGCTCGCGCGACAGCGTCTCGCCCGAGGCCTCGGCGGCGAGATCGAGCATTTGCCCGCCCGCCATGCCGCCCAGGCCCGCAGCGCGCGCCAGGCCCAGCGTCAGCTCGCAGCGCACCTGCGCGTCCGGATGGGTCGCGGCGTCCGCCATCACGTCGAACGCATAGGTGAGCAGGGAATCGCCCGCCAGAATCGCGGTCGCCTCGTCGAAGGCGCGATGGTTGGTCGGCCGCCCGCGGCGCAGGTCGTCGTCGTCCATCGTCGGCAGGTCGTCATGGATGAGGGAATAGCAATGGACCATCTCCAGCGCGCAAGCCGCGCGCAGCACGCCCTCGCCCTGCGCGCCGAACAAAGCGGCGCTTTCGATCAGCAGGAAAGGCCGCAGCCGCTTGCCCCCGTCGAGCGCGGAATAGCGCATGGCGGCCAGCAGCCGCGCGGGCCGGGCCTGCTCGCCGGGCGAAATCTCGGGCTTGAGCAGACGGTCGAGCGTCCGCTCCACCTCTTGCGCGGCGGCGACCAGCCGCTTCGTGAAGGCATCCTGCGCCACGCTTCGCTCCTCAATCGCCGGTGACGGCTCTGGATTGACGCCAGGCGGGGCCAGCGTCAAGCTCCGCCGATCCGCCGCGCGCGCCCGCCGCCGCCCGGCTGCGCCTGTTTCGCGCGCCCCGCCGCAGGGGCGCTAGCCAATGGCGCGGTTTCGTTGTATGGACGCCGCTGGATTTCCTGAAAAGTCGGGGTCGAACGGGCTTGAGCGCAGGCCCGCCGCCGCCCGTATTGGAGACGATTATGGCTGTTCCGAGAAGAAAAACCTCGCCGTCGCGTCGCGGAATGCGCCGCTCGGCCGACGCCCTCGCCGCCCCGACCTATGTCGAGGACAAGGATTCCGGCGAATTGCGCCGCCCGCACCACGTCGATCTGAAGACCGGCATGTATCGCGGCCGCCAGATCCTGACGCCGAAGTCCAAGGACGCCTGAGGCGCCCCGCAGCGCCCCGGCGCCGCATGTCTTGAAGGTCGGCCTCGCGCCGGCCTTTTTCTTTGGCGCGCGCCTTGCGCGGCCCTCAACTCTCCCCGTCCGCGCCGCCCACGTCGGGCACGAGCACCCGGCGCAAGGGAATCTGCCGGCGCCGCCGCGGATCGAGCTGATCGTAATGTTTCTGGATCAGCGCGATGAATTCGAGCCCGTTCAGCAGGCGGATATTGGAGCGCGTGCGCGCGAAATCGAGCGCGCCCGCCGAATAGCCCCCCGTGGTGATGAACACGCCGACGTCGCGATCGGGAATCATCGCGCTGAAGGATTTCACCGGATCGGCGCCGATGTTTCCGTCATGCGCCTTCACCTGAATCTTCAGGATCGGCGGCTCGATTCCCAATTCGTCGCGATGGGCGATCACGTCGATGCCGTCGTCGCGCGTCTTGCGCGTGGTGCGCGCGCGATAGCCCATGGCGCGAAAGACGTCGGCCACCAGCGGCTCCATGGGAAAGCCCTTGAATTGCGTGCGCAGCCGCCGCGCGATGAAATCATTCGTGGCCTCTGCGATGTCGCGCAGCGCATTCGCCTCCGGCTCGTCCTCGCAAGCCTCCGCATGGGCCTCGAACTTGCGCCAGAACTCATGCGCGAACGAGCGCACCTCGAACAGCGACAGCGTGGAGCCCAGCTCGTAGAGCGCGCCGGGGGTGAATTCGTCGCGGCTCAGCCGCCCGAACCAGCGCACGGCGCGACGATGCGCGAAGGCCTTGCCGTCCTGCACGTCATAGACATAGGGACCGACGATCTCGCCCCAGCGCAGCGTGCGGTCGCTCTTGCGCGGATAGATGACGCGATGGCCGATGCGCATCTCATGCACGAAGCGATAGACCTGCCCCGCAAGCGCGGGCGCCGAAGCCGCCAGCTCCTCGTCGGCGCCGTTGCGAAAGGCTTCCTTGAAGGCGCCGCGCGTGGGCGGCAGGCTGCTCGCGTCGCCGTCCATCTCGACGCAGGACAGCGCGACATGCTCCTGCTCGATGAAGATGGAATCCGCCTGCCCCGCGCTTCCCGCCCGGATCGCCCAGATGCGCGTGTCCTGCATGTGTCTCGCCCCCTGCTTCACGCGCACGAGGGTTCGCCGCCGCCTTGGTTAAGGTCAAGACGCAAGAAGGCCGGCGAGGGCGTCGCCGGCCTGTTTTCAT
>Ga0315899_10006961_pt1 | contig 12176 bp, 8 predicted proteins | sample LakEriMetagenome_2_FD_203518 | JGI IMG/M metagenome (GOLD analysis project Ga0315899, IMG submission 203518) | Freshwater fungal communities from buoy surface, Lake Erie, Ohio, United States - Buoy 4 MA112 | ecosystem: Environmental > Aquatic > Freshwater > Lake | place: USA: Lake Erie, Ohio... | reverse complement strand
ATCACTCAATTCAATCAAGCAACCCAAACCAAACACATCCACACGGCCAGCTCGCACCAGCCACGCAAACGCACTCGGCCCAAGTCGCCTCGGTGATACCTCGCGCACACACCCAGTTGTCAAAGAACAAAGGTGACCGGCATCACCGGTCACCTTTCTCCGCTTGCGCGGGAGCTGCACTACTTTCGGCTGCGCCAAGTAATGCGGCTCTCGAACAAGTGAGAAGGAAATCTAGCTGAAGGTTTGATTGGAATGCAAGGCCTTTTGGAAAAATAATTCCCCGCCGCCCCCGATAAATCCCCAGCCCCTCCTCAGGCAACCCAGCCAAACCCAACCATCCACCAGGATGGCTCAATTGGAGATGAGGAGACTCGAACTCCTGACATCCTGCTTGCAAAGCAGGCGCTCTACCAACTGAGCTACATCCCCGTTGAAGGATTGTCTTGTGGAAATCCATTCCAAAAGAGGCGGCGACGGTTGGCCTCGTCGCCGTAAATCCTTACAGTGGGCGTACTTGGATTCGAACCAAGGACCTCAGCTTTATCAGAGCTGCGCTCTAGCCAACTGAGCTATACGCCCTTTGGTCTCCTTCGGGCCGGGGCCCAAAAAAAGAACCGGGGGATCGTTCCCCCTGAGATTTCCAAGTTACCATTTGATCGTTCCGAGTCAACCAAAGTAAGTCGTCTTCCTGTCTTCCTTTTGCCCCGCCGGACCGCTCTTTTGGCCTATTCCGCCAGAGATGACTGAATTTGGGGCAGGTCTCGGGCGGCGCCCGCCCCCTACCCACCCCTTCCCTTGCCCCTGCCGGTTGCCAATGATCTGCTTTCCAACCCGACTTCTACCCCGTAGCTTGGGATGTAGCCTTTTCGCTGACCGGAGATCCCCGGCGGGGGCGACCGATGACGGTTGGCCCTTTCCCGCTCAATGATCCGGAAACCGGCCCGTTAAACAGGGCTGGGGCGGGAGCTTGTATCCCTCCCGGGCTATTGCAGCCCGGATGATTTGGGAAAAAGGCAATTTGGCATTCCGATTCACGATTTCGCGCGGCCGAGGCCCGCCACCCTGAGGATTTAGTTTTATGAGCGACCCATACGCCCTGTGCTCGTGCGGAAGCGGCAAAAAGTTCCGTTTCTGCTGCCAGGGCATTGCCAGCACCCTGGAAAAGGCTTTTTCCCAGGCCCGCGCAGGTCAGCTGGATTCGGCCTTGCGGACCATGGACCAGGCGATCGGATCCGAGCCGAAAAACCTGGAACTCCGACTGCATAAAGCCAAGCTGCTCGACGCGCTCAAACGCCGTCCCGAAGCCGAAAAGGCTCTGGACGATGCGATCGCCATCGATGCCAACTTCGCCCCGGCCCATTTCCAGCGTGCCCTCTGGAGGCGTCAGGAAGGGGAGATTCCAGGTGCGGCTATTCTCGCCCGCAAGGCGGTCGACATGTACTCCCTGGACGCCAAGGAGCAAATCGCCCAAGTCTATGCTTTTTTGAGTCAAGTTGAATCGCAGCTGGGCCGGCCGATCGCCGCCCGCAACGCACTGCGCATGGCCACGCGCATGGACCCCAACAACTCCCGCTATCAGGACGGTTTCGAGGCCCTGTATGGCGAGAAGTCCGGCTCGCCCTCCTTCATCCGAAGGGAATACTCCCTCCTCAGCCCGCCACCAGGCAGCAAGCGTCGGGCCGCATGGGACAAACTTGCCAAGGAACACCGTTCCGGCCGACTGAGCGATCTGGCCAAAATGTTCAACACCCTGGCGGATCAAGATCCCCAGGATCCCGCGGCCGCTTTCAACGCCGCCCTAACCAGCGCATGGCTGGGCGACAACACCAAGGCGCTCCAACACCTCAATCGGTATTCCACCCTGGAGCCCGATTCGGGCCGCAAGGAAACCGCGTTGATCCTGGCCGAGGCCCTGCGTGCCGGGCATGGGTCCGAGCCGGGCGACCACGCCCTCCACGAGTTCTACTTCGTGGCCCGCAATCCCGCGCTCCTGGACAAGCTGTTCGCGAAACTCAACTCCGAGAAGCGTCTGCTCGTCCACCAGGCCGACGAAAGCGAGCAGGGGCAGACCATGGTTGAGGCCTACTTGCTGGGCAAGACCGGCAGCCAGATCCTTGTCCCCGGCGAGGAGAACAAAACTCCGCGCTTCGCTCCGGTGGTCGCCCACATGACCCTCAACATGCCCCTGGGCCGCCTGACCGGACCGGACCGGGAAGTCATGGAGGGCATTCGTGCCGAATTCGCCGAGGCCTTGGGCTGGGCCGACAAGGAAAACCCTGTGCGGGCGACCGGATCGCTTGGCGAGGCGGCCCATGAACCGCTGGTGGTGCCCCTCGAGCAGGATGTGACCGAGGAGGAGATGAAGTCACGCCAGCTTGAGGAAGTGGTTCGCCATTTCGAGGAAACCTGGCTCAACAAGCCCCTGAAAAGTCTGGAGGGTAAAACCCCGGCCGAGGCGGCCCAGACCGAGGAGGGCAAGGCCCGCGTCGCCGCCCTCATCCGTTTTCACGAGGAAGTCTCTTTCATTCCCAAGCGGGTCGGTTACCAGTTCGAAAACCTGCGCAAACGCCTGGGTCTTGCTGGCTGACGCGACGCCACGGGGCAACACAGGGCTACGGTCCAGGAAGCCGCCCGGGTAAACCGGGCGGCTTCCTTCATTCCAACCTCAATTCGGCGAGGTAAATGGCGGTTATCGCCTTCCCATCCGCGTCCTTTTCATGGGTGGAATAGTACGAGACCCACGCCCGGCCCGGCCCGGTTTCAAGGAAACCCGGGTAGCTGTTGTCCCCGCCGGATGGAAGTTCGGCGCATTCCGCCAATTGGTCATCCACCAGCCAGCACAGGGTTGTCTTGGGCCCTGCCTCCCGCGTGATTTTTCGCCCACCCACCAGGTACCGCCCGTTCCATCGGACCACCAGCGGGCCACCCACGGACCGGTTGAGAACCTTCCGGTCCCAATTTGAATATGGAGGCTTGGACCGTAACACCTGGGCCGGGGCGTTCCCGGTCCGGCGCGCGATTCCCAGGATGGATCCATCCGGTTCAACCAGAAAGGCTGTCTCGTCTCCTTCGATTTCCTGAAAGACCCCTTTTTTCCTCCAGTTCAAACCGTCCTCGCTTTCCAGGAGGATCGATTCCACCTCGCGTGGTTCACCGCGGGGCTTCACCTCGAAGGAGGGCTTCCTTCTGCCACAAAGGTAAGCGGTGCTTCCATGGGCAGCCGCCCGCCAGATGTAATGTCCGAATGTCCCTTCCAGCATCACTGGGCTGTTCCAGGACTCCCCGTCCACCGACCAGGCGGCGAACCCGAGGTGCTGGTTCATGTCGTAGTCTTTCGGGGCGATGGTCGTCTTACCGGCATACCAGGTCCCCGTGTAGACAAAGAGCCTTTCCTTGAAGACCAGAAAATGCGGGTCGCGCGTGTCCCTGTCCTTCACCGAGAAACGGTGCACCTGTTTCCAGGTCCCGTCCGGTTCCAATCGCAGCACAAGAACCGATGCCGTGCGATGGACCATGTGTCCATCCGGGCAACTTCGGAAGGTCAGGTACACCCGCCCCTTGAATCGCGCGAGGTCGGTGAACGCGTTGTGCTCGCCGTTGTGAAAAATGCGCCGCACAGACTCCACCACCACACGGGGTGAGGCAGCGGAATCCCGTGCTCCCGCGCCGGCCACAGTTCGTGCCAGTCCCGAAACCCCCGCCAAAGCCAAAAGAGCCCTTCGGTCCGGTTCATCCGCCATCATCGCCATGGTCTTTACCCCCCAAGGCCCTTGCAACCGCGAGAATAAGGCAGCACAATCGTCGATGAAAGCTCTCCCCCACAGGATTATCCCATGCGGCAGTATTCGCTGGTCACACTCATCGGCCTGATGGCATGCCTGCCACCGGCCGGAGCCCAAAGCATCACGGTTTCCGGCGGAGAAAAGGATTTGGCCGATGTGGTGGTGAAGATACCGGCTCCCAAAGGGATCGCCGCCACCACCAACGCGGTCGAACTGTCATCAGGTGGCGTGGTGCCAGCGCAAATCGCCGGCCGGTGCCAAACCGATGATCCCGGGGTGGAAAAATTCCTGGTCTTCGTCCTTCCGGCGCTGAAGGCTGGCCAAAAGGTTCAAGCCACCCCTGTCACCCTGAATCATGTGGTGGCGCCTCCTGCTTTCAGGTTCGGGGAATCCAAAGAAGGCCTGCCCGAGCTGAACCTGGTGGAGGTGAACAAAAAAAGACCGGTTCTTCAGTATTTCAACCACAAGCGCGACGCGACCGACCATTACTACACCTTCAAGCCGTTCCACAATGTCTTCGATCCGGTGGACGGCTCCACCATGCTCACCAACACCTCGGCCAAAACCGCCAAGGACGGTCAATTCCCCCACCATAGGGGTCTGTTCTTCGGGTTCAACCGCATCAGTTACACGGGTCCGGACGGCAAGAAAAAAACCGCCGACATCTGGCATGGCACCCAGAATGTATTCTCCGAGCACGAAAAAATGCTGTTCACCGAGGCAGGTCAGGTATTGGGCCGCCAGCGCGCCCAAATCGCCTGGCATGGCAGCGATGGGGCCACCTTTGCCGAGGAAACCCGCGAGCTGACTGTCTACAACACCCCGGGTGGCACGCTTATCGACTGGAGCACCCGACTCGTCAGCAAGGCTGGGACAATCCGGCTCGATGGTGACCCTCAACACGCCGGCTTCCATTTCCGGGCCAACCAGGAAGTTGCCAAAAACGGCAAGGAGCAAACCTACTACCTTCGCCCCGATGGCAAAGGCAAAAACGGCGAGACCCGAAACTGGGACGCCAAGGGAAAAAATCCCCAAGCCATCAACCTTCCGTGGAACGCCATGAGCTTTTTGACCGATGGCAAACGCTTCACCGTGCTGCGGGTCAATCATCCTTCGAACCCTGGCGAAACCCGTGGCAGCGAGCGGGAATATGGAAGATTCGGCGATTATTTTGAATACGACCTGACACCTGAAAAACCCCTGCAAATCAGATACAGGCTCTGGATCCAGCAGGGTGAAATGTCTGCCGACCAATGCGAAAGGATCGCCCGGGCGTTCGTCAATCCACCCAAGGCCGCGGCTGGCGACCAATAAATGCCCGGCGATTTCAACCGGGAATTTCCGGCGGGTGAATCATGCGACCCCGTGCCCTCCAAGCTGGACACGGGCATCTCAGGTTGTCTGGAAATATCTGGATTAGGGATGGTTCTCCTTTACCGGCTCCTGACAGCCTTACGGTTTGCCTTGCTTCTGTTGGTTGGCCCCGCCAGGTCCCCAATCTTCATTCTTCACGCTTGACCCCAGGAAAGCTGGCTTCACCATTTGCTTTTCCAAGTCCTCCAGGGAGGCGGACAAACGAGCCAATTCTCCCGGCTTCTCAATGGCCAAGTCCCTCGATTCTCCCACATCTTCTGCCAGGTTGTAGAGTTGCGTGGCCTGATTATTACCCCGGATGATTTTCCAATTTCCCTCCCTCAAGGCATGGGCCACTCCCCCTCCCTTGCGCCAATAAAGGCGGTCATGGGGCGCACCCTTCTTTTCCCCCTTGAGGAAAGGAACCAGATCCACACCGTCAATCTTTTTCCCATCAGGCGGCTTGATCCCCGCCACGGCAAGGGCGGTCCCGAAAGCGTCCAGCGAGACTACCGGTTCCCGGTACTTCACGCCGGCAGGCAAGGTGCCGGGCCAACTCACCACAAAAGGAACCCGGATACCTCCCTCGTAAAGGTCACCCTTTTGTCCCCTGAGGGCCCCATTTTTTGAACCATTGGTGCGCGCGGGACCGCCGTTGTCGGAGAAAAAAAAGACCAGGGTGCGTTCGCGCTGGCCCGTTCTTTCCAACGCTTTGACGAGATCCCCGATGGCATCATCCATCAAGCTGAGCTGCGCGGCGTATTTCCTTCGGGTCATGTCCTGAATGTGGTCGAACCGGGCCAGCTTTTCTGGGGTCGGCTCGTGGGGCATATGCGGGGCGTTGAAAGCAAGGTACAGAAACCAGGGCGCGGGTGAGGCCTTCTCCACAAATGCGCGGGCCTCCTTGCCAAATCGGGTGGTCAGGTGCCCCGTCACCTCGACAGGCTTGCCATTCCGTTCGATCGGCAGGGTGTACTGGCCCCCGTTCGGCTTCCAACCCAAAAAACGATGGCCGCCCCCGATGAAACCGAAAGTCTCCTCAAATCCCCGGGAACCCGGCTGGTGTTCGGGTGAGGAACCCAGATGCCACTTGCCAACCCAACCGGTGCGGTAACCGGCCTCGCGGAGATATTGGGGCAGCAGTTTTTCCGACAGCGGCAGGCCTTCATTCCTGTCCAGTGGATCATAGACCGGATTGAACTCGTGGCCGAACCGCTGCTGGTAGCGACCGGTCAGAAGTCCGGCACGGGTGGGCGAGCAAAAACAGTGGGTCACATAACCATTGGTGCAGAGCACCCCTGTTTTTGCCAGCGCGTCCAGATTCGGCGTGGGAATGTCCGCGCAACCCTGGAAACCTGCGTCCCCATACCCTTGGTCGTCACTCACTATCACCAGAATGTTGGGGCGGCCAAACTCCGTCCCCATAACTCTGGAGTCCCATGCCATTGCCCCCAAAAATCCAAGGGCCATCAAAAAGAACCGAATCATCGTTTTCCCCGCCTGTTATCCGTGTCTGCTTTTCCGAAAAATGGCGCCTGCCGGCGCGCTTCAATCAGAGTCCTGGCGCCAATTGGCAATCCAAGTGCGCAAGTGACAACCTCAGGTGGCTCCTTCCGGTTTTTTCGCTTTGGCCGCCGGAAATCGCTTCACGGGCACATCGTTTTTTTGCTTCGGCCCGGGGGTGTTTCTCCCATCCTCAATCACCCGATCCAGTTGCTCACGCATTTCTGCGACTCGCTCGGGATTTTTCTCCGCGAGGTTCACCCGCTCCCCCAGGTCGTCCTTCAAGTTGTAAAGCTGGGGCGGATTGCTGGGGATATATTTCCAGTCGCCATCGCGGAAACCCGGCAGGCCGTTCGCGGCACAACTGACCGCGTTCATCCGGGTGGCCTGCTTGGCGCCCTTCAGCAGCGAAACCATGCTGAAACTATCTTCCCCGGCATCAGGCGGCAGGTTGTGTCCCCAAAGTTCCGCCAGGGTGGCCATCAAATCGGCCTGGTGAACCAATCCGTTGCTGACCGTGTTGGCATGGACTTTTCCCGGCCACCTCACAATCAGGGGAACACGGTGTCCCCCCTCGTGCGCGGACATCTTGTAATCCCGAAGTGGCCCGCTGGGGTAATGCCCCCTGCCTTCCAGGTGCTTGGCCCCGGTATAGGCCGCGAAACCGTTGTCACTCGTCAGGATCACCAGGGTGTTCTCGGCGGCCCCCGCACTATCCAAGGCCCGAAGAATCCTGCCCACCGCGGCATCGGTTTCCACCACCAAATCGGCTACGGGGCTGTCCAAACCGCTCTTGCCGCGAAACTCCGCATTCACCGACAGCGGGGTATGCGGTGTCGTGAGAGGCATGTACAGGAAGAATGGTTCCGTCGACTTGGCCCGCTCGCCGATCCAGGCGCAGGCCCTGTCGGTGAGCGTCGGCAATATCCCCTCCAGCGACCATCCCGGCAAAGCCGGCCCCATCAGGCTGGCGATGTTGTTGCCCAAACTGCCCGAGGGAAGCAACTCGGAGGGCTTACCAGCAATTTGGTCATTCTCAATGAAGGCGTAGGGCGGCCAGTTGGGCACATCGGTTCCGAAGTAAGTGTCGAATCCCCGGGTGGTCGGGCCTCCTGGTATTCGTTTCGAAAAAGCCGTCTCCCACAGGCGTATCTCGGCCGATTCCACCCTCCTCGGTTTTTCCCCGGCCTTCAATCTGCTCCACTCCAGCAGGTTTTCCCGTTCGGCCGCAGTGAAATCCCAATCCCAACCCAGGTGCCATTTGCCGAAGCAGGCGGTTTTATAGCCATGTTCTTTGGCCATCGAAGCCAGCGTGAGTCGCCCCGGGGCGATGAGGGGAGGCCCGTAAACACCCACGATTCCGGTTTGCAACCGGGTCCTCCAATGGTAGCGACCGGTCAACAGCGCATAACGGGAAGGCGAGCACACCCCGGAGGAGGAATGCGCATCCGTGAACCGCATCCCGGCCGCCGCCAGACTGTCCATGTTGGGGGTCGGGATCTTGCCCCGTTCCGGATTGTAGATTTGAATATCGCCGTATCCGAGGTCATCGGCGAGAATCAGCACCACATTCGGCTTACCGGCGTCAGCTTTTTTCTTCTCGCCCTTCCCGGCTTCATCGTCTTTCAGCCAACCCAACGACACCAGGAATTGATCCGCCTCACGCAAGGTCTGGCCCTTGTGCGGATCCCGGTTGAAAAATCCGTGGCCTGCCCCCGCATAGATGCGGATTTCACAGCGGGCGCCCACAGCCCGCATCCGGGATTGGTAACGCTCCACCGTGGCCACCGGGATCAGCTTGTCCTTGTCCCCAATAAAAACCAGGGTCGGGGGAGCGCCTTTCGCGATATGGTGGGCGGGCGAATAATCGCGGAAAGAATCCCCGAGCCGCTGGCTACCCCAGCCCCCCTCAGGTCCATTGTCAAAGACAGGATTGAACAGGACCAGCGCGTTGGGCCTGCAACTCACCTTCAGGTCATCGGCAGGATCGTCAGTCCCGGGAACCAGAGCTGTGAAAGCCGCCAGATGCCCCCCCGCTGATCCACCGGCACAGGCGATCCGATCCGGATCGACACCCAGGTCCGCCACATGCGCCCGGACATGGCGGACAGCCGACTTGGCATCACGGCAGCACAAGACCGGGGGGCCCTTGTCTCCCTTCGGAATGGTCCGGTACTCCACCCGGACAGCCACCATTCCCCGCCGAGCGAAATGGGCCGCTTGGTCCTTGAACTGCTCCGGCGTGCCCCCCACCCAACCACCGCCAAAGAAAAACAGGATGGCCGGCCGCTTGTCCTTGGCCGACCAGCCCTCCGGCTTGTCCACCAAAAGCTGGAGCTCCCTGCCCTCCGACTTCTTGTAGACAACCACCTCAGACCCGATCGCAAAACCGGCCCCGACAACCAGGGCGGACACCGCCAGGAACCATGTCACTATCTGCCTCATCGGTTATCCACCTTCAGGGCCCGAACACTGCCGGTCAGAACTTTGTTTGAGCTATATTTAGCCACAGGCTGGTCACTGTCGAAACCAACCGACAACCCTTCCGATGGCTGCCTGGGCAAAACACCCTGTGCTTTACCCCGGATTTCTTTCCCGCTGTTGATCCGCAAACGCATTTCCCCATCCGCCCCAAGCCACGCCTCGATTTTGGATGGCCCGGCAAGAACCGGTCCCTCCAGTTCGCTGAGTTGTTCACTTCCGTGACGGACAGAAAAAACCACCTTGCCTGCTCTCAGGTGCACCGCGTATCCGGCTACCGCGCCCCCCTGGGCGACCAGCACCCCGTCCTTGTCGCTGGTCTCGACCTCCATCGACAACATGAACGGCGTCTTGCCCACTATGGGGGAAGCCGCCCCCGGGAGACTTTGTCCGGGTTTCAGGGTGCTGATCTTTCCGGGGTTGGCCGAGGCTTTCTCGGTTTCCGCGAACGGGTACAAAGTTTTGGCCTGCTGAACGGAACCGGCTGGCCTCCTCTTCGCTGGTGCCTGGCCGCCTATCTCGGCCGCCATGCTATTGGCCAGCGCGGCCAATTTTTTCACCACCTCTGGATTCTTTTCCGCCAGATCGTTTTTCTCACCCAGGTCCTCCCCCAGGTGGTAAAGCCGCGGATTCTTCATCGTGTCCGCTGGTTGGGCACCCCCCATACCCTCATTTTGGGGAGCGACCGCCAGCTTCCAGGGTCCTTGCCGCACGGCCTGCAGGGTGTAACCGGAAAAGTAATAATGGGCCTCCCGGGGAGATTCCCTGGTTTTTCCGGTCAGCACCCCGGACAGGTCACGACCATCTATCTCCGGGGCTGCCGGAATCTCCCCCCCGGCCAGCCGCACGGCGGTCGGCAAGAGATCGATCGTGCCGGAAACCGTGTCCACCGTTTCTCCGGCCCGGATGGTTCCCGGCCACCAGGCGATGGTTGGAACCCTCACTCCGCCTTCAAAGGTGCCACCCTTACCCCCTCGCAAGGGACCTGCGCTCCCGCCATCCGTTTTCTTCACCAGCCACGGCCCGTTGTCGGAGGTGAAGACCACCAGGGTTTTCCGGTCCAGACCGGTCTCACGCAGGGTGGCCAGAATTCGGCCAACACTCCAGTCTGATTCCTCCACCCAGTCCCCAAATCGACCATTGCCGGATCGCCCCCGAAAGGCTTTTCCAGGGTGGATGGGCGTATGCACGGCATTGTGCGCCAAATAAAGGAAAAACGGCTGGCTCTTGTGCTCCCGAATAAAGGCCTCCGCTTCACTGGTGTATCGCTCCACCAGATCGGACTGCGCCTCATCCTCCATCAGTTCCACAACCTGGTGATTCCGAAGCAGCGGGACCACGCGCCTGCCATCGGTGGAGGGTTTCTGCATGTCGTTGGAGTAGGGGATGCCGAAATAGTGGTCAAATCCCTGGCGGGTGGGAAGGAACTCCGGCTGATCGCCCAGGTGCCACTTGCCCACGCACGAGGTCGCGTATCCCAACGACTTCAGCCGTTCGGCAACCGTGACCTCCCCAGGGTTCAATCCCTGCGCCCCGCCGGGAAAATAGACCCCAGGGACGGATACCCTGGCCCCATAGCATCCCGTCATCAGTTGCGCTCGCGAAACCGAACAGACCGGGGCCGCGTAGAAATTGGTCAGTTTCATCCCCTCACGGGCCATGCGGTCCAGATGGGGTGTTTTTTGTCGGGTCGCCCCGAATGGCCCGATATCCGCATACCCGAGATCATCCATGAAAATGATGATCACATTGGGTTTTTCCGCCGTGGAGCCCAGACCGGCTCCGATACCCAGGCAGGAAATCAGGCAACAGAAATGGATCATTATTTCCCCCCGGGTGATTCGTTCGTTTTGAACTATCCCCATAAGCGGGCAATCAAACGCCCAATGCAAGCTATTTCCCGGGAGTCGGATGAAATTCAGCCAGCAGGCTTTTCCAAGCCTCCATTTCCCGTCTCGGCTGGATCAGTTCCCGGGCCGTGGCAGATTGCGCCAGCAATGTCCCGGCAAAATCCGGTTCAGTTTCAACCCGCCGCATCAAGGCAGCCAGGGAAACCGGATCAGAAAAAGGAAAATAACCCGCGTAGCTTTCCCCCAGCAGTCCGACCACACCCGAGGTGGGTGTGCTCAGGACAGGAATCTCCAGGGCAACCGCCTCCGAGACCGCGCTGGGCCCACCCTCCGCCAAGGAAGACTGCACCAGCAACCGGCATCGCCCCAGCACCCGCACCGCCTCGGTCCTCGGCAGTTCACCCAACCATTGGTATCGGGGATTTTCCATCTGTTCCTGCCGAGCCATTTGGGCCTGTTCCGGCTCCAATGCTCCACCCACCTGCGTGATCCGTATGCGGGAGTCAACTGGCAATAATCGAGCCGCCCGGGCCGCCAGCAGCGAATCCTTCACCGCGCGCAGGTGGCCCAGCACACACACTTCCAGGCAATCCTCGGCGGGCAAGTCCTTCGTGGTGGGAGGCGCGAAAGACTGGTAGATCACCCGCACCTTGGCCCGCGTTTCCAACGGTAGCTGGCTTGCCAGGTGGTTTTGCAACACGATAACCCGGTCGGCATGCCTGAGCGATTGCTCCAACACCGGCCGGTTGCCACCAGGATTGAAAAAATCCGTCCCTGTCAACACCACCAAAACAGGCAGGTCCGGATAAGCTTTTCTGTACCGCGCAATGGCCCCACCAGATTTGATCGCATGCAGGGCTATCAGGATGTCACAGGCTGAAAAGTCGGCACACCCCTCTTGCACCACCCGCGCGGAATGCCCCAGCCTTCTGAGGATCCCCCACCAGCGCAGGGCGGTGACGCGGTTACCAGTCCGCGACCGCGGCGGTGCCGGACATACGATTCAAACACGGGCCATTCTTTTCCCCGATTGTCACTCGGCCTTTTTACCAAACCGCATCGCGAACAGGTCGGCCTCCTGCAGCACAAACCGCAAACGCACCGGCGTTCCGGCCAACTTTGCCAGACCAGCCGACTTCCCCCACCGAACTGCCATTTCAATCGAATCCCCCACCAATGGCTTGCATTCTTTCAAGCTGAAACCCGG
>Ga0315899_10006960_pt1 | contig 12179 bp, 9 predicted proteins | sample LakEriMetagenome_2_FD_203518 | JGI IMG/M metagenome (GOLD analysis project Ga0315899, IMG submission 203518) | Freshwater fungal communities from buoy surface, Lake Erie, Ohio, United States - Buoy 4 MA112 | ecosystem: Environmental > Aquatic > Freshwater > Lake | place: USA: Lake Erie, Ohio... | reverse complement strand
GGTACAGTTGTAGATCGTGCCGGCATGGGCGGCGGGGAGCGTCAGGACGTGCCGCATGGCCGCAATGACATCGTCGCGCCAGGAGAAGTTGCACCACGTGTCCGGCTCAACGGATCCGGCGGCGAAACGGGGGCCGGGATCCCGCCCCGGTCCGTACAGCCCCGCCGCGCGCAGCACGGTGGCCCGACAGCCTGCCGCCGCCGTCGCCAGCACGGTGAGCTCCGCATCGAAGAGCGCCCGCACCCGGTCGTTGGCTGGCGCAATGAGCGTCCGCTCATCTACCGCACTGCCGTCGTGACGATCGTACACGCCGGTGCTCGAGACGTAGACCAGCGCCTCGGCGCCCAGCGCGGCGGCGATCGTGGCCGCCCCGCGTGCAGCGGCCGGATACACGGCATAGCTGTCCCCACGCGCACGCGATGGGGCCACGCACACGACGACCGCCGCCAGCGGCGCGGCGAGCGCGCGGGCAAAGGCCGGGTCGTCCATGCCGCGCGTCACGTCAGCGGTCAGGGCGTGACAGCCCGCCGGCGCCGGCCGGTCGGTGCGTGACGCCGTCCAGACGCGCCGCGCGGGCGAGGCGGCAGCCAGCGCCGCCGCGGCCGGTGCGCCCAGCCACCCCGGGCCAACGAGCAGGACATCGCTCTCGGCATCATGTCCCACGGGGTACCCTCCGCTGGCCTCGCGCAGGGAAAATCATATCTTTGTCACCGTCATGGCCGGCACGACTCCCGGGCCGGTCCCACCGAAGGGGACAGGATCGACGCATACATGGGGAAGCAGGACGCGATTGAACTCGAGGGTACCGTCACCGAGTTGTTGCCGAATGCCACGTTTCGGGTGACGGTGCCGAGCGGCCATGAAGTACTGACGACGCTCGCCGGAAATATGCGTCGCAATCGGATCCGCGTGTTGGCCGGCGATCGCGTCACGGTCGAGGTGTCCCCCTACGACCTCACGCGCGGTCGCATCACGTTCCGCCACAAGAACTGACGCGCACCCGCGCGCCCGCGGACGCTCCGTCAGCGCAGCAGGAAGAATGCCGCCGCGCCGCCGGCGGCCGCAGCGGCCACGACGGCCGCTACGATGGCGATGAGTCGGTGATGGCCCGGGCTTTCGGTGGGCTCGGGCAGCACCACGCGTGCCTCAGGGGGACGCGCCACCGGTTGCTGCCCTCCCGCCGGCGTGGGCGCGAAACGCGCTGGCGCCGGAGTCATGGCGGCTTCGGCGTTGGGTTCCGGCGGCGAGATGGGTGCCGGTTGCACCACGGCGGCCTCGTCGTCGGCCATCGACGCATCGCCGTCCGCCTCGGATTCGATCACGGGATCCACCGAGGGCAGCCGCTCGGTCACGGGGTCCCGCAGCGAGTGCGCGGGGAGCGCGTCGGGCACGTCGATGGGGTCGTGCAACGCCTCGGCCTCGTCGACCGTCTCGTCGTTCACGGCGAGATCGGGCGGTTCGAGCAGTGCCGTTGTCGGAACCACGGGCACCCCGGTTGGCGTGATGCGCAGCAAGTGGTCGGTCACGACCACCGCATCGCGCAGTGGCTGGTCTTCCCAGTCCGCGCGATCGGTGATGCTCGCGTGCGCATACACGCGTGGGGAGGCATCGTCGAAGCCGTCCACGTACGCCGACGACACGGGCGTTTCCACCGGAACCGCGGCGGGCACGGGTGCCGGCGCCGGCGCCACGACGCGTTCCGGCGCTGCCGCCACGACGCGTTCCGGCGCTGCCGCCACGACGCGTTCCGGCGCCGCCGCCACGACGCGTTCCGGCGCCGCCGCCACGACGCGTTCCGGCACTGCCGCCACGACGCGTTCCGGCGCCGCCGCCGGCACGGCCACGGCCGCCCGCTGATGTGCGCGCACTGCCGCGACCTGCGCCAGCAGCAGGTCGGCACTGGCGGTTGACCGATCGTGCGCGTCCAGCAGGGCGTGCAGACGTAGCAGCAGCGGCTCGGCGTTGGCAGGTTGCCCCGACGCCAGGGCAATGCGGGCGGCGTTCTCGAGCACCGGAGCCAGGCGCTCATCTTCTTCACCCACCCGGTGTTCGATGCCGGCGATGGCCCGCTGGATAAGTGCAGTGGCTTCGTCGAGGCGCCCACCGCTGGCGAGCATGACGGCAATATCCATGCGCGTGCGCGCCACGGGCATGCCATCTTCGCCGGTGATGGCCACGCGCAAGGCACAGGCGCGCTGCGCATGGCGCAGCGCCTCATCCAGGCGCCCCAGGCGGAAGCAGGCCTGCGCGAGGTTGCCAAGCACCAACGCCAGCGGTTCGAGGTGCGACTCCCCGGCAAGGGCTCGATCATCGGGCAGACTGCGCGCGAGACAATCGGCCGCACTGGCGAATGCCTCGGCGGCCTCCGCCCAGTCGCCGGCCTCCGCGAGGCTCAGCCCGCGGTGATTGTCGTGCGGCCACGCGTCACGCTCGGGGCGCGCCACGGGGCGATCGGATGGGAAGTCTGCCATGCCTTGGTTGACGCGCTGTAACGATCGACGTCACCCCGTAAACCGTGAATGGGCCGGGAGTGTGACGGTTGTGCAGGGTGGATCACAGGTTGCACGGGGGCGCACGGCAGAACGGTCGTCGTTGCAACCTGATCGCGCGCGCCATCAACAAATATGGCGACTTGCCGCGTTGACGGTATGGTCACCCATCGTAGCTTCCACTGCATGAAGTTCACGATGAAGCGGAAAGCGGAGGTCGCCACGGGTGTGCCAGCCGGCGCCGCAGGTGTGCTCGCGCGCAGCATGGCCGGCCGCCTCGCCTGGGTGGTACCGTGTGCGGTCATCGCGTTGGGGGCGTGCGGTTCCGGTGAGGTCAGCGTCTCCGGGGATGTGGAGGGGCTCGATACGCTGGCCTTCCGTGGTGGTGAGATTCTCCGAGAGGCCGATCGCGCCCCGCTCGTGCTCGACTCCATGCGTGCCGCGTCACGCGCCGAGTTCGCTCGACGGATGGGGGACACCGTGCCCGAGGATTCTCTCGCCATGGCTTCCGATTCCCTTGCCGCGCGCGCCGCGCGCCGCGCCGTGGAGGATGCCAGCACTCCCGGCGGCACCATGTCCCGGCGCGCGCAGGCGCGCGGGGACTCCATGGCGCGCGCGTTCGCCTCGCGCCTCACCGGCGGGGCAACCGGCAGCGACCGGGCGCGCGGCGACAGTGTGCGCGGGCTGCTCGTCTGGCAAGGCGCAGGGCCCACGCGCAGCGTCGTGCTGCGCGCCGGCACCACCGTGGTGACGCTGAGCGGCATGGCGACCGCGGGCATCAGCAAGCTCGTGGGGAGCGAGATCATGGTGCGCGGTGTGCGCGTCACCCCGCGCGATCTCGTCGTGTCCGACTACGTGGTGCGCGCCTTCAATGAAGTGCCGGCCTTTGACGGTGTCGTGGTGGACGCGCGCACCGTGCGTCTCACCGACGGCGGTACCCTGCAGCGTGTGCCCCTGCCGGCCTCCTTGCAGGGGATGCGTGGCGCCCGCGTGTGGGTGGCCGTGAAGGACGGCAAACTGCACGCCTACGGCCTCGTGGAAGCACGCTGACCGGTCACCCCGGTTCACGAATGGCGATCATGGGCGTCTCACGGTAGACGTCGCGCGACGTGAGCAGGCCGATCGTCATGGTGAGCAGCAGCATCCCGCCGGCAATGAGGAGCGTGGGGCCCACGGCCGGATCGAAGGGGTCCTCGAACACGAAGGTGGTGATGGCCCACGCGCCGCCGAAGCTGAGCACCATGCCGGTCAGGGCGCCCAGAGCCCCCAGCGCGCCGTACTCGGCGAGCAGCACGCGTGCCACCTGCGTGCGCGATGCGCCGAGGGTGCGCAGCAGCACCCCCTCACGCAATCGCGCCCGGCGTGTGGCGGCCACCGCGCTGAAGAGCACGGGAATGCCCATGGCGAGGGAGAACAGTCCGAGGAACCGGATGGCGAGCGTGACCCGATCGACGATGGCGCCGATCGTCTGCTTCACGAGCGTCAGGTCGAGGCTGGAGACGTTCGGGTACCGTCGCACGATGTCACGCTGAATCTCCGCGAGCGGCGCCCCGGTGGGCACGTTGGCCACGATCACGTACTGCTGCGGGGCCCGGCGCAGCGCGGCCGGTTCGAAGACGGCGAAGAAGTTGGCTTCGAAGCGCCCCCAGTTCACCGATCGCGTGTTGGTGAGCACGGTGGTCACGGGAACCCCCTGGACGTTCCAGGTGATGGTGTCGCCCAGGGTCACGCCCATCTCGCCGGCCACGTCCTGCTCCAGCGAGAGCAGGAACGGGCGCGACGGGTCGGCGGCACGCTGCGTCGCGAGCGCGGCGGAATCGGGGAACCATGTGCCGCTCACCAGCTTTTCCGACGGTTGCATGTCGTGGCGATAGGTGGAGCGGTACTCGCGCCGCAGCGACCAGCCGGCGCGCCGCACGGTGCTGTCCCCTTGCAGCTTGGTAACCGATGTGCCGTTGATCGCTTCCACGCGCATCGTCACGATGGGCGTCTGCTGCACGATGGGATGCTGACGCACGCGCAGCATGGAGTCGAGGGGCGCCGCCTGATCGTCCTGCACGTCGAAGAGCAGCAGGTTGCCGGCGGCGGCATCGGCCGTGGTCTGCAGCCGTCCCAGCAGATTGGCCTGCACCAGGTACACGGTGCTGAGCAGGAACGCGCCGAAGCCAAGAGCCAGCGTCACGGCGCGTGTCTGGTTGGCCGGGCGGTGGAGATTGGCGATGCCCTGCCGCAACGGAAACGGCCACGAGGGGTGCGTGCTGCGTCGCGCCAGGGCAATGAGTGCGGTGGCCGCCAGCCACAGGATGAGCACGACCGCCACAATGCCGCCGGTCATGGCGAGGCCGTCGCGCAGCGATTCGACGCGCGAGAGCACGATGGCCACGATGCTGCCCACGAGCAGCGCGTCCACCAGCAGGCGCGCCCCATCCTTCCACTCGCTGGGCAGGGCCGCCGGATCGGCATTGCGGCGAATGGCCTGCAGCGGCGACACACGGCGCAGCGCCAGCAGCGGGCGCAGCGCAAAGACCAGCGACACCCACACCCCGGTGGCCAGCCCCAGCAGCAGCGGGCGTGGCTCGAGCGCGATGGTCACGTCGACGGGGAGGAAATCCCCCATGACCTGCGGCAGAAGGAACTGCACGGCCACCCCCAGGGCGGCGCCGGCGATGGCGCCCACCAGCCCCATGGCGGCGGCCTGCACCACGTAGAGCGCCAGCACCTGGCGGCTCGTGGCGCCCAGGCAGCGCAGGACGGCGACGGTGTCGATTTTGGCCGAGACGAAGGCGTTCACCCCGCTCGCCACGCCAATGCCCCCCAGCAGCAGGGCAATGAGCCCGATGATGCTGAGGAAGTCGGCGAGCCGCGCCACCGCTTCGGTGAACTCCCGTTCGGTATCGGCCACGGTGCGGACGCGCACGCGGGTGCGGGAGGCCGTGGTGGCGGTCGGCGCCGCCGCGGCACTGTCTGCGGCTGCGGATGCGGTGTCACGCGCGCCCGCTTCCCCCTCGCCGCCGGGCGCGTTGCGCTCCCGTTCGCCGCGGGCCTCCGCGGCCTCGATGCGGGCCGCGTCCACCGGGTCGATGCGCCGGCGCAGGGCGCGGGCCACCTGCGCCGCCGGCTTGGGTGTGGCCTGCGCCGCGGGCAGCTTGAGCACCAGTTCGTATTCGGCGCGGCTGCCGAAGGACAGCAGGCCCATTTGCGGGAGCCACCGGTCGGACACGTACACCCGCGGGCCAATCACCGCCGTGATGCCGGCATCCCCGGGGACGTTGCCCAGCGTGCCGCCGATCGTGAACGGCTGCTGTCCCAGCTTGAGCCGGTCTCCCACCTTGGCGTCGAGCGCAATGAGCAGCGAGGCGTCGACGAACACGAGCGTATCGTCGTGCACCCGCGACCAGCCGTTGGCGGGGACCGTTTCGATGGCGCCGTAGAACGGATATCCCGGGGAGACCGCCCGCACCTGCACGAGGCGCGTGCCCCCCGAGGGCTCGGCGAGCGCCATGGAGGCAAAGGTGGTCACGCGCGAGGCCGGGACGCCGGCGGTGCGCAGCGAATCGGTGAGGGTGTCGATGACGGCGGGGAACTTCGCCCGCGCCTGCAGCGACAGGTCGCCGCCCAGCAGGGTGCGCGACTGGTCACGAATGGAGCGCGTGACGTTGCCGGCGAAGGAGTCGATGGCCACGAGCGCCGCCACGCCGAAGGCAATGGACGACATGTAGAGCGCGAGCCGCCGACGCGCCGTACGGCTTTCGCGCCACGCCAGCCGGAGCAGGGTCTGGACGGTCATGCGGGGGTGTGGTGCACGTCTTCCACCATCACGCCGTCCTTGAGGCGAATGGTCCGCTGCGTGCGCGCCGCAAGCGTCACGTCGTGCGTGACCAGCACGATGGTGCAGCCGCGTTCCCGGTTGAGCGCCTGCAGCAGCTCCACGATGCGTTCACCGGTGGCACCGTCCAGGTTGCCCGTGGGTTCGTCGGCAAAGAGGATCTTGGGGTCGTTCACGAAGGCGCGCGCGAGGGCCACGCGCTGCTGCTCACCGCCCGAGAGCTGTTGCGGGAAGTGGTGCGTGCGGTCGCCCAACCCGACGCGCGCGAGCAGGTCGCGGGCACGCGCCGCCGCCTCACGGACCGGGACGCGCCCGGCGAGTTCGAGCGGTACCTGCACGTTTTCGAGCGCCGTGAGGGTGGGGATCAATTGAAAGCTTTGGAAGACGAACCCAACTTTCTCTCCCCGGAGGCGTGCGCGGGCATCTTCGTCGAGGCGGCCGAAATCCTCGCCGTCGAGGGATACCGTGCCGCTCGACGGGGTATCGAGACCGGCGAGCAGGCCGAGCAGCGTGGTCTTGCCACTGCCGGAGGGGCCGACAATGGAGACGAACGCCCCGGCCGGTACCTCGAACGACACGTCACGCAGCACCGTGAGGCGCTGGGTGCCGCTCAGATATTCCTTGGTCAACCCACGAGCAACGAGCATGCGAAGACAGAAGAGGGAAGAGGGACACTGCCGCTGGCGCACCGCCGCCATGGTGGTGACGCTTGCCGGAGCGGGATTGCTGGGCGCGTGTGGTACCGGGGCTTCGGGGAACGCGGCGGCTGCCAATACCAACGGCGGCGACGCACCAACGGATTCCGCGACGTCTGCCGTGGCCGCGCGCGCCGTGGGGGAGAATACACCCGCGGGGGCCAAAGGCGCCGCGGTGGGGCCGCGGCGGGTGGTCCTGCTGGGAACCAGTCTCACTGCGGGGCTGGGGTTGCCGCCGGAGCAGGCGTACCCCGCCTTGCTGCAGGCAAAGGCCGATTCGGCGCAGCTGCCCGTGACGATCGTGAACGCCGGGCTGAGCGGCGAAACGTCGGCCGGGGCCGTGCGCCGCGCCTCCTGGGTGCTGGAGCAGCCGGCAGCGGTGGTGGTGCTGGAGGTGGGGGCCAACGACGGCCTGCGCGGCGTGGACCCTGACAGCACCTACGCCAACCTGGTGAAGCTGGTGCAGATGGTGAAGGCGCAGCGCCCCGAGGCCAAGGTGGCGCTGGTGCAAATGGAAGCTCCCACGAACCTCGGCGCCTCCTATACCCGCCGTTTTCACGACGCCTATGGGCGGGCCGCCCGCGAAACCGGGGTTCCGCTCTGGCCCTTTCTGCTGGATGGGGTGGCCGGCGTGGCGCGGTTGAACCAGGGCGACGGCATTCACCCCAACGCCGAAGGGGCGCGGGTGGTGGCCGGCACGGTATGGGGCGCCATGGGGCCGCTGCTCAGGGAGCTGGTGGCACCGTAGTGGCGTCAACTGGCCGCGGGCGCGCGCTCACACTTCCAGCCCGCGATCCGTCCGGTTACGTTTTGAGGCTGCCCGTGAGATCCGGGCAGGTCGTGTGATCATCGCGCTGTTCGTGCTTTCCATTCCTGCTTGCAGGTGCCGTAGATATGGCTTTTTCCGCTACGCAGATCCGCCGTGGCATGGTGCTCGTGTTCGAGGGCGATCCGTGTCGAGTCATCGAGTTCCGTCATCACACGCCGGGTAACCTGCGCGCGATGGTGCAGGCGAAGCTGAAGAACCTGCGCACGGGTTCGAGCTTCGAGCATCGGTTCCGTGCTGCCGACACGATCGTGAAGGCGGACATGGAAACGCACGAGCTGGAGTTCATGTACCAGGGTGGTGACTCGTACCACTTCATGAACGCCGAGAACTACGACCAGATCGAACTCGACGAGGAGGCGCTGGGCGATTCGGCGCCGTGGATGCAGTCGGGGCTCAAGATTCTGGCCGAGTACTACAACGGGCGTCCCATTGGCATCCAGCTTCCCAACTCCATGGTGTTCGAGATCGTGGAGACGGCGCCGGTGGTGCGCGGTGCGACCAAGACGGCCTCCTCGAAGCCGGCCAAGCTGGAGAACGGCGTCACGGTGAACGTGCCGGAGTTCGTGGAGCAGGGAACGCGCGTGCGCGTCAATCCCAACACGGGCGAGTACCTCGACCGCGCGAAGGATTGAGCGAACGGAGAAAATGGCCGGGTTCAGCCCTTGAATTTGGCCTTTTCTCCGGTTACTCTTGGCGTCTCCTGCGGAAATCCGCTCCAATCGTCACGATCGGAGCCACGTCGGTAGGAAATCGCAACGGGCGCAGGCGGGCCCGGGCGAGCATGGTGGCCGTAGCTCAATCGGTTAGAGCACCGGATTGTGGTTCCGGGGGTTGCGGGTTCGATTCCCGTCGGTCACCCTGAACACACTGGCGGGCAGCGATCCATCGCCGCTCTCCGGAGGTCCGTAGCTCAATTGGTAGAGCACCGGTCTCCAAAACCGGCGGTTGGGGGTTCGATTCCCTCCGGGCCTGTATCTGTTTGTTCCGCCGTCGGCATTCGCCGAAGGCGACTGTCAACGGCGGTATCGTCTAGGGGACTAGGACACAGCCCTCTCAAGGCTGGAACACGGGTTCGAATCCCGTTACCGCTATGCGCTGGACGTTGCTGCAGGCAGATGGTCTGAATCACATCTACGGCTCCATCGTCTATCGGTTAGGACGCGACCCTTTCAAGGTCGAGAGACGGGTTCGATTCCCGTTGGAGCTACTCGACTCGCGAGAGTCGGCGCAGGATGCAGGTGTTGGTGGTGTTGGGGGGCGTAGCTCAGTTTGGTTAGAGCACTCGACTGTCACTCGAGAGGTCGCGGGTTCGAGCCCCGTCGCTCCCGTCGTTGTTCGGGCTCAGCAGGTGCAGGTTGCAGGAGCAGGTCGCACAAACTCGGTCGCAAGCCGAGCCCCTCGCTCTGGTGGTGAAATTGGTAGACACGCCGTCTTGAGGGGGCGGTGCCGCAAGGCGTAGCGGTTCGAGTCCGCTCCAGAGCATGCAGGTGTTGGTGCAGTCGCGTCACCGCCACAGTAGCTCAGTGGTAGAGCACCCGATTCGTAATCGGGCGGTCATCGGTTCAATCCCGATCTGTGGCTCTCGAATCCCCGGTCCGCCTCGCGGGCCGGGGATTTCCCGTTCCGGTCACTCGGGCCACGGAATTGCTTCCAGCCCAGGACCCGCGGCCGTCCGCGTTACCGGTGCCGCCGCTCCCGAGCCGTTCCCGGGGGCACCGCCGCGACCGCGCGTGGTGCTGCCCGACGGCCACGAGACCGCCTCGAGGGCGCAGCGCGCCAGGTCGAACAGCGGGAGTGGCGCGTCCTGACGAATGGTGGTGAGCTGACGCATCAGCCGGGCATGGTCGTGCTGCCCCGCCAGCTTCGCCGTCTCGTCGCGATGGCTCACGAACTCGCTCGCCTCGAGTGCCTTCTCCAGCGACTGCCAGCGGCGCAGCAGCTTCACCGCCGTGCCCTTGCCAATGCGGGCAACGCCCGGAATGTCGTCACCGTCTTCGCCACACAGCGCCTTGAAATCGGGGAGCTGCGACGGCTTCACGCCGAAGCGTTCGTGCACGTCGGCCGCACACCAGCGCCGCACACGCAACCCGTCGGTGCCTTTTCCCACGCCCACATACGACACCACCTGCACGTCGTCGTCCACGAACTGCAGCAGGTCGGAGTCGTTCGAGAGCAGCGTCACCGGCAGCACCGCGCGGAAGCCGGCCATGATCGAGGCCACCACATCGTCGCCTTCGAAGCCCTCCACGCTCACGCTCGTCACCCCGACCCCTTCGAGCGCCGTGCGAATGGGCGCCACCCGCGCGCGCGTGTCTCCCGTCCGGCGGTGCTTGTACCCGGCGAACAGCGCGTGGCGAAAGGTGGGGCCGTCGTGGTCCCACGCCGCGATCAGGTGCGTTGCCCCGATGTCCGACGCCGTGCCGCGCGCCATCTGGCACCAGAGGCGCACGCCGGCCGTGCGGTCGTCGCCGGCCACATGGGCGGCACGGGCGGCAAGCGACTGCGCATCGATTACGAGCAGGTGGGGCCGGTTCGCCATGGCCGGAACGTACCATGTCTGCGCACATTGCGCTCATGCATCGCGCGAACACCGAACCGCCGGCAGAGGGCGCAACCGCGGCACCGCCTCGGCGGGCCCTGGTGCTGCTCATGCTGCTCGTGGCGTACACGTTCAACTTTCTCGATCGGCAGATCCTCGGGATTCTCAAGGAGCCCATCAAGGCCGATCTGGGGCTGAGTGATACGCAACTCGGGCTCATGGGCGGGCTGGCGTTCGCCCTGCTGTACAGCACCGTGGCGGTCCCCATCGCGTGGTTGGCCGATCGCGTGAGTCGCACGTGGATCATCACCGCCGCCGTGGCCGCATGGAGTGCGTTCACCATGCTGTGCGGTCTGGCCACCGGCTTCTGGTCGCTGTTCCTGGCGCGCGTCGGGGTGGGGCTTGGCGAGGCGGGCGGTGTGGCACCGGCCTATTCGCTCATCGCCGACTACTTCCCGCGGGAGCAACGGGCGCGTGCGCTGGCCGTGTACAGCTTCGGCGTGCCGCTGGGGTCGGGGGCCGGCATTCTGTTCGGCGGACTCATGGCGGCCTGGATTGATTGGCGATGGGCGCTCCTCGTGGTGGGGGCGGCGGGGGTCCTCTTCGCTCCCCTCTTCAAGTGGGTGGTGGCCGATCCGGTCCGCGGCGGGCTGGACGGCGGTGTGGTGGGCGTGCCACCGGGAACGGCACCGTTTTTCTCGGTGGCACGCCGCGTGTGCGCGACGCCCAGCTTCTGGCTCCTGTCCCTCGGCGCGGCCTGTTCCTCCATCTGCGGCTATGGGCTCGGGTTCTGGCTGCCCAGCTATTTCATGCGCAGCGAGGGGTTTACGCTGGCGCAGACGTCGGTCTACTACGGCACCATTCAGCTGTTCGGCGGGCTGGCCGGCATCTGGCTGGGAGGCGTTGTGGCCGACCGGCTGGGACCGCGCGATCGGGGGGCGTACGCGCGAACACCGGCGGTGTGCTACGCCGTGGCGCTGCCGCTGTTGCTGCTGGCGTTGCACACCACGGAGCCCGCGCTGGCCTGGGTGCTGTTCCTCGTGCCCACGGGCCTCAACCTCGCGTGGATGGGCCCGGTGATGACCGCCGTGCAGCATCTGGTACCGGCGATCATGCGCAGCACGGCGAGCGCGCTGTTCCTGCTGGTGGTGAACCTGCTGGGGCTGGGGGTGGGGTTGTGGATCTTCGGCTTCCTCTCCGACCGGCTCGCCCCCGTCTATGGCGCGGAGAGCATGCGGGTCGCCATCACCTATGGATTGGCGTTCTACGGGGTGGCCGGCCTGCTCATGCTGGTGGCCTCTCGACGTCTGCCACGGGACTGGATCGCCGCCGTGGACTGACGGGCTGGACCGGAACCTCGGCGCGCCCCGTTGTCACGGCTGCTGTCACGCGCTACCTTCCCTTCACATCGCGGGCGTAATTCAGTTGGTAGAATGCCAGCTTCCCAAGCTGGACGTCGCCGGTTCGAGTCCGGTCGCCCGCTCTGTTTGCTCGCAAACGGCGGTCTCCCCGTGGAGGCCGCCGTTTTGTGTTCGGGCTGGCTGTTCGGCTTGCCGAAACCGGGGGGTGGAGATGGGAGCGGCGAGTCGCGAGGGGTGAGGTAACGCGCACTCACGGAGAGCACCGAGTTGGTGGAGGGGCACGGAGAACTGCGACGGATGCCGAGCTGCAGGTGGTCATGCCCCATGATCGCCTCCACCATCATCGCCCTGTCACTCACCTGCCGGGGAATGATGAGGCGCGCGTCGCGTTGCCTCCTGGAGGGGCGGGGGAAACGCGCACTCACGGAGAGCACCGAGTT
>Ga0315899_10006955_pt1 | contig 12181 bp, 10 predicted proteins | sample LakEriMetagenome_2_FD_203518 | JGI IMG/M metagenome (GOLD analysis project Ga0315899, IMG submission 203518) | Freshwater fungal communities from buoy surface, Lake Erie, Ohio, United States - Buoy 4 MA112 | ecosystem: Environmental > Aquatic > Freshwater > Lake | place: USA: Lake Erie, Ohio... | reverse complement strand
AAACGTAGAAAGCTAGTTTCTAAATTCCCCAGAGCTTTAATATTTTCTTCATCTAAGACTGGAGAAATATATCCAATGGGCAATGGTGTATCAAAATATCTTTTTTGTTGAGACTCATCTAAAGCCTGAAGAGAAAGAAGATTTTTTGTATGATTAAAATTCGTAGAATATTTTGTTAATTCATTGGCTAACTTGACTTCATTGATTTTTTGATCTCCTCGGATGCTAACTAACACTAAAACCGATATGGTTATATACTCGGCAGGCTCCGGATAATTGACATTCGTCTTTCTGAGGTCGCTACTGTATTCAGCAACATACAAAACATTTTTAACAATGCAAGTGGGGGAACAGTCTAAAAATTTGGCTAAACTTTCAATGGTGTTGCAGTTAGGGGTTTCTTTTTTCTCAAAGGTCTTAAACGAAGAAGCCACCGCATCAACGGGTAAGGAAACTGCCTTTTCAATATTGGCCGCATATTTGCCATCTTCGGTATAAAGCACCGCATCTTCCCCGGCATCGGCTAAAACCATAAATTCCTGGGAACCGGCCCCGCCGATCGCCCCGGAATCCGCATCCACTGCCCGAAACGCTAAACCACAGCGTTGCAGAATGGAACGATAGGCCTGATCCATTGCTCCATAAGTTTCCTTCAAGCTTGCTTCATCGGCATGGAAAGAATAGGCATCTTTCATAATGAATTCCCGACCCCGCATCAAGCCAAACCGGGGACGAATTTCATCCCGAAACTTGGTTTGCATTTGGTATAAATTAACGGGCAATTGCCGATAGGAACGGATCATATCCTTGGCGATCGCCGTAATTACTTCCTCATGGGTGGGGCCAAGCCCTAATTCCCGCTCCAGGCGATCGGTGAGGGCAAACATAATCCCTTCCGCTTTGGTGTAGGTATCCCAACGTCCTGACGTTTTCCACAACTCCGACGGTTGCAACTGGGGTAACAAACATTCCTGGGCCCCGGTACGATTCATTTCCTCGCGGACAATCTGGCCAACTTTTTGCAATACCCGCCACATCAATGGCAAATAGGCATATAAACCACTCCCAATCCGACGAATATACCCCGCCCGCAATAACAAGTTATGGCTAGGAATTTCAGCATCCGCTGGGTCATCCCGCAGCGTGACAAACAGCATCTGAGACAGTCGCATAGTCACCTAAAATTAAAAATAGAATGTTACATTATCCCATAAACCCCGGATTTTACCCTCGGCATCAGCCCGATTCCGCTAGGATAGTAGATCGCCATCCGCATCAGTGAAGGAGGACCAGAGGTTGTTGGAAGATTATTTAAGATCTGAATTTTGTCGCGGTTTTTAATTTTGCTTTGCCCTGTCAACACCAACTATTATGAATTTCGCTGGTCGAAAGCCCCCTGTGTCTTCCCACGCTTCTGTACATATCAATGTGATGGAAACGTTGGTTTATGAAGAAATTGATAAGCAACTGCGGTTTTATCCCAGAAATCTCAGAACCTATCTCAACCTAACAGAGGTGGCCACCTATGCCCTCAACCGTTTGTCTCCCCTCTATGCCTCTAGCCAAAAAGGGATTGAAGAACAGCGTCGGGTGGCGGGGCGTCAATACAAGGCTGAAATTACCTCGGCAGTGCGTCGGGCGATCGCCGCAGTGGAGCGAGATCCCTTGAGAAGTTCAACCCCGATTGTTTCAGAGATGGAGGTGAAATATCAAGAAGCCGCAAATACCCTCAACGAAATTCAGCAAATTCTCCAAAGCTATCAACTTCTCGACTACGATAACCAGGTGCTGACCTGGGACAACTGCCCACAGTTATTACGCAAGGCTTTAACTAAACTGACTAAGGCGCAAAATCTCCCGGTTCAAGTTCCCCAATCCCAGCCATCTCGGCCGGTGTCTGATTCAGCGAACTATCCCCTGCCGCCGCCGCCGCCGCTCAGAACCTCAAATATGAATACCCAGGAAATTGATCCTAAAGCTACGCTGTGGTAACTCTAGGCGGGGTATATAATCGGAGACCGTGATCAATTTCCTCTGTTTTTCCCATGACCCAACATTACGACATCACGCTTTTACCCGGTGATGGCATTGGCCCCGAAATTATGGCGGTGGCGGTACAGGTGCTTAAAACCGTTGCTGACCAATTTGATTTTGCCTTAACGTTTCAAGAGGCTTTAATCGGCGGGGCGGCCATTGATGCCACATGTCAACCTCTGCCCCCTGAAACCCTAGCCCAAGCTAAACAAAGTGATGCCGTATTATTGGCGGCGATCGGGGGTTATGCCTGGGATAATTTACCCCGGCACCAGCGGCCAGAAACAGGGTTATTGGCGATTCGGGAAGGGTTGGGTTTATTTGCCAATCTTCGGCCGGCGACCATTTTTCCCCAATTAATTGATGCCTCTAGCCTCAAACGGGAAGTGGTGGAAGGGGTGGACATTATGGTGGTGCGGGAATTAACCGGCGGCATTTATTTCGGTAAACCCAAGGGCATTTTCGAAACGGAAAGCGGGGAAAAACGAGGGGTCAATACCATGGCCTACACCACCAGCGAAATTGATCGCATTGCCAAGGTGGCTTTTGAAACGGCCCAAAAACGGCGCGGTAAACTTTGTTCCGTCGATAAGGCCAATGTGTTGGATGTGTCCCAGTTGTGGCGGGATCGGGTGACGGCGATCGCCGCTGATTACCCCGATGTGGAACTGTCTCACCTGTATGTAGATAATGCGGCCATGCAACTGGTCAGGGCTCCCAAGCAATTTGACACCATTGTGACCGGCAATTTATTCGGGGATATTTTGTCCGATGCCGCCGCCATGTTGACGGGCAGTATTGGTATGTTACCGTCCGCTAGTTTAGGCAGTGACGGGCCGGGGCTATTTGAGCCGGTGCATGGTTCCGCCCCGGATATTGCCGGTCAGGATAAAGCCAATCCGTTGGCCCAAGTGTTGAGCGCCGCCATGATGTTACGGTATGGACTCCACCAGCCCGCCGCTGCCGATCACCTAGAGCAAGCGGTCAATCAAGTGCTAGAGCAGGGGTATCGCACCGGGGACATTCTTTCGGCGGGAACCCAATTAGTGGGCTGTCGGCAAATGGGCGAACAACTTTTGGCCATTTTGGCAGAATAACCCCAGCGGTAAACCCTAAACTGATTTCTTAAAACTTTCAGAATCTTCTGGGGCGACTATTGCGTCAATCCTATTGTTATTTATGATGGTTATTAATTTGACCTGATTTTTAAATCGTACCTTTGTTCCGAGTGGGGAGTTTATTGTGGTTTTTATTCCAGATGATAGTGAGTTTGAAATGGATTTTAGGGGTGCTCCCATGCCGTTAGACCCAAAGTTATTACGGATGGCCCGGCGTATTTACCGCAGTTATCGTTTGCTCCATCCCAAGGCCCAGCGCCAACCCCTCGGCATTGCCATCCACAAAGAAACCCATCGGGGCCAGTTGATGTTTAATCGTCAGCCAGTGTTGTTACCGGGGGAATGTTTTGTGCCCCTGAAGCAATTAGAGACAGAAGCTCAGACCGTAGCTGCTTAGGGTGACTTAGCAGTTGGTTATAAAGTCGCAGATTTCTAAGTTGTTGTTCGTTTGAATTGAGTAATCTAGGTCACATAAGCCGCTACCCTAGATAGACACGGTGATGCTTAGGAATGGGGCGATGGCGGCAAATCAGTTTGATGTGATTGTGGTGGGGTCGGGGGCGGCTGGGCTATACGCTTGTTTGTGTTTGCCGAGTCATTGTCACATTGCTCTCATTACTAAGGCTGAGTTGAAAATGGGAGCCAGTGATTGGGCCCAGGGGGGTATTGCAGCGGCGATCGCCCCGACGGATTCTCCCCAAGCCCACTACGAAGATACCCTCAATGCCGGGGTGGGATTATGTGAGCCTGAAGCAGTTAAATTTTTGGTGGAACAGGCTCCCAAGGCGATCGCCGAATTAGTAGAATTTGGGGTCAGTTTTGATCGTCACGATGGTACTTTAGCCTTAACTTTAGAGGCGGCCCATTCCCAAGCGCGGGTGCTCCATGCCGCCGACACCACGGGGCGAGCCATTGTTTCAACATTGTTAGAACAGGTTCAAGCCCGATCCAATATTGAAATTTATTCCCAGGCGGTCGCCCTCAGTCTGGATCTTGATCCCGAAACCAAGCAATGTCAGGGCATCCAAGTATTTGTCCATCAACAGATTCAATGGTTCCAGGCAAGGGCAGTGTTATTAGCCACTGGCGGCGGCGGTCAAGTGTTTGCCCAAACCACCAATCCAACCGTAAGTACAGGCGATGGCATTGCCTTAGCGTGGCGGGCCGGAGCCCAGGTGCGGGATTTAGAGTTTTTTCAATTCCATCCCACGGCCTTAACCAAACCCAATGTGCCCCATTTTTTAATTAGTGAAGCGGTGCGGGGAGAAGGGGCGCACTTATTAGATCGCCAAGGAAAGCGATTTGCCTTCGACTATCATCCCCAAGGGGAATTAGCACCGAGGGACGTAGTGAGCCGCGCCATTTTTCAACATTTAGCCGCCACGGAAACCGACCCGACCCAAGCCACCGTTTTTTTGGATTTAAGTCCCATCGAACCCGAACGGATTCAGCGACGTTTTCCCAATATCATTCGCCGTTGTCGTCAGTGGGGGGTGGATATTTTCCAAGAACCGATTCCTGTTGCCCCGGCGGCCCATTATTGGATGGGGGGAGTTGTCACCGATATTGATTGCCAAACCAGTATTCCAGGCTTGTTAGCCTTGGGGGAAACCGCCAGCACAGGGGTTCACGGAGCCAATCGTTTAGCGAGCAATTCTTTGTTGGAATGTATTGTTTTTGCCAGTCAACTCCATCAGTTCGTGTTACCGCCCCCACCAGAACCCTACGGTGACCGCCCGGTTAAAATCTTAGCCCTGGAGGGTGATCAAGATCTGAAAACCCTGCAACAATGGCGGACTGAATTACCCCGTTTAATGTGGCAAGCCGCCGGAATTTGTCGGGATGGCAAAACCCTCAAAACGGCGATCGCCCAAGTCCAACAATGGCGCACCGATTGGCAAAACCTTACAGTGAGTCAGCAACTCTTGAATTTGCCGGTGGGAATTACCGTTAACCTAGAACCTCCAGAAATTAATCGCACCATTCAGCTTTGGGCCGAAGTTTGGAACCTATTGGATATTGCCTATTTAATTTTGACCAGTGCGTTGTTTCGCCAAGAAAGTCGGGGCGGTCATTATCGGGTAGATTTCCCCCAGAGTGAAATCAATTGGCAATGTCATACGGTGATCAAGTTAGAGGATTGGCAACAACAAAGTATAAAATTCAACGCAAATGATAGGAACGATTAATAATCACCCATAATCAAATTATGATCAAATCAAGTGAGCCACGAATCTTTCAAAATAAGATAGGAGCAAGAAACGACTATGTTAGTACAAATCAAAACCCTTTATGACGATGACTTTGCTTTGTGGGTAGAAGCAACCGTTGAGCAATTAAAATCAGGAAATTTCTCGCAACTTGATTTAGAAAATTTGATTGAAGAGGTAGAATCTTTGACAAAACGGGATAAAAGAACGTTAGAAAGTCGTTTAATTACTTTGTTTGAACACGCTTTAAAACGACGGTATGTTGCCTTGCCAGAATGCTATCGTGGTTGGGAGTTGACCCTTAACCGTACCCAACAGAAATTAAATCAAATTTTGAATGATTCCCCTAGCTTGAAAAATTACTTACAAGAGATTGTACTTAGTTGTTATCAAAAAGCATGGGAAAATATGACAATCGAATACGAGACGGATTTTCCTGCAAAGCTTCCTTTCCCTCATGATTTAAGTGGCTTACTAAATGAAAAATTTTGGCAAGATTCCATAAGCTAATAGTTTTTTTGAGTTTTGAAAGTACTACCCCTGCAAATCGGTCTTAAAGGGAGGGCTTAGAAAAAGGCAGTAATGGCGATCACCTTTAGGCTACTAAACCAATTTTTTTCTTTGCAAACAGACGGGCTTCTACCTGTTCACAAATATGGTGGTAGGTCATTAAATGAATTTCTTGGACGTAGGGGGTGCTTTTTTCTCCCACAAACAGGGGATAATCAGCAAATTCTTGGAACAGACCGCCATTGTTGCCCGCCATCCCGATGGTGTAGAGACCTAAATCCTTGGCGCATTTAAGGGCATGGAGTACATTGGAAGACTTGCCAGAGGTGGATAAACCCCAGAGCATATCCCCCGGTTTTCCCATGGCTTCTACTTGCCGGGAAAAGACAATATCGTAGGCGTAATCGTTACTAATGGAGGTCAAAATTGAACTGTTGGTGGTCAGGGCGATCGCCGGTAGAGCTTGGCGATCGAGGTGGAAACGCCCGACAAATTCAGCGGCGAGGTGTTGGGCATCAGCGGCCGATCCCCCGTTTCCGCAGATCAATAACTTATTTCCAGCTTGGAATCGCTCACAAATCAAGTCAATCACCGCATCGATCGCCCGACAGTAGGACTGATCAAAAGCCAATTCGATGGACTTTAAACGTTTTTGAATCCAATCAGACATACTCACTCCTCACATTGAAGACCAGAGGAAAATTTGCCCCTAATCCCTACATCACAATCACGCCAACGATGGTTAAAGACAGGTTATGACCCAATAGTCGTATCTATCTTAGTCGAGACTGGCTAATCTTGGAAGGTTTGACGTTTGTTACTTCCCAATAGTTCTCAGCCCCGACGGGAATTTTTTGTGATTTTGTCTTTCCTATCGGCCTTGGGCAGCGGTAATCTTAGGAATATGTGGATTATTTATAAAGAGTTTTCCTTTGAAGCCGCCCATCAATTGCCCCACCACGAAGGCAAATGTCGTCGTTTGCACGGCCATAGTTTTCGGGGACGAGTTTATGTGGCCAGTGAGCAGTTAAAAACCAGTGGCTCGGAAACGGGCATGGTGATGGATTTTGGCGTATTGAAGGCTTACCTTGATCCCTTGGTGAAGGATTATCTGGATCATTATTTTTTGAATGATAGTTTGGGGCTGGAAAACCCCACCAGTGAGGCGATCGCCGCTTGGATTTTTCAAAAACTTGAGGAAAAAGCATTGCCGGGGTTACATTCGGTGGAAATTCTCGAAACCTGTACCTCCGCCGCTCGTTACTTTTCGCCCAGATTATCGTCATTAATCGTAGCTTCCCCAGAGTTGTCGTCTTAGATCAGGCTGTTCCGCAAAACCCAGTCAAGGATAAGGTTTTGATCAAAAGTGATGTACTTTCCCAACTTTGAGGCATCCTGAAATAAACGATCGCCCCGCCTTTGAATCTGCCCCGTTGACTTGAGCCATTCTTAGTCCCTACCATGCTTTTTCCCTCAGATTCCCAAGAATTTACCCTGTCTCCCTTTGATCACGCCCTGATCGAGTCCGGCTATTTATCGTTGTCCCAAATTCACCAAGCCTTAGTGGATTCGCGCAGTACGGGGGTCGCGTTGCCAAAGGTGGTGGAAGCGATGGTGGGGGAATCATTACCGGCTGAGTTACACCGTCAATATGAGGCGCAACAAAATTTTGCGTTAATGGTGATCCATGGGGTTAAGTTTTTTGACCAAGCCCAGTTAAGCCCCCTCGTCGATCCAGAGGTGATCGCCACCTTAATTAGTCGTTATCTGCCGTTACTGTTGTGTCGTCAGTATGGTTTTTTACCCCTACGCCACTGGGAAGAGTCGGGCTCATTATTGGTGGTGATGGTTGATCCCAGCGATGCAGAAGCCTATCAATTCTTAGAACGTCAATTGGCGCCTTATCAGTTATCGGTACAACGCCGGGGCATCAGCCGCGAAGATTATGACAATTTGCTCGACCAACTCTATGGCAATCAGGATATTCTCAAAATTCTCCTATCGACGAATCCGCCCCATGATGGCAAGCGTCCCCCGGCAACGGTGGTAGATGTGACCGAGGTGATTGAAGAAATGCCGCCTAAACTTGTGGCTCTCCAAAGTCAACCAGAACCAGAACAGACCGCCATTCCAGAGACCCCAGCGACTCCGGTGACCCCGGTGATCGAAACAAAAGAAGATAAGCAAGTGGTTCAGTTGGTCAATAAAATCTTGATTTTAGGGTTGAGGGAAAGTGCCAACGAAATTCATCTCGATGTCCAAGAAAATAATGTTTTGGTACGCATTCGCCAAGGGGGAAACCTGCGGCTGTTGATGGAACCCCTACCCAAGGAACTGGCTCCGGCGATCGTGCGGCGTTTAAAGGTGATGACAGATTTAGATATCCACCAAACCCAATTACCCCAAAAAGCGCGATTACGAAAAAGCTACAATAGCCGCCCCGCTTACTTTTTCATTCATATATTGCCAAGTTTTTATGGGGAAAAGGTGCTGGTTCGCATTGTGCCTGCGTCGGAAAAGTTGTCTGAATTCACTGAGCTGTGTGGCAATCGCCAAGTTCAACATCAATTACAGGACTTGGGACAAATCAGCACGGGTTTAGTGGTGATCGCGGGGCCAACCTATGGAGGCAAATCCACCACCCTCGAAGCTTTTTTGGGGCAACAGCTTAAACAAAATCGCACCATTGGTTCGGTGGAAGATCCCATTCGCCATACCCATCAAGGTATTACCCAAGTTGAAGTTAATCCTGACCTAGGGTTTACGGCGGCTAAGGCGGTGGCGTCCTTGGTGGATCAACGGGTAAACGTGATTGCGGTGGATGGTTTAGGAGATGCGGAAACAACCCAAGCGGTGGTTAATGCCCTCACCCAAGGCCATTTGGTGTTTGTGACGTTAATGCCTAAAGATGGGGCTGCGGCGATCGCCCAACTGCAACAATGGCTACCCCCGGCGGTGTTGGGGGAATATTTACGGGGTGTGGTTTCCCAACGCTTGATCCGTCGAGTATGTCCGAGTTGTCGTATTAAAGTGCCCGCTAGCCCTGAACAACAACAACGGTTTGGCCTGCCCGCAGAGACGATTTACCAAGCCAACAGCCTCACAGCGGAGGTGATGGAACAGGCCAGTATTAAACAACGGCTCTGTCCGCAGTGTCATGGCTTTGGCTATGTCGGGGTGAGTGGGATATTTGAGGTGGTGCCGATGATTACGCCCCTCCAACAAATTATTCGTCGTCCTTGTCCAACGGCCGATCTCCGTTTAGCCTTTCAACAAACCGGCGTGACTTCTTTAGGGCAAATGGCGATCGCCTTAGTGGCCCAAGGGGTGACCAGTCTCGAAGAAGTAAACCGCGTCTTCCCCAAAATGCCTGACTCGTTGCTCCAATCCCCATCAGTAACAACCGCCCCGACTGCCAGCGAAACGTTACCGCCGAATTTCCTCGCCCGTCTGCAAAGCTTAGAAAATTGCGTCACCCAACTCAATCAGTCCTTGGCAGACCTCAAACAGGCGATCGCCCCTACAGCCCCTCCGAGACCCACCGCCCCGAAGCCCGCTGCTCAAGCCTCTCCTCCCCCGAAACCGATGCCGCCCACCGTAGACTTGTTACCAGAGCTAGAAGCGTTGGAAAATTTATCGGCTCAAAAACGGAGTAAAAAAGAGCAAGCGGAAGTCATGGATGAAGAATCAACGTTAATCCGCGATTTTGCCGACATTCAAGAACTGTTACTGGATGACGATTTGCCTGAGCTTGACCCCAAAGACGCGACCTTAGTGGGAGAGATCGCATTTCCAGACAAAGACGCGACCTTGGTAGGAGAGATCGCATTTCCAAAAACCGATCCCGATCCCAATGATCCGTTTAAAACCGCCATGGACCCTTGGTAACGTTCAGTTTAACTCCCCAAATTTTGTAAAGTAAGGTAAATTTACCCAAATACAAGATTTCGGGCTAGATTGGAAATCTATGAATCAATTCATGCCAATTTTTGTCGTTAACCGTTCTAAACATCTACAGCGGTTACAGGAATTCAGCCAAGAAAGTTTTGGCATCCTAGCAACGTTTCAGGAATCTGATAATTTTTTGATGGGATTAAGAAAATTAAAACAGTCTTATTTTATTGACAGTGGCGTCTTTGAAATCCCTAAAATTTTCTCGGCTTATAGTGACCCAAATAAAATTCCCTGGTATTTACAGGTTGAATGTTATTGGGAGAATGAGTTTTGGCGGCGGCGTTTAACTGTGGCAAAAGAACAGCAGTTAACGCTATTTATTCGTCATTTTTTGGATCGGTGTGATCAATTTTCCCCGGATTATGTGATTGCCCCTGATATTATCCATGAGCCGTTATTGTCTTTATATTTAGCGCGTCTAGTCTGGGCTGAATATGCCAGCAAAAAAAGATCTTATCAGTTGGTAGGTGTTGTTCAGGTGGGTTATCCGCTATATGAAACAGTGTGGTCGGGGATGAATCGCGGTGTTAATTATCTTCAGTCCCGCAATGGTTTTATTCAGGGATTAATTGATGAATATCGAAACATTGGTTATCCCAAAATTGCGCTGGGGGGATTGTTGCGAGCCAGTAATGAAAATCGGACGGGTTTAAGTTTTGGGTTATCAAATGAGGCGTTTGATGAGTTGTTGCAATGGACTCGTCCTGATTTTGTTTTAGGAGGATTGGCTTTAACTCGTTTACCTGTGTTAAAAAAGCATGGAGTTTGGGCCGATTCTAGTGGTTGGATTTGGTGGGATAGTCGCTATGATGCTACGCGCTTTGTGGGTCGGGATGTGATGGCGGAGGTGTTCGCGCCGTTGGCGATCGCCTAGTTGGTAGCTGGTTGGGGAATTAGTTCAAGCTGTTCCCGTAGGACTTGATAGCATAGCTTGATGGTGGTGCGGGTATTAGAAACGATTGGTTTATTCTTAGTGCCAATTTGGGTAACGCCTTTGTCGAGCCAAAAGCGATTGTCTTTGTCCCAATCAAGCTGGTTAAGCTGCTTAATACGGGTTTGAATGGCATCAAATTCGAGTTCTTGCTGATAAAAGTCTTGGCCAATCATGCCGATCGCCTGGAAGAATACCGCACTGACTCTTAGGTCTTTTTGGCGTTGTTGTTTACGGCGATCGAGGGGATAGGGTTGCCAAGGATTGTCGGTTAAGCTATCGGCGATCAGTTGCCAATATTGGGTTGACCATTGGTAATAGTTTTCGAGGTTGTCTGGGTTTTTTAGATGGGGAAAGATGAATTGAAGGGCGGTAACAAGGGTGGAGAGGGTTAGGAGTTTTGGGTTATGGGTTCCGAGTCCGTTTTGAATATATTCAATGTTTTCTTCAAATTGCGGGATGGTTTCGGCGAGGTGTTTGGCGATTAGGACGTGGGGCGATCGCCGGTCAAAGTAATGGGCCAGGGAGACGCTGGGGCGTTGAACGAGGAGGTTTTGATCGCAGAAGGCTTGACGTTCTTGCTCGATGGGTAGGGCAGAGCAAATAAGTACTCTAATTTCGAGTTGAGCTAAACGCTCTCTGGCAGTTTGTTGGATAATCTTTTAGGAAAAATGAATTTGGATAACAATTTTTGGAAAAATAAATTCTGCCTTTTTCGGTAAGAATTAACTCTAAACTTAAGAAATTTAAGGTAATTTTTTTAACATTTAACATCATTTAACCTTAAGCAGATAAAAAGCTGGATTCATCAAATACATAGTTAACCAAATAATCCAAAGCATTTTTCTGCCGCGATTTACTCCCTCATAATTTAATAAATGCTCAGGAAAAAGAGTTGCAGCAACCGATATTAATTGATACTCTAGGGCTGTTAAAGGCGTTTCGCCAAACTCATTGAAAATCCCAATACTTCCTGCTTCCCATGCATGAATCCAAAAGTAAATATCCGTCTTTAATCGTGGGTAATTTGTAGGATAGCCTGGCTCGAATAAGCTTTTTGCCCATCGTTTGTATTTCTGTTTGATTTGTTGCTCAGGGTGATTAGGACAAACAACAGCACTCAAGTCTCCAATATGATAAGCGTAGTTACTACCCCAACGGCAAAAAAATGATTTATTATGACGGATATTTTCAATATTTTGTGATAAATTGTCCCCTTTTTTACCAAACTTCTCTGACTTTCCAATGTATAATGGAGTGATTATTTCATTATTCAGTTTATACATTATATAAATTAGACCTTGATACTGCTCTTGATGACTAATGAAATCAGCATTAACTTTTTCGACTTCATTAATTAGCAGACTTTCCATTGCTTCGGAACGTTTTAAAATTAAGCGATTATTTTTACCGTACTCTTCAAT
>Ga0315899_10006953_pt1:0-10000 | contig 12183 bp, 10 predicted proteins | sample LakEriMetagenome_2_FD_203518 | JGI IMG/M metagenome (GOLD analysis project Ga0315899, IMG submission 203518) | Freshwater fungal communities from buoy surface, Lake Erie, Ohio, United States - Buoy 4 MA112 | ecosystem: Environmental > Aquatic > Freshwater > Lake | place: USA: Lake Erie... | reverse complement strand
CACACTCGCTCGCACGCGCACCACGCACACACACACGCACACACACGCACACGCCCACACACACACGGACGCACAAACACACACACCTGGATCTCGCCGACCACCTTCAACCCACTAGTCGGCTCCTTGAAGATGACATTCAGGGCTATATCTCGGTACCTTTACACACACGCACACACACACACACACACACAAAGATATTACACTTCATTTCACATGCGTATACAAATGCATATAACAAATGGCCGAAAAGGGAGGGCGTGTCAAGTCAAACACACCTGCAGAGGGAGACACACGTCTACACATACGTGTATGTATTGCATCAGTATGCAAGCACACACGCAGATGTATATGCACACACACACACATGTATGCACACACACACACACACACATCTGTGCATGCATACCCGTCGGGGACTGAAACTTCTGGGAGCAAAAACTTGTTCTTGATCCGGCACACCTTGAGGCCTGTGCTGTCCTGGTGCACCCAATGTGTTGCTAATGTGTTGCTAATGTGTTGCTAATGTGTTGCTAATGTGTTGCTAATGTGTTGCTAATGTGTTGCTAACTAATGTGTTGCTAATGTGTTGCTAATGTGTTCCTATCACACCTTGAGGCCTGTGCTGTCCTGGTGCACCCAATCAAACACACCAGTGGTGGTTAGGGTGAAGATGAATAAAATGCATTTTATAAAAGGGAGGTCGTTTGTCTTCTGCTTCTCTCTCTCCCGGAGAGGTAGGGGGGGAGAGAATGTTCTCAATGGGAAGAGTTCGTGAAGAGTAGAAGCTCCTCACCTTCACACATTCGAGCTGGGGGAAGGTTATAGAGAGAGAGAGTTAGAGAGAGAGAGAGAGAGAGCACTTCGACAAGCACCTGGGCCTTGACGAACCAGTTGACGATTTGTAGCACTTGCTTTGCGCCATCGCAGACTATCGCAATCCTGTGTGTGTCGGTGCGTGAGAGAGAGAGTGTGTGTGTGCCCACACCACGTAGTGCACCGTTGCCTCCTTGCGGTCTCTTCCTCTCTCCTCTTTCTCACCTCCCGTTCGCTCTCACTCCTCCCCTCCAGCCCCCCCTCTATATCGAACGTGATCCATGATGTTGGTACTGTACACATACACATGTGTATGGCTATGTTTATGAGCAACAGCATACTAAAGTCTTCGCCATGATCATATTTCTACCCACTATATGAACAAACTCCATACCGCACAGGATCCATGATGTTTGCAACGAGGGGCCACTGGCTTCGTGGGTGCGGTGGCAGGTACTTCTCCAATTTCTCTCGCATCCTTTCCTGATGTGTGCGTTATCATTCATTAAATGTATATCCAATGTGTGTGTGTGTGTGTGTGTGTGTTGTGTGTGTGTGTGTGTGTGTGTGTGTGTGTGTGTGTGTGTGTATTTCACACACACACACACACACACACCACACAGCACACGCAAACACACACACATGCGTATGAATCAGTACAGACACAGACAGACAGACAGGGCAGGGCATACACTTACAAGACCTGAGTCTTAATCGGTGCCAAGTGAACCTGGACAGAGCGAGGCCCGTCGCTAAACAGACCGATTGGCACGTGGACCACGTCTCCCTCCCCCGTCGTCCAGGTCTCGGCTCCATCCCGATTCTTCTCAGTGTCCTCTGTCTCATCAATCTCTGGCAAACCTTGGAACGTGTGGCCCTCTTCCACATCACACGCGCCATTATAACGAGCCAGACCGCTTGCTATTCCACCTGGCCGAAACATTACTTGGTTCGGGGCTTCCGAGATTGTGACATGCTCCAAGGCGGCGCTGGACGCGGTCGTGGGGAATGTGCTGACATATGGGGCGCTATGCTGATAGTTGCTGGATGCAGCACTCGAATCATTCACGCCATCAGACATGGGTTGCTCGTACGTGCTAGCAAGCGCATCCATGACTGCAGATTTAAACATTTTGTCCAACAGCTTGCCGCGTCGGTGCAGCTGCGTAATGAAGACTGTCTCATCTGCGTCCACCTGCAAACCCGCCGACGCTATTGCATAGCGCAGAGAAGGCGTAAGTCGCTCAAGCTGCGCCTCTTCCACGTCGCTGCTGTGTAGACGGATGGCCTGCACCTGGTCGTCGTCCTGGCGCACATCCATTTGCAATTGGGGTACGTGAGCCTGATCAGAGCCAGCCAGACCAAAGTGATCGCAAGAGCTGGCCCTCTCGGTCCCCCAAACGAAGCTGCACAGCTGCTGCCCATCCGAGTCGAGAATCAGCTGGCGCATTCGCGCATGGCACTTGCCCGCCAGCTGGTTCATGAATACCTGGACCGGAGTCTTGAGCTCTTTAAACAGCGCAAAGGAATCGTCGTTCCAGATCCGCACAGCCAGCACATGCCTGGCAAAGTACGCGTAGAGCTTTTTTTGCGGATGCTCATCATCACTCCACACGCTCAACTCTCCCAAAATTTTGGACGAGAATTCCAGAAGCCACTGCTTCAAACGCCGCACTTGCTCGACCTGAGGCTGACAGATGCTGATGTCTTTCCCTGGTTGACCTCCAAATCCGGATCCCACCACCTGTTCTCCTGCCACTGTAGCGTGCCGACGCTTGAATAAGTCCTTCTCGCTTTGGACCTTCATCACAATCCGAGCATCTAAATCTGGGATTGTTGGACTTTGTTGCGGTTCATCGAAGTTACGCTTCGAGTATTCATAGTCTGCCAACACGACACAGAAGGCGTCAAACGCGTTCACGTCGAAAGGTTCCCGCCTCGACAGACGCACAGCAGCGTCCATCTGGGCTTTCGGAATCACCACACTGTTGGAGCTCGACCACATGTTGTTTTCGGTGGACAGAATGTAGCCGTCCTGCTTGGTTAGTAGTAGACTTTGCCGCAAGCGAATGCAGTCTTGCTCAAAATTCTCCGATCCGTCCTCAGATCGAGGCTTGGTACTTATTCTGAATACACTGTACCCGCAGACTAACACCAACACCACTATCAACACCGTCGGTAACACCACCACAAGAAGATTCCGCGTTTTCACGACCTGGACAGTGATGATGGTGGGTGTCACATTTGTAGAAACATTCAGCACAATCGCGGGAGAGACGCTGGGTCCTGGTTTGCGTTCAAAAGCATCGGATGGCGGGATCCAAGTGCGCACGCCACCGGGCCAGTAGGGAACCACAGAAGTGTCGGTCACCCTCGTAAACCCTTTGCGGGCCTCCCAGGTGCCAATTTGTGTCCAGCACGAGGTTCCTGAGTATTTGAAAGACGACCAATTGAAGCCCGGCTCATCCGCCGCTACAGGAGGGATCAAACTCTGCAGCGAAAACGTGACCCCGTCGACATGGCGATCGCCAACCTCATCAAACATCACCTTGCCAGAGGCGCTCTCGAACGACCCCTTGCCGCCGCCAGACCGAATGTGCCGGACGAGGTTCTTCATGTCATTCGCCTGCTTAGCGCTGGCAAGTCCGATGGCATTTGCCCACACCGCATCGTATACATACACGCTGCCGCTCCCTGCACCGATAGCGTTTGCGAGGGTGTACACCGCTTCCTGCCACGACCTGCCCTTTGATGCAGCGTCTTTACCAGCTGAAGATGCTGCGCCCCATTTGTAGAGTTCTTTGGACTGCATCATATCATAGCCACTTGTCGCCACCGCATGGTGAATTTTCTCAGGTAAGAAAACGCCGTCGAAGTTTAAAAACCCAGCATAAAGTCTTCGAAAGTCCCCTTTGTCAATGGCGCGGACATCCATCACAGTGTTCTCGACATTCCCGGTGGCCGAGGTGAGGATCCACACGAATCCTGGGCCCAGAATGTTGTACTGCTCGCCATACTTCAAAATATACCCCAGATTCTCCGAACCAACGGCAAAACAGAAGGTAATCTTGCTGCGCGTCGTCGATTCATCATTCCTGCGCGTCGTCGAGGATGAATTGAACATGGCTTCTGAAAGGGATCTGACTGATGTCTCAATGGACGCGGGGTCAAGGTCGCGATATTTCAGAACTACAGGTATTTGCACCCGTGGATTCCCTAGGTTGGCAGCCGTGAGAAGATCTGAGGCGCGCTCAAACGATCAGGACTTGAATGCATGCATCGACTCATAGACAGGCATGTACACAAAGTCCACAATTGTGGAATCGAACAAACTTGGAAAGCGAGACTTACTTCTGTAGACACCCTTACACCCCATGTAGACTGAGAGATACCACTAGGATACACTACTGTCGCACGTGTTGCGAATGTGTTGCTAATGTGTTGCTAATAATATAAACACACACGGAGAGAGATACCCGAATGCCACCACGTGGGCCGTTTCATAACAAGATGAATGAAGAGAGAGGGGGGGAAGAGGGGCAGATTGAGTGCGCGCATCAGAGGGAGAGAGCGCGGCGGGGGCGCTAGAAAGAGGAGAAAACAGTAGGGGGGGTAACGGGGAGAGGAGGGGGCCAGAGAAGAGAAAGAAGATAGCATGTATCAGGAGGAGAGAATTGGCACTCTTGAAATAGACATGGACGCACATCACACACTCTCACACCTGAAGCCCAGCCCTGGCCCCAGGTGCTGTCAACGTAAAGAATATTCACAGCTTGCCATCCGAATTCTTGCACCACCCCAATCATTGCTTTCGCCGTGGCCTTTTGTCACACACACACACACACACACACACACACACACACACACACAACACAACACAAACTCACAACACAAACACACACACACACACACACACATACACACACACACACAACGTAAAACATGTCACACTCCACTCACACGCGCACACCGCGGGCGTAGTACTACTGGTGTGTGGTCAGAGTACACATTTTCATATACAAGATACTACCTACATAAAAAACACCAATACATACACAAATATCATCCACACACACACATACATTTACACAAATCGGTATCCTTACACATGTATATCCTTTATGTTCTATCCCTAATATGTGAATGTGAATATAAATCAAAAAGTACACATTTACGCTTATTCATCCATTTGCTGCATACAAAGAATACCGACGCAGGGGGATTAGTACGCTGGAACAAAGGATAACGAGACTTGTCGGCCAATTCTGACGCTGCCGCCCCAAAACTCGTTACTGGCACCTGCATTCCGTACGTTTGATTTTCGTCCTCAAGAGGTTAGTCAACCATCTTCGTGGCCCCAAAACTTTGTTACTGGCACCTGCATTATTATGTGTCCGTGATTGTGTTTCTCCTATATTACAAAGATGGGGGGGAGGGGGGGGAGAGAGGGGGCTGGGGGGGGGGATAAGATAGACAGAAAGCTCAGACACACGCACATTGTCCAGGGCGGCGATCATGGACGTCATGGTAGCTGCTTCACTGCTAATAATAAAAAATAATAAAAAAATAACTAAATAAAATAATAAAATAACGCGCACATTGTCCAGGGCGGCGATGATCGACGTCATGGTAGCTGCTTCACTGCGTGTTACTCCAACCACTGCGTCAATACGCGCCGTGAAAGGGGCTTCATACCTGCATGTATTCAGGACAAATTGAATGTTGTTTGGTTCAATTTTTTTTGTGTTTTTTTTGTTCAAAACCCCACATGTTCTTGTGGTGCTTGTGTGAGTCCGTTTTGCGGGGGGCGACAAATGAGTTTGCGCTAAAGCTAGCATAGAAACCCTACATCCTAAACCAAAAATCCTACACCAGAAGACCAAGTCATAGCCCTTAAGCCTAAAGCCTAAAACCTACATCCTAAACCCAAAATCCTAAACCCTAACCGGAAGAACAAGGCATAACCTCGAAACCCTCCTAAACCCTACATCCTAAACCCTACATCCTAAACTCTAAACCCTAAACCCTAAACCCTACATCCTAAACCCTACATCCTAAACCCTACATCCTACACCGGAAGACCAAGTTATAGCCCCGAAACCCTAAACGCAAAAAAAAACCCGAATTCCACTTGAGCCTGAATATTAGAACCTTCACACATCCCCCTACACATTACACCCTGAACGCCATAAGACTAAATACAAAACCATCTCTGTGGAACCTGGGCAACCAATCAATAACACAGTATTCCTGTTTTTTATTACTATTTTTATTATTTATAAGTTATTTACAGTAATACGAAACCTTCTTTACCTGGGCAAACAAGGCTGTGCGCGCAGACTCATTTAGAGTTAGAGAGCTCGAGGGAGGGGGAAGGGGGAGGGAGAGGGAGGGAGAGGAAGGGCGGGAGCGCACCCCACGAGGAGCTGTAGATTCGAGGAGCTATTGACTAGCGCCGGGCATGTTGGCGCTGTGAAAAAAGCGCCCTACAAAATTTACGTATAGAAATTAGCGGATATGGAGCGCATAGCATATCATAAGATAGATACTATATGATATATGATATACAGCCGCGGACAGGCATTCTCGTTGAAATGGAGAGAAATGCCCTGCAAAATGGACATAGCATTAAGAGTGTAGGTAGCCAAGGAGTGACACGTGACACGCAGATCTCGAGATTGCAAGATACCTCTTCCAACCAGGTAACCGTCAAAAGAGACCTACTACAGTGTCAAAAGAGACCTAGATCTCGAGATTGCAAGATACCTCTTCCAACCAGGTAACCATCTGGCTCGAGGCCGTGCTGCCGACAAAGCCTGAATTAGCTAACTTGAACTGAACCTGTGTGCGTGCGTGCGTGCGTGCGTGCGTGCGTGCGCTCGAGTGGGTGCTCATGTATTCAGTTCTAAGTGTGTTGGCCCAATGAGGAACGTGATCCACGCCCACGTATGTATCCCGTGTGTGTGCACGTGTGTATCATCTGTGTGTGTGCGTGTGGGGAGATGGGGGAACGAACCTTGAAATTGTGAGGAATGCGCGACAAGGTTTCTGCCCCAACAATAGAGTCGTTACGTGCGTTGATGTGGGTGATTGCTAAAACTGCTGCGGATGACCACTGTAGAATACAAAGAGTAAACAGACGATATGTCTCAGATGTTTTGTTGTGAGCACATGTTTATGAGTTTAGGATAAACTTGATGCCTCTTCAGACTCGGACATTCCTAAGAATGTTCCCTTTACGTTTGTAATAAACACCCTCATAACCTAGGATAAACTGCTGCAGATGACCACAGTGTAGAATGCCAAAAGTAATAGTGATGATGATGGTGTCTTTTTATTTGTTCTTGCAGAAAAAAATTATCCCATTGGGTACCTCAAACAAATGATCGTCTCAGATGTTGAGCACATGCTTAGGATACTACCCACGCACACACACTCAAATACGCATTCAAGTATGATCGGTTGGCAGACAAAAATGTAAGTTTTTGAAGTTTATGAGTACGCAAGTGTGTGCTCTCGCTTGCGCGCGGTAACGGGAAATGAGAGGCGGATCACAGAATTTGTTATCAGAATCTGCAAACACGCAAGTACACACGCGTGCGCGCGCACACACACACATATACACATACGAATGCGCGCGCACTAGCATGCGGAGAGCTGAGCGATTCCCAGTAAGTATGACACGCTCACAGACGGACACACCTATAAACATAGACTGAGCAGATGCACTCACTCAAGCATGCACGCAATCCTCCCAAAGGTTTCACGCATGCATGCAGCGCTGCGCGCATTTTCAGACCTCAAGCCAAGAGATTGGCGTAGACCCAGACCCAGCAAAGTACAGTGGCATCAGCAGACCGATGGTCGCTGCCACGGTGGATGGCCACGGAGAGAGAGCAGGTGGGGGTTAGGGTTTTTGAAAGTCGAATTTAGCCTCTCACAGATATGCACGCACACTCGGACTGGCCAGTGCTCGGTTTAGGGTGCTATCGGCCTCCGCTTCACTTAGGGTTTAGGGTTCAGGGCTTAGTGTGTTAGTGGGTTTAGTCAGAGTGGCTTGTCTTCGGGTGTTAGCGGCCTTTGCTTCAACGTCGATGCCTCCTGTTTTTGCCTGTGTCTGTGTCTGTCACAGCTCCTCAAAGACATGGACGATGGAGACCGTTTGCATGTTCGGCAGAGACTCTCCCGATCAGCAGCAGGATCAGCACTGCGACATGTGGAGGATGCAGTCCCCACATCACACCAGAACAGTCCTTTAGAAGTCTGATCGTCAGGTATAGCCGTGTATCGAGTGTCGACACACGGCTCTAGTGCAAATCATATTGTGATTCTGGTTTTTGGGTCTCTTTTTGGACTGTATTTGTCGACAATATCGGAAAGAAACTCAACCAAAAAACATTTAGACCGGGTCTTATTTAAATTTCCGACCTTAGGACGTATTTTGAGGAGCATCGCAGGAAATATAACATCAACATTGCGCGATCATCTTTGGATTCTTTGCCGGACTCGATTTTCTGAAAATTACTCCTACAGCCCCGCGTTGAGCCGTGTGTGAGACTGTATTTAAAAATAGACCTAACAAGGCACTCCAAAGTCAAAAGTGCTGGCTGAGCAGGGGATGATGGCGGCACGCCGGCGGCCGCGGTGCCACGATGCCTGGCCGCGGCGACCAAGCAGCGGGGGAGTATAGGGTGAGAGTATTTAATGAAAGAGATAAGAATAATTATTACCTCCTTCAATATATATATATATAAGTTTTACATCGAAAGAACAAGGATTAAGGTTCCCAAAAAAAATGGTTCATATTTTTTGGAAATCCAAATGTGAAAAAGGAAAAAGCGGTCCAAATATTCACTATTTACTGCGGGTGCCACAGATCTGCTGCGGGGCTGGAAAGTAGCTCAAAAGATTGCACTGCTTGCCTAGACCCTAAACCTTAAATCGTAAACCCTAAATCTTAAACCCTAAACCCTGGAAGGTAGCTCAAAAGATTGCACTGCTTGCGCTCTCTAATGTTGCCGAGCGGGGCATTGGCAACCGAGGACATACGTTGGCTATGGGGCCCTCGCACCGTGATGGTTGGCTCTAATTTCACTAATTTGAGCACATTTGGCGTATCTGTGCGTAGCTGTGGGTGCTCCAGGCTGAGCTGCCACGGGGCCGAACAGCTAGCTCAAAACATTGTGTTGCTTGCTCTCTTCAGTCATCTATTTGATTGTCAATAAACTTCTCTCTCTCTCTCTCTCTCTCTCTCCAACTTTGAGCTGTAACCAAAGTTAACCTAATCCCCTCAGACAGCAGAGTATGCCTCTAGGGGAAGGACAGGGCGGCATGGCGCAGCATATTGGAGATCGAACTCAGTTTGTTTTCGGAACGAACATTATTGTACGCATACCGTTACCCAGTAACTACAACAGTAATCTCGGATACCAAGGTTACTGTTATATCTCCCTCTAAGGTGAGCTATCGACTATGCATCCTAGGGTCTCCAGGGGTCTGCGTTCCCAGATATGCGTCGTGAACTGACCTCAAATCAGGAGGAGGAGGAGGATTTATTCGTAGGAGACTCGATTGAGCGTGAGGAGGGGGAAGGAAGAGGAAGAGAAAGCCGTCTGCTGGCTCCCGCAAAATCCGTTTCAACTGCCAGCATACAAGAAGATGGAAATCCCAGTGGAGTACAATAAACCTTCCCTACAGATGATTCAAGGACGAGAAGAACGTTTTATCGCATCATCAATGCCCCCCAGCGCCTGCACGTGTACGGGTGTATGTATGTATATACATACGTATGTATGTATGTATGTATATATGTATGCATGTATGCAGGTATATATGTATGTACATACGTATGTATGTGTACACACACGCACACACACACAGGGTGTGTGCATGTGCACACACACACAACCAACCACACAAACACACAAACTAACACTCTCTCACACACACAATCTTTCGTTCTCTCACGCAATCTCTCTGTCTCGCGCTCTCGCGTTTGAGATGGGGTTTAGGCTCTCTCTCCTAAACCCAATCTCCTAAACCCCTCTCTCTCTTGCGCTCTCACGTTTGCACCCTCTTCACCCAACACCCCCCATTTAGCCCCCAACCCGGTCCTCTCTCTTTCTCTCACACACAGTCATATTACTACATACAGCATCTCTGTAAGACTCTTGTTGCGCGAGAA
>Ga0315899_10006952_pt1 | contig 12184 bp, 8 predicted proteins | sample LakEriMetagenome_2_FD_203518 | JGI IMG/M metagenome (GOLD analysis project Ga0315899, IMG submission 203518) | Freshwater fungal communities from buoy surface, Lake Erie, Ohio, United States - Buoy 4 MA112 | ecosystem: Environmental > Aquatic > Freshwater > Lake | place: USA: Lake Erie, Ohio... | reverse complement strand
GAAGCGGTCGACGGTGCCGAGCACGTCGCCATCGGTGAGGTCGACGTACTCGGGCCAGTTCTCGAAGAACAGCGAGCCGGCACCGGACGAGTCGGATCCGCCATCCGACGAGCCGCCACACGCCGCGAGGAACGCGGGCAGTGACACGCCGGCGGCACCGAACGCCGCAGAGCGGGCGAGGAACTTGCGGCGGGACATGCCCCCGCGCGGAACGGTCAGGTGGCTGCGGCGCGATGCCATGGCGACTCCCCTCGTCGTGTCCCCCGGTGCGGAGGAACCTCGGCGAATACTAGGTCGCTGACCCAGCCGTTGGACCGGTACCTGGGGCTAGAGGGCCGCGTCGATCGAGTCGACGTCGGTCGTGGTGGAGCCGGCCACCTCGGGCCAGCCCTCCAGCACATAGCCGGCCGTCGGCGCCCAGGAGAGCCCCACAGTCGCGCCGACGACCTTGAAGGCCGCGTCGGTGCCCGCGTCGGTGAGGCTGACCATCTCGGTGCCGTCGGCGAGCGCCACGACGAGGCGCTCGGTCGCCCCCTCGTACACCTTGTCGGTCAGCGTGCCCGTCAGACTGCGCCCGTCGGAGGATGAGGGCGCTCCGGGGTTCAGCACCTCGGGTCGGAGCATGACGGAGACCTTTGCGCCCTGGGCGAAGGTCGTCCCGCTGGCCGGCACCCGTACGGTCGCTCCGGCCGTCAGCGCCACGACGTGTTCGTCGCCCGACGACGACTGCAACGTGCCGGGCAACAGATTGGCCGAGCCAATGAATCCAGCGACGAACAGCGAAGCCGGCTTGCGGTAGATCTCCTCGGGCGTGCCGATCTGCTCGACGCGACCCGCGCTCATGACCGCAATCCGATCGCTCATGGTGAGTGCCTCGTGCTGGTCGTGCGTGACAAAGATGAAACTGATCTCAACCTCACGCTGAATGCGCTTCAGCTCGATCTGCATCGCTTCGCGGAGCTTCAGGTCAAGCGCAGCGAGCGGCTCGTCCAGCAGCAACGCGCTCGGCAGGTTCACGAGCGCGCGCGCGAGCGCGACGCGCTGCTGCTGGCCGCCCGAGAGTTGGCTGGGCTTGCGCTCGGCAAAGTCGCCGAGGCGCACCACGTCGAGCATCTCCTTGACCGCCGTCTTCACCTCGGCCTCGGACTTCTTCTTCGAGCGCGGTCCGAACGCCACGTTGTCAGCCACCGTCATGTGCGGAAACAGCGCATACTGCTGGAACACCGTGTTCACGTTGCGCCGGTAGGGCGGCACGTCGGACACGTCCTTTCCGTCGAGCATCACGCGACCCGACGTGGGCTGCTCGAAGCCCGCGATCATCTTGAGGATCGTCGTCTTGCCGCAACCCGACGGTCCGAGCACCGAGAAGAACTCGCCGGAGCGGATGCCGAAGTCGGCCTCGTGCACCGCCGTGAACGTGCCGAATCGCTTCGATACGTGCTCAAGCTTGATGACCTCGCTGACGCCTTCCGTCATCGCTACGTCCCCCTAGCTGTTCAGGTTCACCATCACGTGCTTGATGCGCGTGTAGTCGTCGAGGGCATAGGCCGACAGGTCCTTGCCATAGCCCGACTTCTTGTAGCCGCCATGCGGCATCTCGGCCACCATCGGAATGTGGGTGTTCACCCACACACAGCCGAAATCGAGGTTCTTGATCATCCGCATCGCCCTGCCGAGGTCGCGCGTCCACACTGACGAAGCCAGTGCAAACTCGACGCCGTTGGCCCACTTCAGAGCCTCAGCCTCGTCGCTGAATCGCTGCACGGTGATGACCGGTCCGAAGATCTCGTTCTGGATCATCTCGTCGTCCTGGCGGAGGTCGGCAACCACCGTCGGCTCGAAGAAGTAGCCGTCCTTGCCCACCTGCGAGCCACCGGTGACCACCTTGGCGTGCTTCGGCGTACGGTCAATGAAGCCCTGCACCTTGCCGAGGTGGCCGGCATTGTTGAGCGGACCGTAGAGGACGTCTTCGAGCGGCTTGCCGGTCTTCGTCTTGCGGGCCTGTTCGGCGAGCGCATCAACGAAGTCGGCGTACACCTTCGGCCCCACGATGACACGGGTCGCTGCTGTGCAGTCTTGACCCGCGTTGAAGTAGCCAGTCATCGCGATCGTCTCGGCCGCCGGGCCAATGTCGGCGTCGTCGAACACCACGACTGGGGCCTTGCCGCCGAGCTCGAGGTGCACGCGCTTCAGGCTCTTGGCGGCCGCCTCGGCGACTTCCATGCCGGCGCGTACCGAGCCGGTAACCGACACCATGCCCGGCGCGTCGTGCACCACCATCGCGCGGCCCGTATCACGGTCACCCAGCACCACGTTCAGCACTCCGGGAGGAAGAATGTCGCCGATGATCCGGGCCAGCACCGCCGTTGACGCCGGCGTCGTGTCGCTGGGCTTCAGCACCGACGTGTTGCCCGCGGCGATCGCAGGGATGAACTTCCACACGCCCATCATCAGCGGATAGTTCCACGGCGCCACTTGCGCGCACACGCCGATCGGTTCGCGGCGCACGTACGAGGTGAAGTTGGGCACGTACTCCCCTGCGCTCTTGCCCTCGAGCATGCGAGCGGCGCCGGCGAAGAATCGGATCTGGTCCATCATCGGCGGCACTTCCTCGGCCCACGTGATGGCCTTCGGCTTGCCGGTGTTCTCGATCTCGGCGTCGATCAGTTCGGCCATGTTGGCTTCCATCGCATCGGCGATGGCGTTGACGGCCTTTTGGCGCTGGGACGGAGTGGTGTTCTTCCACTCCTCAAACGCGGCGGCGGCCGCCTTCATCGCGTCGTCTACATCGGCCGCGCCGGACAGTGCCGCCGTTGCGTACTGCTGGCCGGTCACGGGGTCGATCACCGGGGTTGTGCGGCCGTCCCGGGCCGGTACTTGGCGTCCGTTGATGAAGTTCTCGAACGATTTCATGATCGCAACCCTAACCGCGACACCTGCGTCCCTCGCCGCGTCCGGTGAGGGGGCGCGGCGCGGCACTGCGATAGACAATGACCCGTGTCACCTGCCATTTCCACCGTCGGAGTCCCTCGTGAAGTCAAGGTGCTGGAGGGGCGAGTGTCAATGACGCCCGATGGCGTTCGCGAGTTTGAGCGTCTCGGCATCAACGTGTTCGTCGAGACGGGCGCAGGCGAGGCCGCAAACATCCCCGACTCTGCGTACGTGGCCGCCGGAGCAGACATCGTGCCCACCGCCGCTGAAGCCTGGGCGCAGCAGATGGTGGTCAAGGTGAAGGAACCCAAGGAGAGCGAGTTCGGCTTCCTCAGGCCCGACCTGACGCTATTTACCTATCTCCACCTCGCTGCCTACCCCGCCGTCGCGAAGGCGCTGGTCGATTCAGGTGCGACGGCGCTTGCGTACGAGACCGTGCAACTCCCCGACGGCTCGCTGCCACTGCTGGCGCCGATGAGCGAGATCGCCGGACGCCTCGCCACGCAGGCCGGTGCGCGGTTCCTCGAGCGTCCGCAGGGCGGTCGCGGCGTGCTCATGGGCGGAGCGCCCGGCGTGAAGCCCGCGAAGGTCGCCGTCATCGGTGCCGGCAACGTCGGCTACAACGCGGCGTGGGTGGCCGCAGGCATGCTCGCCGAGGTCACGATCCTCGACAAGAACCTCGACCGGCTGCGCCAACTCGACCAGATCAGCGTCGGCCGCACCACCACGATGGCGTCCAACCGCGGGGCCGTCGAGCGCGCCGTGGCCGAAGCCGACTTGGTGGTCGGTGCCGTCCTGATCGCCGGTGCGCGCGCGCCGGTCGTCGTCTCCGAGGACATGGTGTCGTCAATGAAGAAGGGTTCCGTAATCGTTGACGTCGCCGTCGACCAGGGTGGCTGCGTCGCCACGACCCGCGAGACATCGCATCAAGACCCTGTGTACGTGCAGCACGGCGTCGTGCACTACGCCGTGGGCAACATGCCCGGCGCGGTTCCGCAGACCAGCACGTATGCGCTCACCAACGCCACCCTTCCCTATCTCCTTGATGTGGCCGTCCACGGCGCCCGCGATGCCGCGGTGCGCAACGAGGCGATCCTTCGCGGTGTGAATGTCGTGTCGGGCTCGGTGACCTATGCGCCCGTGGCCGACGAACTCGGCTATGTGGCGGCCGACGCACTCGTGGCGCTCGGCGCAGCCTGACGGTCCAGAACCCGTGAGCGCGGCACAGCGTCGAGGCACGGCGGCCGCTGCGCTCGCCAACCGCGAGTTCCGGCTGGTCTACATCGGGTCACTGCTGTCCAACGTCGGCACGTGGATGCAGAACGTCGTCCTCCCCGCATTCGTCTACACGCGCACCGACAGCGCCTCACTCGTCGGTCTGATGATCGTCGCGCAGTTGGGCCCGCTGTTCGTGCTGGCTATTCCTGCGGGGGCGATCGCCGACCGGGTTGACCGGCGGCGATGGATCGTGACGATGCAGATGGTCCAGCTGGGCTTTTCGGCCATCATCGGTGTCCTCGCGCTCGGCGACCCGTCGTTCTCCGCCGTGTTCCTCGCAGCACTTGGTGTGGGCATTGGCAACGCGCTCACCGCGCCTGCGTGGTCGGCGCTCGTGCCGTCGCTCGTCGGCCGCGAGGACATGCCAGGTGCGATCTCACTGAACAGCTTTGCCATCAACGGCTCGCGCGTCATCGGCCCGATCGTCGTGGCAGGACTGTCTGCGTGGGGACTCGAGGCGTCTGCGTTCTTCTTCATCAACGCTGTCACGTATCTCTTCGTCGTCGTTGCACTGCTCAACGTGCACGTGCCGAAGGCCGTCCCCGATTCGACCCGCGGCGTACAGCGGCTGACTGTCGGCTTCCGTGTGGCGCGCGACCAGCGCGAGGTCGGCATGCTGCTTTTCGGCATCTCGTCGTTCTCGCTGTTGTCGCTGCCCTACGTGGGTCTGTTTCCCGCCGTGGCGCGGCTGAACTTCGGCATCGACGAGGCGTCGTCGACCTATAAGTGGCTCTACGCGACGTGGGGGTTCGGCGCCGCGCTGGGCGGCCTCGCCATCGGCACCGTCATGCACGGCAGGGACGCACGGCGACTGATCCGCGCAGGATTCGCCGGGTTTGCCGCCGCACTCGCGGCATTCGCCGTCGTGCGCACGCCCGCTCCCGCGTTTGTCGCGGGATTCGCGCTCGGCTTTTTCTACTTCTTCACCACGACGTCGATGCTCACGGTGCTGCAGTCGCGTCTTGACGAGCGCGTACGTGCACGCGTGATGTCGCTGTGGATCATGGGATTCGGCGGCACCGTGCCGTTCGGCAACGTGATCTTCGGCCCAGTTATGGACCGATGGGGCGCGCCGCTTGTGCTGTTCATCGGCTCGGGATGGGCCCTGCTGCTGGCCTGGTGGTGCGACGTCGCGCGCGTCGACCGTCGCGCCGAGCGACGCCGCTAAACCCCGTCCGGACGCCCAGTCGAACCCTCGACGACCCGCTCGAGTCGCGCGACACGCGAGCCCTTCACCAGCGCCGCGTCCCCGGACTTCAGCGACGCGAGCACCTCGATGGCGTGCTCAATGCTCACGGGAGACGGCCCATATCGGTCTGTGCCGACGGCCACCAATTCGATGCCGAGCCGGTGCGCCAGTGCGGCGACCGCGCGATGCGCCACCTCGGGATGCTCGAGTTCGGCCATCTCGCCCACCACCAGCACTCGGCGGCGCGCACTCAGCGCGGCGAGTGTCTCGAGCGCGGCCTGCATCGACGCGGGGTTGGCGTTGTAGCAGTCGTCGATGACCGTCGCTCCGCTCGGCGTGTGGCGCACCTGCATTCGCATCGGCGGCGCCTCAACCGACCCGATTGCAGCGGACGCGCGCTCCAGCGATACATCGAGCACGCCTGCCACCGCGAGCGCAGCGAGCGCGTTGTGCGCCATGTGCAAGCCAGGCAGTCCCATTCGCAGGGATGCCATCCCCCACGGCGTGGCGACCTCCATCGATACGCAGCCCATGTCGTCCACCGTTCGCGACACCATCCGCACGTCGGCTTCCGCGCCGGTGCCGTACGTCACCACTGCGCACGCCGCCAACGCCCGCATCGCCGCGACGCGCGGGTCGTCGCCGTTCAGTACCGCCGTGCCATCTGCGGGCAACGCCACGACGAGCTCGGCCTTCGCGCGCGCCACGCCCTCGATGCCGCCCACCCGCTCGGTGTGCGCCTCGGCGACGGCCGTCACGACACCCACCGACGGTCGCGCCACGCGACACAGCCGGTCGATTTCGCCAAAGCCCCGCATGCCCATCTCCAGCACCAACGCCTCGACGTCGTCGGGTGCGTTGAGGATCGTCACGGGCAGTCCCTGGTCGTTGTTGAACGACCGTGGGCTCGCCGCGGTGCGAAGCTCAGTGGCCAGCGCCGCTGCAACCAACTCCTTCGTCGTCGTCTTGCCCACCGACCCGGTAATGCCGACCGTGCGGCCGGCAAGCCGTCCGTCGATCACGCCGCGTGCCCACGCGGCAACTGCACCGAGCGCGCGAACCGTGTCGTCAACGACGATTGCCGTGCCACCGTCGGTGACTCCGCGCGACGAGAGGTACGCACCTGCGCCACGGGCGAGTGCGTCGGCGACAAAGCCGTGGCCGTCGCGATCGGCGATGACCGGGACGAACAACTGTCCCGGCCCGACGGATCGCGAGTCAAACGAGGCGCCGACGAGTTCGGTATCGGGGCCAATGAGCGTTCCGCCGGCAGCGCGCGCGGCGTCCGCGGCCGTAAAGCGCATGACGGAACCCTACCGACTACCGTTCCACCGGTGGCCGAGGCGCATCGCACGCACGTCGTCGTCGTGTTCGGCGGCGAGTCGGCGGAGCACGATGTCTCGTGCGTCACCGCCGCGCACGTGCTGCGTGCCCTCGACCCCGCGCGCTACCGCGTCACCGCGATCGGCATCGAGCGCTCGGGCCGCTGGGTCCTCGCCGATCGCGCCATGACCGCACTGGCTTCGGGTCCGTCCGCCATCCCCGACCGTCTCGAGACCGAGGGCACGCCCACCTCGATCACCACCCTCGTAGGCGATGCTCGGGCCGACGAGCGCACGGTCGTGCTGCCGCTGCTGCACGGGCCGCTCGGCGAGGACGGCACCATCCAGGGGGCGCTCGAACTGGCCAACGTGCCCTACGTCGGCACCGGTGTGCTCGGCAGTGCGGTCGCCATGGACAAGGGCATGGCAAAGCAGGTGCTCGCCGCCAACGGCATTCCGCAGCCGCGCTGGATCTCGTTGCGCGAGGGACAGTGCACGGCCGCAGCGTTGCGCCACGCGGTTGACGAACTCGGCCTTCCGATGTTCGTGAAGCCCGCCAACATGGGCTCGTCGGTCGGCATCACGCGTGTCACCGACGCGGGCGCCCTACGAGCCGCGGTTGACGCTGCGCTTGCGTACGACGAGTGGGTGGTGCTTGAGGAGTTCGTGCGCGGCCGCGAGATCGAGGTGGCCGTACTCGGCAACGAGAACGCACGTGCATCGGTGCCCGGTGAGATCGTGCCGAGCCGGGAGTTCTACGACTACGAGGACAAGTACCTCGACGGCGGCGCGCAGCTGATCGTGCCCGCGAAGTTGACGGACGAGGAAGCCGACGCCGTGCGCTCGCTCGCACTCGTCGTGTTCCACACCCTTCGGGGCGAGGGCATGGCACGCGTCGACTTCTTCTACGAGGAGGGTGGGCGAGGCTTTCTGTGCAACGAGGTCAACACCATCCCCGGCTTTACGCCGATCTCGATGTACCCGAAGTTGTGGCAGGCGACCGGACTCACGTATCCGCAGCTCCTTGACGAACTGATTGCACTCGCTCTCGCCCGCCACGCGAGGCGTCGCCGCAAGACCGACCGCTAGACGCGCCGCGTCCCTGCTGCCACTGCGGGCGGCGAGGTGCGCCCGATCAGGCGCTTATTGGTTGGCCGGCGGGATGTTGATGACCTGGTTCGGCGCGAGGATGACGTCCTCGCTCGGCCATCCGTTCGCCGCCAGCAGCGCGGCCGTCGACACACAGAACTTCTTGCGGATGCTGAACAACGAGTCGCCCGACGACACCTTGTAGGTACCAGCGGGCCGAGCGTCGCAACCAGAACTTGCTGGCTTCGCCGTGGCGTCCGGCGCGATGGCGATGACGGGATTCAGCACCTGTGCGGTCGGGGGAATTCGGACCGTCGTCCCCGCGAACGGCCACTGGTCGGCGGAGACCATGCCGTTCCACGCCAGCAATTCCGCAGTCGAGATGCCAAACAGGTTGGCCACCTTGATCGGGCCGTCACCCTGCCGGATGACGTAGTTCTGTTCGACACCCACCGCGCCGATCGGCAACGTGGTCTGCACCACCGGGATGGTCGACACGAGTGGCGGGATCGTCTGGAAGTTGGTGGGGCCGATGTTCACCATCGTCGTCGCAGAGGTGAACGCAGAGGACGAGCACGACGCGAGCGCCGCCGACGCACCCAACACAAGCAAGGCGTGCACCGTCGCTCGCCGTGCGGTCCGGTCGCCGGAAGATCCTCGCCAGGGGCGTCGCATGACCGCTTCAGCGTACGCCAGCACACTCCATCGGGCGCGGCAGGCCCACTCCGCTATGCGAGCGGCCGCGCCGATGGGGCCACGGGGAACGGCAGCGCGGAAGAGCCCATCAGGAATTCGTCGACGGCGCTGGCGCACGCGCGCCCCTCCGCGATCGCCCACACGATGAGGCTTTGCCCGCGCCCCATGTCGCCGGCGACGAACACGCCGGGCGCCGAGGTGCGGTAGTGCTCGTCGCGGGCGACGTTGCCGCGCGCGTCGGGTGCCACCCCCAGCCGGTCAAGCCACGATCCGCGATCGGGGCCGACGAAGCCGAGCGCAAGGAGCACGAGATCGGCGGGGATCTCGCGACGCGTGCCCGGCACCGGGCGGAACGAACCGTCAACGAACTCGACATCGTCCACCTCAAGTGCGCGCACGCGCCCCTCGCCATCGCCAAGGAACTGCGCCGTGCCGGCGCTGAACGTGCGCTCACCGCCCTCCTCGTGCGCCGACGACGTGCGCATGACGAGGTTCCACTGCGGCCACGGGTTGCCGGGTGCGCGCTGCTCGGGCGGTTGCGGCATGATCTCCAACTGCACTACCGAGGCCGCACCCTGACGGTGCGCGGTGCCGAGGCAGTCCGCGCCGGTGTCGCCGCCGCCGATGATCACCACGTGGCGTCCTGCCGCGTCGATGGATGGCCGGTCGGCGTCACCCTCCTGCACGCGGTTGGCGACGGGGAGGTATTCCATCGCCTGGTGGACGCCTGCGAGTTCCCGGCCCGGCACGTCGAGGTCGCGCCATGCAGTTGCGCCGCACGCCAGCACGACCGCGTCGTGCGAGGCGAGCAGCACCTCTGGGTCGACCTCATCGCCAACGCCCGCACCAGTGCGGAACTCGGTGCCCTCCGCGCGCATCTGATCGATGCGCCGCTCGAGGTGGCGCTTTTCCATCTTGAACTCGGGGATCCCGTAGCGCAGCAGTCCGCCGATGCGGTCGGAGCGCTCGAGCACGACAACCGAGTGACCCGCACGCGTTAGCTGCTGTGCGACCGCGAGGCCCGCAGGCCCCGACCCCACCACCGCGACGCGCTTGCCCGTCTGCTCGCGCGGCGGCTGCGGCTGCACCCAGCCCTCGCGCCACGCGCGGTCAATGATCTCGACCTCGACCTGCTTGATCGACACCGGGTCCTGGTTGATGCCAAGCACACACGCCGACTCGCACGGCGCCGGGCACAGGCGCCCCGTGAACTCGGGGAAGTTGTTCGTCGCGTGCAGGCGGTCGATGGCCTCACGCCACCGGCCGCGGTAGACGAGGTCGTTCCAATCAGGGATCAGATTGCCGAGCGGACAGCCGTTGTTGCAGAACGGGATGCCGCAGTCCATGCACCGTCCGGCTTGCCGGTTGAGCTCTCCGCCGTCGAACGGCTCGTACACCTCGCGCCAGTCGCGCAGCCGAACCGGCACGGGGCGGCGCGACGGTCCACTGCGTCCCCACTTCATGAACCCAGTTGGCTCACCCATACACGCACTCCATGATTCGGGACGACACCGCGTCCTCGTCGAGTCCCTCGCGACGCGCCTCGTCGGCGATGGCGAGTACGCGCGCGTAGTCGCGGGGCAGCACCATCACGAACGGCACGGCATCCCACACAGCAAGCAGGCGCTGCGCGAGCGGCGAGCCCGTGCGCTCCGCGTGCTCGGCCACCGTTGCGCGCAGCCATTCGCGGTCGTCGTCGGCCACCGGCAGCACGTCGACCATCTCGCCGTTCACCCGGGTCACGGCCGTGCCCTCCGGATCGTGCAGATACGCCGTGCCGCCCGACATGCCTGCGGCAAAGTTGCGCCCCGTGCGGCCCAGCACCACGACGCGCCCTCCGGTCATGTACTCGCAGCCGTGGTCACCCGTGCCCTCGACCACCGCGGTCGCGCCTGAGTTGCGCACGCAAAAGCGCTCGCCCACTCGGCCCGACACAAACAGCCGGCCCGACGTCGCGCCGTACCCGATGACGTTTCCGGCGATCACATTGTCCTCCGGAGCAAACGTCGCGCGCCGGTCGGGGCGCACTGCAACGATGCCACCCGACAGCCCCTTGGCGACGTAATCGTTGGCGTCACCCTCTAGTGAAATGGTGATGCCACGGGGCAGAAATGCACCGAGGCTCTGTCCCGCCGATCCGGTGAGCCGGATGTGGATGGTGTCGTCGGGCAGACCCGCGCCGCCGTGGAACCGCGTGACCTCGGAGCCGAGCATCGTGCCGACGGTGCGGTTGATGTTCGTCACCGGCAGGTCGATGTCGACCCGCTCGCCGAACTCGATAGCGGACGCCGCGTGGTTGATGAGCGTGCGGTCCATGGTGTCGGCGATGCCGTGGTCCTGCGCCGTCGCGTGGCGCACGGGACGGCCGTAGCGGTTGTCGGGCGGCACGAGGATCGGTGACAGGTCGAGCCCGGCCGCCTTCCAGTGATCGACCGCCGGTCGGACGTCGAGCGCCTCGGTGCGACCCACGGCCTCCTCGAGCGAGCGGAACCCGAGCGCAGCGAGGTGCTCGCGCACCTCTTGTGCGATGAACTCGAAGAAATTCACGACGAACTCGGGCTTGCCCGTGAACCGCTTGCGCAGTTCGGGGTTCTGCGTCGCCACGCCGACCGGGCAGGTGTCGAGGTGACAGACGCGCATCATCACGCAGCCGCTCACCACGAGCGGCGCGGTGGCAAAGCCGAACTCCTCGGCGCCCAGCAGTGCGGCGACAACGACGTCTCGCCCGGTCTTCATCTGGCCATCGGCCTGCACGACGATGCGGTCGCGAAGGCCGTTCATCACGAGCACCTGCTGTGCTTCGGCGAGGCCCAGCTCCCACGGCGCGCCGGCGTGCTTGAGCGAGGTGAGCGGCGATGCGCCGGTGCCCCCGTCGTGCCCAGAGATGAGTACCACATCGGCGCGGGCCTTGCTGACGCCGGCAGCCACCGTGCCCACGCCAACCTCTGCCACCAACTTCACGTGCACCCGCGCGTGACGGTTGGCGTTCTTCAGATCGTGAATGAGCTGCTTCAGATCTTCGATGGAGTAGATGTCGTGGTGCGGCGGCGGACTGATGAGGCCGACGCCGGGCGTCGAGTGCCGCGTGCGCGCGATCCACGGATACACCTTGTGACCGGGCAGCTGGCCGCCCTCTCCCGGCTTGGCGCCCTGCGCCATCTTGATCTGCAGGTCGTCGGCGTTGACGAGGTATTCGCTCGTCACTCCGAAGCGACCCGACGCAACCTGCTTGATCGCCGAGCGTCGCGAGTCGCCGTTGGGCAGTGGCACGTTGCGCTCTGGATCCTCGCCGCCCTCGCCGGTGTTGCTCTTCGCGCCAAGCCGGTTCATCGCGATTGCGAGTGTCTCGTGCGCCTCGGCTGAGATCGAGCCGTAGCTCATCGCGCCCGTCGAGAACCGCTGCACGATTGACGACACCGGCTCGACCTCGTCGATCGGCACCGGCCCACCCACCGGCACCAGGCCGAACAGTCCGCGCAGCGTGCACAGGTCGCGTGACTGGTCGTCGACCGCGCGCGTGTACTGACGGAACAGGTCGTAGCGGCCCAAGCGGGTGGCGTGCTGCAGGCGGTACACGGTCTCGGGGTTGAACAGGTGGTGCTCGCCCTCGCGGCGCCACTGGTACTCGCCGCCGAGCTCCAGGCGCCGGTGCGCGCGCAGCTCCGGCCGCGACGGGTGC
>Ga0315899_10006949_pt1 | contig 12187 bp, 15 predicted proteins | sample LakEriMetagenome_2_FD_203518 | JGI IMG/M metagenome (GOLD analysis project Ga0315899, IMG submission 203518) | Freshwater fungal communities from buoy surface, Lake Erie, Ohio, United States - Buoy 4 MA112 | ecosystem: Environmental > Aquatic > Freshwater > Lake | place: USA: Lake Erie, Ohio... | reverse complement strand
GCGTCATATTCACTTGCACCAATAGTAGCACCATTATTACTTGTAATGACCACTCTTTTGCCTGTATTATCAAAACCACCTTCACTTATAACTGTGCTACATATTTGTGTCATCAAACTGCCAGTTATAGTGTTTTTGTGGGTAGATATTTCATATCTTATGGGTAAATTAGGATTACGTAAATATACAGTTTCTAAACTATTATAATTATTTATTTCGTGTACATATATTGTCAAACCTTTTTGTACCACTCCATATCTTACTCTACCTACACCCAACCATTCATAATCTATGGTATATATCTGTGCTTTACTAATATCTAATGTATTACCCGATGGTCCCAACCCATTCATTTTATCCAAGTTCCAAGTACTTTGACTTACGAAAGTATCAGTTTTTACACCATCAATTGTTTTTCTTAATACCACACCAAAACTGCTACCACTTGTTTGGAAAAAGTATCCATCGTTATCATCAAAGCTACCAATGCTTTTCTTTATGCCATCTACTTTAGTACCAAATTTGCCTGTACAAATGATTTGTTGACTTTTGCCTGGTTGATATACAAATATTCTTTTGGTTTGTTTTATAGCTCTACTACCACTTGTAGAAGTTACAGCCATTGTACTTTGAGCACTACCACTATTCCATGTTACAGTACCACCAGATGTTGTTTTGATATCAAAATAGAAGCTGCCACTATCTACCACTTGTTTACTATCGAATAGTGTGGTTGGTTGGCTTACACGCCATTTACCGAAAGCATCTATACTCGGACTATCGGCTGATAATATTCTTGTTTTTTCGAAGTATGACATAAATTATAATATCCAATATTGATTTGTACCATCACTTTGTACGGTCATGTTTGTACCTCTATGACAAATACTTTGGGTAACATCATAGTCTATATACGAAGCATTTGTTACAGTTACATTTACACAATGGCCTGTACGGTCTATTTTCTTTATATTATAAATGTTTGTATTACCCGATGGATTTGGTAATTTAACATCAAAACTACCGCTAGTAGCATCACATAATATTGTATAATCGGTGGTTCTGACTATGGTATAATTATTAGTAATTTTTCTTACTGGATAACTTACACCTGTTACTTGTATATAACTACTAGTGAGTGTATTTAGTGCCCAACTACTTGTAATTGGATAGGTACTACCAGTTTGTAGACAACATGCATTATTATTTATAGTTCTTAAACCACTTTTAGTTGCAATCGCACATCCAGTTTCTGGATTAGAAAATCTTAAAATAGCTGTATTTTCTGTATTTAGATAAACTGTTTCCGGAATTAATTGATTGTGATATTGATCGTATGCTTGAACAACTACAGGCCGATCATTTAAGTTATGATTAAATATCCAAAGATTGCTACCAGTAAAACATTGTACAACACTATCCCCATTAATCAAATAACTCGCAGTGACACTATTTAATGCCCAACTACTTGTAATTGGATAATAACTGCCCGTGTATATTTTTGTACCACCATTTACAGCATTTAGTGCCCAACTACTTGTAATTGGGTAAGTACTACCGGTTTGAAGATTATAATAACCATAACTACTACTAAATATTCTTACACCGCCTCTTGTGGCTATTGCTGTACCTGCTGTAGGAACACTAAAACCTATTATTGCGGTATTATCATCAAATAGATTGATTACTTCAGGTATTAGTTGATTATCATTTACATCAACCGTTTGAATAATAACATATCTATCACCCAAATTATGATTGAACGTCCAAACTAAACTAGCACTAAAGCTTTGAGTAATACTGCTACCAAAGTTATTAGCATAACTTGCGGTAACACTGTATAAACTATTTAATGCCCAACTGCTTGTTATGGGATAAGTGCTACCAGTGTATAATGCGGATCCAGAACCAGGTGGACAGTTACAATTTAGAGCGTAACTGGCTGTGACATTGAGGAATTGTTGTTGACTACCACTACCATTAAGTACTAAGCCGTTACCATATACTTGTAGTAACTGCTGATATGTTTCACATATTTTCTTACCGTAAAGGTCCTGTGATGGAAAAACTGGCATATCATATTATATTAATTATAAACTATTAGATAATAGATTTTTAATTAATTCTTTCTTTTCTTCTTTGCTCAGTTTACCATCTCCCTTAATATATTTGATTTGTTCGTTTAAAGCATTCAAAAGTTCTTGTTTTGGACTTTTAACACTTTTCTTTACTGACTTCTTTTCAGTCTTTTTCTCAACCAACTGTTTTTCTACTTCTACTACCTTGGCTTCCACGTTCTTTTTGTCTTCTTTTACTTTGATTTCTACCATAGGAGCACTCTTGGTACTCTTGATTTCTTTAATTTCTACTTTATTATAACTATCAAATGTCAATTCACTTTCCCACGGGGTAACAAGAACGTTTTCTACGATAACTTCCAATTTAATCTTGGCCGTATCATTTTCAGTGAAATACTTCTTTAGACTCTTGATAGGCACACTGATAGTGTTTTTATCCACGCTACCAAAAAATACTAGGTTAACGTCTTCACTTTCAATGATTAAACGTGCCGAACTGTTTTTATATGAAGCATTTTTAATACTGGCTTCACATTCAAACGTTTCTTCTTTATCCAAGTAAATTGTGTAGCTCATCGTCTTTGTACTTTCTTATATTTTTAATATCAACTCCAACTTTTTTCATTTCATTGAGAATAAGTTGAACGTCTTCTATCTTTATAAATATATCTTTAGCAGGCAATTCAATACTTTTCTTAAACTTTTTATTTGCACATTTGACGTAAATGTCAACAAGAACAGATCTTTTTTCCGGGTTCTTCTTTTGAAAGTCAAGAAGTGCTTTTTGTTGATCTTCGTAATTATCAAACGGATGATCTCCCCATTCTTGTGGATTTCTAGCCCCACTCAGTTCTTCTATTACTTCAGCAATACACTGTCCCCACAAATTACAAGTGGTTCCCCAAGTGGTACAAACTTCATTCCATAAATTGCTAGCCATCAATTATAACTATTATTATAAATTAAGTTCTTCTATTTTCTTTAAATACTTTTCTGGTATTTTATACATTTTATCTCTGTTCAATAAATTTTCGACAGAATCTAAATTATATCCAACAAATGATGATCCATCACCTTCTGTAGTACATTTATCACGATAATCTAAATTTTCAACATTTAAAACTTTACAAATAGAGTCTCTGTATTTTTTATCTTCTATCCATCTGTCGTAATAAATAACATTCTTCCAATTTTTATGGGAAATGTAATGTTCGAAAAATGATGGATATATATCCATATCAGAATCAAATCGGTTATTTTCTTTATAGTAATTATCTATTCGTTTTAATCTACTGGCTATTACACTTTTCACATTTCTCACAATTGAAAATTTATAAGTTTTATCAAATTTGTAAGGCAACCAATTATACTTTGTACCTATATGACAATCTTCGTATGAAAGTATATACCAATCATATGTTCTTTTTTGCAATTCAGATTCTATATCTAATCTTTTTTCTTCATCTTTGTCTTTATTAATTCTGCTATGATTTAAACAATTAAAGAAAATACAATTATCGGATGAATATGTACCCATTGGTTTTATAACATTAACATCATTGGTACGTGAAATATTTTTCATCATCCAATGAATAATTGCATGATTGCCACTTCTTTTCATGCCTGTAAACTCTATTAAATTCATTTTGTATATATATTATAAGTTGATATGATGCCAAAAAATATATTCCAGAGTCATAAATCGATTGACTATGTTTTAGATGATATGAATCTAAAAAAAGCGACTCAAACTTGGAGAAAGGATAAATCTTTTCATTACTATTTTTACGATAATAAAAGATGCGAGTCTTTCATGCGTGAAAAATTTTCCGGTAAAATATATGAAACATATCAAAAAATGCCTATTCCTGTAATGAAGGCTGATTTGTGGAGATATTGCATAATATATCATTATGGCGGAATATACGCAGATACGGATGTTATTATAAAAAATACCCCTAGCTTTTATATAAAAAATAATGCAGATATGTGTATTGCGTGTGAATATGATGGAGTACCTACTTTTGCACAATTTTTCTTCGCGGCCAAACAAAATTCTCCAATTTTAAAAGAAATAATAAATACCGTTGTTAGTAATTTTGAAAAATACGAACTTAATCAGTTTAATTATAAGTTAACACACAACACAGATACTATAGTACAACATTTAACCGGGCCAGCAGCTTTTACCAATGGAATTGAATCATATTTAAGAAGAAACAATTTAAAAACGCACAAAACAATACCAGAATATCAAGGATATGATACAAACTATTTATATGTTTTAAAAAATGATCATTTTTGGAATAATACGTTTCATCTATGTATGGGTCGTTTTTCTGGGTGGAGACAAGATGTTATAAATCAAAAATTATGATTCCAAAGAAAATTTTCCAAAGTCACAAGTCATTTGATTATATAAAATCAAATACTGATCTTTTAAACGCGGTAAATTCATGGAAAAAATATTCTCCTGAATATGAACATAATTTTTTCACAGATCAACAATGTGATGAATTTATGCAAAAAAACTTTAAAGGAATAGTTTACAGTTGTTACAAAAAACTACCTCTCGGAGTAATGAAAGCTGATTTGTGGAGATATTGTATAATATATCATTATGGCGGTATATATGCTGACGCAGACACTGTATTATTGTGTAATCCAAATGAAATTATAAAAGATAAAAATTGTTTAATAGTAACACCAGAAAATAGCGTTCATTTATGTCAGTGGGTATTTGCAGCGCCTCCTAAAAATCTATTATTAAAAAATGTAATAAACATGGTAGTGCAAAGATATCAACACGAATCAGATGTAAATAAAGTAAAACAAAATATAGTACACTATATAACAGGCCCAGGAGCATTCACTAATGGTATAGAAAAATATTTAGAAAGTAATAATATTCAAACATATAGCAATAGAATAGATTATTATAAAAATAACAATAACAATAATGTAATGTATCTATCATTAGACATACATGAGAAAATGGTTTCTCACTTATTTACTGGTTCAAATACCAAAGACGGTTGGTTAAATAATATTCCAGATAATTTTAAGTTATAAATTATATACATCCATATATTGTTTATGTTTTTTTCCAAACTCCCATGGATTCTCTTTAGATTTATTTAAATAGTTATTTGGATAATCATACTTTTGATAAGTTATAGAAATTTTTTTGAAATTTGGTATGCTATAAAATTCTCTCAAGAACATCTCAGTTTTATCCAAATTGAAGTATTTGTTTTCATAACTCAAATCGCCAATCTTTGCAATAATTTTATCTTTGGGAATTGTTAATAATCTATCTCTTCTTCTTTTCCATTTGTCTTCATCCGCATTAAGAAAATGCAATGGATGTTTTTCACTATGTGGAAATACAACTTCTATATCTCCTAGTTTGTAATATTTTACCCCTTCGTGATTTATAAACCCAACTGTCTTAGAATATGATTCCTCATAATCAATTTTACTTAATTCACGATTCATATAATAATCAAACTGTTGTAATAATTTTATATAATGTTCGTGAAAAATAATATTGCCTACAAAAGGAGACGCAAATTGCATATTTAAAGAATTGTACACTCCAGCTCCCCAACAGTCATTGGATATAATATATAACTCATTCATAGTATTTACTTAATTTTTATAATCTTGCTTGCAGCACCTTTTTCTCTAGCATATCTATTATATTCTTTATACAAATCTTCAGCATTCATTCTAGCATCCACTTCCCACGGTAACATTCTTTCTTTTTCATCATCGTCATATTTGGGATATACTTTACCTTCCCAACTATTTTCAAATGTATTCAATTTACCATCTTCAACTTGTTTGATGTGCCAACATTCATGCGCCAATGTTTTGATTTGATCATCACTACTATGTGGACTGTTGGTACGCATAATGATTGTATAACTCTTTACTTTATATGGTTTTGCATCACCCTCCACTTTTACTTTACCTTGCACTTTACCATCCAAACTACCAAACTCTAACTTAATCTTTCCACTGGGTAAACTTAATTTATTAACAAAAAATTTATAAGCTTTCTTTAATCTTTCTTTATCAACCACGTTCTTCAACATTTCAGTTAAAGTGTTACCAGTTGGAAGATTATCAGCTTCATATTTTCTTGGGGTAGTCAAATCAACTAACTTATACTTGATAGGTAAATTGTTAATAGTTCTATACGTAGCCAATATATTCTTGCTACTATCATCTACAAAGAATATATCATTGTAACCCTCGTTTTGTATCTTGTTCAATATCCAATTAGCTTTAGCCATAGGATCACCGGTACCAAGAGTAATTACCTCAATATCCACTCTAAAATACTTTCTGATTATATCTCTTATGTGTGGAGCTGCTTCAGATCCTCTGGCAGTCAATATCACACTTTTACGATCAGGTCCAGTAGAATGTGTAATCTTATAAAATCTTTTGCCAATGGGACGAATTAATGTTGGGTTTACAAGTGTTTGAAATTGACTAAAATCAAATGTGTCTCCGATCTTCGGCTCATATACTGCGTATTCAGCCGGGGTAATTTCTCTACTAATGCCGTCACCTGACGTAACAATAACTTTAGCCTCCGTTTCAAAAAGTGTATCGTCCAGATCAAAAATTCTAAGTTTCTTTATTTTCATCCTCGTAATGCTTTCAATAGTTTCTTGTATAATGATTCTTTCTTAACCAATTTATCCAATGGTATACCTCTATACTTTTGTCTTATTTGTGCAATAGGCATACCATATTGTTTTTCAGCTTGAGCAATCAAACTGTATCTATCTTGTTTTTCTTTTTGTTTAGCGTGTAATTTACGTTGAACAACGGTGTTAACAACACTCTTTATGTTATCTGTATAAGACTTTTCACCGGAAGTCAATAAGTCATTTAGTATCTTGATTTCAATCTCTAAACCATCCACTTCTTTTTCAAGATTTTCTTTTTCAGCGGTAGTTAATGCTGCACCAGTTGTATGAAGTTTTCCTCTCTTTTCAACAAACTCTTGGGTTTTATCATCAATTACTTTTTCCAAACTAGGTTGTTCTTCTATTTTCTGAAGTCCCCAATTTGGATAATCAAACTCAGTACCAACTGGAAGGCTTAGAAGATTACTATCAGTTACCTTTATTGATACATTATTACCTTTAATAGCTGTAACATCCGCTTTTATATCCATTCCTACGATTTTTATTTTGTCGCCCACTTTGAAACTGTCTGAAGATTTAGTACCAACATCTGGTTGAACAAGTTCCATACCAGATGCCAGTTGTTTAATATCTCTTCCTTGTCTAAACGGACCAAGTGAATATTTGGAACTTGTTATGTTAACTGTAACATAATCACCGTCAATATGAGTTACGTCACCAACAACATCCTTAAAACCTTTCAGTCTTACTTTATCACCCACTTTGAAAACCACATCAGCTTTATCTGTAATGGATGGTTTAGGTGCTGGTGGAGGAGTTTCTTTTTTAGGTTCCTCTTTATCATACAGTTGATTGTATGAAATTATTCCGCTACCAATTTCATATAAACATTCTTCGGGGTTATATCCATTGAACTCTATGACTTTCTCATACTGATCTTTATATGGAGTTACTTTATTTTTATTATAATCCCAGAATGTGACAATAATAGCTTTACCACTTGGAATTGTGCTTTCAATTTGTAAATCCAAATTTTCAGGTGGTTTACCATCTGTATCATCTACCTCAAATATTCTACCCTTCATAAGAGGATCCGAATATTGACTCATTCTACCCAATCCCTTTAGAATATTTTCCAATTGCAAATGACCACCACCATTGCTACTAGCCTTTAATCGTTTGATACCTTGTTGTGCCCAATACTTGAATTGTTCATCATTTTGAAAATCATCACTATATTTGAGTTGTTCACTATCTTCCATTTCTTTGATGTCTTTTAATACATCACTATCATCTGAATAAAATTGTTTTTTGTTGTCGCTATATCCAAATATTGACTTTTTACCACTCTTGTCGTCTTCATAAACAAAGAAGGCACATCTATTTGATGGGGAAGTATAACTATAAAGTTTTCTCTTATAGCTAACAGTATCTGGATTCTCTAATAATAAGTCTCTGAACTTGGTCATATTGTATAAATATACAATATTTGATCTTACCATCAGACAATTTTACTTACTACAATCCATGAAAAACCACTTTATAGGATATTCATATATAAAGAACTCATTGGTTCTTTTATCAGTATAATTAGTTGGATCAGCATGATGATTATGATGATTGCCAATTCCAGTAATAAAATTGATCAGTTTGCTATTGGTAGCTACTTTGTTTTCATCAGGTCTAATACCCAGTATCAATTTATGAGAAAATATGTTTACAGCAACTACACTCCACCACCATAATGCGGCACCTGAAACAAAGAAGAATAATAATTTGGGACTAATTAAATAAGAAATTACCCACAAAAATGTCCACATCAACCAATACCATCTATTCTCAAATGACAAATAATTTCTATACGAAGTCTTTAATAAATTTCTAACATAAATAGATTCACACTTATTTGGAAACAATGAAGTCATAATACGCCATATAGGAACATAAAATGGACTATGTGGATCTTTAGGAGTATCTGCGTGTTTGTGATGATGTCTATGTACATTAGACCAACTCAATATACTGCCTTGACCAATCATAAAACTCATTGCACACAATAATGGTATTCTGTTTGGTTTAGCAACATAACTGGTATGTGCAAAATATCTGTGTAATGCAACTTCCCAATAAAAACCACAACAATACATGGAAATGATGGGTATATACCACAATTTATAATAAAAACACAAACAAGTTATAAATAATATTTGATTGATTAATATTACATAACTCGTTTGCTGCCATTCTTTTAAATTCTTAAAATAAGACATAATACACATCCTGATTTAAATTGTTTTTACCGTGATAATTCCACCCCTCCATTTTCATTATTCTGGGAGTTATTTTTGGATTTTCAGCAACAGCTATTATACCTTTTGGGTTTAATGGATGTGTATAAGTACGCAAATATTCGTGGGTTAATTTAGAACTCTTAAATGATTTGAGTTTGCCTCTATCCTCTTCTTTAATAAACATTCTGAAATAGTAATAATATCCATCTTGTAACTGTTCCAAATATACTGTGGTAACACAACAAACTTTATTGTCTGGATCAAATCCCACTAATACTACATCATTTATACGATCTGTTGCTCTTTGTAAATCCAAAACACCAGCTTCAAGCCACATATTGACGATTTCTTGTTTCAAATCATCTGGTAAACATTGATAATAAAACTTATATGTGTAATCCATCTTACAAATATATATCAGTTAATACAACAGGTCAAGTTTAATATATTAGTCAAACCTACTCTTATGTTTGCTTTTAAAGTGTTTTAACCGTTCCATTATTTCATCACGTTGTTTATCTGTATAAAATGTCCAATCTCGTAGTTCTTCCCAAGTACGACCACATCCTTCACATAGTTTATTATCAACAACTACACAGATTCTTTTACATGGAGTTTTCATAATATTTTTTTACACAAAAAAACCCGTTCATTTCTGAACGGGTCAATTGATTTTATTTTAAATGTTTTTTGCTTTTTGTATAATTTCTTTTAACTTCTTTGTATTTTTACCTTTAATAGCTTGACCAATCTTTTCACGACGATTTTTCAAATATTTATCAGTGCCATCTACTTTACCGTCGTTGTTAATATCAGCATCTTCTTTACCAACTGGATCCAAAGATTCTTCTTTATATCCTTCTTCATAACATTCTTCACATTCCATTTCTTCCATCATCTTATCCACATCAGCTTCTTCTAGTGTTTTACCAACGTGTCTTTTCAACATTGTTCCAATTCTACCAAGCAATTTAGCATCTTCACTATCACCTTTAAACTTGTTGGATTTTTCTTGCTTTTCAATGTTATGAACCAATGATTTGGTAACTTTTCCAACTGGTTCTTCAGCTTTTTTAGCAGGTGCAGCAGCTTTCTTTGGAGATGATTTAGGAGCAGCTTTAGGAGCTTCTTTCTTTGGTTCTTCTTTAGCAGCACCTTTTTTCTTGGCTTCTGCCATTTCTTCTTCGTACACTTCTAGTACAAGTTGTTTTAAATCTTCTTTGGTCATAATATAGTGAATTTAAATTGTTATTACAAATAAATATAATAATCAATTGCTTATCACTTGTTTTTTTAACAAACCCTCATACCATTTTCTACCCACTTCACTAAACCTATAATCCCATTTTAATTCATACCTACTCTGTAGTTCTTTAACCATAGCTGTCGCATACCCCCTCCTACGATGTTCATATCCTATATTGATGAATTCAATTATTACCACATCATCATATATGTTGGGTTTATAATACTTACAATGACCTACATCATGTCCATTATTGTTTACAATAGTGCAAGCATATTCATCCCTATCTTCACTATTTCTACCCATGTAAACATGCTTAAATACCATAAAACAAAAAACCTCCTATAAAAGGAGGTTACTATAACTAACCATTCAGTTGTTTTTTATCACCACAACAACCACTACTCAGCTTCAATATTTCATCAAGTGTTTCCTTAACTCTAATAGATCCACCATTTTGGTGTGATGTATTAATAACAGTGTGTTTACCACTAGGACTTGGTTCCATACTAACTGCACGATCCAAATTAAATAAAATTGGAATATAAGTGCGGGTATTATCGTGATTTAGATCTAACTGATTCAACTTGATCAGATGTGCCATACGTTTCGTTTTTTATTGTTTGTTTGTTAAAATGGTGGGCCAAACCGGACTTGAACCGATAACCAATGAATTATGAGTTCACTGCTCTAACCAATTGAGCTATTGGCCCAAGATAAAAATGGAGCGATATCTCGGACTTGCACCGGCCTACTCACTGGAATGTGAGCGTGCTCCTCATGACACTAATATCGCATTAAAATTGGAGCGGAATCTCGGACTTGCACCGGCCTTGTGAACTGGTTGTTCACCGTGCTCCTCATGACACTAATTCCGCATTAAATTCAAATAGGAAGGACTAATGATTACCTTCAAGTTTCAGAATCACGACTGGTTATTCATCCATAATCCACACGGTTAATTACTCCTTGTGTTAATGACTGATGGGATTTTGTTTTCCCCACAACGGGCTACGATTTATCATATATTTTAGCTACGATCCCGATACGCTCAAATTCAAGGTTGTACGACCTCAAATTCTCCATAGACTTACCCTCCATGACTCTTACTCCAACCAATATACAACGTTTTTCAACGCCATATATTGTGCGTTACAACTAAACTAATCGTTGTTCCGCCACTATCTTAAATTGTTAAAGAACTATCAAAAAATGGTGCCTATGACTGGATTCGAACCAGTACTGTAGAAATTTTAAGTTTCTTGACTCCTGCCGTTGGTCTACATAGGCATAAATTGTTTAAAGAACTATTACTTACTACTCTTTCATCTTATCACATCTTACTTACTTGTCAAACAAGTTTTTCAGAAATTGGTGGGTATGGCCGGAGTCGAACCAGCACGGATTTCTCCACGGCTTTTTGAGAACCGCATGTCTGCCATTTCATCACATACCCATAAAATATGACCGTGGTGGGGCTGGAATACCCACAACTAGTTTCAAGGCTGGTCAGGCTATATCTAGCACCCGTCTGATGGACACGATTTGCTTCAACTACACTTGAAAACCACTCCAAGTAACGTAACTTCGTGCTACCCATCATCCGTATGTCTAATTCCATTACACGATCAAAAAACTTGATAGACTATAACCTTTGACCGAGGGGTTGTGTTATTGTCTGATAAATCAACATTAGTCCATATAACATTGATTCCAGCGGCTCCTTAAATTATTCGTATGTTTTCATCGGACTTACTAGCATACTTTCACGACAATACCAACTCTAGTCTATCAAAAATGGTAGCCTCATGCAGAATCGAACTGCCCAGAACGCCAATCGAGCGATTATAGAGTTTATAAGTCTCCCCATGCACCTTACATCTTGAGGCCACTAAATGGTAGCGG
>Ga0315899_10006948_pt1 | contig 12188 bp, 13 predicted proteins | sample LakEriMetagenome_2_FD_203518 | JGI IMG/M metagenome (GOLD analysis project Ga0315899, IMG submission 203518) | Freshwater fungal communities from buoy surface, Lake Erie, Ohio, United States - Buoy 4 MA112 | ecosystem: Environmental > Aquatic > Freshwater > Lake | place: USA: Lake Erie, Ohio... | reverse complement strand
GCCGTCATTGAGACGGACAGAGATTGATCCACCACTGCTTACCGATTCAGCGATAACGTGATTATTTGTGAGAATGTAGCCAGAGCTATCAATCACAAACCCAGATCCTGTTGAGCCCCCATCGCTTGCTGTTGCCCTGATTGAGACCACGGATGGAAGAACGCGCTGGGCAATCTCAGCAACTGAGCCGATAGGTCTCTCAATATTTGAGGACGATTTCACTAAATTGATGTCGCGACCAAAGAGAGTTCCGGTTGATGATGCGCCGAAAGTTCCAGCAACAACTCCCACTATTACTGCTAGCGCTATCGCTGACTTGATTGAGATTGGCCTATTTATCCCTCGCGAGCTGGGGGCGCTCCACCAAGGGCCAGTATTGAAATTACTCACAGACAGATCTCCAATTTTTCACATCAATCATTACTTTTAATTACAATTTTGTTGCAAGTAGCAATCCATCGCCAATCGGCACCAAGGATGTCACCCACGAGTCAGTATCGCTCTTAATGGATTTACCCGCATCACGAAGAGCGATTGTCTTTGGATCGCGTTGCGCAGGATCTGGAACTTTCCCGCCGCCAAAGAAGTTATCAATCACAAATACTCCACCGCTTCGAAGAATTCTATGAGCCTCTGAAATTGCAAAGCTGAGATCTTCAGGATTGTGTCGGAAAACAACGAGATCGTATGCACGGTCCGTGAGCTTGGTCATGACATCCATTACTGAATTAGTGATTAAACGAAAACGGGGCTGTTCAATTTCTGCCTCCGCGAGGGCAATCTTTGCGATAGAGGAATGTTCCATCTCGTCATCGATAGATGTCAGTGTTCCACTTGAGAGCATTCCTTCAAGTAACCAGAGTGAACCAACCCCTGATCCTGTGCCGACTTCAACAACAGATTGCGCCTTAATCTGATGGGCTAATTGCCTGAGATAAGCCCCTGCGCCTTGCGATACATCTGTTACGCCATTTTCAATGCCACGGGCACGTGCAGCGCTCTTTACAGAATCTTCAGCGATAAAGGTCTCTGAGTAATCGTGAGGATCTATATTCATGAGAGAGACACTATCCAATCAAGGAATAAACGCACGCCGAAACCGGTCCCGCCTTTCACATTTTCTCCTGAATCCGTCTCGCTTCTGCCAGTTCCTGCAATATCAAGGTGAACCCATCGAGAATCTCCAACAAAGTGCTCGAGGTAGAGAGCTGCCGTAACAGAACCTGCCGAGTAATCGCCTTTATCTGCCGCATGATTTAAATCTGCAATATCGCTCTCGAGTGAATCTGCATAATCATCGATGAGAGGCATCTGCCAAACGCGCTCTCCACTTGATTCTCCCAGCGCTACAAATTGCTGCGCCAATTTATCATCGCGTGAATAAATCGCTGCATGCTGTCTTCCGAGTCCAAGGGTTGCAGAACCGGTCAAAGTCGCAATATCGATCAGGTAATCAGGATCAAGGTTTTCAACGGCGTAGGCCAACCCATCTGCCAAGACCAGTCGTCCCTCGGCATCGGTATTGATAATTTCTACTGTCGTTCCACCATATTGCGTGATTACATCAGATGGACGTTGAGCAGTTCCAGAGAGCGCATTTTCTGCACACATCATTAAGACTGTAACGCGTACAAGTGGTTTAAGTGCAGGAAGGGCGCTAATTGTTGCAAGAGCTGCGGCAGCACCTGCCATATCGCTCTTCATCGCTGACATAAATTCATATGGGCGTTTCAGCGAGACTCCACCGGTATCAAAAGTTATTCCTTTGCCAACAATAACAATATGCGGAAGGGCAGCTGCAGCACTTGCCCTTAATCGAGGCAGATAGGAAAGTTCGATAAATCGTGGTCCAGGATTTGGTGAAGAGTTTCCAACTGCGCGTAATCCGCCAAATGGAGCGAGCTCTTTCCCAGATAAAACCTTTATCGCAAGGCCCTTTTCATCAGCGATTTTCTTCGCTTCATCAGCCATCCACTGGGGATTCTTGATATTTGAAGGTGTGTGAATCAAATCTCTTGCAGTGTAAAGCGCCTCTGCAATGACAGATGCTTTCCGGACTGTCTCATCATCTTTACTTGCAATAACGATTGATGGAATTTCTGCAGCTTTCTCAGTCTTCAAATTCCACACATAGGCTCCCAGGAGCGCTGAGACTCCGTGTGCCTTGATCTGCGATGAGCTATCGGCACAGAGAGAGATCACTTCGATCGCCTTGCCTCGTACCTTGCGACCAATTGCAGCGCCGGCGGCACGGTATGAAGTAAGTGTTTCATCGCCGAGACCAACTAAATACAGGCGTTCGATATCGGATTGATCGTGCAAGACTGGAATTTCAAAGAGTTCACCTGCTTTTGCAGATGGTGAGAAAAATGAAACCTCATCTACAAGATTTATCTCAAAGTAGCTTTGAATTGAATTAAGGAGCTTCTTGCTTCCGTTAAAAGATATTGATCCTTCAGAGTTCTTAGTGAACCCGAGTGCTAGAACATCTGCCCCAATAATTGACTCAAGCTCAGGGGCAACTGCGCGAAGAATTTCTAAATCCGCTCTACTTCTTAATGAGGGCGACAGCTGCTTCAAGCGCTGCGCTGAGATTATTTGCCTCTTGAGGGTTGAGTTCTACAACAAGTCGACCGCCACCTTCGAGTGGGATACGCATGACTAGCGAGCGCGCTTCCTTTGTCACTTCCATTGGTCCATCACCAGTACGGGGTTTCATAGCTGCCATGGTGGGGACTCCTTGTGACTATATGGATCAGACGGGTGCAGTTGGATATCCAGTGCAGGGAGAAGTATCTCGCAGAATGAGCCCGAGGTGAAATCGAAGCTTTTATATGCCTAAAAATGCCGTTAATCGCTTCTTTCCGCTATCAATAACAACCTGTACGGATTTCTCTGGAACCCCCAGCAGTTGCGCAATCTCAGAGGCGCTCTTCGAGCGAAGGTAGTGAAGGGTCAGTATGAAGCGTTCTTCTTCAGGAAGAGAGGCGAGCAACTCAGCCAAAGTCTTGGGGTTGCTCATAGAACTAGATTACTCGCGAATTAGAGTTACGAGAATGATCGAGCAAATCGATAGAGCGAGATACGCACCCCAGCGTAGAGAAATGGTGCGATAAGCATAAACGCCACCCGCGGAGCTTCTATCGTCTCAGACCAATCGAATCGGGTAAGGCTCTCGCCTTCTCGGGTCAGAAGAAACGAGCCAGTGCCTTTCAAAACTTTACCTACATGAACGACATCGCACCGAGAAGGTTCTTCCCACTTTGTTACTGTCATGAGATCTAGCAATCCTGGGGATTTTAAACGCGGATAAAACTTATTGAGCGGTCCTGTAAATGCAGCAATGGAAGTTCCTACTCCTGAAGTAATTTCGGAAGTTACCCACACTTTAGTTTGGAGCATCCACTCTCCTTGTGACTCCCAATCTGCAATTCGGCGCCAGACTTCAGCTTGAGGGGCCTTTATCTTGAACGAAATTGCGAGAGTGTTGGTAGCCACTCTATTTGCCTCCGTGTGCAATTGAAATCGCTTCATCAACCGTTGTCGTCCAATGGAGTAAATCTCTCATTCCTGGTTTCACAAACTTCTCATCCTCGAGATGCTCCACCAATACATGTAGCGGTTGATAAATTCCAAAAGGGTCCAAAATAATTACAGGCTTATCGTGAAATTTTAAGTATCGACCTACCCAAATTTCAAAGAGCTCCTCAAGTGTTCCGAGTCCACCAGGTAAGGTGATGAAGGCATCGGAGAGCTCTTCGATTTTCGCCTTACGTGTGCGCATCGATTCAACAACTATTAACTCATCGCTATCGTGGTCGGCGAATTCAATATCAACTAACTTCTGCGGAATGACTCCGATTGTTCTGCCTCTTCTACTGCGAGCGCCGCGAGATATCGCACCCATCGCTGAAATATGCCCGCCACCTGAGACCAACTCAGCACCACTATCGGCGATACCGGCGCCGAGTTCATAGGCGAGGTCAATATATTTTGAATCTATCGATGGAGAGGATGAACAAAAGACCGCGATGCGCATGAGGGACAGAATAGGGGTTAGGCTTAGAACATGTCTTCTTTAGCTCATGGCCATGGAATTGCAACGCTATCTGGTTCAACAGTTCTTGATGTCTGGTTTCCAGCACCTGCACTAGGAGCACTCACCGGCACTCCTGATCAATCACTTGTTGAGATGGTCGGCAAAGATGCAATCCGTGAGGTGTCGAGAGAAATCGTCTCCCTTGAAATAGACCTTAGCGTTCCACCTAAAGATGCCAAAGATGCATACCTCCGCCTTCATCTTCTCTCGCATCGCTTGGTTAAACCTCATGGTCAATCTTTAGATGGAATCTTTGGATTACTAACAAATGTAGTCTGGACATCTGCTGGACCGTGTGCAGTTGAAGGATTTGAATCAACACGTGCTCGCTTGAAAGCGCAGTTTGGTCATGTCACAGTCTTTGGCGTCGATAAGTTCCCACGCATGGTTGATTACGTTATTCCAACAGGAGTGCGTATCGCAGATGCAGATCGAGTCCGCCTCGGTGCATATCTATCAACGGGTACAACAGTGATGCATGAAGGCTTTATCAACTTCAATGCCGGAACTCTCGGAACTTCAATGGTCGAAGGTCGCATCTCAGCTGGCGTCGTTGTCGGAGATGGCACCGATGTTGGTGGCGGAGCATCAATTATGGGAACGCTCTCTGGTGGTGGAAAAGAAGTTATCTCTATTGGCCAAAAGTGTCTTCTGGGCGCTAACTCTGGTTTGGGAATTTCACTCGGTGATAACTGTGTGATTGAGGCCGGCACCTATATAACTGCAGCATCAAAGGTGGCCTTGCCTGATGGAGAAGTCGTTAAAGCTGCCACTTTATCTGGTGCGCATAATCTTCTATTCCGTCGTAATTCACTAACCGGCGGACTCGAAGTTGTGATGCGCACTGGTACTTGGGGCGGATTGAACTCAGTACTTCACTCTAATTAATTTCGCTTAGCCCACAAGTGTGAAGTACGGTGAAGGAATCTTCACTCGACTTCTGAATGTATCCCCACGCAATAACTTTGTAGAACCATTACTTGAAGTTCCTTTGATGTATGTAACAGCTCCGGCAGTATTTCTCGACATGATTTCCAGTGTGATGATGTCAGGCAGTAAGAATGCCGTCGCAACTACAGCCTGAAGAGCCGATGCGTTCCACTTAGCAAATCGTGGATTATTCTTCACTTCAACACTTGCTGTATCTGAAACTGATTGCGTATATGCCGTTGCTGTACCCCAAGCATCGAGAGTCGTTTGAGTTGCACCGCCAGATGAGGATGAGTAGTACGCCTGAATAGGCTTTCCCTTACTTAAAATTGCCAAACTTGTGAAGGTATCGACATTGGTACGTACTACTGCCGCCTTCCAAAGCTTTCCAATTTTTGGCTCTGCCTCTTTTGAAAACCCCACAAAATTTTGATCTGCAATATGTGAATACACATGGCAGTCGCACGAAGGTTTAATCGTCGCAATCTTGGAGAGCGCATACGAGCGCGCTGCAATTGCCTGGGCTTCTAGAACTGCAGCAGGCCAATTAGATGAGACTTCGCTGATACCCCAGAGATACTCATCATGAAGCGATAAAGATGTTGTTACTTCCATAAGCCCTTTAACCAGCTTTACTTGAATCTGACCATATCGATATCGATTTGTGGTTCCAGATTGAGTGACAGAGATAGTCGGTGCTGGTCCTATCCAGCGAATAGTAAGCGCTTTGCTTTTAAGTGCTCCGACGGAAATTGCCTTATCTTGAAGGATGAAATCAACTCTCTGCCTTGCGCCCACCGAGAGCACAGGAAGAGCGGGAGCATTAAGTGGGAGATCGCCCTCAAAGATTTGCACGACAGTACTTAAGTTCGTACCAGCAACTGAAAAATCCTTCAGAGTTTTACCAATATTGACGCGGATAGTGTGTGAATCCACGACTGGTGTAACCACAACATCTTTGTAGTAATAGTTCAGGATTGCAGTGGCGCTTTCTCCAGCTAGAGCTCTCGCCTTAGCGCCAATCTGACTCATTCCAACGCCGTGCCCAAATCCAGATCCGGTAAATGAGAAGCTAGCGGGTGCTTGCGCTTGTGCAGGGTTTGGAGAGGTAGAGATTGCAAGGGCAAGCGCAACGAGAACCCTTATCGACTTCATTCTTTTCACTTTATCCCTTAGGCACTAGCGATTTGGGCGAAGTTAAGAAACCTGTTCCCCAAGCAAAATGCATTGTCGGAATAACGAGAAGCAAAATGAAGATTTCGCGAACAGTTTGTGAAATCTTTACCGATGCAAAAACTGTGAAGAGAGCGTAAATCACAGCAGGAATGAAGAAGGTTGGATGTATGAGTGCTCCAGTAACAACCGAGAGCGTGAATCCAACTAGCGCAACTGGCGGCGCCAGATATCGGTAATTGATTGTTCCAGGATGTCTACGTGAAACAACACGACGCCATCTGCCGTACTCAAAATACTGCTTTGCAAGTGCTCGCAGATTAGGCCGCGGGCGATAGATGACTTGCAAGCGGGGATCAAAGTAAATTGTTCCGCCATTCTCCCTCAGCCGGAAGTTAAGTTCCCAATCTTGGGCGCGTGTAAATCTCTCATCAAATCCACCTATAGCAAGTAGCGCTTCTCGTCGAAAGGCACCTAGGTAGACGGTATCTACTACGCCAGCAACGCCACCAGTGTGAAAACGAGAAGCGCCAACCCCAAATGGACTTCGCATTGCACCTGCAACTGCTTTCTCAAATCTACTTTTTCCAACTGCAGCCATTACTCCGCCCACATTAACGGCGCCGGTAGCGTTTAAAGTTTCAACAACAAGTGAGATGTAATTATGAGGAATCTGGGCATGTCCATCAACGCGAACAACGACAGGGCTAGCCGATTTTTTGAGAGCGAGATTTAAACCTGCTGCAGTACGCCCGGTTGGATTCTCAACAATTACTACTCGTGAATCTGATTGCGAAATCTTCCGTGCGATTTCCAGAGTTTTATCTCTCGATGGACCAATCGCCAATATGACTTCAAAGCTTCCGCGATAATCCTGAGAAAGAATTGAGAGAACTGCTGACTCAAGATGTAACTCTTCATTGAGGACAGGGAGAATTACACTCACGCTAGGCAGCGGTGAGCCAGGTAACTCCTGTGTATGTGTCGCCATTAACCCTCCATGCGTTCACCCAAGTATCCTACGGAAGTGAAATCAAAGCGTGCGATTCGGATAATGACATCACTCTCACTTGGTGTTGTCTTTGTCGCATCTCTATCGTGGCTTGGTTTAGGTCAGGTCAGTGGCCAAATTTCTAGAATCAATGTCTTTGGGAGCCTCTCTGATCGCCCCGAGAAAACATCTCGCGCTCTTAATTATCTCGTTGTTGGCTCTGACTCCCGCGAGGGTCTCACGCCTGACGAGATTAGAAAGTTGAAGGTCGGAAGTACCGCAGTTGCCGCAGGTGGACGTTCTGACACTATGTTCTTAGTACACATCAGCAAGAAGCGTGATGCAGCATTTATCATCTCTCTTCCGCGAGATACCTTGGTACAAGTTCCTGCCCACATTAGCCAAGATGGAACAACTGATATTCCAGAGCGACCAGGAAAACTCAATGCATCATTTGCATTTGGTGGAGCTCCACTACTTATTCAAACAATTGAAGCAAAGACCAATTTGAAGATTGACCACTATGTAGAAGTAAATTTCGCTGGGTTTACCGGTGTCGTCGATGCTTTAGGTGGAATTGAAGTCTGTTCCAAAGTGGCGATCAATGATCCGAAGAGCCACCTCGTAATGAGCGCCGGCACACATACCCTTGACGGTCTAGAAGCTCTCAAATATGTACGAACTCGAGATTTCGATGGGCGCGGAGATATTGGTCGCATGGAACGTCAGCAACAATTTGTCAGTGCAGTACTGCGTAAAGCTACGAGTACAGGAATACTTCTCAATCCAATCAAGTTAGCAAATTTCTACAACGCCACAATCTCAACTGTAAAGCTAGATGAAGACCTTGATAAGAACGACCTATTAACTCTTGCAAAGCAGATGCGCAATCTCTCTTCTGGAAATATTCGTACGCTGACCGTTCCGATAGCTAATCCAAATGGACGCCACCCGGAAGTTGGATCTGTCGTTATTTGGGATGAAGTGCTCGCCGCCGATCTATGGACACGCGTTCGTGATGATCAGGCTCTTGTAGATAAAGTTAAGAAGAAGCCATCGCCTACCGCTTCAGCCACTGCTAAGGCTGAGGAAATTGATAAATTCAAGAGTAAGACTGCGGCTGAAAACCCATGCGCACCACAGCAATAGTCTCCAAATGTGCAAAATATTAATTGAGGCTGCAATAGACTCACTGGCATGGCTCTGAAGCTTTCTGTAATCGGCGTTGGCTACCTTGGCGCTACACATGCAGCATGTATGTCATCCCTTGGCTTTGATGTCATTGGAGTCGATACAGACCAGAGCAAGGTGAATCTTCTCTCAGAAGGTGAGCTGCCATTCTATGAACCTGGCCTCGACACACTTCTTGCATCTGAAATAAAGACAGGACGCCTTCGCTTTACAACGAATTTTGCAGAAGTTGCTGATGCAGATATCCATTTTATCTGTGTAGGAACACCGCAAAGCAAAGATGGATTGGCGGCAGATCTCACCTATGTCAAAGCTTCAGTTGCGGCAATCGCTCCACACCTTAAAGAAGGCTCTCTTGTAGTTGGCAAATCCACCGTTCCGGTAGGTACGGCTCAACTACTTCGCGATCAACTTGCAATATCGGCTCCACAAGCAGATTTAGCTTGGAACCCAGAATTTCTTCGCGAAGGTTTTGCTGTAGAAGATACATTGCGACCAAATCGCCTAGTGGTTGGTGTAGTAAATGATCGAGCCGAGGAAATACTCAAAGAGGTTTATAAGCCAATTATCGATCTCGGAACTCCATGGATTCGCGCCGATCTTCCAACAGCTGAACTTGTAAAGGTAGCAGCCAACTCTTTCTTGGCGACAAAGATCTCATTTATCAATGCAATGGCTGAAGTCTGTGAAGCAGCAGGTGGTGATGTCACAGTTCTAGCAAAGGCAATTGGATATGACCCACGAATCGGAAGCCGATTCCTTCAAGCTGGAATTGGATTTGGCGGAGGTTGCCTTCCAAAAGATATTCGAGCATTTATGGCGCGTGCACAAGAACTTGGTGCCAACCAAGCACTTGAATTCTTACGTGAGATTGATGCAATTAACTTACGCGCACGCCAACGAGTAATTGATGTCGTTAGAGCCGATCTCTCTGAAGATTTAACTCAATATAAAATTGCCGTACTTGGCGCAACCTTTAAGCCCGATAGTGATGATGTTCGTGACTCTCCAGCGCTAGATATTGCAGCTCAATTGCAAGCAGCTGGTGCAACAGTTGTTGTGCATGACCCTAAAGGTATTGAACCTGCTCGCAAACGTTTCCCAAATCTTGATTACCAAGAGAAGGTCACTGATGCGGTAAAGGGCGCTGATGCAATTTTGCACTTAACTGAGTGGAAAGAGTATCGAGAGCTTGATCCTTCAGAAATTGGCCAACTTGTAAAGAGTAAATTTATTATCGATGGACGAAATGCCCTCGATCGAAATATGTGGCGCGCTGCTGGCTGGCGTTTCCATGCGCTGGGTAGAACCGACTAAAAACCTGTCTTTTGGTTGCGTCGTGCATTCAACGCGGCACCCTTTGCCTTCGCTTCTTCATTAATATCTTTTAGCGCTTCTTCAATCTTTGCTGAAATTGCAGCATCCGAGATTCCCAAGATTCGCGCAGCAAGAATTCCTGCATTCTTGGCATTTCCAACACCCACTGTTGCAACTGGAATTCCTGCCGGCATCTGAACAATCGAAAGCAATGAGTCCATGCCATCGAGATTCTTTAGAGGGACAGGCACACCAATAACGGGCAGCGGAGTAAGAGATGCAACCATGCCTGGTAAGTGCGCTGCTCCCCCGGCACCAGCGATTATTACCTTGAAACCTTTTGCCTTTGCTTTCTGAGAAAACTCAACCATCTCGAGTGGCATGCGATGAGCAGAAACTACATCTGCTTCATAAGAAATTCCGAGTGAATCTAAAACTTTTGCGGCTTCTTCCATGACTGGCCAATCAGAGTCAGAGCCCATGATGATTGCAACATCTTTTGCTTCACTCATCGATTACTCCGCTCATATAGTCACGTGCATGCTGCACATCATCTCTTAATTGTAGAAGGTTAGAGCCCGCCGCGGTCACATGGCCAATCTTGCGCCCTGGACGGACTTCCTTCATATATTGATGAAATTTGAGATCTGGGTTGCGAGCCATGAGGTGCAGGTATGGGCGATACATATCTGTCTTCTCTCCACCCAGAATATTTCCCATGACAGCAAATTCGTGAGTCATGGCCGGATCACCAAGCGGAAGATCTAGTACTGCACGTAGATGTTGTTCGAATTGGCTTGTACGTGAACCATCAATAGTCCAATGCCCAGAATTATGTGGGCGCATCGCAACTTCATTGATAAATAGTTGCTCACCTTTAACAAACATTTCGACAGCCATTACGCCGACGACTCCAAGTTCGTGGGCGATGTCGAGGGCTAACTTCTGTGCTCGAGTCGACAGTTCTTCGCTAATCTCTTGGGCTGGTGAGATTGTTAAGGTACAAATTCCATCTTCTTGAATTGTTTCAGTAGCTGACCATGAAGTTGCTTGTCCATGTGGTGATCTAGCGACCATCACAGCAATTTCGCAATCAAATGAAATGAGCTCTTCAATAAGCAACTTCGGGGCGCTCTTGAGCAGCTGAGCTAACTCATCTTGAGAGTTAACTCTCCAGACTCCGCGACCGTCATATCCACCTGAAATAGATTTTGCAATAAGCGGATATTGATCAATGCCTTCAGTAGATGTTGCAATTTTCCAGGCTGGTGCAGGATAAGAAGTTAACTTCTCTCGCATCTGCTCTTTATCCTGTGAATAAATAAATGCTGACGATGAAGGATAGACGCGCACGCCAGCGCTCTCGAGCCCCTTAATTACTGAAATCGGAACCAGTTCATGTTCGAAAGTAACGACATCGCACTGAGCTGCAAACTCTTTAAGCGCAGCCAAATCTGAGTAATCACCAACTGTATGGTTACAAATCTGCGCACCTGAGTCTTGCGGAGTTTGTGCAAATAGATGGAGTTTGATTCCAAGAGCTGCAGCAGGTGCAACCATCATTCTAGCAAGTTGACCTGCTCCAATCACACCGACGGTAGGAAATCGCTCGCTCACAGGACTATCGTAGATGAACGATGTCCCCAACTGTAATTCTCTCTCCGCCCTCAAGAATTAACTCTCCTGCTGGTGAAATATCCTCTGCAAATCCATTTCTCTTTTCGCCACCTGGAAGCTCTACCTGGATCTTCTGGCTCAAGGTTGCGCTTCGCTCTCGATAGAGATGTCGCAGGTCCTCCCCATCTTCCCAACGTCCTAGGAGCTCTTCAAAGTTATTTAGAATAGAAGCAAGTACTAGATTGCGATCAAGGATTCCAAATTCTTCAATCATCAGAGAGGTTGCAAGTTCAATAGGAAGTTCGCTTCGATTCATACCGACATTAATGCCTATGCCAATAACTACTCCACTATCTGTGGCTTGAGCAATAATCCCACCTAACTTCTTGCCCGCTATCTGCAGATCATTTGGCCATTTGAGTTCCACTGTAAATCGTGGATCGAGTTCTGAGATTGCAAGAGTAGAGACAAGTCCTGCAAGAAGCGGCAGAAAGGACCATTCGTTCTTCTCTCGTTTTGGTTCGATAAAGAGTGAGAATAAAAGTGCAGAACTTTGTGGCGCATCAAAGGTTCTATCGAGGCGACCTCTTCCAGCGCTTTGATATTCCGTGATAAGAACTTCACCGTTGATTGCTTCATTACGTGCAACAAGGGCAGCTAAATCATCTTGAGTTGAGCCGGTGACTTCGACCACGCTTACTCGCCAGTATTGCGAGATTTTTTGAGAGATCACTGCGCTATCTAGCGGTGGTCTTGGCGTATCTATGCTCACGACTAGTACCTTATGGTCATGAGTCCAGATCTGCATACTACTTCCGGGAAAATCGAAGATCTCCGAGAGCGAATTGATGAAGCGGTACACGCAGGATC
>Ga0315899_10006946_pt1 | contig 12189 bp, 9 predicted proteins | sample LakEriMetagenome_2_FD_203518 | JGI IMG/M metagenome (GOLD analysis project Ga0315899, IMG submission 203518) | Freshwater fungal communities from buoy surface, Lake Erie, Ohio, United States - Buoy 4 MA112 | ecosystem: Environmental > Aquatic > Freshwater > Lake | place: USA: Lake Erie, Ohio... | reverse complement strand
TGCCTCGGGGTCGACCCCGAGGTGGCGCGCGGCGTTGACGGCGCTGAACAGCACGTCGCCGAGCTCGTCGCCCGCCCCGTCGGTTCCTGCCGCATCTCGCAGTTCGGCGAGCTCGTCGGCGATTGCGTCGAGCGGGCCGTCCGTTGTGCGCCAGTCGAAGCCGCGGGTCGACGCACGCTGCTGCAGCTTCTCGGCGTATGAGAGTGCGGGTGCTGCGCTAGCCACCCCTGAGAACGCTGACGACGGTTCACCACGCTCGCGGCGCTCCTCGCGCTTGATCCGCTCCCACGCCGACTCGACCTCGCCCGCGGTCTCTGCCGTCGCGGCGCCGAAGACGTGGGGGTGCCGCCGCACGAGCTTGTCGTGCACAGTGCGCGCGACGTCGGCGATGGTGAACAGGCCCGCCTCCTCGGCGAGCACCGAGTGGAACTCGACCTGGTACAGCACGTCGCCGAGCTCGCCGACGAGTGCGTCGACGGTGGACGGTATGTCGGGGTCGAGTACCTGCAGTGCGTCGACGAGTTCGTAGGCCTCCTCGACCAGGTAGCGCACGAGCGATGCGTGTGTTTGTTCGCGGTCCCACGGGCACTGCTCGCGCAGGGAGCGGGCGAGCGAGTGCAGCCGCGCCATCTCGCCAGCGATCGGGGCTGCGAGCTGTGGGATCCAGAGCGCGGTGAGGTGGTCGGGCTCGATGGTGCGGTCGATCTCGCTCCAGGTCGTGCAGATCACACGCTCGTCGGGGAGACCGAGGTGGTGGAGGATCGTGATGGACTCGTCGCCGGCCGCATCTTCGTGCGCGAGCTTGACGCGCGAGAGCACCTCACGGTCGTGTACCTGCGCCACCAGCAACGGACCGCGCTCGCCCGCGGCGTCGACCTCGAAGCGATGTCCGTCGACGAGCCGCACGCCGGCCGTCACCGGGTCGATGCCGATCGCACGCCATGCGAGATCGAGGAAGCTCACGGCAGGGACGATCGCCGTCTCGACACGCGGATCGCGCCGCAACCGGTCTACGGCGTCCTCGAGGACGAGCGGTGATCCGGGGACGGCATACAACACCTCGCCGTGCTCCGTCGCGGCACTGACAAGCGCGTCGACGATCCCGGCATACACCTCTTCAAACGTCGCGTAGCCCTCGTACAGCGCATCGAACGACGCCGCGGCCGGCACGAGTGACGCGGTGGGGTGCCTGGTCGTGCGCACGAAGCGCACCTGCACGCGAGCGATCTCAGCCGTCGCCGCTGCGGTGACCAGTCCTGGATCGCCGGGTCCGAGCCCGACGACGACGACGCGCGGCGTCACGTCAGAGCGGGACGACGGCGCCCTGCGCGTTGCTCCAGCGTCCGTAGCGCGAGGCGACGTCCACGCGCGCCGTCGCGAGGTAGCCCCCGAGGAGCAACTCGCCTGGGGCCTGCTTGAGGAGCGCGGCGAGCGAACCGGCCGCCTCGTCGTACGGTCGCGCGACGATCACGTGCCAGCCAAACTGCGTCTTCACTGGATCGGATGGCGCCGCGGGCGTGACGCCAAGTGCTCCGGCGACGAAGTCGGCGTCGAATTGCGACTGGTAGTCGGCAAGGCGGATGCATGCTCCGTCGGGTCCTTCCAGCGCGCCGCCGCGCTCGGCCGCACCGGGTTCGGTCGACCACGTCGCGACCACGTCTGCGAAGTCGGTACCACCCTTCAGTTCGGCGACGACGGTCTTCGCCGTGGCCTCGTCGTCGACGAGGACGTGCCGGAGGCACATTGCGCCGAGGCTCGACGGGTTCGACGAGTACATGGTCTCTACGTCGCCGGCAGCCGGCGCCGGCACGCGCGTGAGTGCGACGTCAGCGGCGTTGACCTCAATGAGAAGATCCTGCAGATCCTGACCGAGCGAGGTGAAGCCAGAGTCGGCGCTGTATTGCTCGGCCACGACCGTCCGGTCGTCGTCGGTGACCGACTCGCCGTTGGCCGCCAGCAACTCTCGGATCGCGCTCGCGCGGATCATCGCGCCGAGCACGGCGCGTACCGTCTCGCCGTCGGCGACGCCGTTGGACAACTCCACCTGCTGGGCATCGGCGAGCTGCTCGACGACGGCCTCGACCTCGTCGATCGTCTCGGACTCGTCCCCAAGGGAATAGGCGTTGGATTGGCCGGCGCACCCTGAGGCTGCGACGGCGAGGACGGCTGCAATCGACGCAAGTCGCAGGTGAGTTCGCACCCGCGCAGTCTATTGCGCGGGGTCGAACACCTCGCCGAGCAGACCGGTGAGCCACGTGACGAACTCCGAGCCACCACCAGCCACTGGAACCGTGAGTACCGACGTCTTCTCGTCGAGCCGCGCAGACGGTGAGAGCCGCGCGAGACGCATCTTCTGGCTGGCTCGAAGCACAACGGGCGACACCGACGCCGTGCGGCCAGAGACTGTGACGTCGCGGATGCCGGTGCGACGGCACTCGGCGCGCAGCCGTGAGATTGCAACCAGAGCTTCGGCCGGTGCGGGGAGCGGTCCGTACCGGTCCTCCCATTCGGCGCGGATGTCGTCGACGTCGGCTGGCGAGGCGACCGCGGCGAGTCGCCGGTATGCCTCAAGTCTGGCTTCCTCACGTGGCACGTAGTCGGCCGCGAGGTGCGCGGTGACGGGGACGTCAATCGTCACTTCCGGGACCGACTCCGCGGCGGGTTCCCCCTTCATCTCGGCGACGGCCTCGGTGACGAGCTCGCAGTAGAGGTCGTAGCCGACGGCTGCGATGTGGCCGCTCTGCGTCTCGCCGAGCAGGTGTCCCGCGCCGCGGATCTCGAGGTCGCGCATTGCAATGCGAAAGCCACTGCCGAGTTCGGTCGATTCGCCGATGGTGCGGAGCCGCTCGTAGGCCTCCTCGCCGAGGACCCTGCCCTGAGGATGGAAAAGAAATGCGTATGCGCGCGAGCCACTGCGGCCGACACGTCCGCGCAATTGGTGCAGCTGGCCGAGACCGAGCAGGTCGGCCCGCTCCACGACGAGCGTGTTGACCGCAGGCATGTCGATGCCGCTCTCGATGATCGTCGTGCAGACGAGGACATCCGAACGCCCCTCCCAGAAGTCGGTGACCGTGCGCTCCAGCTGCGTCTCGTCCATTTGGCCGTGCGCGACGGCGATCCGCGCGTCAGGGACGAGCACGCGCAGCTCCGCGGCGCGCTCCTCGATGCTCTGCACCCGGTTGTGGACCCAGAAGACCTGTCCATCGCGCAGTAGTTCGCGTCGGATCGCCTCGGTGGCGACGCGCTCGTCGTACTCGCCGACGAAAGTGAGGATTGGTTGGCGATCGGCGGGTGGCGTCTGCAGCAACGACAAGTCGCGCAGGCCAACGAGGCTCATCTCGAGCGTGCGCGGGATGGGCGTTGCCGAGAGCGTCAGCACATCGACGCCGACGCGCAGGCGCTTGATGGCCTCCTTGTGTGAGACGCCGAATCGCTGCTCCTCGTCGACCACGAGGAGCCCGAGGTCTTTGAACGCGACGCCTTCTTGCAGTAGTCGGTGGGTGCCGATCACGCAGTCGACCTCGCCCGACGCGAGGCCAGCAAGGACGGCGCGCGCCTTCGCGGGCGTGACGAACCGCGAGAGCACCTCAACGCGGACGGGGTATCCAGTGAACCGTTCGGCAAAAGTCTGGAAGTGCTGGGACGCGAGCAGAGTGGTCGGTACGAGCACCGCGACCTGTTTGCCACCCTGCACCGCCTTGAACGCGGCGCGCACTGCGACCTCTGTCTTGCCGAAGCCCACGTCGCCGCAGACCAGCCGGTCCATCGGCACGGCGCTCTCCATGTCGCCCTTCACGGCGCCGATAGCCGTGAGTTGGTCGGGCGTCTCGACCCACGGGAATGACGATTCCATCTCGTGCTGCCACGGCGTGTCGGGATCGAATTGATGTCCAGGGGTGGTCGCGCGCCGCTGGTACAGCACGACAAGTTCTTGCGCGACCTCGCGTACCGCCGACCGCACCTTTGCCTTCGAGCGCGCGAAGTCCGACCCACCGAGGCGGTGCATCGTGGGCTCCTCGCCGCCGACGTAGGGGCGGATGGACCCGACGCTGTCAGTCGGCACGTAGAGGCGGTCACTGTCCTTGTAGGCAAGCTGGAGGTAGTCGCGCACTGATCCACCCATGGACTTCGTGGTGATGCCCTCATAGCGGCCGACGCCGTGCACCTGATGGACGATGTACGAACCGGGCTTGAGGTCCTCGAACACGGTCCCGCCCGAGCGCTTCGTCGGTCGCGCGGCGCGCGCACGGCGTCGGCCGGTGAGGTCGGACTCGGCCAGCAGCGCGACCTTGCAGCGGTGGAGCAGCGCGCCGTGGTGCAGCGCGGACTCCACGACGTACGCACCCGGTGCATCGAGTGGTCCGTCTGCACTGGTGCGGTCGATGATCGCGACCCCTTCGCTCTTGAGCGCCTCTGCCATGCGCCGTGACGACGACTCGGAGTCGCCGGCGACGACGACACGCCAGCCCTCGCCGACCATGCGCACGATGCGGGAGGCGACTGCGGATGGATCGCCACCCTGAAATCCCCACGCACCGGCGTCAACGACCGGCTCGCCACGCGATTCTGCGGGCGAGATCAAGCTGGTCACCCGCGCGGCTGACGCCCCGGCAAGCAGCCGCTCCGGTGGTGCGTGCAGTGCGGGCACCTCCACCGCCGCGTCTCGGGCCCACGTAGAGGCGAGCGCGCCGGCGAGGTCTGCCTCCTCTGCGAGCACGTCGCGTCCGCGGTCGGCGAGCCGGCGCTGGTCGACGAGCACGAGGTGCAGGGTGGTGCCCCGTGTCGCAGAGCGCTCAGCAGCGACGTCGACGAGCAGGCGGTCGTTGGCAAACCACGGCAGCCAACTCTCCATGCCGTCGAACACGGTTCCTTCCGCGAGGCGCTCCCACTGCTCGCGGCCCCACGGTTCGGCCGACACGAGCGCCGCAGCCTTCGCGCGTACTGCGCCATCGGGAACGAACTCGCGGGCGGGGAGGATGGTCGCCGCATCGAGGTCCCGCGTGCTCCGCTGGTCGCCGACCTCGAAGGCCGTCAGACGGTCGACCTCGTCGCCCCAGAGGTCGATGCGCACTGGGTGGTCACCCGTCGAGGGGAACACGTCGATAATCGACCCACGCCTCGCCACCTCGCCACGGTGCTCGACAACCGGCTCACGGCGGTAGCCCTGGGCGACGAGGCGCTCGAGCACGGTGTCGGCATCGAGGGTGTCGCCGCGTCGCACGACGAGGGCCTCCGTGCGCTCGGTGTCGGGTGCGAGTCGCTGCAGGGCCGCACGGACTGACGCAACAACCACCTTCGGCGGCGCGGTGCCACCAAGTCGCGCCAGCACCTCGAGGCGCCGGCCCATCGTCTCGATTGCGGGGGAGACGCGCTCAAAGGGCAGGGTCTCCCATGCGGGGAAGAGCAGGACGTCGTCGCGGCCGAGGAAGCGCGCGAGGTCGTCGGCGAGCACTGCAGCACCGGTACCCGTGGGCGTGACGACAACGAGCGTGCCGGCGTCGTCGCGACTGGCGATGGCGGCAAGTGTGACGGCACGCGCGTGCTCGGCGCAGCCGATGACGGGTGCAGTGAGGTCGGCGAGCGCGGGCTCGTCGGCAGCCAGTCGGGCGAGGTTGCGGAGCAACACGGTCAGCGCGCGTTGAACCTGCGCATCGCGGCATCGGATCCCTCGGCGACGATGGCGTCCACGGCGTCCGCGGCGCGCTCCGCCGCGGCGTCCAGCACCTCGCGGTCGCCTCGTCCGAGCCGTCCCAGCACGTGCGCGGCACCCTGCTCCTTCGATGGTGGCTTGCCGACGCCGATTCGTACGCGCACGAATTCCACAGTGCGCAGGTGGCGCTCAATCGAGCGCAACCCGTTGTGGCCGGCGAGTCCGCCGCCACACTTCACCCGCACGTCGCCTGGCTCGAGGTCGAGCTCGTCGTGCACAACCACCACGCGCGCCGCGTCATCGATGCCGAAGCGCCGAGCGAGCGCACCGACAGCCGCGCCTGAGTCGTTCATGAACGTCGTCGGCTTGGCTGCGACCACTCGCTTATCGCCGACGCGCAGTTCGGCAACCAGAGCACGGTCGCGGCCGGCGCGCATGGTGCCGCCATGGCGTGCAGCGAGCACGTCCAGCGCATCAAAGCCCACGTTGTGCCTGCTGCCCTCGTACTCGCGCCCGGGGTTGCCGAGCCCGACCACAAGTGCGTCGATCGGTGTGCCCCGCCGCTCGGGCCGCGCGGAGCGGCCGAACAGCGCCATCTCCCGGCTAGGCGCCGGGCTTGGACTCGCCCGAGGCGGCCTCGCCGGCGCCGGCCTCAAGCGTGGTGTCGCCCGTCGGTGCACCCGACGGCGAATCGGTCTTGGTGGTGAGCACTGTCACGACCACAAGGTCGGGATCGGCCACGGCAGTGACGCCCTTCGGGAGCTGGATGTCGCCGAGGCGGATGATGTCTTCCATGCCCATGGCGGTGACGTCGATGAGAATTTCGTTGGGAATGTTGTTAGCCGCGGCGCGCACCTCAATGCGGTCGACGGCGGGGTCGACGAGTCCGCCACCCTGAACCACGAGCTTCGCGGTGCCGGTGAGGTGCACCGGCACGGCCATGACGATTTCCTCGGAGAGGTTGATCTGCATGAAGTCGACGTGGTTGACACGACGCTTGATCGGATCGCGCTGCATGTCCTTCACGATCGCCGGGTAGGTGGCGCTGCCCACGTGCAACTCAAGGATCGTGTTCACACCGGCCGGCCCAGACAGTGCCTGGCGCAGTTCACGGCGCTCGACGGTGATCGAGACGGGTGTCATGCCATGTCCGTAGATGACGGCGGGGACATGGTCCTCGCGGCGCAGGCGGCGGGACTCGGCGCTGCCCGTCGTGCGGCCCGTGTGGGTCTTCAGGATGGTGGTCATGCTCGGCTCCCTAGCTGCAGCGTCAAACGGCGGCATAGCCTACCGTCCGCCTGACCACGGCCGGTCAGGACTGGTTTTCGCCGCCGAACAGTTCACTGACGCTGGTCTCGTCGAATACGGCCGAGAGGGCGTCGGCGATGATCTTGGCCACCGACAGGATCTCCATCTTGGGGATCCGTTTGTCCGCGGGGAGCGGCAGGGTGTTGGTCAGCACGACTCGGCTAATCGGGGCGGCCTCGAGGCGCTCAATGGCGGGTCCAGACAACACCCCGTGGGTTGCCATGGCCCAAACCTCGCGGGCGCCGCGCTCGATCAGCAACTCGGCGGCGCTGACGATGGTGCCGCCGGTGTCAATCATGTCGTCGGTGAGGATGCAGAGTCGCCCGTCCACGTCACCGATGACCTCCTTGGCCACAGCCACGTTGTCGAGGCCCTTGGGGCGGCGCTTGTGGACGAAGGCAACATCGGCGTTCAGGTCGGTGAGGTGCTGGGCGAACCGCTCCGCAACCTTCACGCGGCCCGCGTCGGGCGACACGATGACGACGCCGTCAGTCACATTGCGGCGCACGTAGTCCTCGAGTACCGGGATCGCGGTGAGGTGGTCGACCGGCCCGTCGAAAAAGCCCTGGATCTGCCCGCTGTGCAGATCGATCGACACCATCCGCTTTGAGCCCGCAGCCTTGAACATGTCGGCGATGAGCCGTGCGGTGATCGGTTCGCGTCCCTCGGCCTTGCGGTCCTGGCGCGCGTAGCCGTAAAAGGGACACACGGCCGTGACGCGCTTCGCAGAGGCACGGTACGCGGCGTCGATCATGATCAGCTGTTCCATGATCGAGTCGTTGACGCTGCGGCCGTCCGCGGCGCTGTGCGTCTGCATCACGAAGACGTCTCCACCGCGCACACTTTCTCCGAAGCGCGCACGCATCTCGCCGTTTGAAAACTGCACGATGTTGGCCTCGCCCAGTTCGACCGACAGGTGCGCCGCCACCTCCGCGGCGAGCGTCGGGTGCGTACGCCCCGAGTAGATCGCCATCCGTTTGGTGGTGACTTTGTCAATCGTCTTGTTCATCGGCGCGCCAACCTTAGACGGGCGCACCGGAAGGACTTCCGGGGTGGACGTCCCTCGACGAGGGCTGCGCGAGGCGTGGCAGAGAGCTAGTTCCGGGGAGAGGATTCGAACCCCTATACACGGGACCAAAACCCGTTGTCCTGCCAGTTGAACGACCCCGGAGCGGCGCCTCTCACCGTACCGATTCGGACTGCCGGACGGGGACGATGCGCGGCTAGCGTGTCGCCCCGTGGGTTCGTTGGTCAAGCGCCGTCGCAAGCGCATGCGCAAGAAGAAGCACAAGAAGATGCTTCGCCGTACCCGCCACCAGCGCCGCAAGTAGCCGCGACGCCGTTCCTCCCGCGCGTTAGCGCCGGTCGACCGTGCGCGTCGCGACCACGACAGCGTCGCTGAGGGCGGACGAGAGCACGGGATGGTGGCCGTCCAGCCACCATGTTGAGCCACTGCCCGCGAGCACGGGTCGTGCTCCGCACGCCGACTCAATGCGGACGCGCCAGTCCGAGAGCCGCGGCTCCACCGCGATTGCGGCCTCTTCGAGTTCATTGGCCCCCGAGGGGCGCCGTCCGTCGGCGACGAGGTCGTCCCACGCCCGGTAAACGGCCGGCGTCGATGCACCGAACGGCGGCACGACGAGCGTCACATCCCGTGGGATGAACGGCAGCGGCTTGACCACTTCTCCGATACCGCTGACGCGCGCACGGCCGCCGATCATGCAGAACGGGACGTCGGCGCCGATGCGCGCCGCAGCATCGAGGTCGCCGAACCCAGCCCAGCGCAGCACGGCCGCTGCATCCGCCGACCCGCCGCCGAGGCCGCCGCCGTGGGGGATGCGCTTCGTGAGCCGCACGTCAGCGCGGCGTCCCGCGAGTGCGAGGGCTCGGCGCACGAGGTTGTCCGGCCCGTCGCCGATGCCCGCCGCGAACGGACCGTCGACCACGAGTTCGCCGTTGCCAGTGCCCGCGGGCTCCTGCAGCTGCAGCAGATCGGCCAGTTCAAGCTCGACCATCTCCGCGTCGATGAGGTGGAAACCGTCGTCGCGCACACCCGTCACGCGCAGTGTGAGCGTGAGCTTGGCGCGCGCCTCAATAGTCGTCACTGCGACGCCTCCGCGAGCCTGACCCACTCGGCGACGCCGAGCTCCTCGGCGCGCTGCTGCGGGTCGATCCCCGCCATGGCGAACGCCTCGGGAGCGACGAGCCCTGCGAGCGAGCGGCGAAGCATCTTGCGGCGCTGACCGAATCCCGCGCGCACGAGCGCGAACATCGCGGCAGGGTTGGCGGTGGCGACTGGCGCGGGGCGGCGCCGGATCTCGACGAGCGCCGACTCGACGTTGGGTCGTGGGACGAACACGCTGGCAGGCACGACGCCGACGATCCGTGCTTCGGCCCAGTACGCGATCTTGACGCTGACCGCGCCGTACGCGGGCGTGCGCGGTGCGGCGACCAGCCGGTCGGCGACCTCCCGCTGCACCATGACGAGCAGGTGTGTCACCCACGGCGTGTGGTCCAGCACGTCGGCCACCAGCGGCGTGGCGATGTTGTACGGCAGGTTCGCCACCAGGTGCCAGTCGCCGGAGCGCGACTGCAGCTGTGACCAGTCGTACTCCATCGCGTCGGCGTGCACGACCTCGACATTCGGAACGCCATCCAGAACCTCGCGCAGCGCGGCGACGAGTCCATTGTCCACCTCAATGGCGAGTATCTCTGCACCGGTCTCGGCGAGCGCGAGGGTAAGCGAGCCGAGTCCCGGCCCCACCTCGACGACCCGGTCGCCGGGACCGGTTCCGGCGAGCCGTGCGATGCGTCGGACGGTGTTGGCGTCGGCGACGAAGTTCTGGCCGCGCGACCGTCGCGGGGCGAGACCGTGCTGCTCGAGCAATCGGCCGATTTCGGCGCGCCCGTGGGTCACGTGGCCCCCATCGAGGGCGCCGTCACCACTCGACCGAGATCGGGATGGGGGAGTCGACGAGATCTGCGAGCTCGACAAACTTTGAAGTATGCAGCATGATCGTCACACCCCCGGGCACGAGCAGGCTGTACGAGCTCACGCATTGCAGCCTCCTGCCGTTGTTCAGGTTGGTGACCGTCATCTCCAGCCCGGGCGGCACGGTCGTGCTGTAGCAGACCGCCGAACTGGTGAAGCCGAAGTTGGTGAACGTGGCAACGCCCTCCACGGACAACGGGTTCTCGGCGGGATAGGCGATGACGGCCGAACCCGATGGCGACACGGGCGACGGGCCAGTGAGGATCACAGGCGCCGGCACGGAGTCGTCGACGACGGGTGCTGCCACCGTCGTTGCCGACACAGCCGATTCCTCGTTGCCGTCGCCCCCAGAGCACGACCGTGCGAGCAGTACGACGAGCACGGTGACCGCGCCCAGCACGGCTACGCGCCTCCGTTCGTGCACCGACATCGGCATGGCGCGACGCTACGGAGCGATCCCCGGGAAGGCAAGGCAGGCGTTCGCGGTGGTGCGGCGCGCAAAGTCGGGTTCGTCCTCACCCCGCAGCGCAGCCACGAAGCGGCCCACCTCAGCAACACGTGCCGGCGAGTTCGGCTTGCCGCGGTATGGCACCGGCGCGAGGAACGGCGCGTCGGTTTCGACGACGATGCGGTCCGCGGGGCACCACGCCGCTGCCTCGCGAACGTCGTTGGCGGTCGGGAACGTGACGATGCCGGAGAATGACAGGAACGCGCCGCGCTCGACGCAGCGCTTTGCTTCGTCGATTCCGCCAGTGAAGCAGTGGAACACGGTGCGCTCGGGCATCCCCTCCGCATCGAGAACGTCGAATGTGTCGTCCCAGGCCTCGCGGGTGTGGATGACGAGTGACAACCCGTGCGCCTTGGCGAGCGCGATCTGCTCGGCGAACGCGTTCCGCTGGACGTCGCGGGGTGAATGGTCGTAGTAGTAGTCAAGCCCGCACTCGCCCACAGCGACGACGCGGGGCGAGTCGATCAGCGGCGCGACGGTGTCGACACCATCGGTCGCGTCGTGCGGGTGCAGGCCCACGGTCGCCCAGACGGATGCGTGTCGCGCCGCGAGCTCCACCGCTGCGGCCGACGTCCGGGCGTCGGTGCCGATGACGATGAGCGCCGAGACGCCGGCACCGTGCGCTGCGCCGACCGCGCCGTCAGCCGCGACGCCCATCTTCTCGTCGTAGACGTGGCAGTGGGTGTCGACCCACACGGTCAGGCCTTCTTCCGCGGGAACAGCGGGTCGCCCTTTGTCACGACGAGGCCGCCCGGATAGCCGCCCCACGCCGTGTCACGGCCGATCCGCGCGTCGCGAACCGGACGGTCGATGCCGATGCGGCGGACGATGTCCTCGCACGTCTGCGGCATCGCGGGGCTCGCGAGGATGGCGACGATCCGAAGCACCTCCAGCGCCCCGCCCATCACGGCGTCGAGCGCGGGGCCCGGCTCCATCTTCCACGGCTCGTTCGTTTCGAGGAAGGCGTTCGCCGCACGGATGAGCGACCACGTGGCCTCGAGTGCGCGACTGGGCTGCACGGCTTCCCACGCCGCGACCGTGTCCTCGACTGCGCGGGCGGCGGCGGCCGCGAGCGGTGAGTCGGGCAGCGGTGCGGGTCCGATCCCGCCGCACTTGCTTCCGACGACGGTGGCAACGCGCGACAGCAGGTTGCCGAGGTTGTTCGCGAGGTCGGAGTTGTAGCGCGCGAGTAGGCCCTCGTGTGTGAAGTCGCCGTCGTTGCCGTAGGCGGTGTCAGCGAGGACGTAGTAACGGAAGCCGTCGACCGACACCTCGTCGATGAGGTCGAGCGGGTTGACCACGTTGCCCGTGGTCTTGCTCATCTTCTCGCCGCCGACGAGCAGCCATCCGCCCACCGCCCAGCCGCGCGGCGGCTCAAGTCCGGCCGACATGAGCATCGCCGGCCAGTACACGCAGTGGAACCGGATGATGTCCTTGCCGATGAAGTGGTAGTCGACCGGCCAGCGATCGCGGAATGTGGCATCGTCGGTGCCGTAGCCGTGCGCGGTGATGTAGTTGGCGAGCGCGTCGAACCACACGTAGGCGACGTGGTCGGGATCCCACGGCAGCGGAATGCCCCAGTCGAGGCTGGTACGGCTGACTGAGAAGTCGTCAAGGCCACCCTTGATGAACCCGAGCACCTCGTTCATGCGGTGCGCGGGCGTGATGGCGTCGGGATGTGCCGCATACCAGTCGAGCAGGCGGTCGCCGAACCTTGACAGCCGGAAGAAG
>Ga0315899_10006944_pt1 | contig 12193 bp, 7 predicted proteins | sample LakEriMetagenome_2_FD_203518 | JGI IMG/M metagenome (GOLD analysis project Ga0315899, IMG submission 203518) | Freshwater fungal communities from buoy surface, Lake Erie, Ohio, United States - Buoy 4 MA112 | ecosystem: Environmental > Aquatic > Freshwater > Lake | place: USA: Lake Erie, Ohio... | reverse complement strand
AAAGCCAAAAAAGCATCCCACCAACAACAAATATGGACAAGGCGAGTACTGCGATTGTCTTTGACATATAAACCCCCTCGTGATCCGATTTGAGTCGTCTTTGTTGCAAGGACGCTTGCCGTCGTGCGAACCCCTATCGTAGGGGAACAGGACTCATATGAAAAGCGAACGTAGTTTTAAATTACGATGAACTTGTCGCATTCTAAACAAGCTCTTTACAAATGGTTGCTAGACTCTCCACAACTCAAGGGTAAATTTCTTTGCCCAGAAGGTATCTTCACGTCCTCCCTGTCCGAACTAATTGCAGGAGCGATTTTATGTTTGCCAGATTATTCGTTGCTTTGTCAACGATCTGTTGGGCTAACGTGGGGCCGATCGGTTTTGGAAACGATTGGCAAGAGTATCTAGGAAATAAAGGAAGAACTGGATATCAGTCGACCGCTCTTCCGCCTTCACTCGATTTGGTCTGGACCTATCAATCCTCTGCAAAGCCCGAAAAAGCGTGGGCGGGCTCGAGGACGACTCCGATCGAGGGTCACATCATGCTACCTCGTGTCACTTTTGACGCCGCTCCGCAAGTGCTTTTGGTCGATGGTTATGTATATTTCGGTAGCACCGTGGATCATCGGCTTTATTGCCGAGACGAGAAAACGGGCCAAGAAGTTTGGAGTTACTTCACCGAAGGACCTATTCGATTGGCACCATCTTACGCATTCGGTTGCGTGTACTTTGGTTCCGATGATGGTTGGGTTTATTGCCTCAACGCGCGAACCGGTGAATTGAATTGGAAACATCGAGTTGCTCCCAAGGATGATCGACTCTTGGCACGAGGCGAGATGATCTCGCGATGGCCAGTAAGAACGGGTGTACTGGTAGACGGAGAGGTTGCGTATTTTGGGGCTGGAGTGTTTCCTCACGAACAAGTTTACCTATGTGCTGCGGATGCTAGAACCGGCGAGATAATTTGGAAGAATGATCGAATAAGCCAAGCTGACGCGGGCCGAAATGATTTATCCCCTCAAGGATACTTGCTCGCGAACGAAACCACCCTTTTCGTTCCCTCCGGTCGCTCTTTACCTGTAGCTGTATCCAAGGCCACGGGTGAAATTCTATTTCAGCGTAAGTACTCATGGCGAACGGATGCTGGCGGTGTGGTAGGGGGCACCAAAGCAGTTCTTGGTGATGGACAGATCTACGCTGGAGGACCACATCACTTTCTTGCGATGGATGAAGTCACAGGTGAGTTGGGCGCAGGCTATATCTCGGGGCGATTGATGGTGCTAGCCGAGGATAAGGCTTACTTGCTCGATGGCGAAAAGGTCTTCTGCGTCGATCGTGATGAACACGCGCAAGCCAGTAAGCTCAAACAAGAGTGGTTTCTACGTGCTCGTAAGGTGCAGAAGGAGCCAGAGAAGTTTGCTGAAGCACAAAGCAAAATCAAAGAGTACCAGGGAGTCGGCGTTATCTGGGAATTTCCCTGTGAGCTAGATGGAACGATGATCGCAACTAATGATCTTGTTGTCGTCGGCGGAAAAGATCGCGTTGTTGCTCTCGACCGGCAAACAGGTGAGCTCAAGTGGGAAACTGCTGTCAAAGGAAATGCGATGGGTCTCGCTGCCAATGATGAGACTCTTATGGTTAGCACGGACGAAGGAGCTATGTATGCGTTTCGCAAACCAGACAATTCCTCTGAAAAGAAAGAGGTTGCTTCGTGGCCAAACCCTTATTCTGACCCTTTCCCTAATGATGACGTAGCGAAGCAAATGCGAGAACTCGCTAAGGAAGTCCTCGAAGCGAGTGGCCAAACAAGTGGTTATTGTCTGTTGCTAGGAAGTGAGGAAGGGCGTTTGGCGTTGGAGATGATTCGTCAAAGCCAGTTAAATGTTTATTGCATTGAACCTGATGAAGAGAAATGCAAAAGACTTCGGGCTTTGTATGAAGAGGCAGGGGTGCATGCCACACGTGTTACCGTATTGAATCTGCCATACGAAGATATTCCATTGTCCAATTACTTCGCGAATTTGATTCTGTCCGAGAGTCAGCTGCTCAATGGAACATTCCCATTTGAACCGCAGGCTATCGCACGATTTTTAAAGCCATGCGGCGGAACCTTTATTGCTAAAAGGGTCATTGTCGAAGGAGAGCCAGTCAACCAAAAGACAGATGCATGGCTTGGAAACTTGTATACGCTCAACGAGGGAGAGCTTAAGCTCCAGTCTCAGTTCGGATTACTGCAGCGAGGTAAATTACCGGGTGCTGGAGAATGGACCCATCAATATGGCAACATCGCCAATACCTCAATGTCCAATGATATGAGAGTCAAAGATGGTCTGGGCGTTTTGTGGTACGGTGACCCAGGTCCGAGCATGATGATAAACCGTCACGAGGCAGCCGGGGCGCCACTATCGACCAACGGTCGGATGTTTATCCAAGGAACAGATAGCATCATGGCTTATGACGCATACAACGGAACATTTCTATGGAGCTACGATAACCCTGGTGCGATTCGAACCGGCGTGTTTAACAATCGCGAAACACACAATTTATGTGCCAATGATGATACTCTCTTTATGGCGATCAATGAAACATGCCAGGCCTTAGATGCTGCGACCGGCCGCGTAAAGCACACCTTTGAAACGCCTGCTTCTTCAGATGGCATTGAGCGAGCGTGGGCATATGTCGCCATTGATGGTCGCCAGCTGTTTGGAACCAGCACGATAAGGCAAGAGCTGGAAGAAAAAATGCGTCGTCGCGGATTAACCATCTCAAGTCAAACAGATGGTCTATTTGCCTATGACATCGACAACAAGAATTTACAGTGGGTTTATCGTGGTGAGAATATCTTGCACACGACTATTGCGATCAGTCCAGAACATCTGTTTTTTATCGAAAGTACTCTGACAAGTGAGCAACGCCAGGAACTCTATCGCCGAGATAAAGGCGAACTCAAAGATTTGACTGGTGAGGCAGCGCTCAAGGCCGAGGAAGAGATGAAGGCTCTCGATATGCGAAAAGCGGTATGTTTGGACCGCAAAACCGGAGAGAAGTTGTGGGAGCAACCAGTGGATGTGACAGATACAACCAACGTATCGGCCGGTGGCGGCAGTTTGACCGTTATCTATTCGGATGGTTGTTTACTACTGTGTGGCGCCAATGCCAATGGTCACTACTGGAAGCAATTTTTGTCAGGTGAGTTCGAAAAGCGAAAGTTGATCGTTCTCGAGGCTGCTACCGGCAAGCTTCTCTGGTCCAAAAACGCAAACTACATGAATCGGCCAGCTGTCATCAACGAATATGTCTATGCGGAACCGTGGGCATTTGAGTTAAAGACTGGAACTGCCAAACAGCGTCAGCATCCTGTGACAGGTAAAGCAGACGATTGGCAGTTCAGCCGACCTGGGCACCATTGTGGCATTATCACTGCTACACCAAACATGATGTTCTTTCGGTCCGGCTTTATTGGCTACTATGATTTGTACAAAGACTCAGGAACGCAACACTTTGCTGGGCAGCGTTTGGGTTGTTGGATCAACGCTATTCCAGGAAATGGTCTGGTTATGATTCCAGAAGCAAGTGCCGGATGCGTGTGTCAGTTTTCCATCGCATCGACCGTTGTTATGGAGCCCAAGTCAACTCAGTCCGCTTGGGGGATTTTGAGTGCCGTTGGTCCGAGCACCCCTGTCAAGCGACTTGGGATTAACTTAGGTGGCCCAGGAGACCGCATGGATGGTGAGAAGAAGGAATGGTTGGGGTATCCACGACCGCTTGCGGTTGGACGTCTGGAATTTGTTTTCGACCTCCAGCAGCGTTTGGGTGTTGGCGGAAGTTGGATCAGCAACAACGAAGAGAGCGTCGATTGCGGCAATATATCTCCGCCATGGATTTTCGCGTCCGCGGTTACCCAACTCGAACATTTCGAAACCGTGTTGCTTGGACCTGAGGATATTTCAACCTACCCAAGTGGGGCGAAGTACAATGTGAAACTGTACTTTGTAGATACTGATCCGAATGATGTTCGATCGCTTCCGGTTCAGTTTCAAGGAAAATCGATGGCAGGCTCCGTTCACGATCTATCCGATGGAAATCGCAAGACAAAAGTCGTTGTTCGTGAATTTCAAGGAATCGATGTGGATGGTAAACTGACATTCGACGCTCAATACGAGGTGGGGCGACCAGCCATGAAGATGGCAGCCATTGAAATATTGCGTGAAGATCAACCAGACGAAGCAGATTCTTCGGAACGAGAGTAACAATGGCAATCAGGACTACAGATTGTTGCGAAACGGTAAAAACCGAGGAGTTCTTGTGCAGAGCCATTCCTAGTTGTAGCTTGGCCATTCGATTGGGGGTTGCGCTGTTTGTGTTCTTGAGTGCGAGTGTCTTGATTGCATGCCAAGTACCGGTTTTTCGATACGCCCTGGAACGATGGAATCCAGATGCTTACCCAATCGTTGTTGTAACACGTAACGAAATGTCCGAAGATGAGAAGAAACAATGGGTGAGGGATCAACCTGAACGATACGCACCCTACGCAAGCATCGAATGGAAGACCGCCAGCGACCTCAAGGATCCTACAATACTTAAGCTTTGGGGCGAATCCGTGGATAAAACGGGACTCGTGATAGCCTACTATCCCGACAAGTCGGAGTTGCGTCGAACCATCGCTCATTCTGCTCCATTGGCATCAACCTCTTTCGAGTCTTTAATGACCTCGCCCGCTCGCAAAGAGATTGCAACAAGACTTGCTTCGGGACAATCCGCAGTTTGGGTGTTGCTTGAGTCGGGTGATGTTCAGAAAGACCAAGCCGCTCGCACTGCTATCGAATCCCAACTAACACTCGATAAGGAGTGGCTCAAGCTACCGACAGCCGAAGAGATGGAGATCAAACCGGAAGTGCTTGATACCGTCAAGATAAAGCTTCAAGTTGATTTCTCGGTGTTAAGCATCAAGCGAGATGATCCGGCCGAGAGATTCTTGGTTGACACGCTTTTGAACAGTGAGGAAGACTTGAATAGCTTCGCGGAACCGATCGCATTTCCGATTTTTGGACGCGGTCTTGTTCTTTATGCCTTAGTAGGCAAAGGAATCAACGGAGACACTATACGAGCGGCTTCGAAATTCGTTTGTGGACCATGCTCATGCCAAGTCAAAGAACAAAACCCTGGCTTTGATCTTCTTCTGGAATACCAATGGAACGAATCCGTTGGAGACGTTTTTATTAGTCAGCCTATTCCAGGGACCGGCGCACAGCCCAAACTACTCACCATTCCACCCGGACGCAAAAAGTAAGTTGCGGTCCTCGCCTACATTATCCCGTTCGATAATCCCCCCCACCAATTCCATCTTCTACTGATGAAGTCGAATACTTTTTTCCTCTCGATTTTTACCGCTGCTTACTTGGTCGCAAACATCGCGTTTGCGACTGAGGATTGGCCTCAGTGGAGGTTCGACGCTCAGCGCACTGCTGCATCCAACAATACCGTGCCTGCCGATTTTTCTGTACTTTGGGAAAAGAGATACACGCCGAGGGTTCAAGCTTGGGATGATCCGTTGAACCAAGATTTAATGACGTTTGACAAACAGTTTGAACCGATCGCTATGAACGGCAAACTACTTGTTCCATTCAATGATGAATGCAAACTAGTCGCAATGGATATCAACTCCGGTAAAACGCTATGGACCTTCTACGCGGAAGGTCCGATCCGTTTTGCACCTGTGGGATGGAATGACAAACTGTTTGTAGTGAGCGACGACGGATTCATTTACTCACTCTCTGTCGCTGATGGCAGCATTCAATGGAAGTTTTCCCCGGCTCCGAGCACTCAGAAGGTCATCGGCAATCGCAAGGTTATATCCGCTTGGCCTGCACGGGGTGGCCCCACGGTTCGTGACAATACGGTTTATTTTGCCAGCAGCATTTGGCCATTCATGGGAACCTTTATCTGTGCCCTAGACGCTGATACCGGGAGCCTAAAGTGGATCAACGATAGTACCGGCTCTCAGTACATTAAACAGCCACACAGTGCACCAGCCTTTGCCGGAGTTGCCCCTCAGGGTTTCTTGGTCGCGACCGAGAAACATCTCGTTGTACCGGGGGGACGAAGCGTTCCAGCCGTATTCGATCGGGCGACGGGGCAATTGAAGTATTTCGAAATCAACGCGGGAGGTAAAGGAACGGGTGGGGCTTTCGTAGCAGCAGATAATACGCATTTCTATGTGCATACCCGGCTAAAGGGTACGAGAGCGTTCGATTTGGAGACGGGACTCAAAACAGCTTTTCTTCCTAACGAACCTGTCATCACGGAAAAACTCGTTTACTCCGCCGAGATCGAGACCAACAATCCAGTCATCAGGGTTTACGCTGCCAATCAACCCGTCGATACCAAGCGAGAAGTCTTGGGGGAAATCGTCGCTGACGGTACACAAGACTTGGTCTTGGCAAAGGATCATCTCATTGCAGTCGGTCCTCGAACTATCGAGATAATAAAGCTAGAACTCGATGCTTCCGGGCTTGCGACCCGTGGTACAAAGGTGAAAACCATTGATACACGATACCCGAGCGCACGAGTGATTGTCGCAAGCAACACGTTGATTGTGGTAGACGACTTTGGTGGGGTTACTGCCTACGGAGTTGCTCCTAAACAAGCCGTTGCTGCCGCAACGGATGATCCAAATAAGGTTATTCCGGAACTAACCTCAGAGAGATTGAGCCCATCTCTGTTAGCAGAAAGACAAAGGCTTTACAGCATTCTTAGCCAATGCGATGCACAAGGCTACGCGTACTGGTACGGTGATTGTACCAAAGAACAGTTAGCAGCTTTGTGTGACGTTACCCCGTTTGAGCAGTGGAGCATCGTGTTGCCACCTGAACGAAACGCAAATGATTTGCGTGACCATTTGGATCGATCGCAACGAAGCAGCAGAGTTTCCCTCTTTAATTCAAAATCTGAACAATTTCGTGCGCCGCAGTATACCGGAAATTTGGTTGTCGTCGCCGAGTCGTTAATTGAGGAGGAAGGATTGGATTCACTACGTAAAGTTTATGAATCCGTAAGGCCTTACGATGGAGCTATGGTTGTTTTGTGCGGACCAACTATTGATAAAGAGGAGATTGTGAATCGCTTGCGAACTCTCCAATTGGAACAGGCTGAAATTCAAACTCAGAGTTTTGGAGTTGTCGCCCATCGACGTGGAAAGCTTCCCGGATCGGCTGATTGGACTCACCAATATGGGGACATCGCCAATTCGATCAAGTCGAACGATAGCCGCGTGAAATTGCCACTTGGCGTTTTATGGTTTGGGGCCAGTAGCAATCTAGACGTATTACCACGCCATGGACATGGACCGCCCGAACAAGTTGTCGGTGGCAAATTGTTTATCGAGGGAATGAACAGTTTGAGCGCCCGCGATGTTTACACAGGCCGTGTACTATGGAAGCGTAATTTCGAAAACCTCGGTACTTATGATGTGTACTACGACGCGACCTATGAGGATACCCCACTAGATCCCAAGTACAATCAAGTTCACATTCCTGGAGCGAACGGACGCGGGACGAATTATGTCGTTACCGAGGAGCGAATTTATCTTGTTGTAGGAGACACATGCAAGATGATCGATCCGCAAACGGGAAATGATATTGGGGAAATTCGCTTGCCACCCAATGCGGATGGCAGCACCTCGGAATGGGGGTACTTAGGTGTCTACAAGGACGTGCTCATCGGTGGCGTTGGGTTTGCAAAATATCGCGATCGATATGGGTTGGAATTCGAAGCGGATAAAGAGCTCAAGCCCGCTAAAGCTGGATTCGGTGCTAAGAGTTTGGATCGGGCTGCCAGTGTTGGATTAGTTGGATTCAATCGTTTTACGGGTAAAGAGCTGTGGCGAACCGATGCGAAGCATAGTTTCTGGCACAACGGGATCGTGGCGGGAGATGATAAGATTTTCTGTCTTGATCGGAATCCGCAGCGCATTGAAGAGGCGATGAAGCGACGAGGTCTCGATTTGCCAACGACTTACCGAATCGTCGCAATGGACTATCGCACAGGATCTCCGATATGGGAGTACAAAGATAAAGTGTTTGGGACTTGGTTAGGTTACTCCCAGAAGCATAACATGCTATTGCAAGCGGGAGCTTCGGCAAGCGATCGATTGGTCGATGAGGTTGGACAGGGAATGGCTGTTTATGATGCGGCCACAGGAAATGTTGTTTGGTCAAAAGAAACGCTTAAATATTCGGGGCCTTGCGTGTTGCATAATGATTTGGTCATTACCAACACAAACTCATATTCCGAGTCGGCTGGTGCGTTCTATATCCGAACGGGTGAGCAGAAGATGACCAAGAATCCGCTCACGAATCAATACGAGCCATGGAAAATGACCCGGGCTTATGGTTGCAATAGCATTATCGCCAGCGAGAATCTCTTAACGTTTCGATCGGGCGCAGCGGGTTATTACGATTTGAACAGCGATTCAGGAACGGGTAATTTTGGTGGTTTTCGTTCTGGTTGTACTGCGAATTTGGTCGTCGCAAACGGTGTGCTCAATGCACCTGATTACACTCGAACGTGCAGTTGCTCCTATCAAAATCAGACATCGTTGGCATTAGTCCATATTCCTGACGTGGAGTTGTGGAGTGTTTATCCGGATGTCAATTCCAAGCTTGATCTACGGACAGCGGATGTACTAAACGTCAATTTTGGAGCCCCAGGAGATCGGCGAGCAAGTGATGGATCGCTTTGGATCGAGTATCCGAACGAATCAGGGGATCCACTCTCGATGTCCGTTGAATTTAATCCCGAGGCCAAATTATTCAGGCATCATTCGTCTCGCTACATGGATGCCGAGTTACCTTGGTTGGTTTCATCTGGCGTAGAAGGGGTAAGCAAGATCAAGATCTCTTTGAATCCTCCGATTGCAGTGGAAAATAAGGAGGTTGGCAAAGACGACAAGAACGCAACGAGTGTTACGGAGACCACAGTAGTGAAAGAGCCCAGACCACCGCTTGCTCCGAGGGTCTACGATGTGGAGTTATTGTTCAGTGTTCCCAAGTCTAAAGAACTTGCGAGCAAAAGTTATAAAGTTACGATCGAAGGGCAATCCAAGTCGGAAGAGGTTTTTGTTGATAGCCCTGTCGAAAGTAAAGCTTCGGTGCAATCGTGTGTAATACGTAGTGTGTCGATTGGAGACGAATTGGCGATAACCATCTCTGGTGAATCCCTTTCCCCAACGGTTTGTGGAATGCGATTGCTGAGGGTGCTCCCGTAAGTTCGCTATGTGCCATCGTGCATTCAATTTTGATGGGATTGAGCAGAAACAAACTCGTTTGCATCAAGTCCATAACGCCACCCACCTCGGCAAACCCGACCAGTGTCCCAAGTATTACGTTTCCCAATTTCACCCTCCCAAAAACTTTTGGGGAGGGTCGCTTGTAGTGGACGACGCTAGGAGTCCCTTTGCACTGGAGACCGCCTGCGACACCGCTAATAAGATTCGAGCCAAGTTCGTGCCAGGCAGTCGGGCCTCGTAGCCTCGTCCACTACAATACCGAACACAAAAAATCCTGAAAACCAGCTAGCAACCCGCCTCTTGCCCCGTTTACAATTTACGGCATGAACCTTCACCCCATCACCACACCCGCAAGCTCATCTCTCGCATCGCCACTCTTCGATGCCTCGTTCGATCCCATCGAATCGCTCACCACCTCTTTCACGGCGTCCGCATTACCCGCTTTAGAAACCACGACCGTCACCGAAGTCGCATTAGGCTACTATCGCAACCAACAGTACTCCATCACCGCTATGACCACGTCCAGTGGCGCAGTCGCGGAGCGCTACGCTTACACGGCGTATGGTCAACCTACGATCTTAAACGCCAGCGGAGCCGTGCTTACGAGTTCTGCGATTGGTAATCGATACACGTATACGGGGCGTGAATGGGACGAGACCTTAGGCCTGCATCACTTCCGTGCGCGTTGGATGAGCCCATTGGCGGGTAGGTTCTTAGGGAGGGATCCGATCGGGTATATTAGTGGATGGTTGTTGTATCGAGGGCTATTTCCTCTTAGGGGAATTGACCCTCTCGGGCTGTTTGATAGGGAAAACCCAGGTGATCTTCCAGGGGATTATTATGATAAAGATGGTGGATGCAGGTGGGAACGGCACCATTGGTTTCCAGTGCAACACCAGACGGATATTGAATTCAAGTGCAAAAAATCTCGGTTTAAGATTGATGCGTTTACGACACCTTTGATGATATGTTGGGGCAAGTACAAAGATTGCGATGCGCACGGATGGCTGCATAACGACCGTCGGCCAAAATGGAATGACAAGGTTAAGCAAATTCTGGATCAAAGCAGGACCTGCTGTGACTTCATACTCGCGATGGCAGGAGAAATCTCAAGTGCATATTCAGAACTCCAAGACGAGTTTAATCCGCGCAACTGTTGTCAAAGAAAGAGTGGGCCCTGCTACGACGGATTGGATATTGTCACATTCGACGACATGAATCCAGAATTTGGAAGAGGTCCAATACAAACTCTGAATTTATTGGCTAAGGCAGTACAGGAATGCAGAAAAGGTGTTACAGATCCCGAAGAAATTGGTCTTCCCTCTGTAAGTGTAGGAATACAGACGACAGTTTCGCCAATAGATATCCTGTGTGGACTGGGCGCCGTCAAATTGCTTAGGGGATCGGCTTGCAATGTGGGAGGATCGGGAGTTGCCCAGGAGCCGCGATTAATCCCTTTCCCGCAAAGACCGTGCCCATCATCTGTACCTTTAGCACCGACTGGGACAGGAGGCTTTTATGGCTGGTAACTTTGAAGCCCGGGAGACTTATCCGTGGTTCGGGGAATTTGGAGATATGCTTGGGGTAAGTGTTGAGAATTTACAACCTTCGCTTGAGAATTGGTTTTCCCTGTTTGCGGGAAAAAAAATACCACGTGGTGGTGATATCCCAAAATTTCCAATAAAAACAAGCGAATTTTATTGGAGGCATAAATTCAGTGACACCGATGTCGCAGAAAGCGTGCTTATTCTGCTTGCTTTGAATGGAGATGGTGTTGCATTCGTCTCACCTCGCAAGATTTTATGGATCCAGCATGAATCAATGGATTGTCTGGACGCGTACGAATCGATGGAAGGCCTATCAAAGAGTATAGTACTCCGTGTGCGATCTGGATTGGTTTTTGACTCACGTTCGGTTGTCAGGACGAATCTTTAATGACTGACTGTCCATCAAATTAAAGCAGAATCTTCGTTCACAGAATAAGAGATAGACTCAGTCAGTAATGTCTCCGCCCAAGGCGGACGGGTAGCCGGTTGGTCTATTTGGGCTGATTTGCCATTTTCTCAATCTTTTCCCTATAGGATTTCCAACGGTGTTTTGGATTTCCTATTGTCCCGATCGAGGCTCAGATGAGCCGTTAGAGACCGTTTTCGAGCGCTTTGTTGCACCGAATTCGGTCGTTAAAAGAGGTTTTTTGGCTTTTGGCGAATACATTCCACGCGGTCGCATGGGGGATGCAACTTTCATTGAGCTTCGGGCATTGTTTCTTTCATTGCAATGCACTTAATTCTCCGGCAGCGGTAATTGGACCATCGACAGATCAAAGCTACTCACACGAGTGCACGAACACTCTAGTTGTGAGCAGGTTATCGTCTCACCGCATTCAAGCTCACTGATCGCGGCGTATTCTTGACTCGTGTACCACCAGTCCATGATGTTAAGCTGCGACTAATACACCCGCCCGAAGAATTCGGGAGGGTCGAGTGGAGTTTACGATCACTCGGGGAGGGTGCTTTAGGATTGCTGACTAGTCGGAGCCATTACGCATTGCTGTACCTCTCACCCTCTCCTCGCTACGCTCGACTCTCCCTCCCAGGGAGAATAAAAGCCGCAACTTCGCATAGCATTGTTACGGCCTACACAGCGGCCAGCCAACGGGCTTCAAGATTAGTGTCCGATTAGCGAAGATCAGTGTTCCCGCCCTTCTGCTGCTTCGATCGCTGAAGAGACCAACATTGCCAACCCCTCGTCTATACAGTCCTAATGAGGGCAGAAAAATCGAACGCAGAAAAATAGGCAACCCATTTTTCTGCGTTCGATCTTTCTGCCATTGAGGATTTTTGTTCTGCTTTAACGTGTTCTGCTACCACGAGAACTGGCTTAACACTCGCCATCAGCGAGGCATCT
>Ga0315899_10006942_pt1 | contig 12194 bp, 10 predicted proteins | sample LakEriMetagenome_2_FD_203518 | JGI IMG/M metagenome (GOLD analysis project Ga0315899, IMG submission 203518) | Freshwater fungal communities from buoy surface, Lake Erie, Ohio, United States - Buoy 4 MA112 | ecosystem: Environmental > Aquatic > Freshwater > Lake | place: USA: Lake Erie, Ohio... | reverse complement strand
CTAACTCTCATTTGTGGCCACTGCCGACCCTTCGAACGCAGCGACACCCCTTCCCCGGTGCCGTTGCTAAACCAAGATCCGTCGGCCGGCAGTGACCAGAGGTGAGAGTTAAAAAGTTAGTTCTATCGATGCAAGGAAGGGGAAGAGATGACTAGTACGACAGAGCATGTATCTGTAATGCGCGATCGTTGTGTCGATCTTTTGTCCCCGGCCATATCTGCCTCTGCTAACCCTGTTGTTGTTGATGCAACCCTGGGCCTTGGTGGTCACACAGAAGCGTTGCTACAAAAGTTCCCACATCTGACAGTTATTGGTATTGATCGCGACCTTGATGCAATTGCAAAGGCAACAACCCGCCTTGCACCATTTGCTGATCGCTTAAAGACTGCTCATTCCACTTTTGATGGCATTGCAAATGTTGTCGCAGGATTTGGATACAAGCACATTGATGGCGCTCTATTTGACCTAGGTGTTTCTTCTATGCAACTTGATCAACAAGAGCGTGGCTTTTCTTATTCACAAGATGCACCCCTTGATATGCGTATGGATCGCACACAGTCATTGACTGCAGGGGAGATCATCAACACTTACGAGCCAGGCCAATTGGTTCGAATCCTTCGCACATATGGTGAAGAAAAGTTTGCAACGCGCATCGTTGAATCAATTGTGAAACAACGTGCAATTGCCCCAATGAATTCAACAACCCAGCTGGCAGAGATGGTTAAAGAGGCTATTCCAGCAGCAACTCGTCGTACTGGTGGCAATCCTGCAAAGCGCACATTTCAGGCTCTTCGTATTGAAACAAATGATGAATTAGGCACGATAACTCGCGCATTGCCTGCAGCCCTTGAGCTCTTAAATGTTGGCGCTCGGTTAGTTGTTATGTCATTTCAGTCCCTAGAAGACCGAATTGTGAAGCAGCTATTTGTTGCCTCCACAACTTCTGGTACTCCTCGCAATCTGCCTTTCGAGCTTCCAGAGTATGCAGCAAAGTTTTCAATGATTACCCGCGGAAGTGAGACTCCAACAGATGCTGAACTTGCAGAGAACTCACGTTCTCAATCTGTTCGTCTTCGCGCGATTGAAAGGGTGGCTGCGTAATGGCAATGACCGCCTTTGCTCCTGCGATCACTCGCTCAAAAGAAATTTTCGCTGAAAAGTCATCACAAGTTGTTCTCAAGCTTGTGCCAGATATATCAAGCGGAAAGCAAGCAGATCGAAAGTTCTTCGCAACATTTGTAACTGTCGTTGGCGTTATTGGTCTCATGTTCCTTCTCCTGATCAATACCTTGCTGGCACAAGATGCATTTGAACTTACTAGCTTGAAGCTTGAGGCCAAGCTAGTAAGTGATGAGCGCGAAGCAATTGCACGACAGATGGACAAGTTATCTTCCCCAGATGCACTTGCGAGAGCTGCTACCGAACTTGGTATGAAACCTTCAGAGAATCCAACCTTCTTGTCTCTCGACAAGCCTGTCATAGAGGTGCCAGTAAAAAATGGGTAACTTTTCATTAACACATAACAGAATCAGAGCCCTTATTTTTATGATGGCTGTGATTATGTTTTTCTTTGGACTACGTCTCGTGCAGGTCCAGGCGCTACAGGCAAATGATTATCGATCTCGCGCCGTTAATGAGATGGAAAAGGTCAAGACACTTCAAGCCCCACGCGGTGACATCACCGATATCAATGGCGTGCCATTTGCTCGCAGCGTTGCGGCAACAAGCATCGTTGTGGATCAAACTCAGATCCTAAACCCAGCCAAAGTTGCTGCTTTTGTCGCTCCAATACTGAATATGAGCGTTTCTGATGTTCAAACAGCGCTGACAGGTAAGCGCAAGTGGAACATGGTTGCCGAGAATGCAAAGCCGGCCACCTGGCTAAAGCTCTCAAGTGCCATTGATGAATACAACTCGAGGTTTCCTGGGATGAGCCCAGAGCGAATTATCGGATTCTTCCCAGAGCGCAGCTATATTCGCGAGTATCCATCTGGTTCGTTGATCGCATCATTAATTGGTTTTGTTAACCATGATGGAATCGGTGCAACCGGTCTTGAATCAAGCATGAATTCAACTATCTCTGGCAAGCAAGGCAAGTACTCATATGCCAATGGCTATAAGGCTGAAATTCCTGGTTCTCAATCTGAAATTATTCCAGCTCAAGCTGGCACATCAATCCGCCTAACAGTTGATCGTGATATTCAATGGGTGGCATCTAAGGCAATTGCAGATGTAGTCAAGTCTTCTCGTGCGCTCAGCGGCACAGTAATAGTAATGGATCCAAAGACTGGCCAGATTTTGGCTCATGCAACAGCGCCAACCTTTGATCCAAACAACACCTCAAAGGTTTCACTGGTTGCAATGCGCAATCCATCTGTGCAAGATGTTTACGAACCTGGCTCTACTGGCAAGGTTATGACACTGGCTGCAGCACTTGAAGAAAAGAAAGTTACTCCAGAAACTGTTCTGACAATCCCTTACGCATTAAAGCGCTCAGTAAAGGTTTTCCATGATCATGAGCCGCATCCAGATCAGCGTTTAACTACAGCTGGAGTTTTGGCGGTTTCAAGTAACACGGGCTCAATCAAAATCGGCGAAATGCTTTCAAATGACAAGCTATACGATTATTTAACAAAGTTTGGAATCGGCACAAAAACCGGTTCAGGATTACCTGGCGAGTCTCGAGGAATTCTTCCTAAGGTTGCCGATTGGTCTGGAACAACAGCGCCAACTGTCGCTTTCGGACAGGGTTATTCACTCACAGCAATGCAGGCAACAAGTGTCTTTGCAACCATCGCAAATGATGGAGTTCGCGTTTCACCAACTGTAATTGCGGGTAAAAGTGATTCCAGTGGTAATTACACACCATCTGCAACCCGCGAGAGTGTTCGTGTAATTAGCTCTGATACTGCAGCAAAGATGCGCTTGATGATGGAGAGTGTGGTTTCTTCAAATGGAACAGCACCTTCTGCGGCAATTCCTGGTTACCGAGTAGCTGGAAAAACAGGAACTGCCCAACGTATCGATGACACCTGTGGTTGCTACCGCGGATACACAGCATCTTTCATTGGCTTTGCACCAGCTGATAATCCAGCCTATGTAATTTCAGTAACTATTCAAGATCCAAAGGGATTGCACTGGGGCGGATATCTCGGTGGACCAGTATTTAAAAAGGTTATGTCTTTCGTATTGCAATCAAAGGGAATCGCACCAACAGGAACCGCCGTTGTTCCATACCCATTGACTGAAAAGCAATTAATTGCCACAAAGAAGGCCGCAAGTGTCAAGACCAATTGAAGAGTTCAAGAGAACCGCTGAGTCGGTAGCTGCAATAGCTAATGCAACTCTCACGGGGGATGCAGCAACTGTTATCACTGGATTGACCCTTGCTAGCAATGATGTCCAAGAGGGCGATTTGTTTATTGCTTTGCCAGGTGAAAAGGCGCATGGTGCAGATTTTGCTAAGGATGCAATTGCGCGTGGTGCAGTAGCTGTTCTAACTGATGCAGAAGGTGCTTCAAAGGTTAAAGGCGTGCCGGTAATTGTTAGTGCCCATCCACGTCGCGCAGCAGGTGTGATCAGTGCCTGGTTCTATAGCGAACCCATGCGAGATTTGTATAGTGTTGGTGTAACTGGAACAAACGGTAAAACAACTGTTACTACCTTGCTACACCAGATCATGTCTGCAGCAGGCCGTGAGAGTGGATTGATCGGCACAGTTGAAACCCGAATTGGTAGTGAAACTCTTGCAAGCAAGCGCACAACCCCTGAGAGCAGTGATTTACAGGCACTATCTGCTGTTATGCGCGAGCGTCATATGCGCAACCTCGTGATGGAAGTTTCAAGCCATGCAATTGCCCTAGAGCGCATTCGAGGCAGCCACTTTGCAGTCGTTGCCTTCACTAACCTCTCCCAAGATCACCTAGATTTTCATAAAACAATGGATGATTACTTTGCAGCAAAAGCAAAGTTGTTTACCTTTGAGTTCGCAGACTTAGCCGTTATCAATATCGATGATGCTCATGGTGTGCAACTGGCCGCAAAAACAGAGCTTCCGGTGATGAGTGTTTCTCGTCACGACCAGAGTGCAACCTGGCATTACGTTTCAATTGCACCTGACTATGCCGGTGCCCATGTTGCTATACGTGGCAGCGGTGGAATTTTGATTGAAGGAAAAGTTCAGTTGCATGGGGGCTATAACTACGACAATCTCTTGATGGCAGTGGCAATTGCCAATGAGAGCGGAATTGATCCAATAGATATTGCAGCCATCTTGCCTCACCTTGCAGGTGCAGCAGGTCGTTTTGAGTCTGTGCGTCTTGGTCAAAACTTCACAGCACTTGTTGATTATGCGCACTCACCAGATGCTGTTGCTCGAGTGCTAGAGACAGCCCATGAAATTACAGATGGACGAGTCATTGCAGTTCTTGGTTGCGGTGGCGATCGCGATACTTCAAAGCGTCCATTAATGGGCAAGGCATTGCACGCTGGGGCAGATGTTGCAATCTTTACAAGTGATAATCCTCGTTCAGAAAAGCCAGAAGAGATTTTAGTTCAAATGACATTAGGTCTAGATATTCAAGAGCCAAGTGAAGTCATTGTTGATCGATCAACTGCGATCAAGGCTGCTGTTGATGAAGCCCAAGAGGGCGATCTCGTTCTTATTCTTGGAAAAGGCCATGAAAAAGGTCAGGAAATCGCAGGAGTTACCCATCCCTTTGATGATCGCGTAGAGCTTGCTCGAGCAATCGAGGACAAGAAATGATTACTTTAACCGCAGCAGAGATCGCTTTATTGGTGGGCGGGGAGTTGCATTGCGACAAAGATTTGTTGATATCAAAAGCTCCAGTATTTGACTCACGTTTAGCCACTCCTGGCTGCATCTTCTTAGCGCTCAAGGGCGAAAAAGTTGATGGACATGATTTTGCTGCAGATGCATATCGAGCAGGAGCAATGTTTTCACTCACAACCCATCGAATCGATGGCCCATGCGTTGTTGTTGATGATGTCTTAGAGGCACTGTCTGCCTTGGCCTCATTTGTTCGAAAGCGCCTCACTGGATTAACAGTTGTTGGGATCACTGGATCACAAGGCAAGACAAGTACAAAAGATTTACTAGCTCATATGCTCAGCGTTGCTGGCCCTACTGTGGCACCGGCTGGTTCATTTAATAATGATTTAGGGTTGCCAATTACCTTGCTCCAATGTGATGAGCGCACAAAGTTTTGTATTCTTGAAATGGGAGCACGCCATAAGGGAGATATTGCTCGTCTCTGCGAGATCGCACAACCTAATATTGGAATTGTTCTAGTAGTAGGTACTGCACACCTTGGCGAGTTTGGTTCTGTCCAAGCAATCGCAGAAACCAAATCAGAGTTGATTCAGTCTTTAGGCCCAGAGGGCATTGCAATCCTTGGTAGTTATGATCAGTACACACCTGCGATGGCATCACTACACAGCGGCCGCACAATAGTTTTTGGTAACTCCCAAGTAGTGCGCGCCGCAGATGTTGAAATTCGTGAAGGTTGCCCTCACTTTGATCTAGTAACTCCCGCAGGACGAGACGCAGTTGGTATGCGAGTAGTGGGAGAACATCAGATTTCAAATGCTCTTGCTGTGGCCGCAGTTGGTACTGCGTTAGAACTACCTATCGAATTGATTGCCAGCTCCTTATCGACAGCAGAAAATGTCAGTAAGTGGCGCATGGAGCTCCATGATGTGTTTGGCTTATTGATCATTAATGATTCTTATAACGCCAACCCTGATTCAATGGCAGCTGCGATGCGCTCTTTGGTGCTATTTGCCCAAGAACGCGGGGGAGAATCCTGGGCATTTGTGGGAAAAATGCATGAACTCGGCGAGTCAAGTGCTGTTCAGCATGAAGCAATTGGCACCCTAGCCCAAGAGATAGGTATCGATCATCTGGTCGCTATTGCCGCACCTGAATATGGCAACCATAAAGGTCAAATGCTTATCCATCACTACGCAAGTATTGATGAGTGCATTTCTTTGACAGATTATTTTTCTGCTGGTGATGTGGTTCTAGTTAAAGCATCACGATCTGAAGGATTTGAAGTACTTGCGCAAAAGCTAGAAAGCTTGTGGCTAAACAAGAGCGGAGTTGAAAGTTGAGACAGATCCTGATTGCTGGTGCCTTTGCACTGGTATTTGCACTCTTTGGAACCCGCGTCTTAATTCGTATCCTTGCAGGCAAGGGATTTGGACAGATCATTCGTGATGATGGGCCAAGTAGCCACCACATCAAGCATGGCACCCCAACCATGGGTGGAATCATTTTTATTCTTGCAGCAATCCTTGGATATCTAGTTGCTCACGTAGTTACAGGTAATGCCGTAACTGTTTCTGCCATGTTAGTTATCGGATTAGTTGTATCCCTAGGATTCATTGGCTTCTTAGATGATTGGCTGAAAGTCTCTCGTCAAAATTCACGGGGATTACCGGGACGATTTAAGTTAATTGGCCAAGCTATTTTTGCTGCAATCTTTGGTTACTTGGGGTTGCAGTTTGTTGATCCTGACTCCTTGACTCCAATTTCAGAGTATTTATCGGGCGTGCGTGAAACTTCAATTTATTTAGGATCTGGTCTAGCAATCGTGTGGATTGTTATCATGGTGATGTCTGCAAGTAATGGTGTTAACTTAACTGATGGATTAGATGGATTAGCAACTGGTGCCTCCATCATGACCTTCTTAGCCTTTGTCTTAATTGGTGTGTGGGAGTTTGGACAAAGCTGCGCACTTAACGCTGCTGCTGGTTGCTATGCAGTTCGCGATCCTTTGGACTTGGCTGTTCTTGCTGCAGCTTTTGCTGGAGGTTGCACAGGATTTCTTTGGTGGAACACAGCACCTGCCAGGATCTTTATGGGCGATACAGGTTCTTTAGCGCTAGGTGGTGCTATTGCAGGATTAGCAGCAACTTTGCGAGTGGAACTGCTCCTTATTCCCCTAGGTGGCCTCTTTGTCATCATCACCATGTCTGTGCTGATTCAAACTTTCTACTTCAAGATCAGTGGCGGAAAGCGTGTATTCAAGATGGCACCACTTCACCATCACTTTGAATTAGTCGGATGGGAACAAATAACCATTGTTATTCGTTTCTGGATTATCGCTGGGTTATCAGTAGCCGCCGGCCTCGGCCTGTTTTATGCGCAGTGGGTAGCTAAGTAATAAATGTCTATTCAATTTGCCGACCAACGATTCCTTATCTTAGGAGCAGGTGTCACTGGGTCGGCAGTTGCAAATGCATTGAAAAGCCGTGGTGGCGTAGTAACAATTACAGATGACAACTCTGATGTTGCTGTAAAGCCAGAAAGCATTGAGCTATCTAATTTTGATGCTGTAGTGATCTCTCCAGGTTGGCGTCAAGATCACCCGCTAGTTATAAAAGTGCTAGCAAGTAAATTGCAGATTTTAAATGAAATTGATCTTGCCTGGCAGATTCGCACAGAAGTTTCACCCGGACAAAAATGGCTCGCCCTAACTGGCACAAATGGGAAAACAACAACAGTTGAGATGGCTGCAAAGATTCTGCAAACCGCTGGCTTAAAAGCTGTGGCATGTGGCAATGTGGGCGATACAGTGATTGCGGCAGTTGATCGCAAAGATTCTTGTGATTATTTAGTATTAGAGCTATCAAGTTTCCAGCTACATTGGGCTAAGCAAGCACAATTCGTTTCGGCTGCAATTCTAAACATCGCAGATGACCACCTAGATTGGCATGGCACCTTTGAAGCCTATGCAGATGCTAAGTTTTCAATTCTAGATCGAGCAGAAATAGCAGTACTTAATGCTGATGATGAACAGGTTGTATTGCGAGCCAATCGATTTACTGGCCGGAAAGTCTTTTTCTCACTAGATACGCCAGCCCCAGGTGAAATAGGCGTTGTTGAAGAGTTATTAGTCGATAGAGCATTTGTTTCAGATCCCATGGAAGCAGCGATGATTTGCGAACTTAAGGACATCACGCCAACTGTGCCTCACAATGTTTCTAACGCACTTGCAGCAGCAGCCCTTGCTCGGACAGTGGGAGTCTCACATGAGAACATTCAAAAGGCGTTACAAGAGTTCAAGCCCGGGCGACACCGCATTGAGACAGTATTTGAGAGCGATTCGGTTACTTGGATAAATGATTCCAAGGCAACTAATCCGCATGCTGCATCAGCATCCTTAATGTCTCACTTATCTGTTGTGTGGATTGCGGGGGGATTAGCAAAAGGTGCGGACATGAACTCCCTTGTTGAGCGCTGTAAGGGCCGGATAAAGGCGGCAATTCTTATTGGTGCAGATCGCCAATTAATTGCAGATGCTTTAGCAGAACATGCACCTGAGATTCCTCGCATTTTCGTTGATGCACCTGCCGGTTACACACGTGGTGGGGATTCAAACTCTTTGATGGAGGCTGTTGTTGCAGAAGCTGCCAAGTTGGTAGCACCGGGAGATGCAGTTTTAATGGCACCGGCCTGTGCCTCGATGGATCAATTCATTTCATATGCAGATCGTGGAGATCGTTTTGCCGCTGCAGTGCGCAAGGTGGTGGCACATGAGTAACCAACAGAGAGAAACCTTTTTTACAAAACCAGTCAATCTTTATTACATGCTCCTTGGCAGCACCTTGGGCTTAAGCCTTCTTGGATTGATTATGGTTTTTTCGGCGTCCTCAATTTACGCACTTGATGCAAAAGGCACCTCCTATGCAATTGTTTTGCGTCAGTTTATCTTCCTTGTTTTGTCGATACCTATGGCCTGGGTTTTCTCCCGTTTTTCACTTGCTCAGTGGAAGCTAGTAGCCCGCTTTGGATTTATTGTTTCAATCGGCCTCTTGCTTCTTGTGCAACTCATCGGAAAGAGTGTTAACGGTAATAACAATTGGATTAGCTTGGGATTTGTAGATGTTCAGCCCAGCGAAGTTGCCAAGTTTCTTATGATCTTGTGGGCGGGATTCATGCTGGCAAAGCAAGAGCGCTCCGGGGTTGATCACACCGTAGTTCTTAAGCAAATCGCCCCTGCTTTTGCACTCTGCATTATTTTGGTGATGTTAGGAAGTGATTTGGGAACAGCATCAATTTTTGCTTGTATTTTGGCTGGATTACTGTGGGTTTCAGGGCTCCGTCTTGGCATTTTTGGAATTGCACTTAGTGTTGGTCTAGTTGGTTTAACTGCAGCGATTTTGGCTTCGCCCTATCGTGTTGAACGCTTTATGGTTTTCCTTAATCCTTTTGCTGAAGATCAATACAAGCTCTATGGATGGCAACCTGCCCACAGCTTGCTAGGCCTTGCTAGTGGTGGCTTTTTTGGTGTCGGGTTAGGTGCAAGTCGTCAAAAGTGGGGCAACTTGGCTGAAGCTCATACAGACTTTATCTTTGCTGTTATCGGTGAGGAACTTGGATTATTCGGCACAATCGCAACACTGTTATTGCTCAGTATTTTGCTCTTTTCAATTTTCAAATTAGCTCTTCGCGCACATGATCCTATGGTTCGTTATGTCGCATCTGGATTTGGTTGCTGGGTTGCGATTCAAACAATTCTAAACATTGGCTCTGCTATTAGCGTTCTGCCGGTTGTGGGTGTGACGCTGCCATTTGTTTCATACGGTGGCTCTGCTCTTATCGCCACGTATATGGGAATCGGCTTTGTGTTGGGTGCTGCTCGCAGAGACCCAGTAATCTATAAAGAATTAAAGGAAACAGGTATTCCATGGCTACGGTAGTTCTAGCAGGCGGCGGCACAGCTGGCCATGTTGAACCAGCCTTAGCTGTTGCTCGTAAATGGAAAATCTCTCACCCAGATGACCGTCTAATTTTTCTAGGAACCTCATCTGGGCTTGAAACTACTTTGGTGCCTGCAGCAAATTTTGAACTACATCTGATCCCACGAGTTCGGATCTCACGCAGGCCATCCGCATCATGGTTGAACATCCCATTTGATTTAATCTCATCTGTTCTAGAATCAAAGAAGGTAATCAAGAGGTCCGATGTTGTTATTGGCTTCGGGGGATATGTGAGCGCTCCGGCCTATATTGCCGCCCAGATTTCTGGAGTTCCTATCGTTATTCATGAGGCAAATGCCAAGCCTGGTTGGGCAAATCGCTTGGGAGCAGCATTTTCAGAGCACCTAGCTGTTGCACACCCTGTTGATTCTGGAAAGTTTGAGCACGCACTATTAGCTGGCCTGCCTTTGCGTTCAGATGTTGCGAAAGCATTTAGTGATTCACAACCTGATTGGAACGCTGCCCGCCGTGCTGCAAAGCTGCGACTGGGTTTTCCAGCAGATGCGCCATTGATATTTGTGATGGGCGGATCACAGGGATCTGTAGCGATTAACAAGGTCATTGAGTCATCGGTAGATATGTTTAATCAAAAAGGTTTGTCAGTTTTGCACTCGGTTGGAAAACTCAACGCTTTGCCTCAGGCTAAAGGCGGGTATAAACCTGTTGCTTATGTGGATGCGATGGCAGATGCGTATCTGGCTGCTGATGTGATCATTGGGCGCAGCGGAGCTGTTACATGCAGCGAATTTAGAGCCCTTGGCCGTTACGCTCTTTTCGTGCCTCTACCAATAGGAAATGGCGAGCAGTTTGTTAATGCCGCATCCCTGGTTGCAGACAAGCGCGCAGAAGTGATTAGCCAAAGAGAATTTACTGCAGATTATTTGAACTCTCACATTGCCGGATTATTGGCAAAGTCAGCTGCAGCCCCCTTGGGCGGAAATGGCGCAGATCTACATGCTGCCGAAAAGATTGTGGCACTTGCTGAGTTTGCGATGAAGCCATGACTCAAACTTTGTCTTCATTAGTTGGCAAGCGCATTCACTTCATTGGTATAGGTGGTGCCGGAATGAGTGGATTAGCACGCATTGCTTTATCCCACGGCATTACAGTCAGTGGGTCTGATGCAAAGGATTCATCCGTTGTCATTGCACTTTCAGCATTAGGTGCGACTGTTGCAACTTCACATGATGCCTCACATGTTGATGGCGCAGATCTGGTTGTCTATTCAACTGCTATCTCTGCCAACAACCCTGAAAGAGCAAGGGCTGCAGAGTTAAAGATTCCTATTTTGACCCGCGCTGCAGCGTTGGCAGTTCTCATGTCTGAATCAAAGAGTGTTGCAGTTGCAGGCACACATGGAAAAACAACTACATCATCAATGCTGGCAGTTGCGCTGCAGGCATGTGCTGCAGATCCATCCTTTGCAATTGGCGGAACAATCACCGCCTCCGGCTCTAATGCACATCGTGGCACTGGCGAGATCTTCGTGGCTGAAGCTGATGAGTCAGATGGTTCATTTATTGAGTACCACCCCTTTGCCGCCATCGTTACAAATGTTGAGCATGACCATGTGGACTTTTTCCCAACCCCAGAGTCTGTGGCACAAGCCTTTAGAGAGTTTGCCGCAACGATTAAACCTGAGGGCTTCCTTACTTATTGCGCCGATGATGCGGGGGCTGTGGCCCTTGCTGGCACAACTAAGAATGTGCAGTTGATTTCCTATGGAGTAGCAGAAGGTGCCGATCTTCATATTGACCAGATTGAGTTGATGACCATGGGTTCATCTGCTCGCGCAGTGTGGAATGGAAAGAGTGTTGGGCACATTGAGTTGCAAGTTCCGGGCCACCACAACTTATTAAATGCAGCAGGTGTATTAGCAACAGGACTAAAGCTAGGTTTTGGCGCAGCTGAATTACTGACTGGATTGGGCACATTCCGGGGGACTGGACGTCGCTTCGAACTTATTGGAACTGTTCATGGAGTTCGTGTGATTGATGATTACGGCCATCACCCAACAGAGATTCAAGTGACGCTAGAGGCGGCGCGTCGCTATGCAGCAGATGGTCGTTTGATCGTAGTTTTCCAGCCACACAGATACTCCAGAACAAAAGCATTTGCACCGGCCTTTGCAGCTGTTCTTGATTCGGCAGACAGGGCAATTGTTCTAGAGGTCTATGCAGCAAGTGAAAAGCCAATAGAAGGTGTCACATCAAAGTTGATTACTAGCCAAATGAAGAAGGGTGAGTACATCCCTAACTTTGTTGAGGTTACAGATTCAGTCATTGAAATGGCTGAGCCTGGCGATGTGATCATGACGTTAGGCGCGGGTGATGTCAGCTCCCTTGCACCAATTATTGTCGATGGCTTGAATCGACGTTTTGCATAGCCATGAATCGTCGTCTCATACT
>Ga0315899_10006941_pt1 | contig 12195 bp, 12 predicted proteins | sample LakEriMetagenome_2_FD_203518 | JGI IMG/M metagenome (GOLD analysis project Ga0315899, IMG submission 203518) | Freshwater fungal communities from buoy surface, Lake Erie, Ohio, United States - Buoy 4 MA112 | ecosystem: Environmental > Aquatic > Freshwater > Lake | place: USA: Lake Erie, Ohio... | reverse complement strand
GGTCGACGACATGACCGACGAGCCTTTGGTCATCACCCTGTCGATGGCGCAGCTGCGTGATCTCGCCGCCGCGCTGGATTTGCCCGAAGGCAGCTACCGGATCGAGCGCAAGCCCGCAGGTTGACGACCGCGCCGCCTAACTGCCCAACCGAAACACCTTGTCCCGCGATGTCGCCCCGCGCACCAAAAGAAGGCGCGATTTCGCCACCCCCAAGGCATGGGCCAACAGCGCCTGCACCGCCGCATTGGCCTTGCCGTCCTCGGGTGGGGCCAGAACTGCCACGCGGATGCCACCTTCGTCGCGCATGATCTCCTCGCGCCGGGCGCGTGGGGTCACGCGCAGGGCAAACTCCGCCCCCACCACTGCCAAATCTGCCCAAGCGCCCTTTTGCATGGGCCAATGCTTGCCCCATCGGCGGCGAGTTGCAACCCCGGCTTGACCCGTACCCCAGTTTGCCAGACACCTTGGCCAAACCGGAGACCGTTCATGCCCACGCCCAACACCGCCGCCTTTGACTTCCTTGCCCGCCGCCAGTCGCAACCGGCCAAGCTGTTTGCAGGCCCCGTGCCGACCCGCGCCGAGTTGGAGCCGATCCTGACCGCCGCGCTGCGCGTGCCCGATCATGGCAAGCTGGAGCCTTGGCGGCTGATCGTGCTGACGCGCCCCGACATGGTGCGGCTGGCCGGCATGGCCGAGGCGCGGGCGCGCGCGCTTGGGGGCGATGCGGAAAAAATTGACAAGGGGCGTGGTCAGTTTGACCGGGGGGGTGTTGCCGTCGTGGTGATCTCCTCCCCGCAGGATGTGCCAAAAATCCCGCCAGCCGAGCAGATCTTGTCAGCTGGGGCGCTGTGCCTTGGGCTGGTGAACGCGGCCACGGCGGCGGGCTGGGGGGCCAATTGGCTCACCGGCTGGGTATCGCATGACACCGTCTTCGCCGCCGAAGCCTTTGGCTGTAAGGCGGGGGAAACCGTGGCGGGCATCGTTCATATCGGCACGCCCGGCAGCCCTGCGCCCGAACGCCCGCGCCCTGACTTGGCCCGTGTCGTCCGCTGGGGCCTTTGATGATCTTTGCCAGCTTTTTCAAAGCCCTTGGCCAGATCGGCGACCCGCGTTTTCGCCGCGTCATGGGCCTTGGCGTCCTCTTGGCGCTTGCGCTTTTGGCGGCGGTCTATGCGGGCTTTCTCGTCCTCATCAACAGCTTCGTTCCCGGCACCATTGATCTGATCTTTGTCGGCCCGATCACCGGGATTGACGCGCTTTTGGGCTGGGGCTCCTTGTTCCTGATGCTGGGGCTTTCGGTGTTCCTGATGGTGCCGGTCGCTTCGGCCTTTTCAGGTCTGTTCCTTGAGGACATCGCCGATGCTGTCGAGGACCGCCACTATCCCGGCCTGCCTCCGGTCACCCCGGTGCGACTGGGCGACAGTCTGGTCGACTCGCTGAATTTCCTCGGCCTTGTCATCGCCGCCAACGTGCTGGCCTTGGTGCTTTACATCTTTGCCGGACCGTTCATTCCGGTGGTGTTCTGGGCGGTGAACGGCTGGCTGTTGGGGCGCGAGTATTTCACCCTTGTCGCCACGCGCCGCATCGGGCGCGAGGGGGCCAAGGCACTGCGCGCGCAAAACTCGGGCCGCATCTGGCTTGCGGGCATTTTGATGGCAGCCCCTCTGTCGGTGCCGCTGGTCAATCTGGTGATCCCGGTTCTAGGGGTGGCAACCTTCACCCACCTCTTTCACCGCATGGCCGCCCGGGGTTAGTTCAAGATCCCGAACACATCCATATTGTGCCGCGTGATGATCCCCGAGGTGATGAGCGCGTAAAGCCCGGCAAAGACCACTGCAGCAATGCCCGTGGTGATCTTGGCCTTCTTGCCCAGCATCGGATCTGCAGGCGCCGAAGCAGGCGTGCCGGGTGTGACCTCGCCATCCTCGGCCTGACTTTTGAACCGCAGGGGCAGCACGCAGAAAAACACCATGAACCACGTCACGGCAAACAGCACGAGGGCGGCGGTGATGTTCATACCTGCTCCAATTCCACCAGACAGCCGTTAAAGTCCTTGGGATGCAGGAACAAAACCGGCTTGCCATGCGCGCCGATCTTCGGCTCGCCCGTCCCCAGAACCCGCGCGCCCGAGGCTTTCAGATGGTCGCGCGCGGCCAGAATATCATCAACCTCATAGCAGATGTGATGAATCCCGCCCGAGGGGTTCTTTTCCAAGAACCCCTTGATCGGGCTGTTGTCGCCCAAGGGATAGAGAAGCTCGATCTTGGTGTTCGGCAGCTCGATGAACACGACCGTCACACCATGATCCGGCTCGTCTTGGGGCGGGTTCACTTTTGCACCCAGCGTGCCGCGATATTGCGCCGAGGCGGCCTCCAGATCGGGCACGGCAATGGCAACATGGTTCAGGCGACCGATCATCCTAAAGGCTCCTTGTCTGGCGGTGTTGCAGGGGGTTATGGGCAAGGTGCCGCGCTTGGGCAAGAGGCGCGGAGGTCGCAGGGCCGAAAAACGCGGCAGGGGGCGGTTGCAGCCGTTCCGCTTTACCATGTCTTAGCAAAGCTGTGTTTGACTGCGGGTGCCCCCAAGCCCGTCTAAGGTTCTCATGCCCCGCCCCCAAAGTCCGCCCGCCGACGGCAGCCCGCCAAGCATACCCCTCTTAGCCGGGCGATTTTCGGGGCCATTTTCAGGATCAAACAGCGCCGCAGCCCAGCAGACGCGGCCCGGTGCGGGCTGGCTGCAAGAACTGCCGCTGCAAGGGGTCACCATTCTGGCAGTCGAGGACAGCCGCTTTGCTTGCGAGGCGTTGCGCCTCATCGCGCGGCGCGCGGGCGCGCGGTTGCGACGGGCGGAGACCATGGCGGCGGCGCGCGATCATCTGCGCGTCTATCGCCCCGATGTGGTGCTGATCGATCTGGGCCTGCCCGATGGCCGGGGTGATGCGCTGATCCGCGATCTGGCCCAAGGCCCGCGCCGCCCTTCCGTGGTCATGGGCACTTCGGGCAGCGCCGAGGGGCGGGCGCTGGCGCTCGCCGCGGGGGCGGATGGGTTCTTGGACAAACCGCTTGAAAACATGGCGCAGCTCTGCCGGGTGCTGCGGCCCCTATTGCCTGAGTTGGACATTCACCCTCCGCCTATGGCACCGGGTGAGCCGGTTGCGCCCGACCCTTTGGCGCTGCGCGACGATCTGGCCTTTGCCCAAAGGGCGCTGCAAGGCCACCCGGATGCCGACCGGCGGCGCTATGTCAGCGCCTTTGTTGCCGGGATCGCCCGCCACAGCCAAGACGCGGCCCTTGCCGCCGTGGCCCTGCACGCGGTCGATGAGGCCGGTCTTGCCGCGCTGCGCGCCGCCATCGACGCACGGCTGACCAAACGGGCCGATTTTCCCGCGCAAGGTTAGCGGTCAGCGGCGAGAGCCCTAGCGCAGGGCCGGATCATCCGCCGCTCGAACGAGCCGCGTCAGATCGGACAGCCGCTCTTTTTGCCGCCCTGCCGCATCGAAATTGCGCGGCGAGAGCCAAGCGGCATAAGCCTCGCGCAGCGCAGGCCATTCAGCATCAATCACCGCGAACCACGCCGTGTCGCGGTTGCGCCCCTTGACCACCGTCGCCTGCCGGAAAATCCCCTCATAGCTGAACCCCAGCCGCTGCGCCGCCCGGCGCGAGGCGATGTTCAGCGCGTTGCACTTCCATTCGTAGCGGCGGTAACCGGCGGCGAAGGCCCACTCCATCATCAGAAACATCGCCTCAGTCCAGACCCGGCCTTGGGCGATTTCGGGGGCGAGGCAGATATGCCCGACCTCGATCGACCCGGCAGCTGGCGTGATCCGCAGATAGCTCGCCACGCCGCCACAATGCCCCGTCGCCTTATCGCGCAGCACATAAAACAAGGGGTCCGGGCCGCTTGCCGTGTCCTTAGCCCAGCGGTGATAGGCGGCAGAGGAGGAGAAGGGCCCATAGGGCATATAATCCCACAGCCGGTCATGCCCGGTATAGGCGCGGTGCAGATCGGCGGCGTGGGTGTCAGGCTCCATGCGTTCGAGCCGGACGAACTGGCCCTCCAACGGCGCGCCTTCAGGTGCGGGCGGTGGGGTCCAGCCGGGAAGCAACTGTCCAAGGCGATCATCGGTCATCGGGCGCATCCTTTTGCGCCCATCATGAAAGCGCGGCGCGTCGATGGCAATGGTGCAGGCTACAGGATCAGCCCCGGATCCTCGCCCATCTCGAGCCCCGGAAACACCTTGTCTTGCAAAAGACCCCGGTCAAAGCCGTACAGCCCACGCATTGCATGGGCCGCCCAAGCCCGCACATCCGAGGTCGACATCAGATCGCGGCGTTCGAACAGATCGGCCTCCTCCAGACCCGGCCACTGCCCATAGATCTTGCCGCCGCGAATGGCCCCACCCGCGACCAGCATCGCCCCCGCCGTGCCGTGATCGGTGCCGCCGGTGCCATTTTCGGCCACGGTGCGGCCGAACTCGGTCATCGCGAGAACCGTGGTCTTGCCCCAGACCTCTAGCCCGAGGCCCGATTTCAGCCGCAGGATCGACCGTTCCAGCCGCGCCAGCGCCCGGCCAAAGCCCTTACCCTGCCCCTTATGCGTGTCCCATCCGGTCAGCGAAAAGGCGGCAATCCGTGTGGCCCCGCGCAGCCGTTCGGCGGCGTAATCGGCCACCCGGTCCGCCTCGCCCAGCCGCGCGCCGCGCAAGGTGGGGGTCTCGGCCATCATCATGGAGCCCAACTCGTCCCTGCTCATGGCCAAGCCGCCCATCTCATCACCGAGGTCAAGCTCGCTGAGCATCATGGCCTCGCTGGCCGCAGCCATGAACAAGGGATCGTCATGGTAGACCTGTTCCAGCAAAAGCTGCGCCTGCGGCGACAGGTTCACCGCCGTATCGGGCGACCAATCCATCACCGGCGCGGGCCCGCGCATGATCCGCATTTCTTGGCGGCCGACCGCAAAGGCGGTTTCCGACTGCAACCCCGGCACCGATTGCAGCATGCGGTTCAGCCAGCCATCGCGCAGATGGGCGCTGGGCAGATCGGGGCTGGTCCCGGCCTCCAGCAGGTCTTGGCCGTCGAAATGGCTGCGCTTGTCGCGGTAGGGGGTGGAGGTGGCATGGACAAAGGCCAATTCGCCCGATTGCCACAGGGGATGCAGGCCCGAAAGCCCCAGATGCAGGCCAAAGAACCCATCCAGATCAAGGCTTTGCGTCGCCGCCAAGGTGGGACGATAGCCCACAAAGGCCCGCTCGCCCAAGGGGCGCACCACATCCAGCCCGTCCATGGCCCCGCGCAGGATGATGACCACCAGCCGGTGATCGCCCAAGGGCGCCCCCCCATCAGCCCCGGCCAGCGTGACGGTGGTCATGAACGGATGGGCGGCGGCCGAGTAGCCCAAAATCCCCAATCCGCGCAACAGTGCTCTGCGATCGATCATCGGTTCATCTCCGGTTGAATTCAGGGCTCGCAAGCACGATGCCGACCCCCTCCGCACGGTTTTCGGCCCGCTCGCAGGCCCAAAGCGTGGCGGGGGCCGCGCGGTCGGCCAAGACGGTTTGGGCAAAGGCCTGAGGGTCGGGCAAGGGCGCGGCAAGCTCGGTGGGCCAGCGCATGGCCCAGCTGATCCGCTCGGCCAGACCCTGCGGCGTGATCCAGGTTTCAATCGCTTCACCCCAGCCATCGGGGCCGGGCGGCGATTTCCACGCCTGCCCCATGGCGCGCAGGGGCAAGATAAGGGCGTCGCGCAGCCACTCATCGGGCCAGCCCATCACATCCTCGCCCCGGATGCCCAGCCCCCGCAGCGCGGCGGCCAGAAAGTCCCAAGGCTGGCGCGCCTTGGCCGCAGGCTCGGACAGCGCCGCCGGGTGGCGCAAAAGGGCCGTGTAGACCTGTATCAAATCACCGCCCGAGGCTGTCCACGCCGTGGCCATGGCATCAACCACTGCCGGATCGGGGGCGTCAGACAGAAAATGCACCGCAAGTTTGCGCGCGATATGGCGCGCAGTGTCGGGGCGGACCGAGAGATCGCGCAAGAAGGCGGCAATCGCCGCCTCTCCCGGCCCGTCATAGGTCTGGCCCAGCAGGGTTTTCGGCCCCGGCTCGGCCATGCGGTCATCATAGGAAAAGCCGCGCCGGTCGTCATAGGTCAGGCCCGTGAGCAACAGCGCCAATTGGCGCACGTCGGTCTGATCATAGGCCGCACCGACCCCCATCGTGTGCAGTTCCAGAAGTTCCCGCGCGAGGTTCTCATTCAGCCCGCCGCCGCGCCGCGAGGCCCGGCGCGAGTTCGGCCCGACCGAGCGGGTCTGATCCAGATAGCGCAGCATGCCGGGATGGCGCACCACCGCCAGCAGCATATCGGCAAAGCGCCCCGTCAGATGCGGGCGCAGGGCGTCTTCGACAAAAGCGTAAGGCGTGATCGCATCTTCGCGCCCGCCTGCGCCCACGGTGAAATGATCGGCCCAAAAGGCCACCAGCCGTTCGCGTAAGCCATCCGGTGCGGCGATGGCGCGGGCCAGTGTGGCGCGCATGGCCATCAGGCCGGCCACCTGCATCCCCTGCACCACCGCGTCGAGCCGGGCTTGCAACAGGGCGTCTTCGCGCGCCGCCTGCTTGTTGCGCGCCACATCGGCGACATGCCCATGCACCCAGTCATAGCCCGGAATGGCAAAGCGCTGCGCAGCCTCATCCGGTCCGGCAAGCGCGGCCAGCATCGTATCGGGGGTGACGGGGGTCCCCTCCGGCACGGGCAGGCCATAGCCGAAACGAAATGCAGCAAGGCTGGCACTGGGGGTCATGCGGGTCTCGGGGTGCAAAAGAGCTTTGGAACAATGCGTATGAAAAGATATGGGCAGGCTTTCCGGTTCTGGAAAGCCTGCCCATCAAGGTTTGCGCGGAAAATCGCGCTTATTCTTTCGGAACGACCCGCAGGTTGAGTTCGCGCAGCTGTTTCAGCATGGGTTCAGACGGCGCGCCCATCAGCAAATCTTCGGCACGCTGGTTCATCGGGAACATGATGACTTCGCGGATGTTGGCCTCGTCGGCCAGAAGCATCACGATCCGGTCAATGCCCGCCGCACAGCCGCCGTGGGGTGGGGCGCCGTATTTGAACGCCTTAACCATGCCGCCGAAACGCTTGTCCACTTCGGAATTCGGGTATCCGGCGAGTTCGAACGCCTTATACATGATCTCCGGCTTGTGGTTGCGGATGCCGCCCGAGATGAGCTCATAGCCGTTGCAGGCAAGGTCATACTGGTAAGCGTAAACCTTGAGCGGGTCGCCGTTCAGCGCCTCCATCCCTCCTTGCGGCATCGAGAAGGGGTTGTGGCTGAAGTCGATCGTGCCTTCGTCGGTTTTCTCGTACATCGGGAAATCGACGATCCAGGCGAATTTGAAGCAGTTTTGCTCGGTCAGGCCCAATTCGCGGCCAATCTCGTTGCGCGCACGGCCTGCAACGGGTTCAAAGATTTCAGGCTTGCCGCCAAGGAAGAAGGCCGCGTCGCCCTCGCCAAGGCCCAAGCCGACGCGGATCGCTTCGGTTTTCTCGTCGCCCAACGCCTTGGCGATGGGGCCTGCGGCCTCGGTCGTGCCATCCTCGGCCTTGCGCCAGAAGATATAGCCCATGCCCGGGAGGCCCTCTTTCTGGGCAAAGGCGTTCATGCGGTCGGCAAACTTGCGGCTGCCGCCGGTGGGCGCGGGAATGGCGCGCACCTCGTTGCCTTCGGTTTCCAGAAGCTTGGCGAAAATCGCAAAGCCGGAACCCCGGAAATTATCCGACACATCGGCCATCTTGATCGGGTTGCGCAGGTCAGGCTTGTCAGAGCCATACCATTTCAGGCTGTCGCGATAGGCGATCTTGGTCCAGTCGGAATACACCTTCTTACCCGGCGCGAATTCTTCGAAAATGCCCTGAACGACCGGTTGCACGGCGGCAAACACGTCGTCCTGGGTGACAAAGGACATCTCAATGTCGAGCTGGTAAAAGTCGGTCGGCGAGCGGTCGGCGCGCGGGTCTTCATCGCGGAAGCAGGGCGCGATCTGGAAATAGCGGTCGAAACCCGAGACCATAATCAGCTGCTTGAACTGCTGCGGCGCCTGCGGCAGGGCGTAGAACTTGCCGGGGTGCAGACGCGAGGGCACGAGGAAGTCGCGCGCGCCCTCGGGGGAAGATGCGGTGATGATTGGGGTCTGGAATTCATTGAACCCTTGATCCCACATCCGGTTGCGGATCGAGCGCACGACGTTTGAGCGCAGCATCATGTTCTGATGCAGCTTGTCACGGCGCAGATCGAGGAAGCGGTAGGTCAGGCGGGTTTCTTCCGGGTAGTCGACATCGCCAAAGACCGGCATCGGCAATTCGCCCTCAACGGCGGAAAGCACGGTCAGGCCGGTGGCATAGACCTCAATCTCACCCGTGGCGATCTTGGGGTTCACAAGCGACTCATCGCGCGCCTTGACCCGGCCATCAATGCAAATGACCCATTCGGCGCGGACCTTTTCGATGTCTTTAAAGGCCGGGCTGTCGCTGTCGGCCAGCACCTGCGTGATGCCGTAATGGTCGCGCAGGTCAATGAACAACACGCCCCCATGGTCGCGCACCCGGTGGACCCAGCCCGACAAGCGGACCTCATGGCCCACATGGGCGGTGTTCAGGGCGGCGCAGGTATGGCTGCGATAGGCGTGCATCATCTTCCCCTTTGCGGAGGCTGGAACTGGTTTGCAGCCGATACACATGGGCCCGCGCGTGAAGTCAAGGGCAAGCGGCGCTCATCGTCGGGCTGACGCCCGCTCTTCGCGGCGGTTTTTTCGCGTGACGGGACCGCTTGGGGCGGGCCGGGGCCTCCGGCGGGAGTATTTCGCAAGGCGCAAATCGGGGGCGTTGCATTTTTTCGGCCCACCCCCTTCCCTTCCGGGTCTGGCCTTGTATAGTCCAGCCCTATGGCACGGATGCGCACCCTTTGTGGCACTGAGATGCCCGCTTCGGCGGCCATGTGCCGCATTTTGCCCTGGCCTTTGCCCGGCGGCCTGCTTCTTCTTAGCTGCCTCTGAGCGTGCCGAAGGGCGCGACCGCTCGGAGGTGACCAGCGCCCACAGACAGGCCCAGCTAAGATCACAGGATATCCCGATATGACCAAATCCGCCCAACCCCGCGTCATCATTTTTGACACCACCTTGCGCGATGGGGAACAATCCCCCGGCGCCACCATGACCCATGAGGAAAAGCTGGAGATCGCCAGTCTTCTGGATGAAATGGGCGTCGATGTGATCGAGGCGGGGTTCCCCATCGCCTCGGAAGGCGATTTCGCCGCCGTGTCCGAGATTGCCAAGCGGTCGAAGAATTCGACCATCTGCGGGCTGAGCCGGGCAAACTTCAAGGATATCGACCGCTGCTGGGAGGCGGTGAAGCACGCCGCCTCGCCGCGCATCCACACCTTCATCGGCACCTCGCCCCTGCACCGCGCCATCCCGAACCTGACGATGGATGAGATGGCCGAGCGGATCCACGACACTGTGACCCATGCGCGCAACCTGTGTGACAACGTGCAGTGGTCGGCGATGGATGCAACGCGGACCGAGCATGACTATCTGTGCCGCGTGGTCGAGATCGCGATCAAGGCCGGGGCCACCACCATCAACATCCCTGACACCGTGGGTTACACCGCTCCACGCGAAAGTGCCGATCTGATCGGCATGCTCCTCAACCGCGTGCCGGGTGCCGACAAGGTGATCTTTGCCACCCATTGCCACAATGACCTTGGCATGGCGACTGCCAACGCCTTGGCCGCCGTCGATGCCGGTGCGCGCCAGATTGAATGCACGATCAACGGTCTGGGCGAGCGCGCGGGCAACACCGCCTTGGAAGAGGTCGTGATGGCGATGAAGGTCCGCAATGACATCATGCCTTACAGCACCGGCATTGATACGACTAAGATCATGAACCTGTCGCGCCGGGTGTCGTCGGTCTCGGGTTTTCCGGTGCAGTTCAACAAGGCCATCGTCGGCAAGAACGCTTTCCTGCACGAAAGCGGCATCCATCAAGATGGCGTTCTGAAGAACGTCGAGACCTTCGAGATCATGAGGCCCGCCGATATTGGCCTGACGGCGAAAAACATCGCCATGGGCAAGCATTCGGGCCGGGCCGCGCTGCGCGCCAAGCTCAAAGAGCTGGGCTATGAATTGGCCGACAACCAGCTGAACGATGTGTTCGTGCGCTTCAAGGCTTTGGCTGATCGCAAGAAGGAAGTCTACGACGACGACCTGATCGCGCTGGTGGCCGATGAGCAGACCAATGACGCCCATGAATTCCTGCAACTGAAAAAGCTGCGGGTCGTCTGCGGCACCGAGGGCCCGCAAGAGGCCGATATGGTTCTGACCATCGACGGGGTCGATCACCACATCGACGCGACTGGTGACGGCCCGGTCGATGCCGCCTTCATGTGCGTCAAGATGCTCTTCCCCCACAAGGCCCAGTTGGAGGTCTATCAGGTCCATGCCGTGACCGAAGGCACCGACGCGCAGGCCACTGTCTCGGTGCGTCTGCAAGAGGAGGGGCGCATCGTCACCGGCTCTTCGGCCGATACCGATACGATCGTGGCCTCGACCAAGGCCTATATCAACGCCTTGAACAAGCTGATCGTGCGGCGCACAAAATCGGCCCCTGACAGCGATGTAAAGTCGGTAAACTACAAGGATGTGACCTAGTTACAGCAGTTTACTGGTCTCAATTGTTCGTTTTGTGAAAGCCTCTAAATCCCGGGCGGATTAATGCCGCCCGGCCCCTTGGGCCTTTTCCTTCTGCCGCCCAAAGCCTATACCAAAGCGCCTGCCTCATGAGCATGAGTCGTGGGTACAGTTTCGTTCGTGGATCAAGGACCAGACCTGCATGTCACTTTTCAACGGCCTCTTCTCGTCCGACATGGCCATCGACCTCGGCACGGCGAACACGCTTGTGTACATGCGCGGCAAGGGGATCGTGCTGAACGAACCCTCCGTGGTGGCCTACCACGTCAAGGACGGCAAAAAGCAGGTGCTGGCAGTGGGCGAAGATGCCAAACTGATGCTCGGCCGCACCCCCGGCACCATCGAGGCGATCCGGCCGATGCGCGACGGGGTGATCGCCGATTTCGACAGTGCTGAGCAGATGATCAAGCACTTCATCCGCAAGGTCCACAAACGCACCACCTTTGCCAAACCCAAGATCATCGTCTGCGTGCCCCATGGCGCCACCCCAGTGGAAAAGCGCGCCATTCGCCAGTCGGTTCTGTCGGCGGGTGCCCGCCGTGCGGGTCTCATTGCTGAACCCATCGCCGCCGCCATCGGCGCGGGCATGCCCATCACCGACCCCACGGGCAACATGGTCGTCGACATCGGCGGCGGCACCACCGAAGTCGCGGTGCTCTCGCTTGGTGACATCGTCTACGCCCGCTCGGTCCGCGTCGGCGGTGACCGCATGGACGAGGCGATCATCTCCTACCTGCGCCGCCACCAGAACCTCTTGATCGGGGAATCCACCGCCGAACGGATCAAGACCTCCATCGGCACCGCACGTATGCCCGATGACGGGCGTGGGCTGTCGATGACCATCCGGGGCCGTGACCTGTTGAACGGCGTCCCTAAGGAAACCGAAATCAACCAGGCCCAAGTGGCCGAGGCGCTGTCCGAACCCGTGCAGCAGATCTGCGATGCGGTGATGCAGGCCTTGGAAACGACGCCGCCCGACCTTGCAGCCGACATTGTCGACCGGGGCGTTATGCTCACGGGCGGCGGCGCGCTTCTGGGCGATCTGGATCTGTCCTTGCGCGAACAGACCGGCCTGTCGATCTCGGTCGCCAATGAGCCCTTGAACTGCGTCGCCCTCGGCACCGGCAAGGCGCTGGAATATGAAAAGCAGCTTAGCCACGTCATCGACTACGACAGCTGATCCTGGCGGCCGCCTCCGCCAGCCCGGCGGCCCGCATAATTTGATTTAAATTGTGTTTCATCTTGGCCTAAATACTCTGCGGGGGTCCGGGGGTGCACAACCCCCGGCGGCTTCCGCCAAGATCCCGCATCAGATCAGGCACCCATGGCCCGCAACGCGACCGATCCAGAAGAGTTCCACCGCCCGCTGCGCCGGGTGCTGATCGGTCTTCTGGTTTTGGCACTGATCGGCCTGTTCACCCTGTGGCGCATCGACAGCCCGCGCGTCGAACGCTT
>Ga0315899_10006939_pt1 | contig 12199 bp, 15 predicted proteins | sample LakEriMetagenome_2_FD_203518 | JGI IMG/M metagenome (GOLD analysis project Ga0315899, IMG submission 203518) | Freshwater fungal communities from buoy surface, Lake Erie, Ohio, United States - Buoy 4 MA112 | ecosystem: Environmental > Aquatic > Freshwater > Lake | place: USA: Lake Erie, Ohio... | reverse complement strand
GACGGCGCCCGCGGGCACCCCGTCGAGGCGGTAGGCGCCGCCGGCGTCGGTGAACGTCTCGAGGGTGGTCCCCTCCACCGTCACCCGCACGCGCTCCAGAAACGTGTCGCCGGCAGCGTTGGTCACCCGGCCGGCGATCGACCCTAGAGCGCCCACGGGGCTCTGGCCGGCGGCGGGGAGGAGCAGGGCGAGGAGGACTGGCAGCAGGAGCCGGAGCAGACGCAGCGGGGTGTTCATCGGGGTGGGATGGAGCCAAGCCGGCGCCGCGGGCGGCGTCGATGGCGAACCGGCCGTTTCCGGCGCGCTGTCCGCCCGGGTTAACGAGCGCGCCGCCGGAGTTGCACCCGGGCGTGGGCCAAAAGGGTGCCGACGCCGATCAGCCAGCCCGTGGGGTAGGGCAGGAGCAGTAGCCCCCACGCCCAGGACCGGCCCGTGTGGCCGCTGATGCCGCCCGCTGCGCTCAGCACCAGCATCGCCGCCGTACCGCTGGCGATCAGGGCCGAGACCAGCGCCCAGCGCCGCGGGTGACGCAGGGCCGCGCCCGGCAGGAGCGCGCTCGCCAGCAGCAGGACGCTCCCCGTCAAAATGACGCAGGCGCCTTCCAGCGGATCCAAGGCACCCCCGACAAACGCGAGCACACCCAGCCAAAACAAGATGCGGGACCATGCCGGGCGCGGGTTCATCGGGACGCGCTCGAGGAAGCGCAGGGAATCGTACCTTCGATTTGGGCGAAAGGAAAGCCGGGGCGACGGAGCGCGGGCGCCGAATCCGGAGCAGACTGCAGCGCACCGAAAGGAGCGCACTGCCTCCCGGAAGGCCGGGGCGACGCGCCCCAGCTACACCAGGCCGAAGCTCGCCGCTAGGCGACCGGCCTGAGCGGAACCCCATTCCGCCCGGCCTCGGTTCGGTGTAGCCGGGGCGCGCCGCCCCGGTCAGGGAAGACGGGAACGCATTCTGCGGCGCGATTCGCTCCGGGCCGTGCCGCGAAACGGCTGCGCGTGCCGGCCGCACGGGCCGGGGCGACGCGCCCCAGCTGCACCAGACGATGGCTGCGCCTGCGGCGGATCAAAGTGCAGGGGGGGTAGCCGGGGCATTTTGCCCCGGTCCGCCAAGACCGACGGTAGGACAACGTAATCCTCCCTGAGCCGAACCGCCGGCTGTCGGGAGGGGAATCGGTGCGGGTCGCAACTCCCCCCCCGCAAACACAACAAGCCGGGCTCCTGCGGAGCTCCGGCTTGTCAGGGGGAACGCGGGACGGGCCCGCTCCGGGTCAGCGCTTACTGCGCGAGCAGCATATTGCGCGACTGCTTGATCGTCTTGGTCACCGCCCGCTGGTGCTTGGCGCACAGGCCAGTGTACTTGCGGGGCAGGATCTTGCCGGTGTCGGTGACGTAACGAACCATCGCCTGCGGCTGGGTGAAGGGGATCTCGGCCGGCGTGGGAGTCTGCTGCTTCTGCTCGGTGGTGCTCATTGAAAAGAGGAAGGGAGACCCTGAACCCGCCTTCCGACCTGTCAACCTGCAATTCACCCGCTTGCCTCCCACCGGGAACCGGCCTGAGTGACCGCCCGGCGATGCTGTTCCAACTCCAGTCCGAGTACGAGCCTCGGGGCGACCAGCCCCAGGCTATCCAGCGGTTGGTCGATTCGATCCGCGCGGGGAACCGCCATCAGACCCTTCTCGGCGTCACCGGCTCCGGCAAGACCTTCACGATGGCCAACGTCATCGCCCGGCTCGAGCGGCCGGCGCTGATCCTGTCCCACAACAAGACCCTCGCCGCTCAGCTCTACTCCGAGTTCAAGCACTTCTTCCCCCACAACGCGGTCGAGTACTTCGTTAGCTACTACGACTATTACCAGCCGGAGGCCTACATTCCCTCCAGTGACACCTTCATCGAGAAGGACTCTGCCATCAACGAGGAGATTGAGCGGCTGCGGATGGCGGCCACCAGCTCGCTGGTCTCGCGGCGCGACGTGATCGTGGTGGCGAGCGTCTCCTGCATCTACGGCCTCGGTTCCCCCCAGGAGTTTAGCTCCCTGATGATCCCGCTGCGCCGTGGCGCTGGGCTGGAGCGCCAGCGCTTGCTCGAGCGCTTAGTGGAGAACCTTTACGAGCGCCACGATTTGGAGCTCAAGCCGGGCCGCTTCCGGGTGCGGGGCGACGTGGTCGACATTATGCCCGCCTACCTGGAGTACGGCCTGCGGGTGGAATTTTTCGGCGATGAGATCGAGGCCCTGCAGGAGTTCGATCCGCTCACCGGCCAGATCCGGCGGAGCCTCGAGCAGTTCGACCTCTACCCGGCGAACCAGTACGTCACCAGCCGCGGCAAGCTGGAGCCCGCGATCGCCGGGATTCGGCGGGAGTTGGACGAGCGGGTCGCGGAGTTCGAGCGGACGGGGAAGCTGCTGGAGGCGCAGCGGATTCGGATGCGCACCGAGTATGACCTCGAGCTGCTACAGGAGATGGGCTTCTGCAACGGCATCGAGAACTACTCGCGCCACCTGACCGGCCGGCCGCCGGGCGAACGGCCGTTTTGCCTGCTCGATTTCTTTCCTCGCGACTTTCTGCTGTTCGCGGACGAGAGCCACGTGACGCTCCCGCAGATCGGCGGGATGTACAATGGCGACCGGGCGCGGAAAACAACCCTCGTCGACTTCGGTTTCCGCCTGCCTTCCGCCCTCGATAATCGGCCCCAGAACTTTCCCGAATTCGAGTCCGCCTCCGGGCAGCTAGTCTACGTCTCCGCCACCCCCGGGCCCTATGAGCTGAAACACTCCACGGTTGTGGCGGAACAGTTGGTGCGGCCCACCGGCCTGCTCGACCCGGAGATCACCCTGCGCCCGACGCGCGGGCAGGTAGAGGACCTGATCGCCGAGGCGCGCGCCGCTGCGGCCGCCGGGGAACGGGTACTGGTCACCACGCTGACCAAGCGATTGGCGGAGGACCTGACCAGCCACCTCCGCGAGGCGGGCATCCGGGTGGAATACCTCCACGCGGACATCGACGCCATCGAGCGGGTGGAGATCCTGCGCAACCTCCGGCTGGGCAACTTCGACGTCCTCATCGGCATCAATCTGCTGCGCGAGGGTCTGGACCTGCCGGAGGTGGCGCTGGTGGTGGTGCTGGATGCGGATAAGGAGGGTTTTCTCCGGAGCGAGACCTCGCTCATTCAGACGGCCGGTCGTGCGGCGCGGCACGAGAAAGGACGGGTGATCTTCTATGCGGATCACCAGACGGAATCGATCCGGCGGACCCTCGCGGCGGTGGCTTACCGGCGGGAGAAGCAGCTGGCCTTCAATCAGGAGCACGGGATCACCCCGCGGAGTGTGCGGCGGGCGGCGCAAGCGAGCCTCCATGTGCTGGATGGCACGGGGCGCCGCGAGGCGGAGCCGGTCGTGGCGGAGACCGTTGACGACGCGGCGGCCGTGATCGCCGAGCTGGAGGAGGAGATGCAGGAGGCGGCGAACCGCCTGGAGTTCGAGCGGGCGGCCGTGCTGCGCGACCAGATCGATGCGCTCAAGTCGGGGCGGCACACCCGCGGTGCGGCCCCGGCGTTGCGGCCGGCGCGCCCGGCGGCGGCGAAGGGCGCGCGGCGCCGCGGGCGTTAGCGGGCGGTGGGCGGCGGTCTGAATCGAAGGACAATCGAACGAGAATCGAAGGAGAATCGAAGGAGAAGGCCGGGCGGCAGCCCGATCGGAGAAAATCGGAGCCGAGGGGGAGCCGTGAGCGAACCGCCGGTCGCCTCGACAAGACGATTCCAAGGCGCAGCGGCTCGATGTAGCCGGGGCGCGCCGCCCCGGAAGACGGGACGGAACCCCATACCACGGAGCGATGGGCCCTTTGCCGTCGCAGAAATGGCTGCCGCCGAAGGCGTTGCGGGCGGCACGACCGGGGCGACGCGCCCCAGCTACACCAAGCCGTTCGATTACACCCAGTTGAAGTTGAAGCTAATGCTGATCCGCTCCGCGTCGACCCGGTTCGTCACCACCTCGTGGCGAAGCCAGCTCTCGAACAAGATCACCGAGCCGGCCGTCGCTGGATAGGTCACGTGCGTTCGCCGCGCCGGCGGGGCGGACGCCTTCCGCGGCGGGGCCGCCATAAAGCGGTCCAGCCGCGGGTCCTCAAACTTCAGCCCCGGGCAGCCCGGCGGGGTCGCCACGTAATAGGTGCCGCTGATGCAGGACAGCGGGTGCAAATGGAGCGAATGGGCCGCGGTCGGCGGCATAATGTTCACCCACAGGTCGGTCAGCTGGAGCGAGCGGCCGCCGAGATCGAAGGCGAGCTCGTGGGCGAAGCGACGGACGTGCGGCAGTAGCCGGCGCTCGAGCGTCGCGAACGTGCTCGAGAAGCGGTGCAGCTCGTTCATCGAGGCATAGCTGGTGTAGCCGCCCGGATAGTGGCGAGCGGACCAACGCCGCCCTGCCGCGTCAAAATCCCGCAGTCGCCGGCATTCGTCCTCCAAATCGGCCCGCAGCCGTTCGCCACCCCGCGGCTGCAGCGGAGCGGCATAGATCGGAGTGGCAAACCAGGAGCGGAGGGTCATCGGGTGACTCCGTTGCCTCAAAGAACCCCGCCCATCCGGCGGCGCACCCACGGGACGAGGGCGAAGAACACGCCCGCGGCCGCGAGCACCGCGAGGGCCTGCTGGCCGAAGAAACGATCCAGCTGCCCGGTCTCGCCCTCTCCGAACTGGGCGGCCAAGACGCCCGCGAACTTGTTGCCGAACGCGGCGCCGAGGAACCAGATGCCCAGCATTGCCCCCACCAGGTGCCGCGGCGCGATCTTGGTAAAGGTGCTCAACCCGACCGGGCTGAGCAGCATTTCCCCGATCGTCTGCAGGAAGTAGAGACCGAGCAGCCACAGCGGACTCACCCGCCCCTGCATCGCCAACTGGGCCGCCGGCACCATCAGGCCGAAGGCCAGCGCCAGGCACACGAGGCCGAGGGTGAACTTCAGCGGGCTCGAGGGCTGCCGGTCGCCCAACCGCGTCCAGAGCAGCGCGAAGAGCGGCGCCAGCGCGATGACGAAGATCGGGTTGGCCGACTGGTACCACGAGGAAGGAACCTCGATCCCGCCCACGTGCGTCGTGGTGTGCCGTTCGGCGAACAGCGTCAGCGAGGTGCCTGCCTGTTCGAACAGGGCCCAGAAGATGAAGGCCCCGATGAAGAAATAGAAGATCGCCCCCAGCTGCCGCGTCTCCCGGTGCGGCGAGCGACCGAACCAGATCATCAGACCGATCGGCACCAGCAGGAACAACGCCCGCAGCCATTCGAAACCCGCGGTGTCCGACAGCTTGACCAGCCCCCAGAGGCCCAGTGTGCCCAACAGGGTGAACACCGGCCGCTGCCAGGCCCCGGCGCGCCGCGGCGGCGGCGGACCGACCTCGCGCAGCCCTTGACCGCAGAAAACGAACACCAGCAGGCCCAGCAGCATTCCGACGCCCGCTGCCCCGAAACCCCAGTGCCACGAGTGCGCCGGATCGAAGCCCCAGCCGGTCAGGACCGCCTTGAACGCGCTGTGCTGCGCGAGGAAGCCCGTGACCAAGGGCGCAATGAAGGCCCCGGCATTGATGCCCATATAGAAGATCGAGAACCCTGCGTCCCGCCGCGCATCCCCTGGCGCGTATAATTGTCCGACCATCGCGCTGATGTTCGGCTTCAACAGGCCCGTCCCAATTACGATCAGGGCAAGGCCAAGGTAGAACGTCGCCTCCCCCGGCACCGCCATCGAGAAGTGTCCCGCCGCAATGATAATGCCGCCAATGAGCACCGCTAGCCGCGAGCCGAGGATGCCGTCCGCGAGCGTACCCCCCGGAATGGAGAGCATATACACGGACATCGTGTACGTGCCGTAAATCAGGGTCGCCTGTCCGATCGGCAGGCCCAGGCCGCCCGCGGCCGCCGGCGCCACCATATACAGGGTGAGCAGCGCTCGCATTCCGTAATAGGAGAACCTTTCCCACAGCTCCGCGAAGAACAGGGTGTAGAGCGGCCGGGGATGGCCGAGCAGCTGCGGATGCGCGGGGAAAATGGCCTCGGTCTCAATCGGGACCGGAGCGTCGGGGCGTCGGGGGGCGGACATCCGGTGCAGCTTGGCGAGCGCAGCCCCAGGCGGGAAGCGGAAAGACCAGCGCCGGTCCGGGCGGTCGTTACTGCTCCGCTTCGCGCGCGAGCAGCCAGAGCAGGTCCGAAAGGCGGTTGATGAAGCGGCCCACGTCGGGCCGCAGGTGGCGGCCTTGGCCCGCCAGGGCGGTCAGGCGCCGTTCCGCTCGCCGCGCCGCGGTGCGGGCCACATCGAGCGCCGCCGCCCCGGGATTCGCGCCCGGCGTGGCCCAACCATCGAACCGCAGCCCCCGCGCCTCCAACGCCGCCAGTTCCGTATCGAGCAGCGCGACGTCCTCCGCCGTCACCCGTTCGAACTTGGAGGCGACGTACCGGGCCGCGTCCGCCTCGGCGCACGCGACCTCACCCATTAGCGCGACCAATTGGCGTTGCATCCGGGTGACGGTGGCCCGCACCTCCGCGCCGCGGTCGGTCGCCGGCAGCAGGGCCTTGGCGGCTCCGAGGGCCACGTTCAGCTCGTCGCAGGCCCCGACGGCCTCGATCTGGGGATGATCCTTGGCCACCCGCTGCCCATACAGCAGGCCGGTCGTGCCGTCGTCGCCGGTGCGGGTCGCGATGGAGCCAGCCATCGTCAGGCGATCCGCCGCGCCGCCAGTTGCGCCCGCAGGCAGAGTTCCGCCGCCTTGAAGACGTGCGCTTGGGTCATCGCCTTGTCCGTCCGGCGCAGGCAATCGAGAATCAGCTCCCCGAAGAAGCGGAAACCCACCTGGCCCGCCACGCTCAGGTGGCGCTCGCCCGCCTGATCCACGAGGTAAACCTGGTCGCCCGCCTTGTCGCGTGCGACATCGAGGTACTTGCGCAGCTCGATATAACCCTTGGTGCCGAGGATCACGGTGCGGCCGTCGCCCCAGGTGGAAAGTCCGTCAGGGGTGAACCAGTCGACGCGGATGTAATTGGAGGCACCATTGTCCCCGAGGAGGGAAGCTTCGCCGAAGTCCTCGAATTCGGGCCGGTCGGGATTGGCGAAGTTGCCCACCGCGGACTGCGTCACGGTGGCGTCGGTCGCGCCGGTGTAGGTGAGGAACTGTTCGAACTGGTGGCTGCCGATATCGGTCAGGATGCCGCCGTACTTCGCGCGTTCGAAGAACCACGCGGGCCGGCTGGCCTTGTTCAGGCGGTGGGGCCCGAGGCCAATCACCTGGATCACGCGGCCGATGGCGCCCGCGGCGACGAGGTCCGTAGCGTACATCGCCGACTCCACGTGCAGGCGCTCCGAGAAGTAGACCATATACTTGCGTCCGGTCCGGGCCACGGCCGCCTTGGCGTCGTCCAGTTGCGCGAGCGAGGTGAACGGGGTCTTATCCGTGAAGTAGTCCTTGCCCGCCGCCATTACCCGCAAGCCCAAGGGGCCACGGTCGCAGGGGACGGCGGCCGCGGTGACCAGATGGACGGCGGGATCGTTGAGAATCTCGTCGAGGTCGCGGGCCACGCGCACCTGCGGGTACTTGGCGCGGAAGGCCTCGACCTTCTTCGGGTCCGGGTCGTACACCCACTTCAGTTCCCCGCCGGCCTCCAGCAGCCCGTTGCACTGGCCGTAGATGTGGCCGTGTTCGAGGTGCGCCGCGGCAAAGATAAACTCGCCGGGACCGACCACCGGGCGTGGCTTGCCCTGCGGGGCGTAGTTCATCCCGTCGGACTTCTGGATCGTGCTCATAGGGAAGGGGAGGTCCGGGCCGCGGCGCGGGTGGCCTTGGCGAGGGCCACGAGGTCCGGCTCAAGGGCCGCGCGTGACCGTCGCTTCATCCGGTCGATGAACAGGACCCCCTGCAGGTGATCGACCTCGTGTTGAATGCACCGGGCCAGCAGGCCGTCGCAGGCCAGCTCGTGCCCGATGCCGTGGACGTCTTGGAAGGTCACGCGGATCGCCTCGGGCCGGATGACGTCGCCCCGCAGTTCGGGGAAGGACAGGCAGCCTTCGTCGGCCGTCGCCTCGCGGGTGCCGGGCGCGACCGTGACGACCGGGTTGGCCAGCGCGAGGGGCATCACGAGGGAGAGGGGGATGCGGACGCCGTCGAGGGTCCAGTTGAAGTCATCGTGTTCCTCCCGGACATCGACCACGCAGAGCTGGAGGGCGCGACCGATCTGTTGGGCCGCGAGGCCGATGCCGGGGGCGGCGTGCATCGTGGCGAACATTTCCTGGACTAGGCGGCGGAGGTCGGCGTCGAAGCGCGTGACCTTTTCCCCCTTGGTACGGAGGACGGGCTCGTCGAAATGGACAATGCGCAGGGTCATTGGTCGCGGGAGGAGGTACCGTGCTTCGCGGGCCGCGGCGGGCAAACCAATATTCCGGGGTGGGTAGGGCGCGGCCGCTGTTCAAGTTCCGGGTGATTGACGAATTGGTCAGATTGACCAATGATCGTCGGATGCAGGTAAGCATTTACGAGGCCAAAACGCACCTTTCCCGCCTGATCGAAGCCGTTGAGAACGGCGAGGAGGTGATCGTGTCTCGTCACAACCGTCCCGTGGTCCGCCTAGTCCCGGTCGCCGGAAAGCCTCGTCGCCGGCTCGGCCGCCTGGCGGGGCGTCCTTTTCGCCTCGGTCCTGGGTTCGATACCCCGCAAGGCAGCGAGCGTTTGGCCGATGCCTTTGGGGTTGCGACAAAATGACCTCCGCGGCCGTTTCCGGCTGGCTGCTGGATACCCACGCCCTGCTCTGGATGCTCTATGACGACCGGAGGCTTTCCCGTGCGGCCCGCGGTCTGATCGAGGGCGAAACGCCGCTCTACTACTCCACGGCCAGTTTTTGGGAGATTGCGCTGAAGCGGACCGCCAAAGGGTTCGACTTCGAGATTGAGGAGGATTGGGACCTGCTGCTCCCGCGCGAATTGAGCGAGGGCGGCGTGCTGCGGATAGATCTTGAGGCGGCCGATTGCCGTGAAGTGGAGAATCTTCCGCTGGTTCATCGCGATCCATTCGATCGGCTCCTGCTTGCGCAGGCGCGCCGGCGACGGCTCGGCCTCATTTCTCGCGATGAGGTTTTCGACCGCTACGAGTTGGCGCGGGCTTGGTGAACCGGCGCGGCTCCGCTCCACCGCTGCAATCCGTTGGACGCGGGCGCTGGGTTGGGTGAAGGTCGGGGTATGCCGGGTCCGAACATCCTCTGGATCGTCACCACCCAGTGGCGGGCGCAGGCGTGCGGGTTCGCTGGCGATCCCGACGCGCGGACCCCCCACCTCGATCGCTGGGCGGCGGAGGGGATTATTCATTCGGCCGCGGTGACGCCGCATCCCTTTGGCCCGTTCGCCCGGGCTGCTCTGCTGACGGGCTTACCTTCGCCGGCCAATGGCGTGCGGGACTACTGGGATGCCTTACCGGCGGACCGGGAAACCATCGCGCACCGGATGCGGCGACGGGGTTACACCACGGCGTTCTTCGGGAAGTGGCATCTAGGCGAACGGGATCCCGCGGCGCCGCTGGTCGGGGAGGCCCACGCGCGGACGCTGGTGCCGGCAGGGCGGCGGGGCGGCTTCGACTATTGGGAGGGCTTCGAGAGTGGGTTTTTACTGAACGATCCCTGGCTGCACGGCACGGACCTGCCGGAGCCGCGGCAGTTTCTCGGCTACCAGAGTGACGTCTTGGTCGACCGGGCGGGGGCGTGGCTGGAGCGGGCAGGCCCTTGGTTCGGGGTGCTTAGCCTAGAACCGCCGCACCCGCCCTATGCGGCGCCGGCCGCGGGCGTGGCCCGACGCGATCCTGCCGCCCTGCGGTTACGGGCCAATGTGCCAGCGGCCGCGGAGGCCCAGGCGCGCGTGGAGTTGGCGGGGTACCACGCGCACATTGAGGCGACGGATCGCGCTTTGGGCCGCCTGCTGACGCGGCTCGACGGAGCGCGGACGCTCGTGGTTTTCACGTCGGTGCACGGCGATATGCTCGGCTCGCAGGGCTGTTTCCGGAAAGGCTGGCCCTACGAGGAGAGCGTGCGGGTGCCGCTGGTCGTGCGGTTGCCGGGCGGGGAGGGGAGGGGCATCGAGCCCGAGCCGGTTTCGTTGGTGGAACTGGGCGCTTGGACCGAGGCCTGGGCTGAGGGGCGGCGTCCGCGGCCGACCGGGGCGCCGGCGGCGATCTCGATGCCCGCGGTGGTGGCCTTGCCCTGGCAATGCGATCGGGTGTGGTCAGGCTGGCGTTCGCGGACCCGCAAGGAGGTCTTCCTGGCGGATGGGCGGCCGTGGCTGGCGTTCGATCTCGAGCACGATCCGCAGGAACGGTGGAATTTGGTGGCGGAAGGTCGGCGGTCGGAGGCCGGAGGCCAGAGGTCGGAGGACGGACTGCCGGAAGGCGGGGATCGGATGTAGCCGGGGAATCCTTCCCCGGACGAAGGGACGGAAACCCATGTCGGCGCCGCAAGACCCCATGGCGGCGGCTCGATGTAGCTGGGGCGCGTCGCCCCGGCCGTGCGCGCCGTCGCTCCTGCTGCGTCGCGATCCCCCGTCTGCACGTCCGTCTGTCACGGCCGGGGCAGCGTGCCCCAGCTACACCGAGCCCCGGACCGCGGGACCGTTTGACTTGGCTCCGTAAAGCAGCCGGCTACCCCTGCCCGGTGACACTCGCGCTGACCGGGCAAGGATTGCCCGGCTACACCAGACCAAGGCGCCGGGCGCCGCCTTCCTTACTTCTTCAGCCGGCTCGCTAGGACCCCTAGCAGAATCAGGCCGCCCGCGAGCAGCGGCAGAGTGCTCGAGAGTTCCGGCACGTGGACCGGCGGGGTGGCGGCGACGGGGAGCGTCGCGGCGAGGGCGAGCAGGGCGAGGCGAGTCTTCATAAGGGCAGGCACGAAGATAGTTTCCGCGCGAATTTCCGCGGAGTCCGTCTTCGTCCCGCCCAAATGGGAAGACCAAAATCCGTCAAAGCGGGGCTCTCGGGCCCCGCGGACTGGCGCGGGGGCGTCCCGCGCGTGATCAGGCCTTACTTGCGCAGGCGACGCGCCAAGAAGCCCAGCGCGACCACGCCCACCGCCAGCAGCGGCAGGGTGCTGGAGATCTCGGGGGCGTTCACCGGAGCGGCGAACACAGAGGCGGTCGTGGCGAGGGCGGCGAGGAGGAGACGAGTTTTCATAGGTGGTATGGGTTCAGGCGACAGGTAAGCAAATGGAGGGCCAACTCCGTCTTTTCACCCCCGGCTCGCCCAGGTTCGGGCTATTTATCAACGACTTCCAGCATACTGCACGTTTTCTGCGCCGCGCCACCTTCGGCGTAAGTGTAAACCCTACCGTCGTTTGGAGAGGGGTACTTTACAGGTGCGGGATGGGGGAAGGTGCGAGTAGCCAGGAGCGATTAGTGGCTAGCTGGTAGTGGGCAGCGAGGAGCGAAGGGTAGGGGGAGCGGCCTTCCGGACGGGCTCAGGCCGCCGCGTGCCCCGGCGGGGGCGAGGTCGAGAGGGCAGCGCAGCGAGCCGGCGTGCGGATCGGCCTTCGGATCGATGTAGCCGGGCCATCCTGGCCCGGACGAAGGGACGGAAGCTAATTGGGCGCAGCGAGGCTGCTATGGCGCTGTTCCGGTGTAGCTGGGGCGCGTCGCCCCGGCCGTGCGTGCCGTCGCTCCTACCGCGTCGCGATCCCCTGTCTGCAGGTCCGTCGGTCACGGCCGGGGCAGCGTGCCCCAGCTACACCCATCCCCGGACTGAGGGACCGTGTAAGGTGGCTCGGTATAGCCGCCGGGGCGGCGCCGGCCCGGTCGCCGTCTCGAAGGACCGGGCAAGGATTGCCCGGCTACACCAGACCGAAGGACGGCAGCCCTCCCCGCCGGGCCTTACTTCCGCAGACGACGCGCCACGAGGCCGACGGCGATCGTACCGGCGGCCAGCAGCGGGAATGTGTTGGAGGTCTCCGACACGTTGACCACCGGAGTAGCGAGCAGCTGCAGCGTCGCGGCGAGGACGAGCAGGGCGAGGCGGGTCCTCATGGAAGCAGCCACAAGGTGCGATTCCGCGCGGGGACCTGCGGAAACCGCCCTCGACCCGCCCAAAGGGGAAGAGCAAAATCCGTTAAAGCGGACACGCGCCGTCCGCGCGGTCGTGCGACTCGGCCCGGGCCGCCCCGGCTTTGCTTTCGCCCGGCGCCCTAAGCTCCGCGGCAGCCCACCGC
>Ga0315899_10006938_pt1 | contig 12200 bp, 9 predicted proteins | sample LakEriMetagenome_2_FD_203518 | JGI IMG/M metagenome (GOLD analysis project Ga0315899, IMG submission 203518) | Freshwater fungal communities from buoy surface, Lake Erie, Ohio, United States - Buoy 4 MA112 | ecosystem: Environmental > Aquatic > Freshwater > Lake | place: USA: Lake Erie, Ohio... | reverse complement strand
ATGATTTACAATCAATTCATTCGGGGCTTTACCAAGAATCAGATTTACCTGACGGTTTGATTCCTGTTGAAGCACCTAGTCGGGTAGCCGTTTTAGCGAATGAGTTTTTTGGTAAGGCGAAAAATTTTTCTTATCGTTTGTTTCCTTCAGGGGGAAAATTTCGAAAGGCTATCAAAAATACAAAAAAACGGTTTTTAAATAGTGGTGCGCTTGACTTTTGGACAGTTAGTCCCGCGGATCCGGAACTTGTTCAGATTGAATTAATATCCAATCATGACCGACTAAACCGAGCCTTGTATTATGATTTTCATTACGCAATGTTGCCAAATATACTTAGAAATTTTGATAGATTATCTATGGCGCATGGGGTTGAAATCCGGGCTCCGTTTTTGGATTGGCGTTTGGTCGCATATTGTTTTTCTTTACCTTCTTCAACCAAGCTTGGAGGTGGATTTACTAAAAGATTACTACGTGACGCTATGAAAGGTCTGATGCCCGAATCAATCCGAACCAGAAAAAGTAAGATTGGCTTTGCTAGTCCAATGCAAAAATGGTTGGCTGGACCGCTTAAGCATTTTGTTTTAGATTATACTCGTTCCTCATTTTTTATAAATTGCCAATATTTTGACGGTCGCTTATTAAGTTCTGAAATCGAAAAATACTATTCCCGTTCTGATTATGGTTCGATTGAGAATTTGTGGGCTCTAATACAATCAAACATACTTGTAAAAGAGTTTACTCGAAATACCTGTTTATAATGATTCATTCTTTGGCGGTGATTGATCCAGGCGCTATCATTGGTAAGGATACCCGCATCTGGCATTGGGTTCATGTCTGTAGCGGGGCTGTGATCGGGGAAAAATGCTCTTTGGGCCAAAATGTCTTTGTCGGCAACCGCGTGGTGATCGGCAATAATGTTAAGATCCAGAATAATGTTTCCGTTTATGACAATGTGACGCTTGAGGATGATGTCTTCTGCGGGCCAAGCATGGTTTTCACCAATGTCTATAACCCCCGCTCGGCGGTCAGCCGCAAGGAAGAGTACCGGAACACCTTGGTGAAAAAGGGGGCCACCCTGGGGGCCAACTGCACCATTGTCTGCGGTGTGACCATAGGTGAAAATGCATTCATCGGCGCGGGCGCTGTCATCAATCGAGATGTGCCCCCATTCGCCTTGATGGTAGGGGTTCCTGCACGCCAAATCGGCTGGATGAGCGCCTATGGAGAGCGCCTTGCCCTTCCCGTCCGGGGGGAGAGTTCGACAATTTGCCCCCACACGGGGGACCGTTACTTGTTAGAAGGTAATCTTCTGAAAAGAGTGCCGTTTTCAAACAAATAAACCCTGAAACCATTCTCATGACAGCCACCACCCAAAAATCTATTCCCTTTATTGATCTGCAAACGCAGCAGTCTAAGATCAAGCATCTGATCGACCAGCGATTGGGTAATGTGTTGCGCCATGGGCAGTACATTCTTGGTCCGGAAGTGGCCGAACTTGAAACTGCTTTGGCCAAGTATGTCGGGGTGCAGCACTGTATCGCGGTTTCCAGTGGAACGGATGCGCTTCTTCTGGCCCTGATGGCATTGGGAATCGGGCCCGGCGATGAGGTGATTACCACACCCTTCTCTTTCATCGCCACCGCCGAGGCGATTGTTTTGCTAGGTGCCACGCCAGTCTTCCTTGACATTTGCCCCAAGACTTTCAACTTGGACCCGCGCCTGGTGGAGGGGGCTATCACCACCCGCACCAAAGCCATCATGCCTGTCAGTCTCTACGGGCAGTGCGCCGCGATGGATGCCATCAATGAAGCGGGGCGCAAGCATAACATCCCGGTGATCGAGGATGCCGCCCAAAGCTTTGGGGCCACTTATAAAGGTAAACATTCCTGCGGGCTGACCACCATCGGTTGCACCAGCTTTTTCCCCTCAAAGCCTCTGGGTGGATACGGCGACGGGGGGGCCTGCTTTACCCAGGATGAAGAGCTTGCAGGCAAGATGCGGCGGATCTCGCGCCATGGACAGTTGCGGCACTACTACCACACCGAAGTGGGGATCAACGGTCGCATCGATACCCTGCAGGCCGCCATTCTTCTGGCCAAGTTGGAGGTTTTCTCGCAGGAAGTGGAAGCGCGCAAGCGCATCGGCCAGCGCTATATCCAGAAATTGAACTTGGCGGGCATTCATTCCACGCCGACCATTCTGCCCCACAACACCTCGGTGTATGCCCAGTTCACGGTGCAAGTGGATAACCGGGCGAAAGTGCAAGCCGCGCTGAAGGATAGGGGAGTTCCCACCGCCGTGCACTATCCCCTGGTGCTTCACAAGCAACCGGCCTTGGCGGGCAAATCGGTCAATCATCCGTGCCACCATGCGGAGGCCGCCAGTGAGCGCGTCCTTAGCCTGCCGATGCATCCCTATCTGACCGAACCTGACCAGGACCAAATCATCCAGTCTTTGGCCGAAGCCATTCGGGAAACGTCCTGACATGACCCTGAAAATATCCACTCCAATCCTTGACCGCAAAATCCGCATCGCGTTGGTCGGATGTGGACGGATCGCCTACAAGCATTTTGAGGCGATTGAGAAATTCAAGGACCAGTTGGAATTGGCTGCCATTTGCGACAACCAGCCATCCCGGCTGGAACCTGCCGCGCAAAAAGCCGGAGTGCCCGGTTATCTCCATCTGGAGGAAATGCTGGATCAACAGAAACTGGATTTGGTGGTCTTGGCAACTCCCAGCGGGCTGCATGCCCGTCAGGCCATCCAGGTGGCCCGGCACCGGATCCATGTGATGACAGAAAAACCCATGGCCACCCGGTGGCAAGACGGTTTGGACATGGTAAAGGCCTGTGACGATGCCGGGGTGCACCTGTTCGTGGTGAAGCAGAACCGCCGGAACGCCACCCTGCAACTGCTGAAAAAGGCCCTTATGGAGAAACGGTTTGGCCGCATCTACATGGTGACCAGCAATGTGTTCTGGCAGCGGCCACAGTCCTACTACGACACTGATGCCTGGCGTGGCACCTGGGAGTTCGATGGCGGGGCCCTGATGAACCAGGCCAGCCACTATGTGGACCTGTTCGACTGGATGATCGGCCCGCTTGAAAGCGTGCATGCTTACACAGCTACCTTGGAACGCGACATCGAGGTGGAAGACACCGCCGTAATCAGCATGCGTTGGCGCAACGGGGCCTTGGGGACCATGAGCGTGACCATGCTCACCTATCCCAACAACCTAGAAGGTTCTTTCACGGTACTGGGTGAAAAAGGGTCCGTGCGCATCGGTGGTGTGGCAGTCAACCAGATCCAACATTGGGAATTCGCCGACAAGCAGCCCGAGGACGCCAACATCCAGCAGGCCAGCTATGAGACAACCTCGGTTTATGGATTCGGACATCCGTACTACTACGGCAATGTGATTGATGTGTTGCGGGGGAAGTGCGCCCCGGAGACCGATGGCCGGGAGGGGTTGCGGTCGCTGGAACTGCTGATCGCCGCCTACCGATCCGCAAGGGATGGCAAGCGTGTTCCCTTGCCGCTGGAGTACTGATCGTGCATCACGCTGACCTGCTGCAAAAATTGAACCATCGCACGGCCAAGATTGGCATTGCCGGACTGGGTTATGTGGGTCTTCCCCTGATGCTCCGGTACAACGCCGTGGGTTACGAAGTTTTGGGATTTGATGTGGATGCCACGAAGGTGGTGCAGTTGAACGAGGGTAAAAGCTACATTGAGCATATCCCCTCCTCGAGTGTGGCTAAGGCTCGTCAAACCGGGTTTGAGGCTACCGCCAATATGGCGCGCGCCCGGGAGTGTGACGCGCTGATTCTGTGCGTGCCCACGCCGCTCAACGCGCACCGCGAACCGGACATGAGTTTTGTGATCGACACGGTGAACTCCCTTTGCCCTCACCTGCGTGCCGGGCAGGTGATGTCGCTGGAAAGCACCACTTACCCGGGCACCACCGAGGAAGAACTGGCGCCTCGCATTCAGAAACAAGGTTTCAAGCTGGGGGAGAATTATTTTCTGGTCTATTCCCCCGAACGGGAGGACCCGGGTAATCCCGACTTCACCACGCAGACCATTCCCAAGGTGGTGGGGGGCCATACCGTCTCCTGTGCCGAAATTGGCAAAGCACTCTATGGGCAAGTGGTCAACAAACTGGTGCCAGTCAGCTCCACCAAAACGGCTGAAATGACGAAGCTGCTGGAAAATATCCACAGAGCGGTGAACATCGGCTTGGTGAATGAGATGAAGATTGTCGCGGACAAGATGGGGATTGATATTTACGAGGTGATCCGCGCGGCCGCCACCAAACCCTTTGGCTTCACCGCCTATTACCCCGGGCCCGGTTTGGGGGGACATTGTATCCCCATTGATCCGTTTTACCTGACCTGGAAGGCTCGGGAATATGGCCTGAACACGCGATTCATCGAATTGGCCGGCGAGGTCAATTCGGCGATGCCGCAATGGGTGGTCACCAAGCTGGCCGATGCGCTGAATGACCGTCAAAAATCGATCAAGGGAAGCAAGATCCTGGTGCTGGGCATCGCCTACAAGAAAAATGTAGATGACATGCGTGAGTCACCATCCGTTGAGATCATGGAAATCCTGCGTGAAAAAGGTGCGAGCCTTGCCTACAGCGACCCGCATGTACCAATATTTCCAAAGATGCGTCAGCACAAATTTGATTTGAGCAGTTTGGATTTAACTGAAACAATTATTTCGGATTTTGATGTTGTATTATTAACTACAAATCATGATAAATTTGATTACGAAATGATAATAAAGTTTTCCAATTTGATAATCGATACAAGAGGTGTATTTAATAAATCCAAAGAAAATGTTGTAGGTGCATAAAGAGATTTCTATATGAGAAGCCTTAATATAATGAGAATAACACATATATTTGGAAATAATAAATATATACCTATTAAAGATAATGATTACAATTCAAATACTTTAAGATACAAAGAGCTAATTAAAATTATTTCTGAAAGCCGGATGGATATATCTGATTCACTTGCAGATGAGCTCGCAAATCTAAAAAATAACATAGAAACATTTTATTTTGATTTGAAATATTTACAAATGCTATGGGCGAAGGAAAATGGCCTAAAAATAAATGATGAGAATTGGATGGAGCAAATTTTGCTAGAACAAATTAATAAAGTGAAGCCTGAAGTTATTTTTTTTCAAAAATTCTTACCCCTAAAAAAAAATACTCTTTTAAATTTAAAGAAAAAATTTCACTTTATAAAAAAAATAGTTTATCACACTGCTTACTTAGGTACAACTTGGGGGGGATTTGCAGTTGATCATCTTTTGGTGGGCACCCCAAGTCTTGTTCACCGATATAAAAAAATAGGCATGGAACCGAAATTGTTTTATCATTATTTTGATCCAAGGATCACAGAAAAAATAAAAGTACCTTCTAATTTTTCAGAAAAAAAATATGATTTTACTTTTGTAGGAAGCTCTGGCTTTAACGGGGGATATCTTCATGCTGATAGATTTTATTTTCTGAAATATCTCCTTGAAAAAACAGATATACTTATGTGGGTATCTGAGGAGGATAGTTCAGAAATATATAAGAAAACATTCAAACAAAAAATAAGAGAAATTTCAAAAATTTTTATTAAAAGCTTGCCAATTAAACTAATCGAAAAAATTATTATAGCTGGATGTATGTCGAATCTACTGTTGGAAACAAAAAATGAGAAATTATTTTATATTAAAGGTGGAAAACTACCAAATAAAAAATTACAAGACATGTATCCTTTGCGCTGTTTTCAATCAGTACACGGGCTAGATTACTATAGCATAATTGCAAATTCAAAAATATCATTTACAAAATCAGGAAATAATATACATAGCCCGGAATATTCTCAATTCGGTGATGTCGGGGCATTAAGGTTATTTGAAACAACTGGCCTGGAATCTTGTTTAGTTGCTGATAATGGAAAAAATATGCATGATTTGTTTGAGGATGGCAAAGAAATCATCTGTTACGTTACAAAAGAAGAAGCGTTAGAAAAAATTAAATATCTACTAGATAATCCAAATTATTGTAAGCAAATTGCAGAGAATGGTAAGAAGAAAACATACAAAAGTCATTTAGCAAAAAACAGAGCCGAATTGTTTTGTGCAATCATTAATGGCGATATTTAAAAATGAAAATTGCATTTGTTACACATGATTATAATAGGCATGGTGGACATGCAAGATATGTTGCTGAACTGGTTGCATATTTGAAAAATTACCATGAAGTGCATGTTTTTGCAAACAAATGGGAGGAAAATGATCCAGAAAAAATATTTTTTCACAAGGTTCCAGCAATTAGACTTACTGCCTTAACGACTGTGCTATCGTTTTTAGTTCCAGCGACCTTTTTAATAAATAAAAAAGATTTCGATATTGTTCATTCCCAAGGATTGTGTGGACTTTGTCATACGGTATCTACGGCTCATTTTATTCAATGTCGATGGCTGGATGAGTTAAAGAACCGTAGGAAATCTTTAGGTATATCCACATTTCTGTGGAAATGGTTGGTTGCACCACTTGAGAAAATTGCTTTAAGTAAATTTTGCTCAAAGAGAGTGATAGCAATTTCAAAGAATGTCAAAAATGATCTCATAGAATTTTATAAATTGAACGAAAGCCAAATAGATTTAATTTACCATGGAGTAGATCTTCAAAAGTTTAATCCGGCAAACAAAGGCTTGTATCGTTTAAAATTAAGACAAAAATTAAATTTAAATCCAAATCAATTAGTTGGATTGTTCGTAGGAAATCTTCAAAAAGGAGCAAATTCAGCAATAAAAGCTGTTGCTAAAAACCCAACGGTACATTTAGTTCTCGTCACGGGATCTGATTCAAAAAAAGAAAAGGAAACGGTTAAAAACTTGGGGATAGAGTCTCGAGTTCATTGGGTTCCATTGTCAAAGGAAATTGAAAAATGGTTTTCCATGGCGGATTTTTTTATATTTCCAACCCTTTATGAGCCTTTTGGTATGGTCATTAGCGAAGCGATGGCCACTGGGTTGCCTGTCATTACCAGTAAAAGTGCTGGGGCTGCAGAATTAATAACCGATAGAGTTTCTGGTTTGCTTATACAAGACTCCTGGAGTTCGGATGAAATTGCAAGTGCAATAGATGAGATTGTAAATGATACCTTAAAAAGGGAGGCAATTGGTCGAAACGCAAGAGAAGTTGTCTGCAAATTTACTTGGAAAAGATGCGCCGAGGAAACTCTTCGCGTTTACGAGCAAATTTTGAGTTCAAATGGCTGATAAAAGAAGGCTTGTTTTTATTTCGTCAGGTGATTTTGAATCTCCCATGGGTATACGAGCGAGAAGTTTTGCTGTTCACCTGGGGCAACGTTGGAAAGTTTTGATCAGTTATCAAAAAACTAACAAGCTTGTATCTTTGGTTAATAACATATTATTTCTTTTGAGGTATAAGCCGGATAAAGTTGTCGTCTTAGATTGCCATTTCAGTGGTGTAGTTGCTGGTATTTTTTATTTTTTATTTTTTGGAAAATCCTACCTATTAGATACTGGTGATGCGATTTTTGAATTAGGCAAGGCAATTGGGAGGAGTAATACGAGTCTTTTTTTAACCTATTTATTAGAGTATTTCGGATTTTTGTTTGCACTTAGAGTAATTGTTCGTGGTAGAGGTCATTTTAAGTATTTAGGGACCAAGGCAAAAAACGCAATTTGGATTCCCGATGGTGTGAATGTAAAACAATTTATTGGAAATAGTTGCGGCTTAGATTCTACAAAATCTTCTCTTGTTATTGGATTGATTGGAAGTTTGTCCTGGAATAGTAAAACTGAATACTGTTATGGGATGGAATTAATAGAAGTGGTTTATGGTTTAGTTAGGCAAAATATTACATCAGTTCAGGGTATTATAATTGGTGACGGTTCTGGACTAAAATTCCTAAAAAAAAGGGTTTTCGATTTAGGATTAGAGGGGTACATACAATTTCTAGGTAAAGTAAGATATGACGATTTGCCACCATTGATTTCTAAGTTTTCGGTTGCACTTTCCAACCAGACAAATGATAAAGTAGGGGATGTAAGAACGACTGGGAAGCTTCCATTATATCTCTCTTCCGGATGTTTCATTTTTAGCACAAAAGTCGGAGAAGCTTCTCGAATTCTTCCAAACGAAATGTTGATTAGTATTTCTGGTTTTTCTAATACCGAATTTTCAGACAAGGTTATTGAACGTATTGTTCAAAAATTAAATTGTGGAGACAGTTTTAATTATGATGAAGGGCCTTCTATTGCTAAAAAATTCTTTGAATATTCAAATCTTAGTCTTCAGTATGAAAAAGCGATTTTAACAAAACATAAGACTTGTCCAGAACCTAACCTTCCGGCGAAAGACCACTGGACGCAGGTCCAGAGGTCATCGATTTGAGTCGGTTTTCAGCTTTTGGAATCAGTCCGGTTGAGGAACCGGCTGGCAGGACGGCAGCAAGGTGTACAGGTCTTCCCTAGGGGTGACCGGCAACCGGTCGAGGGTGTCCTTCATGTACTGCCAGGGATTGATGCGGAACTTCTTGCAGGTCTCAGTGAAGCTGGACAGGATCGCCAAGGCCCTTCCGCCCTGGTCCGAGCCGAAGAATAGCCAGTTTTTCCTCCCGATGGCGAAGGGCTTCACCGCCCGCTCCGCCGTATTGTTGTCGATGGCACAGTCGCCGTTGGTGGTGTATGCCACCAACGCGTCCCACTGGTTCAGGGTGTAATTCACCGCCTCCATCAGCCGGCTCTTCGGCAGGGACCTGGCCTTCACCTTCTCCAGCCACGCCTTCAGGTCTTCCAGCAGGGGAACCGCCTCCCGGCCCCGCGCCGCCAACTTGCCAGCTGCATCCAGGCCCTTGATGCTTTCCTCGATCTGGTACAGCGCCCTGATCCGGGCCACCGCCTCGTGGGACTCCAGCAGGGCCGAATTCTCGGCCTCCACGAACTTACGGCGCGCATGCGCCCAGCAGCCCACCTCGATCACCTTGCCCCTCGCCAGGGCAAAGACCTCGTGGTAGCCGGCATACGCGTCACACTGCAGATACCCCTCGAACCCCGCCAGGAACCGGACCGGGCCGTCACGGCATCGGTCCGGCGTCGCATCGTAGACCGTCCCGAACCGCGAGCAGTACGCCCACAGCCGGCCCAGACGGCACTTCTCCGATTCCTGCACCCGCACCGGCGTGTCGTCCGTGAAAACCACCGAATCCGACAGCACCCGTTCCTTCAGCAACCGGTACAGCGGCATCAGCAAATCCGCCGTGTCCATCAGCCAGTCGCACAAGGTCGAGCGGCTCAGGTGGACACCCTGCCGCGCGTGCCTGTTCACTTGCCGGTACACCGGCAGGTGGTCCACCAGCTTCGACACCACCACATCCGCCAGCAGACCGTTGGCAGCCAGCGTCTTCGGCAACGCCTCCGGCGGCATGCCCGGCACATGAATCGATTCCCGGCCGTCCGGGCTGATCACCCGGTACTTGATCCGCACCACCTGGCTGACGAACAACGTCGACGGTTTGTAATCCAGCTTCTCGCTGACTTCTTCGCCGATTCGCTTCCATTCCCCGCCCAGCGCCGACAGTTCCGTGGGCGTGAAGTCCACCGTCCGGGTCACCCGGGCCAGATCGTCCGGGATCTTCCGACGGCCGTGGGCCGAGCGCCTGCGTTGATTAGGATCGGGTTCCGGTGCCGGAGGGGGTGGGGGCGGCTGGTCCGCTTCCGGTGGCTGACTCTCTTCCAGACCGTCGAACAGGCCCGGCTGGTTCTGCCCCAGCTTGTTCAACTTTACCCGGTACAACCTATGAACCAACTGGTCGACTCGTTCCTAGATTTGATTGTTCTTCAGCCATCGCCTATCCTTATTGTCGCGACTTCCGGTTAGTCAATAGGAATGGTTGCGTTGCAAATACCACCCGAACCTTTGTAAGAAACTTTGCAAAATTGCCCCTATTCTTGGTGGTGATCAATATTCAAGGGATTATCATATACCATGCCATTGTTAAAAAACTTGACTAAAGGTTAATATTTTCGATGGAAAAAAAAGAAAAAACATTTGGTGAGCTTGGGACTTTGCGTTTATGCGTAGTCAATTCCTCATCGGGCCTTGGTGGGGCGGAACGTGTTTTGTTAAATGTGTTACATCCTTGGTTTGGTTTAAGCAAAAGGAAGATATCCTCGATTTTTATTCCCGGGAGTGGTCCCCTTAATAATGAATTTAAGGCTGCCGGCTGGAATGTTCAACAATTTGATTTGGGTTCGAGGTTCAGTCAGGTTGGTGATTCTCCGGTTCGCCGAGAAGGGGCCCTGAGTGTTCTGCTAAATCTAATCTGTGCTATTCCTGATCTTGTTAGATGTATCTGTTCGTTGAGAAAAATGATCAAGACAAACGGTGCCGATGTATATTTAGCCAACGGGTTCAAGGCCCAAATTCTTGTAACCTTGGCTATTCCAAAAACAAAGCTTCTGATCTGGTTCATGCAGGATTTTATTAGTGGTAGAAAAATGGTTTCCAGAATTATTCCCTGGATTTGGCGCAAGGGTATTCATGTAATTGCTGATTCCCGAGCTGTTGCGGCTGATGTTGGGAATTTATTGCCAATTTGTCCTATTACGGTTTGGCACAATACAGTCGATGTGACAAAGTATCTACCCGGAGATGGCGACCCGAGTTGGTTAGATTTTGAAGCGGGTTTTAGTTCCGATTTTGATGGATTAAGAATCGGCTTGGTTGCTACTTTCGCCCGGTGGAAAGGGCATAAGGTTTTCATGGAAGCTGCAAGGGATGTGTTGAATAAGATCCCGCGGGATGTTCGTTTTTATATTATCGGGGGTCCAATATATGGAAGCAAGGAGTCACAATGGAAAGTTGAAGAGCTAGGGAATTTCGCCCAGGAGTTGGGTATATCAAAAAAACTGGGTTTTGTCAGTTTTCAAAAAGATACGGTACGTGTTTATAGGTCATTGGATATCGTTGTCCACGCCAGTACTAATCCCGAGCCGTTTGGCCAGGTAATAATTGAAGCCATGGCTTGTGGAAAACCGGTGATTGTTGCTGCCAGTGGAGGTGCTGCGGAAATTGGGGTGCATGAAAAAACTTGCCTTCATCATCAACCTGGCAATGTTAAATCATTAAGTGATTCCATTCTTCAATTGGTTCAGGGTGATACCGTTCGAGGAAAATTGGGGAAGGCTGCTAGGGAAGAAGTAGAAGAAAAATTTGGCACAAACCGAGTAGAAAAACGTTGGGTAGATTTCCTTAAAGAAACTGAATCCCCATGTTAACAATTTTTCCTGATTTTCGCGAGGAAGGTTGGCATAGCATGGATTTGTGTGCCGACATGCTTGTCAAATATGCCCCGGCAGGAATGCATTTGCGGTTTGAACTTCCCAGTTACCGGAAAGTTTTTGGCTATTTGCCCTGGAGGAAAACCCAAAATTTTGACCGTTGGTACAACCGCTGGAAGGTGTACCCAAAGCATGTGAAAAAGCTTGCCGGGCAATCCGGATTTTTTCATATAGTTGATCACAGTTATGCCCATTTGACTAATTATTTGCCCAAAGGAAGAGTGGGTGTCTATTGCCATGATCTCGACGCGTTTAAATGTATTTTGACTCCAGACCAAGAACCTCGTCCGGATTGGTTTAAGAAAATGATGGGTTCTGTTTTTGAGGGATTAAAAAAAGCTCGCATCATTTTTTGCAGCACAAAAATTACCCAAGAAGCCCTTTTATCATTGGGGCATTGGAGTTCTGACGTCATCTATGTTGTGCCTTATGGAACCACAGAGGAATTCAAGCCTACTGGGCCAATGGAACCGGGGAATTACCTTCTCCATGTAGGAAGTTGCATAGCCCGAAAGAGAATTGATGTATTAGTTAAGGCGTTCAGCTTGATATGCAAAAAAAATGATCAAATAAAATTGATTCAAGCAGGCGGAAATTTTTCCCAAGACCAAAGACAACAAATAAAGAAACTTAAATTAGAAAATAGGATTGAGCAGAGACAAAATTTATCCCGGGAAGATTTGGCGCGATTGTATCGTGGCGCTAAGTGCCTAGTGGTAACTAGCGATGCGGAGGGTTTCGGGCTACCCGTGATTGAGAGTCTATCCTGTGGAACTCAGGTGGTGGCATCCGATATCCCGGTTTTCCGAGAAATTGGGA
>Ga0315899_10006937_pt1 | contig 12200 bp, 6 predicted proteins | sample LakEriMetagenome_2_FD_203518 | JGI IMG/M metagenome (GOLD analysis project Ga0315899, IMG submission 203518) | Freshwater fungal communities from buoy surface, Lake Erie, Ohio, United States - Buoy 4 MA112 | ecosystem: Environmental > Aquatic > Freshwater > Lake | place: USA: Lake Erie, Ohio... | reverse complement strand
CGGTACGGCAATTCTACGCACCGTTCGAAGGCGAGTCGCTGGTCGCTGCAGGGGATCTGTACCAACATGAAATGCCAGGCGGCCAATACACGAACTTGTACCAGCAAGCCAAAGCGTTGGGGCTTTCCCACCGCTGGGATCAAGTCTGCAAAATGTACGCGGCTGCGAACGAGATGCTTGGAGATATCGTCAAGGTCACTCCTACGAGCAAGGCCGTTGGAGACTTGGCACTGTTCATGGTCGCCAACGATTTGAACGCAGAGGACGTCGCTAATGGCGTCCGTGAGCTGGCGTACCCAGGTTCCGTTCTGGATTTGGTCGGGGGCATGATGGGACAACCCCCAGGTGGATTTCCGGAGAAAGTCAAACGCGCCATTCTCCGGAACAATCCAGAGGTGACAGCACGGCCCGGCGAAACGCTCCCCGACCATGACTTCGCAGCGACCGAGAAGCATCTAGAAGCGAAAATCGGTAGACCACCTACCATGCAAGAAACTGTCACCAGCGCGCTGTACCCCAAGGTATTCGATGAGTTTGTCACCCATCTTAAAGACTATGGCGATGTATCGCTTTTACCCACCCCGATCTTCTTTTATGGCCCAAGTCTCGGCGAAGAGTTTTCGGTAGATATCGAATCAGGAAAACGATTGATCATCAAATTCCTTGCCGTGGGTGAGCCTCGGCCCGATGGCGTTCGAACCGTCTTCTTCGAATTGAACGGTCAACCCCGCGAAGTCGAAGTGGTCGATCGTTCCATCGAAACCAAAGCCGTGAAACGCACCAAAGCCGATCCAAACGATCCAACCCATGTAGCAGCAGCCATGCCCGGCATGGTGATCGGTGTTGCTATCACCCAAGGAGCTAAAGTCACCAAGGGACAAAAACTCCTTTCGCTCGAGGCCATGAAGATGGAAACAGTCCTGAACGCTGAAAGGGATGGTGAAGTCGCCCAACTCCTCGTCCAATCAGGCAGCCAAGTCGAGGCTGGTGATCTCCTGCTAGTCCTCAAGTAGTCGCAGAGACCAGCATGGTAAGTCGTCGCAGAGCACGCGGTAGGTTATCGCAGAGCGCGCGGTAAGTAATCGCAGAGCGCGCGGTAAGTAATCGCAGCGAACAGCGACCTGGTCGCAAGGATACCAATGGTCGCTCACCTTGTTCTGGGTAGTCCGAGTATTGGATCGCAGTTACTACCCAATCTGGAGCAACTCCTCGGCCTTCGCCGTCGATTGTGCGAACAAGCCCGCATTGGAGGATCGTTTTAGGTCCTCATCGTAGGTTGGAATCATCTGCTTCATACGGGAGCAACCATCGGCCGAACTCAACAATTGAGGCAAGCAGCTTTTGATAACGTCGAGAGCGATACTGACGGAAACCGATGCACCCGGCGAAGCACCCAACAAGGCGGCGAGGGATCCACCTGCGGCACGAAAGACTTCGGTCCCAAAGTACACAGACCCGCGATCCTCTTTTTTGATCGCTTGTACCCGAATACCAGCCTCGACCAATCTCCAGTCTTGTTGGTTTGCCATGGGATAAAACCCTCGCAGAGCCGTCATGCGATGGTCCATACTCTGCAGCGCTTGGCCGACGAGATACCTGACCAATGCCCGATTGTGAATCGCTGAACGCAGAAGGGTGCTGATGTTGCTGAGTCGGACCGAAGCCGGCAGATCTGTCCATCGCCCACTGTTCTTGAGGAACTTCGTCGTCCAGGAACCAAACGGGCCGAACATCAACTGCCGACGGCCATCAAGCCTGCGGATATCCAAATGGGGCGCACCGAGACTCGGAGATGCAGGGGGTGTCGTTCCGTAAACCTTGGCATCGTGCCTATCACAGATGACTGGGTTATCACAAACGAGCCACTGCCCACCTATGGGAAATCCACCTAGCCCAGAGACTTCGGGCAGTCCCGTGGATTGAAGCAATGGCAGGCTCCCTCCGCCAGCACCTACGAATACAAATTTCGAGCGATGCGATTTTGTTTCGCCAGTACTGAGGCATTGAACCACCAATTCCCAGTGTTCCCCCTCATGACGTAATCGGACGACACGATGGCCCGTTGCGATGTTGCAGCGATCTTGCTCCGCCAGCCAAAGAAACAGCTCGCGCGCGAGTTGACCAAAATTCACTTCTGTACCGTTATCCATCCGTGTGGCAGCGACCGGAACAGATCCTCGGCCCTCCATCACCAGCGGAGCCCACTCGCCGATGCGAGCCCCATCCAACGTCAACTCCATCGCACGAAAGAAATGATGCTCCACCATCGCGGCGTGGCGAGCCCGAAGGAAATCGACGTCGTCGGCGCCATGGACAAAACCGATATGCGGGACCGCATGGATAAACGACTTTGGATCCCTGACCATTCCGTTCGCCACCGCATAAGCCCAAAACTGCTTGGAGTGTTCGAACTGCTCAAAGATCCCTAAGGCCCGATCGATCTTGACACTTCCATCGGCTTCACGAGCCGGTGTGTAGCTGATCTCACACAACCCAGCGTGTCCTGTACCCGCGTTGTTCCAACCATCGGAAGACTCCTGCGCCAACCCATCAGCAACCTCGAAGACTTGGACCGATAAACCTGGGTCGAGTCTTTTCAGCATCGCGGCGAGGCTTGCAGACATGATACCGCTGCCGATCAAGACGATATCGGAATCTGAACGGTGCATCGAATGAACCTCAATCACTGCTGAAATACCTGGAGCAACCTATCGCGTGTTTTTTCCCACGACTCTGCGGTTCGCTCAAAGTCAACTTCTGCCCAACGAACCCCATCGATATCGACGCGTGACTTTTCTCTGGAGGTCGGCCACAACGGAAAATGCGCGCTACTGCTCAACGTCAATCGGGATTCGATTTTTTCACTACTTAAATAATCAACGAGTGATCCTGCTGCGATGGGGTGAGGCGCCCTTTTGATAACCGCAAGCGTGTTGGGCAGGAACAACGTACCAAACCCACCTTCATGCTGATCCGGAAACACCAATGCAACTGGCTTTCCATTCTCCTTTTCAATGATCGCATCATCGGTATCGGTCAGCCCCCAATCGAGTTCGCCCGATGCTACCGCCAATGCCACCTGTTTGTTGCCCGCTAGAACAACACCGTTCGATTTCACATCGTTAATCCACGAATCCCAATCCTTGCTATCACCCAGCGCATTCTTGGTTGTCGCCAATACCGCCATGTGCGTCGCAGTCGTGCCGTAGATTGGAAACGCGATTCCACACTTTCCTTTCCATTTCTCGTCGGCAAGTTCAGAAACTCGACTAGGCCACCCCCCAGGTGCATCTCCCAGTTTCTCGGTATTGACGAGGAGGACGCGTGCGCGCGCTGCAAAACCGATCCATGTTCCATCGTTGGCTCGATAACCCTTAGGCCAATCCGTCGGGATAGACCAACGACGCGGCTGCAGTAGACCTTGTTTCTGCAATCGTATCGTATGAAGGATCTCGTTGTTCCAAAACACATCGCATCGTGGTTGCGATTCCTCCTGCTCGATCCGAGTCACTAGCCCGAGCGTCTTCGATGCTTCGACGTCGAATTGTCGGACTACTTCTGTCCCAGGATTAGCCCTCTCGTACGCATCCAGAATAGGCGCTGCATATTCGCGATCGGAAGCGCAGTACAGAACGGCTGCGTCTTCCTTTCTTGCAACGCATCCACACAACCCAATCGCGAGCAGACATCCGGCCAATCGATTCCACATTTTTGTTTGCTTGGGTAAAGGAGTTAAGGTTGGAGTACGTAATGAGTGAGGCTTTTTAGATTGGTGTCATATTAACGGATTCCCCGCAGTCGCGATCCCCACCCCAGTATCCCGCAAGGAACATGAGTCACCAACAAACCGGCTCGCCGAAACAAGGTTCAATGAACGCAAGGCCCGCTTTTGATGCTACGATTCGATGGCCCTACAATCGTTACCCAAGGAAAAATCGACGCACACAACGAGAAGCAACTCCTGGAAACACCCGATTGGAGGAACTTGAGTGATCCGATCGAACTAGGATCCAAGAGAACGTGAGTTGCCACAACGATGGCAAACGAATCTCATGATTCCTTTCCCCCAGTGGCGAGGTTAACTCGTGTGAGTTTTCCTCGCCATTTTTATTGGATGAAATAAAAAACTGCTCCCGCAAGCGATCTCGCGAGAGCAGTTTCAGTCTTTTTAGAGAGATTCAAGAACGATTACTTGCGGGCCACAGTGCGGCTTTTCGTGGCTCCCTTGACCGGCTTAGAATCCTTTACGACCTTGGCAGTTGGGGCAACTGCAGGGTATCGAAGGGCTGCTTGTGCCGCTGCCAATCGCGCGATTGGAACTCGGAATGGACTGCAACTTACGTAGTTCAATCCAATCTGATGGCAGAACTCGACCGACGATGGATCACCGCCGTGCTCGCCGCAGATACCGATCTTGAGATCGTTGCGGGTTGAACGACCCTTCTCGACACCGATCTTCATCAGAAGGCCAACACCGGTACGATCGATCGAAGCGAATGGGTTCGCCTTGATAATCTCCAAACCTTGGTAGGCTGGCAAGAAGGAACCGGAGTCATCACGGCTCATCCCCAAACATGTTTGGGTCAAGTCGTTCGTACCGAACGAGAAGAACTCAGCGGACTCTGCAATCTCATCCGCAGTAACCGCACCACGAGGTACTTCGATCATCGTCCCGACATGGTAGGCGAACTTCTTGCCAGTTGCCTTCATGACTTCGGCTGCGACACGGTGGACGATTTCGACTTGGAGATCGAGCTCTCGCTTGAACCCAACCAACGGAACCATCACCTCTGGCTTGACTTTGATACCTTCCTTAAGCACGTTTGCTGCAGCTTGGAAAATCGCCCGAGCTTGCATTTCAGTGATTTCAGGACGAAGGATTCCGAGGCGGCAACCACGGAAGCCGAGCATTGGGTTGAACTCGTGAAGCTCATGAACCATCTTGGCAACTTCAGCCACGGTGGTACCGAGTTGCTTCGCAACTTCTTCTTGCCCCTTCTTGTTATCCGACTGCGGGAGAAACTCGTGCAATGGTGGATCGAGCAAGCGTACGCATGCTGGCAATCCATCGAGAGCTCGGAAGATTCCTTCGAAGTCTTTTTGTTGGTATGGGAGCAACTTCGCCAAGGCGCTCTTTCGAGCTTCCTCAGTCTTCGCCAGGATCATTTGCCGAACCGCGATGATTCGATCCCCTTCGAAGAACATGTGCTCAGTTCGGCACAAACCAATGCCTTCAGCACCGAACGCAACTGCATTGAGCACTTGATCAGGTTGGTCGGCATTCGTTCGCAATCCAAGCGTACGGTACTTGTCAGCGAGCTTCATGATGAAGTCGTAGTATTGGAATACCTTGCTATCTTTCGGCTTGAGCGTCTTGCCAACCAAGACTTGCTTGAGCTCGCTGTCCGCAGTGTCGATCTTGCCATGGAACACTTCGCCGGTTGTTCCGTTGATGCTGATCGGTTCACCTTCCTTGATGGTGACCCCTTTGCACTTCAGAACGCCCTTGTGGTAATCGATTTCGATATCGCCAGCACCGGCGACGCAAACCTTACCCATTTGCCGTGCGACCAACGCAGCGTGGCTAGAAACGCCACCGCGAGCGGTCAAAATCCCATCAGCAGCGATCATACCGCGGAGATCTTCAGGGCTGGTTTCGATCCGTGCCAAGACAACGTGTTGTCCTTTGGCAGCCAACTCTTCCGCTTTGCCGGCGGTGAACACCACTGCTCCCGAAGCAGCTCCGGGTCCAGCTGGCAAACCGATTGCGAGCATACGACCTTCCTTCTTCGCCTTGTCGTAGGCCTTTGTGTCGAAGATCGGCTGCAGCAATTGGTTGAGAGCCTCGGGATCCCCTGATTTGATCGCGTGCTCTGGGGTCATCAACTTTTCTTTCACCATGTCGTGAGCGATCTTGACATAGGCGAGTGCGGTCCGCTTTCCGTTCCGGGTTTGCAGCATGTACAGCTTCTTGTTCTCGATCGTGAACTCGAAGTCTTGAACGTCGCCGAAATTTCGCTCAAGCGTCTTGCGCACTTCCACCAATTCCTTGAAGGCGGCGCCGAGGATCTTGTCCTTGGCCATGTCAGCGATCTTCAGCGGCGTTCGAACACCCGCCACGACGTCTTCCCCTTGGGCGTTGACCAAGTACTCGCCGTAGAAAACGTTTTCACCGTTGGCTGGGTCACGCGTGAATGCTACGCCAGTAGCGCAGTCATCACCCATGTTCCCGAACACCATGCTCTGAACGTTCACCGCAGTGCCCCACTCATCGGGAATGCGGTACTTTTGACGGTACAGAATCGCTCGTTCATTCATCCACGAGCCAAAGACCGCAGTAACAGCTCCTTCGAGTTGCTTCATCGGCTCGTTCGGGAAGGCCTTGCCCGTACGATCCTTGATCAACTTCTTGAACCTCTTCACCAACTCTTGAAGGTGCTGAGCTGTCAATTCGGTGTCTAACTTGACACCAACTTCCTTCTTCAACCCATCCATCACTTCATCGAACGGCTCGTGGTCGTTCTCATTCTTCTTCTGAACACCCATCACCACGTCGCCATACATCTGGATAAAACGACGGTAGGAGTCCCAAGCGAAGCGAGGATTGTTCGTCGCTGCTGCAAGACCTTCGCAGGCGGCATCGTTGAGTCCCAAGTTCAAAATCGTATCCATCATGCCCGGCATCGAATCGCGAGCACCCGATCGCACCGAGACGAGCAGCGGGTTTTTGACGTCCCCAAACTTCTTGCCCGACTCTTTCTCAAGCCACTTCACAGCCTTTTCCAATTCGGATGGCAGCTCGACTGGGTACTTGCGACCATTCTTGTAATAGTTCACGCAGACTTCCGTCGTGATCGTGAATCCCGAGGGTACAGGCAAACCAATCTTGGTCATCTGAGCCAAATTGGCTCCCTTCCCCCCCAAAAGAGCCTTCATGTCCCCGCTGCCATCGGTTTTAGATTTACCGAAGAAATAGACCAACTTGTTTGCCATAGCCGAATGCAACGCTCCAAAAATTGTGCGAAAATCGTGGGGGTATTTCCGGTCCCCAGAACCGTCCTAAAGCTTCAACAAAAGCGGGCAAAAGTTTAGAGGGGACCTCAAAAATCGTCAATCACCTCGATGCACCTCCTCCGTTTACCCCGACGATGACCGCCAAGCCAAAACCACTTTCGGGGGCGCATGCCCAGACAGGCTCCAAACGCCTACTTCCGGATTTCTGGAAACAGATTTCCGATAGCCGTGATTCTGCCTTCTGCTCAAACGACCAGAAGGGGGGCGTCGCCTCGACCATCAACAACGATTCGGACACGTTTCCCAGAGGGAAAAACCTCGTAATTCATCAGGAATCCGACGATCCGCAGCATCAGGAAGCAACGATCAAGGAACTCGCGATCGATGGATCGAGCGTCCCGGACATGAAGGTTTTCCAGTCGCCCCGCCGCGATCCTTCGTCAACGATGGCCACCGAACCTGTATGCGTCGCTGTGATGCAGGAACGCGACCAAGTGTGGCTTGTATTCCCCATGACCAAGTTTTCACCCGACAGAACTTCACACGACAATATTTCAACCAATTCAACAATCGCGACCGCCCCATCCGATCGCCTTAAATCCAGGGAAGCAAAACCAACTTCCGACCAATTGCGGGAATCATCGCTCGGTAGTCTGCCTCATTGTTGTCTGCCTCATTTTACCTCGCTGGTCCCTCGAGAATCATGGCAGCCCTTTCTTCCGTCGCTGGCATTTCTCCCCGCCGATAGCCCCCTGAGGAACTTGCATTCCGAAGAACTAGCTGATCTTGAGGAAACATTGGCTCAGTCCAAACTCATTATCTCGGACGGGATCCTTTGGCACGCAATGCCATCGACATCGTGGACAACCGCCGCCTTGCCTCTCCTCGGCTCCCAACAACCACCCTTGGCCGTTCGCCTAGACTGGGCACGACAATGCCGCGATATCGCTTCTCGAACCTGCACTCCAGATAATCCCCAGAACAAAAATAATCCCCAGGACAAAATCAGTCCCAGGGAAAAAGGTAAGGACAATAGCTCCGATGGTACGACCGCATCGAGCACAATCCTTCCAACGAAAAACGCTGAGTCGCAATTAGATCACCCTCTCGAATCCGAGCCTGACTCACTGCCTGACTCACTGCCTGACTCTCCGTGCCATTACCTTCTGTCGGTACACGGTCTGGTTTTTCCAATTCGAGCACTGCAAAAACAAGTGCTGCACTCGTTAGCCATCCGACGTGAGGAACCGCCAATCGATTGGCTCTTGGATTGGGGGGAACAACCTGTCGAAATTGATTGGCCTGAAATACCCACGCCGCCTGAACCCTCACGAAACGGACCGTTACCAACGAGCGAGCTTTCAACATCAACATCAGCGACATCAACATCAGCGACATTATCAATCGCTCCGACCAACACGTTCGCTATTCAGCCGCGCCCAGCTAAACTAAAAACCAAAAAGAAACACAGCCAACAAAAATTGTTCGCTGCTGTGCTTGCAGGCACCGCCGTCACAATCACCCTGCTATTTTGTTTGCGCTTTTTTACAGCTATCCCCAAAACAACAGCTACCGGTCCCGCGAAGAGCAACGACATTCCTACGTCGGCCGAACAATCTGAACCGGCAATCAATCCCAACAGCCAGCCTGAATTAAGTGAACTCACCGGAACAGCCAATACGGCCGAGGTCGATCTAGCAGAGATAACAACGACGCCGTCTTTGGCCACCGGCGACGAATTGGTACCTCGATCCCCAGACCAAATCGTAATGCAATCCCTCGCCACTTCGGGAATCTCCAAGCGGCCCTCGTCAACGAACCCAGGACCCAGCCAACCCACTTCCAGAACTGTAGCCCAAGCCCCGACGGCCCTGGGGGTTGAGACCATGGGGGGAGAACTCCTGGGGGATGTGGAACCCTCCACCATTTTGAGTACAGACGTACAGAACCTGATCGACCCAGAGCGTACTGCCGATATTAATCCAGTTGCCCCACAGTTAGCCGATGGTGTAGCCGACGGAGCAGCCGATGGTGTAGCCGATGGAGATTTGGTCCTTGAACCCCAACCCGGGGAACCTCTTTTCATCATCCCTGCCACCAAGGCGTTCCAGCGAGTCCAACTCAAGACCTACACTCAGTCCGAAAAGATCGAGACCGACACCGTCTCCAAAAATAGCCCCTGCTGGGCTCAGTTAAAACTCTCCGACGAGGCGATCCGCGAGCTAGAGATACAGCCTTCGGAATTCGAAGTTGCGTTGTCCGATGCGCCCGCTAAATGGCGGCTAACCCTTGATGATGTTGTTCCTGAGCTTCACGTCTACCTGCTCACCAAACCAGGCCGACGTTGGTACTTCATGGTTCAAATAGGCGTTCATTTCCCGGGCGATATTCTCCCAACTCCCCTCGGACGCGACGATGCCGAAAATGTTGTATTGAAACTCCAAGCCCACCAGCAATGGCTCATCCAATCGATAGAGACTCTTCGAAATTCTCCCTTTCCTAAACGAGTCCCTGGCCATCCCGATGTTTTCACTCAAATCAGGGAACTGCAATCGCAGCAAAAGGCAACGACCAAAGCGATCGAGCAATGGAAAGAGGTCGCTCGCCTTTGCCACGAACTTTTCTCCTACGGCTCGGTAGCTATCACACTCAACGAACCACCACCCTCCATTCCCAACGAAGACCACCCGTAATCATCGTCCCGATTTGCCCCTTATCGGACTTTTCGACTATCGGACTTTTCGACAGAGTGCACCTAAGAGCAACCACGCGTTGCAGGCACTCTCCCGGAATGCGTCTAGAATCGCTTGCAACCGGAATAGCTCGCAACACGTATCGCTTGCATCTCGTCACGTCAACCGCTACCCTGACGAGTCCAACTCGCGGTGCGGGTTGAACCCCTGTACACCGTTTATCCGAACGCACGGTTATCAGGGCGAAATCGCCCCGGCGCTGACGCGCAGAAGAACACATTCCCCCTCTTAGGTTAAGTTTTTTTAGGTTGAGTTTTTGGAGTCAAGCATGAAATACGGGATGAACTTGTTGCTCTGGTCCGGCGAACTGAACGATGGATTGATCCCCGTGCTCGAAAAGCTCAAGGAATTTGGATACGACGGGGTCGAACTTCCGGTATTCAATCTCGATCTCGATTATGCAGCTTGGGGAAAGCGACTCGATGCTATCGGGCTTGAACGCACGGGTGTTACCGTTCGGAACGCGGACGACAATCCGATTAGTGCCGATCCCTCGGTCCGCCGCAAAGGTGTCGATGCCAACAAAAAAACTCTGGATTGTTGCGCCGCCGCAGGGGTCCAAACCATTGTGGGACCGTACCATTCAGCACTCGGTGTTTTTTCAGGGAGTGGACGCACCAATGACGAATGGAAGTGGGGCATCGACAGCATGCGAGAAACGGCCGAGCATGCCGCCAAAGTTGGCGTCATGCTGGGCGTGGAGCCTTTGAATCGATTTGAATGCTACTTCCTCAACGCTCAAGCCGACGCGGCCGAGTTTTGCAGACAAGTCAACCATCCTAATTGCCGTATGATGTACGACACTTTCCATAGCAACATCGAAGAAAAGAACATCCGAAAGGCATTCACGGACATTAAGGATATGCTTTGCCACATCCACATCAGCGAGAACGATCGAAGCACTCCCGGTGCCGGAAATATCCGCTGGGATGAAAACTTCGACGCGATCCAAGAGATCGGCTACGATGGATGGTTGGTGATCGAAGCCTTCGGACTGGCTCTACCCGAACTGGCAGCCGCCACACGGATTTGGCGCAGAATGTTTGATAGCGAACTGCAATTGGCCAAAGAAGGGCTTGCGTTCATGAAGGGCCAAGTCGAAAAACGTAGACGCTAAGTATCGCCCCGCTACGATTCAGTATCGTGCCATTATCGATTCCGTATCGTGGTGCTCAAACCGTTGCTGGGATCTGCAGCAGAAAGCAACAGCAACTCCGAAAGTTTCATGGAGTGGACTATGTGGTTTCGAATCGCAAGGATCGCGGTACTCGCAGGACTGCTGGTCAGCCTGTTCATGACGCACTTACAGGCGCAAACCGCTTCGAATCCATCGAATTTGGCAACGTCTGCGAATAGTTCCACTCCTGGGCAAAGCACCGCTTCCGGGGTTAGAACCGGACCATCGCCTACAAAATCACCTGTGAATTCATCAGTGATTGTCGTCCGCCCCAAAGGATGGGCCAGCGCGATCAAGGAATGGACCAGTTACCGCTCCCAAGAGTATCGGATCGTCGAAATCGATTCGCAACCTACGGCGGCGCAGCAGCACATTGAAATCCTCAAGGCCGCTTCGCAGTGCTCACCTAAAGCATCCGCGATTTTGCTATGCGGCGATGTCGTCTGCGAAGTGGATCCCGGCGTCGAGAAGAGCAATACAAATGCCAAACCGGGAACGAAGGGGAAACGCCTTGAACCCCTCACCCCCGGTGTCGTGCTCGATACGTCGATCCGGCTCTCCGGAATGACCACTCCCAACCTTTGCACGGACGCTATCTACGGAGACCTCGACGACGATGGCTGCCCCGATCTCTCAGTCGGTCGAATCCCAGCGAAATCGCCTTCGGAATTGAGCCGTATGCTTCAACGAAGCATCGCCTACGAAGCGATCCAGCCTGGGCCATGGAACGATACGGTACACGTTACGGCTGGGGTCGGCGGATTTGGCATGATTGCCGATGCCGCTATCGAAACTGTGACTCGCCGCTTCCTGACCGAAGGGATTCCTGATCACTTTCATTTGCACACGACCTACGCTAGTTGCACGAGCAATTACTGCCCGAACCCGTTGGCGATCCGTGAAAGCTACATCGACCGCATCAATAAGGGTGGCCTTTTCTGGGTGTACATCGGACATGGTGCTGTCACCGAATTGGATTACTTCCAAGTCGGTGATCAATGGATGCCGATCGCAGAATCGACCGATGCAAAGCGATTCCAAATCCAAAAACGTCCTCCGATCGCAATCATGCTGGCTTGTTTCACCGGCGCCTACGATGCAAATGTCGATTGTTTCTCCGAACATCTACTCGGACAAACAGACGGCCCAATCGCCGTCATCGCAGGTTCTCGAGTCACCATGCCATACGGCCTGAGCCAGCTCGCCAGCGAAATGATCAACGGGTGCTTCCGAGATGAGATACCGACCTTAGGGGA
>Ga0315899_10006933_pt1 | contig 12202 bp, 10 predicted proteins | sample LakEriMetagenome_2_FD_203518 | JGI IMG/M metagenome (GOLD analysis project Ga0315899, IMG submission 203518) | Freshwater fungal communities from buoy surface, Lake Erie, Ohio, United States - Buoy 4 MA112 | ecosystem: Environmental > Aquatic > Freshwater > Lake | place: USA: Lake Erie, Ohio... | reverse complement strand
AGTTGGTTGGCAAGAATGTTGTGCTCTCGAAACCTTCCACAAGAGGAGGAGTTGTTGAGCCAAGAACTGTAATGTATGCAGATTTCGTCTCGGAGTCAGATCCATTGGCATTTGTTGCAGTTAATGCAACCTGATATGTTCCGGGAGTTGACCATACAATGTTGGTTGGGTTTTGAGCTGTTGACGCTGCCGGAGAACCACCGGTAAATGTCCACGACCACGATGTCGGCGTGAATGATGACATGTCAGTAAAGTTTACTCCGGTGCCGGCACATACGATAGTTTGGTTAGCGGAGAAATCTGCAACGGGAGCCAATGATCCCGGGTTGTAGATGTCTGCCTCCCAAACACCACGGCCGTATGTTGCTGCACGAACTTTTCCGGTGCCTTGATAAATTTCAATATCAAATACTGGTGCATTGGTTAGGCCGGTGAAATAAGGCTGCCATGAAGTAAACGTGTTGTCGCGATAGTATACTCCAACGTCCATCCCGATATACACGGCGTCCGTTGTTGAGCCGGGCATTACAGTAATACAGTTTGCCGGAATGTTCGGAAGACCTGTGGAGAAGTTAGTCCATGTTGTTCCCCCGTCTATAGAACGATAAACCTTATTTCCACTTGAATATCCTGAGAAAGTAACATATACTGTGTTAGGATCATTTGGTGCTACAGCAACGCGAGTGATTGCTGCACTTCCAACAGGCAACGTTCCTGTAATGGTTGTCCAAGATGTTCCTGCGTTGGTTGTTTTAAATAAACCATTAGCACGCGCAACATAGATGATCTGATTGTTGGAAGGTGCGATGCGGAAGTCGACAACTGTGCCGGCAGGAGATGCAGGAAGTGCGGTTAATTGAGTCCAGTTTGTGCCCTGATTCGTTGAACGGAACATATTCGTTCTGCCACAGTAAATAGTGTTTGCTGTAGCCGGATCTTGGTACCAAGCGGTAACCCATGGCGCATTTCCTGTCAAACCATTAGTAATGCCGGCCCAGGAAGCTCCACCGTTTGTGGATCTGTTAAACGCGCCGTTGTAATATTCGGCGTACATCACGTTGTTGTTGGTGCGGTCGATGAAACAATCCATGCCGTCACCGCCTAAAGTCTCATAGTAGTTGGCTCCATTGCGAATGTTAGTTCCGTTGTCCTGGTGACCGGTGATCCATAATGAAGCGTTAGACGCAGACAAACCAACGCGGTAAATCTGCGCGATGTCAAGATCCGCACTCTGATCGGTCCATGCGCCGCCGCTGTTGGTTGTGCGGAAAACACCGCCGTCATTTCCGGAATAGTAAGTTGTTCCGCTGCCCGGCAAGAAAATTAAATCGTGAATATCTGCGTGAACATATGGTGCGCCGCTTCCTGTCCAGTGACCGTTGATGGCCCAGCTTGTTCCGCCGTTAGTCGAGCGCCAAATGTTAACTCCGCCAACAATTACCACATCAGCGTTTGTTGGAGAAACCGCGATAGCCAAATCGTACCAGCTTTGTCCTCCGGTATCGTTTCCGGTGCTCGACCAGCCTAACAAGTTTGGAGAGCTGGAGCGTTGGGTAAATGTTGTTCCGCTATCTGTTGAGCGATATGTGCCTAAATAGCCGCTATTGCTTGCGTTACCCGCTAAAACATACACGTATGCAGGATTTGCAGGAGACACTGCAATTGCCATGCGGTTGGTTTGAGTATTTGTTGGCAGCCCTGTTGTGATTTGTGTCCAGGTTGCACCGTTGTTTGTTGACTTAAAGAATCGAGTCCCGGTGGCGTACACTGTATTCGGATCGCCCGGCTTGAACTCCATGTCCTTGAATGAGTTGTTGCTTTGTGTTTGCGCCCAAGATGCGCCGCCGTCTGTTGTGCGGTAAATGCCATTACTGGTCGCAGCGACTAATATCTGGTTGTTGGTCGGGTGCATTAATAACTTACTGATCACGCGGCCCTGATTTACCGTCCAGTTCAAGCCGGTTGTGTTCCAAGTTGCGCCCCCATCCGTTGATTTCAATACACCAATACTGTAGGTGTCACCAGCATCACCATCACCGGTAGCGATATAGAGTACTTGAGTGTTGGTATGATCAATTGCAATATCAGTAACACCAATTGACGCCAATGCGTCTGTGCTTGAAATCAAAGTCCAGTTAACACCTGCGTTTGTTGATCTCCACAATCCACCGGCAGGAGTGCCGGCATACATAATGTTTGCGTTAGTAGGGTCGAAACGAACGCAATTCACGCGTCCTGCGCCACCGCCCGTTGGAAATCCATTAGGGCCAACAAACTGCCAAGGATTGCTTAACACAGCCGGAGCTTGCACCGCAACACGATTAGTTTGTGATCCGATCGGAGCGCCATAGCGCTGCATATACTGTGCAAGCGCTTCATTATTTTGGTCTAGGTATTCGTTGAAACGCTCGAATGAAGATGAAGGCAAAGTCAAGTCTCCGGAAGGATATACACGTGGCTCCACGAATGCTTCCCAACGTTTAAATTGTTTGTAACCTCCTTTCATATATGGCATTGGAGTCGGGTTCACTGGGTCGTCTCCCGGCCATTTGTTGTTTAACAGCGTATTGTCCTGTTGTGCTTGATACAGCTGCTGTTCACGTTGTCCCCACTCTGCATAGAATGCGGATTGAACCGTGTAAAAGTTGGTGTTTGGATTGGAAAGCGGATCTTGCCAGTTTTGTGCATTTGACGGCACTACAGCAGACATTACCGCAATCGTAGCAACTATCTTCCCGAAAACGGACTTTGTATACATGCTTGCTTGGTTAGCTTGGTGTGTTGGTTTATAGGGCGCTCGCAAAAAGATTTTCCGCACGACTAATCTTAAATGTTAATAATTGCTCAATGTTGGTTTGGCAACTATATGTCACCCCGAATAACAATTGTACGAAATAAACGTTTGAAAATCAAGCGCTCCGACCAATGGCTGGTTTTTTTCGACAAAACCGCAACAATGGCATTTTCGGCAATATTAAAATGTTCATTAAAACACAATACTTGGTGTTTAGATCATATTTTGAACTGTTAGTTTAGCTGATCTCGTAATCCAATATTTATGGCAAAGGCAAAGGAGAAAAAAATCTTCGTATTAGACACATCGGTTATCATATATGATCATGATGCGGTGAAGAATTTTAAAGAGCACGATGTGGTTGTTCCGATTACCGTGCTGGAAGAACTGGACAATTTTAAAAAAGGAAATGACACTAAAAATTTTGCAGCAAGAGAGTTCACGCGATATGTTGACAAAATAAGCGGAAGAAACACGCTTAAAGATTGGGTAAATATTAATGGCAGAGGTCACGGCATGTTCAAGATTGAGATGAATCAATCGGCAAGTGTTGATGCAGAAAAAGTTTTTGGCGAACGAAAGGCGGACCACAAAATATTGAATGCGGCTCTGCATTTGTCCGAGCAATATCCGGATAGAAAAGTGGTGCTTGTTACGAAAGACATCAACCTTCGGATAAAAGCCAAGTCCTTAAACTTAATCGCAGAAGATTATGAAACCGGCAAGGTAAAGGACACACAGGATTTGTATACAGGAAGTACTGTTTTGGATAAGACGCCTGTTGCTGTGATTAATGAATTATACGAAAAGGAAACTGTTGAAGCGCCGGCAGCATTAAAGAAGCAAGGACTTAATGCGAATCACTATTTTATTTTGAAAAACGGACAAAAATCCGTGTTAACCTATTATAATGATGCGCAAAATTTATTTGAGCGCGTTAAAAAACAAAGCGCATTTAATATTCAGCCGCGCAATGCAGAACAGACATTCGCTTTGGATGCGATCTTACGCCCGGAAATAAAACTGATTACGATACAAGGTGTTGCGGGCACAGGTAAAACACTGCTGTCCCTGGCAGGAGCGCTTGAGCAGCGTCGCGAGTATCATCAAATTTATCTGGCACGACCAATTGTACCACTAAGCAATAAAGACATTGGTTATTTGCCGGGAGATATTAAGTCTAAAGTGAATCCTTACATGGAGCCGCTTTGGGATAATCTTAAGTACATCAAAAGCCAATATTCTGAAAAGGATCGAGAGTTTAAACAAATAAACGAGATGGTAGAAAATGAGAAGCTGGTGGTTTGTCCGTTGGCTTACATTCGAGGAAGGAGTTTGTCCAATGTTTTCTTCATTGTGGATGAGGCACAGAATCTTACTCCTCATGAAGTTAAAACTATTATCAGTCGGGCAGGAGAAAACACTAAGATTGTTTTTACGGGTGATATTTATCAGATTGATACGCCATATTTGGATACCCAGTCGAATGGTTTGTCGTATATGATCGACCGACTAAAAGGCAAGTCGCTTTATGCGCATATAACACTGCACAAAGGAGAACGAAGCGAGTTGGCGAATCTGGCGAATGAGTATTTGTAAATCAAGGTCAAATATTATTGGGCCCCGAAGCAGCAACTTCGGGGCTTTTTATCCCACAAACAAAAAATGTTTAGACAATATATGTATATACAAATAAGCGCATATCTTTGTGCAAAACAATATCACTATGAAAACAAAATGGACAATAGACCCTGCGCATTCCGAAGTGCAGTTTAAAGTAAAGCACCTTGTAATTTCAACAGTTACGGGATCTTTCGGAAGTTTTAATGCTGAAGCAGAAACAGAAGGCGACGATTTTGACAACGCCAATGTTCAGTTTTCCGCAGATATTGATTCTATTCATACCGGAAACGATCAGCGCGACGGGCATTTGAAGAGCCCGGACTTTTTTGATGCAGCGAATCATCCAAGACTTTCATTTGTTGCAACATCAATGAAAAAGGCAGGAGGCAACAATTACAAACTTGCAGGTAATTTGACTCTTCGTGGTGTAACAAAGCCTGTTGAATTTAATGTAGAACACGGGGGGATCATGAAAGATCCTTACGGGAATACTAAATCCGGGTTTGAGTTGACAGGAACCATCAATCGTAAAGATTTTGGTTTAACCTGGAATGCGGCTACTGAAGCGGGTGGAGTTGTGGTTAGTGAAGACGTAAAGTTGATTGCGAACATTCAGTTAGCGAAGGCGCAATAGTAAATCTCGATAGTGCAGATTTAAAGCCATCCGAATTCGGGTGGCTTTTTTAATGCGCGTCGAAAAAGTGGTTCCCTGTATGAATTTCGAGGATTGCTTTATCCAGCACAGAAACCGCAAATTCTCTTGATTCACTCGATTCCGGTAGCCGTATAACAGCATTCAGCACATCGTGAATTTCCATAAGCGAAGGAAACTCATTAGGAATTACGTACAGCCTGCATCCTTTATGGTTTCCATGTGGTTCAAATTGCATGAGGCACCACTTCCCGTCATGCTGGAAACTAAACGCACATGGCATACTGTGGTTGAAATCATCAACCCTTGCCAGTTCAAGAATATCGAAAATCGCCAAATCGTCGGTGATTATATCCATGTGATAAAGTTAATTATTCTCAATACTGAGAACAGTCACCGCAAAACCTGACGCCCGTCATGTAAGCGACCTTACAAGTGGAATAGTTTTGCCATTATGAATTTGCATAAAAAGTCGGGACCCGAACTTCGTAAAGCTAACATCAGAGATGTGTTGAACGAGCTGGAGTTGTATATGCGGCCCCGTATAAAGGAGGCTGTGGAAGTTGCGCAAGAGCAATTGCACGTGGCTGAGAAGATAACTCCCGACGACACTACGTTACAATCTGTATTGCAGATCGTGCGTGATTTGAAATCAGCGTTGTATACTCATCTTGCCAGAGAATATCGCTTGTTGTATCCGGTGATGCGTGCGGCGTCCAATGGCACGTGGGTTGCAGCGGGCTCTGAAATTAAGTCCTTTGTTCAGGAGATGATCAGCGAGCACGCCGCGTTAAAAGAAACGCTCGCTCAATTACGTCGTGCGACAGCAGATTACAATTCTTTGCCGAAAGCAAGCCCCTCACAAAAGTTGGCGTTCGCCCAATTGAATGTGTTGGAGCAAGATCTGAACATGTTGTTTTATGTAGAAGAAGAATACCTGTTTCCTAAAATAACTTACACCAAATAGCCTATGAAACCTATTGTATTTGCAACCGATTATTCTGATGCCGCACAACGCGTGATGCATTATGCTGCTGAGTTGGCGAAGGCTGCCGGCGCAGAACTGTTTTTGTTTCACGTATGGAGCATGCCGGTTATGGTGGCTGAAGGCGCTGTTGTTCCTGTTAATATGGATGAGCTGGAACAAGCAGAGGACAAGAAAATCACTACACTTTCTGCCGCTGTTGCTGCGGAATATGGGATCACTGTTTCCGGTGCAGCTTCTCCCGGTTTTGCGGTAGACGAAATAATGGATTATGTTCGTCGTTCGGAAGCGGGAATGGTTGTTATGGCAATGAAAAAGTTAGGCCCTGTTGATCGCTTGTTCGGCAGCGTCGCAACGTCTTTTATGCGCGAGTCTAAAGTGCCGGTGTTAATAGTTCCTGATAGTACAGCGTTTAAGAAGCCACAGATTATATTATTAACAACTGATTTACACACCAAAAACGACTGGCATGAATTGGATGTGCTGAAAGAAATTGTGAATTATTTCCATTGTGGTTTACACGTGTTAAACACGCACAATCCCAATCAAGAGGCCAATGCGGAAGAGGCGAAAGCCGGTTTACGATTGGAGCAACGCTTGCAACAAATTCCTCACATTTGGCATTTGCCGGAATCTGATGATATCATAAGCGCGGTTACTAAATTGGTGGACGAGGTAGATGCAGATTGGGTAGCAGCGGTTCCACATAAGCTAGGTTTCTGGCAAGGGTTGGTGCATAGAAGTGTATCAAAAGATATTGTTGTGAAAGCCGATAAGCCGGTGCTCATTTTGCCGGAACGACAAATGCATCTTGTCGACTGATAAAGATCATCTTGCGCCGTGACGGCAATCATTTGTTGCGCCGCATCTTTAAAGGAAATTAGCCAAACAAATTAAATCACACTTAACCATGAAAACGCCCATTCAAAACAAATCAACATTAACATCCAACACGTGGGATGATGTATTTGATGTTACCCGTCTTTTTTCTTCTCCTTGGATGCGTGAAATGCGCGACTTTGGCGGAATGCCCGCAGTAAATATTCAAGAGAATGAGCAAGAATATTTAATTGAATGTGAAGTGCCAGGCTTCAGTAAAAAGGATATTCAAATTACCGTGGAGAATGATGTCATGACCATTGCTGCCAAGGTAGAAAAGAACGAAGAAGAGCAGAAGAAGAATTATACACGAAGAGAATTTACCTCTAAATCTTTTTCCAGATCCTTTCAACTGCCTGTAAATGCCGTGAAAAAGGATGACATCGCAGCCCAGTATGAAGACGGAATCTTGAAATTGCAGGTGCCGAAAGTTTCGCAAAATCAGGGTAAAGTTACACGTACAGTGGAAGTCAAATAAGCAACTTCGAGTAACCGGGGTGTGTTGGCAGAACGAGACTGCCGGCGAGCGGGTGAGTTATTCGAAACATTAAATAGTCCGGCATCACACCCCACCGGGCTTTTTTATTATCTTAACATAACAAAACATGAAACTTACAATTAACGACACCACAACTATTAGCCAAGCACAAGAAGCGTTTCATGAGGCTTTCCCTTTTCTGAAGCTTGAATTTTTTCATGGAGAGGTCAACGCGGCAAACAGAATCGCTTCCGGCGATACATTGTTAAGCAGTGTAGCTTCAAGATTTACTCCGGGAGAAATGATTATTCATTCCAACGAAAAAGTTTCAACCTTGGAGCGCATTATGCAAGAGCGGTTTGGTATAAATGCACAGGTGTTGCGTAAATCAGGCAAAGTTTGGTTGGTAACATCAACAACAGATGATTTAAGTTTATCGGAGCAAAATAAAATAGCACAGGAAATGAACACTAAGGTTCCTGCTGCAGAACCTGGAGATATCCACGAACAAGAATAATATTATGGAATGGATCGTATCGCATAAAGAAGAGTTGGCACAGTTTATTGTAAGAGCTGTGTTGGGCGTGTTGTTTCTTTTTCAGGGATACGATAAACTTTTTGGTGTCGGAATAGGTGCAACTACGGATGCAATTGCGGATGCTATGAAGAACATGATTCCGAAACCATTTGTGCGCTTTTCCGTTACCATTTCCAGTGCTATCGAGCTTGGTGGTGGTTTATTGTTGCTGCTGGGATTATTAACGTATCCGGTTGTAGCAATTCTTGGAATTCATATTGTGCTCGTTTCCGCAGCTATGAGTTTTCGCGAAGCGCTTTGGGACATGCGCTTCGTTCTTCCTCGTCTGATGTTGATTGTCGTGTTGTTACTGCTTCCGGCGGAGTGGAATGTGTTCAGCCTGGATCATATGTTCTAAATATCATGTCATTAACCGTCGCGCCAACCAATGAAGTAGGGCTACAATGTTATCTCTGCGGAGGCTGGGGGAATCAAAGTCTTTTGTTTATTCGGATGATCATTTGTAGTGTTGTGGCGAACGCAATGCGGTTTGTGAATTGTCTGAGCAGATGCCGATGTTGATTTGAAAAACACTAAAATACGTTTGGCAATTCAGCGACTCGAGGAATTGTCAAAAGATGGCATCGTCGAGCTACACAACAATAATGTTAAGGTGACGAAAAAAGGTGTGGCGTTTTTGCGTAATGCGGGAGCGTGCTTCGATGCTCGTCTGCACCGCGCAAAGCCTGATGCGCAGGTATTTAGCACAGTTGTGTAATTCTAGGATTTTCAGAATCAATTCCTGCAATCGTGCTTATCTTTGTAAGATACCGCCTAACCTGATTTCATGAATAAGGAAAAAAGTTTGTTGGATGCATTGTTTGAGCATGCTACCGAAGGCATTATCATTTGTAATGAACGCGGTATCATCACAATGATCAATCCGGCAGGGACTACAACATTCGGATATGATCAGGATGAACTATTAGGACAATCAATAGATGTTTTATTGCCGAAACGCGTGCGTGACGGTCACCATAAATTACGCGAGAGTTATAACGAAAATCCGGCTCCACGAAAAATGGGGGAAGGTCGTGACTTGTTCGGCGCCCGAAAAGATGGATCCGAAATAATGGTTGCAGTCAGCCTTAGTCCATTTGAAACTACGCAGGGGAAATTTGTGATGGCGTTTGTTGTTGATATTACTTCACGCAAAAGAAACGAATCGGACTTGCTTATTGCACACGAACAGTTGAGACAATCGGCGGATGCCATACAGCAGCTTAATCGTGAACTCGAAGACAAAGTGCAGGAGCGCACGGAAGAGCTTGCCGATGCCATCCAGCAGTTAGCAGAATCGAAAAGGGAAGTAATGCTGGCGTTGGAAAAGGAGCGCGAACTGAACGAACTAAAATCACGTTTTGTTACAATGGCATCCCATGAATTCCGGACTCCTTTGGGAACAATATTATCTTCCGCATCGCTAATTGGCAAATACGAAACCAACGAGCATCAAACCAAGCGGGAAAAACACATTGATCGTATAAAAGCCGCGGTTTCCAATTTGACAGAAATATTGAACGACTTTCTCTCGCTCGAAAAACTCGAGGAAGGCGTTGTTCGTTGTCAAATGGTTCGGATCAATGGCAAGCAGTTGTTAACAGAAACCATTGATGACCTGAAGGGTATTTCCAGAAACGGCCAAACTATAGAGTTAGTCTACGAAGGCAACGAAGAAATATTTGCAGATCCTCAGCTAATGAAAAACATTCTAATTAATCTGGTTTCCAATGCAATAAAATATTCAAAAGATGATGGACAGATTACCGTGTCGTCTGCTGTAACGTCTGAACGTTTCGAATTAAATATTGCCGATAGAGGAATTGGTATTCCTTTGGAAGATCAAAAAAACATATTTGATCGTTTCTTCCGCGCCACCAATGCAGGAAATATACAAGGCACCGGCCTCGGTTTGAACATCGTTAAGAAGTATGTAGAGCTGATGGACGGTTCAATTTCTTTTGTCAGCAGCGAAGAGGGCACAACATTCACAGTGAGTTTACCCCAAAACCAATAAGATGAAAAAAATTATACTTATCGAAGACAACGTTGAAATGCGCGAGAACACTGCAGAAATTTTAGAGTTGTCTAACTATAAAGTGTTCTCGGCGCCAAATGGAAAAGAAGGCGTGAAACTGGTACATAAGGAGAAACCGGATCTAATTATTTGTGATATTATGATGCCGGAACTGGATGGTTATGGCGTATTGCACATGTTGTCCAAGAATCCCGATACAGCTGTTATCCCATTTATATTCTTAACGGCAAAAGCAGAAAAGGCAGATTATCGCAAGGGCATGTCCATGGGCGCAGATGATTATCTGACGAAACCGTTTGACGATATGGAGTTACTTAGCGCGGTAGAAGTGCGATTGAAAAAGAGCGAAGCGCTGCAGTCGAAAATTTCACGCAGCGTGGAAGGTATTGACGCTTTTCTCGATCAGGCGCAATCATTGGATAGCTTGGTTAAATTAACAAACAACAGAAAGCTGCGCACATTCCGGAAGAAGGATATTATTTATCACGAAGAGGCTAATCCAACAGGGTTGTTTTTCCTGAATAAAGGAAAGGTGAAGTCCAGCAAGATGAATGACGATGGAAAAGAGTTTATCACGTTGTTGGTTAATGAAGGAGAGTTTTTTGGTTACGGCGCACTGTTGGATAACGAAAAATATACCGACTCGGCCGTTGCACTTGAAGACTGTGAAATTTATGTTATTCCCAAAGAAGATTTCTTTTCCTTGCTGTATGGCAGTCGTGAAATTGCCGCCGCGTTCATCAAGTTGTTATCGGATGATATCAAGGAAAAAGAAGAGCGCCTCCTTCGTTTAGCGTATAATTCTGTGCGTAAACGCGTTTCGCAAGCATTAATTCAACTGAAGGAGAAGTATGACGACGGAACTAAAAATCCATTCAGTATGGCAATCAGTAGAGATGATTTAGCAAATCTGGCAGGAACGGCGCCAGAAACTGTTATCCGTACGTTAAGCGATTTTAAAGAGGAGCAGTTGGTCGAAGTAAAAGGCAGCACAATTATTTGGATTAATCCGGAGAAGTTGGCAAAAATGAAAAACTAAGCGCGGTTACGATTTTTTTACGATTCTTCTTCGTGTGTATTGTTCTGCCTCCGGACCTATTGAAGGGCTTTCTGTTTGCAGATAATACAAGCGTTCAATTGGCCACATAGCTCTCGATTATCGGCCAAACTCCTGGTTCTTTTGATCATAAATGCAATACCTCGGACATTTATAGTACCCGGGTGACAGGTGGAAATAATTTGAGCGTAATGAAAATATTGTTGCGGTGTTAATCTATTGCGCATGAAGACGGCACCAGTACAGAGGTGCCGTTTTTTGTGTCCGCGCCTTTTTCGCCATGCGGCTATTTCGATTACCTTTGCCGCATGAAAAAACTATACGCAACGATTTTAACTGCGATGTTAGCTTCTGCTGCATTTGCGCAGTGCTCGGATTTGTTCTTCTCCGAGTATTTGGAAGGATCATCCAACAACAAAGCCATTGAAGTTTATAACCCAACTTCAAACGCGGTAAATCTTGGTAATTATAGAATTTATCGTTACAACAACGGGTCTCCGACGCCAACAGATTCGTTGCAGATGTTAGGCACTCTAGCGCCCGGAGCCGTTTATGTTGCGGGAAACTCTCAGGCTGTCGCTGCTATTTTAGGGGTCAGCGATACACTTCACACTATCACGTTTTTTAACGGCGATGATGCTATGGTATTGAAGAATGTGGCTACCAATGCGGTTCTGGATATTATCGGCATTGTTGGTGTTGACCCCGGCACGAATTGGCCTGTTGGAACAGGAGCTACAAGTGAATTCACGTTGGTGCGCAATTTCGGGACTCAACAAGGTAATACGAACTGGGCGCAGGCAGCAAACGAATATGATGCATATCCGCAAAATACATTTACTTATTTAGGTAGCCATGTCATGACACCATGCTGTTTGACGCCTTCCGGAACTATAAGCGCGGTTACGAATGTAGATTGTAACGGCAACGCTACGGGTAGTGCAACAGTTAGTGCAACCGGCGGTAATTCCTTCACCTATTCGTGGTCTCCGGTCGGCGGCACAGCAGCTACTGCAAGTGGTTTGGCGGCAGGATCATATACGGTTACTATTACTAACGACTGTAATGCAACAACAACGGCAAGCGTTACAATAACTCAGCCTCCTACACTTCAAACAA
>Ga0315899_10006930_pt1 | contig 12205 bp, 4 predicted proteins | sample LakEriMetagenome_2_FD_203518 | JGI IMG/M metagenome (GOLD analysis project Ga0315899, IMG submission 203518) | Freshwater fungal communities from buoy surface, Lake Erie, Ohio, United States - Buoy 4 MA112 | ecosystem: Environmental > Aquatic > Freshwater > Lake | place: USA: Lake Erie, Ohio... | reverse complement strand
GATTGATGAAGATCCGGTTCAGGGACCGCTCCATGCATCGGTGGCTGTCTTGGGGGATTCTGGCAAACACGTAGTTGAAGATTTTGCGGTCGCAATGTCTCCTGCGAGTGACTACTTATTTGGAGGGAAAACAGTGTTCAGTTTTGATGTTGATCGTAACCTCGCATCCGTTGTTGTTGATCAAGACTCTAAAGTTTTTTCGGCTGGTCCATATGTCTCTGTTGTCACACCAGAGGTTCAGCACGGGACTGAGCCGAAGCACTATTATGCAGCCGAGTTTTCATCGGATAGTCTTCTGATCATGGCTTCCGATCAAGAAGCAAATCCTGAGCTACATTTTGTAGATCGGCGTCGCGAAGGAGAGACTCGTTTGCGGTTCGTTCATGATCATGACGTACCTTTTTCTGCATGTAATACCGAGCTTTTTCAAATGGGTGACTCAGCATATGCCTTCATCTCTCGTGGATGCAACCTCCTCAGGTACGACACAGATGTGTTGCCCCTCGACAAGAATCTAATGCAGGACTTTGCCGATGAAAGTTGCAACGATCAGACGTCAACTGAGGCATGTTTGACTTTGCGAGACGCTGTTCCTGGAAGACTGTGGAACAACACTGTTGGCTTTTGGGACTTCACTTTGAAGAACGCTGGCGGCGAATATACACGTTCTCAGGTAGATTCGACCTATTGTCGCGAACTGAACTCGTCATTGTTGGTCTCCCCTGCTAGAATCAAAGATCTATCCGGGCGTTCTGGAGATGCTGTGCTGCGGGGTCCTGTCTGCAAGGCACAAAGCGACTGGGACACAAGGAGTGGGGTTGCGTTTGACATTCGAAATTTCCTTATTAGCGACGGTGAAATTGAAGCTATGCAATTCGATCAGATCGTAAATTTCGGTTTGCACGTAAGTGATGACATTGCAACTTTGGAAATGCCTCGGATTGAGATATCAATAGAGACTTGGATCACGATCGAGACCACTGACATTACCTTCGGCGGCATCGTGGGTGCTGCACAGAGTGGAGGCGGCCCCAGAGCCGGCTTTCGAGGATTCACCCTTGGGTATTCTGTAGTCAACGGAGGAGAGTTGACAGTATTTTACTGGTCGTTGAGTGTTGAGAAAGCAGACCAGAGAAACACTGTGCGCTGGGAATGCCGACGTCCCTTGTGTGAGCAAGGCAAGTGGTTACATCTTGTTGCAACCTATGATGGTGCGACAGCGAGCATTTGGCATAATGGGCTCGCTGTTGAGAATGCACAGTTATGTGAGCCCGAAGCATGTGGAAATGTTTTGTATCCGGGCACGGCAACGCCTCTGGTCATCGGTGCGTACAACAATGTCATCACTGGCAAAATCCAGGCTCATGTTGGTTCAATCAAGATGCTCCGAATGTATTCGGTGGCACTCGACGCAGAGACAATTCAAGCCAAGTCTGAGCGTTACGACTCGCTTTTTACATCTCACGTACAAACAGGTACTTTCTGGGCGTCAAGCTTGGCTTCTTCGCCAAGCTCGAACTCGGCTCGTCCAGGATCCTCGGAAAGACATATTCAAGTGCTGGGAAAATTCGAGAGAGATATGGGCGTCGAGTATCGATGCAAGTTCTCGCACGACAAGGAGAGTGCCGAGTCAGACACTGCCTTATTATCAGATTGTGTTACACCCACCACGTGCTACAAGCTGCAGTGTACTATTCCGACTTGGCAGTTTGGTCTCAAGCGAACGCATTTCGGTATCCAGGAGATGAGATCTGGTGCATGGAAACCCTTATGGCAGCGAGCATGCCTGCGGGCGACCTGCGGTTACGTTCTGCCGGCTTTTCGTCCTTCTCCTGCCCCTGCATTCTTGCAAGAGAGTGTGCGGGAATTAAGAGGCGCATTAGTCCCTTTCACCTTCGCGATGCCTAGTGGCCTGTATCGACTGAATGAACAGACTCGACGGCTTGATGTGGTTGAATCGATGCCCGGCTTGCTGGGCGCTGCAAACTCTCTACATTTTGAAGAGGATGGTCATCACTTCTTGCTTTTGGCCAACTATTGGGACGGCCGTGCAAAGAAGGTTAACTCTGCAGTGTACGAATTAGATCCTGTTGCTGGAAGCGCGACATTAAAGCAAGAGCTATTGACTGAAAGTGCTTCCGCGTGGACACAGTGCACAATTGAAGGCAACAACTCCCGTGTTTTCGCGCTCGCAAGCTTTTCAGGGTCCACGAGAGTTTTCAGGTTCAACCGGCAGAGAATGCTGTACGATGTGCAGGTCATGTCAACGCCAGGGGCGGCGTCCGTGGAATGCTTTGATGTCCTATACAATTCCCAGCGAACAACTTTCCTTGCGGTCTCGCAATTCTTCAATATCTCGTCTCTGTCTCACACGGCGCATTCGCAGATCTTCAAATGGGAAAATAACAGCTTTGTCCCCTTCCAAAAACTACCAACTCTAGGTGGAAGGCACGCGAAGCACTTCGAAGTAGACGGAGTAGTTTTTCTATTCCTAGCGTCAGAAATGGGGCCAGTCTCCACTCTGTATCGGTTTGATGTGATTGATAGTCGGTTCAAGCCTTACCAACAGTTCGATACTGCGTATGCCACAAGCTCTACCTTCATGGAAACTAGCGTCGGAAAATTCCTGTTCATATCAGAATCACAAGACTGTTTGACCCTGAGAAGTGGGCAAGAAGGATCATGCTCCTTTATGTTTAGATGGAATGGTACACATTTCAATGGGGTTACAAGTGCAGCAACAGCTTTTTCACAAGTTTCCGGAGGTCAGGCATTCTCTACTCACACAGCCCAGCACGTCGCAACGAGCAGTATTGGGTCCACAGGAGAGAAACTTCTCTTCATTGCGAATTTCGAGGAAGAGCGAAATGGGACGAGGTTTCGAGATTTGAGCTTGAGCGTGTATTCTACCAGAGTTGAGCGTCTCAATGACGCAATGAGGGGCCCCACGAGCGTCGCCGTGATGTCTGATGGATTACATGTGTACGTTGCAGCGGAAGAATCCAGAGCAATTGCCACCTTCAAGCGTGACATCAAGAGTGGTCTGCTAACTTACCTCGCGGATTCCAGCCTGGAATTCCGTATATCGATGGGAGTAGTGAGGAGTCTCGTTGCTGCAGATACAGCTCAAAATACAACTTGCTTGTATGCCCTTGCCGAATTTCCAGGCGCAATCCATGTGTTTCAGAGAGATCACGTCAGTGGGGCACTGAGCTTGGTACAAACTGTGCGAGAAGATCTCTCAACGTCTATTCAAATGATAGACTCAATCTCAGGAGCAACTGCACTAACACTGAGCGCCGACAGGTCGATGGCATTCGTTGCATCCTGTTCCGATTCTGGTGTGTCAGAATTCTCTCGACAAGATGATGGAAAACTTGAATATGTGGACAGAATCAGAGATGGGGAAAGAATTTTGTCTGCATTTGATTTCACGCCAATTCAGCTCATTGATGAGTCACAGGCACTGCAATCTGCTTACAGCGGGGTACATTTTGAGGTTGATGGAGCTCATTACCTTGTAGTTGCCGCAGGCGCGGATGGCGCGCATTTGTGCAATTGGAACACCGTGACTGAAAGGTTCCATGACTGCCACGTTTTGGGTTGGGACGATTGGATGCGTGACACTTCTGCCTTTGATGTTCAGTATCACCGTTTCGAAAATGGCGTGAACATCACGCACCTGGTCGTTGTGACAAACTATGGGGACGAATCGATGCCCACTCCACCATGCTCGGTTTATAAATGGGTGGATGGCCAGCGAACATTGGTCTTTCACCAGCATTTGAACGGGAATAAGGACACTTTGTTATATGCTGGCAAGGCCTCTTTTCTGCAAATTCATGATGTGGGATTGTTTTTGTCCGTTGCCATCACAAGAAATTCGACATCTTATGAAACTAATTCACTTGTTTACCAATGGGATTTTAGCCAGTTGCAATTCACACTTATCCAGCAAGTTCCCACAAGCGCAGCCATTGCTATCCAGGGACTGAACCACCTGAGTAAGTCGTATTTGCTGTTTGCGAATCATTTTGAATTAGAGTCCAGGCTGTACCACTTGGGTCGTGACTTTCACTTTCTCGGTGGCAACCAGCCTGCATGTACTAAGAGGTTCTTTCTTTGGAAAGTGCAGGAGCTGGAAGGTTACGGTCGTTTGGGTCACACAATGGTCAGTTGCGCCGCTGAAGACGGTTCCTGCCAGCCTACTGAGGCATACCAAATTAGGCTAGGGTCCTGGTTGCGTCGCCCAAGGTATTATGCCATCATTCTTCCCAATTTTGCTGCCTCGTCCCAAGGGGGCCAGAAAACACTTTCGCTGTGGAGACCTGTCGCCTCCAAAGGATTCATCTGTCTCGGAGACGTTGCTCATGATAGTGCAGAGCAACCCCCGAGCACGGAAGAGGTCTATTGCGTCCGTAAAGATCTCCTTGAAAGGAGGGAGCGCCCTGCTATTTCAAGTTGGTGGAACGAGGGCTGTGTGCGCGAATCCAATCCTCTATCAACAGATGCAAGTCTGTTCGAAAAGGAAAACTCAAGTACCTTTGTAGGCTTTGGCGTCAAGCTGACATTCCCTGCAGATGTCGACTTTTGGGAATTACGACGACCACGAGATCTCAAGGACGACGTAGCTATGGCACATTCCAGCGTGACAGCGTATGAATATGACATAGCTAGAGGCAGATTCATAGCTAAACAATCCTTGCCATCGACGGGCGCTTATGGACTTGAGACATTTTCCATCGGGGCACGAAGATTCGTTGTTGTAGCGAACAAACAATCACAGGCTCCTGTCGTTTACGGCGATGAGGACATTTTTGATCAGGAATCGGTAATTTATGAGTTAGTCGACAACCGTAAAGCTCACGTATTTGTAGAATTTCAAAGATTGGTGGGCACAAGTTTTGCATCTGTGCCTGAAGATTATTGCACACATCCCGATGCACATTGTGAATGCAATGACGACTCCGAATTGGGATATCGATTGTTTGACTACGGCCCTTGCGAAACATATAGAACTGGGGCACTTAATCATGGATTTTGTGCACTGGACGAGGTATGTGATCTCTGCGGGATGTCTTGCGCAGAAGATCCGTCATGCGGTCCAGGCCATCGATGCAGGGATGTGCAGAGCGATCTCCATTTTCTTCGGCAGGCAAGCAATTGGCAGCAAGTCTTATACCTGCGAGGTGCTGCAGGGTTCACACACTTTGAAGTCGATGGAGAGCATTTCTTAGCAGTTGCCCAAGGGACGTGCAATCATGAGCTCAGCAAGGAAAGCTGTGACCATGCTACGCGGGTGCATACTCAATCTGCTGTTCTTCAGTGGGATGGTTTGAAATTTGGACACCTTTTGTCTGAGGCTCCGTCATCTGTGCAAAGAATGCATCGGCACGTGCATGACTTTGCTTTCAGATTTCCTGTTGGTGCAACTTTCAAGTGGCTTTTCCTCGAACTTCCAACACCAACGTCGATTGTTAGGCATTTGGTTGCATTCAGTCTTAGCTCGCGCGTGCCTGCTTTTCGATGGTCTTTTCAAACAGTATCGAATATGAAGTGCTTGACTGCTATTGGAGTCAGTGCAGACCAAAGTTCTCTGTACGCTGTATCAGATGGAAGCCATGCTCTGGTGCAAATTGTCAGGAGACCAGTTTTCGATCCTCTCGGCAGATCAGTGACCAAGCTCAGCATGCTACGCACTTGGTTAGAGGGTACAGAGGGAGTAAAAGGTCTGCATGGAGGATATGGTATGGAAATATCGGATCGACGCGTCGTTGTGCTGCGTAGGCTTCGGGAGCATGCGCGTCTGTGCGGAAACCCCTCACTAGAGGATCGGGTCATAAATCACACAGATTCTGGAACGCATGATATAGTGGACGATGCCTTCAGTTGGCAAAAATCTATGTACTACACCGGATGTCAACGCCTCGAATTCACGGTGGAGCCTCAAGGTGGAGACCAGTCAATCCTCGTTGACCTGCCCAAGATTTCACCTGAAGGGACGCTCACTTTTGAGGTGAATTCGTTGAAGTCCGGGACTGCTGTCTACAGCGCCTACTTGAATGGTTTGGTGTCGGACTCAAAGCAGTCGTCCCCAAGGTACTTTACGATCCAAGTGTCGGAAATCAATCATGCACCAACTTTCAAACTTCGTAATCTGACAGTAGATGAAGATTCTCTGTCGCACGCGCTTGAGTTTGCATTTGACCTGTCTGCAGGCCCAGACAGGGAAATGACACAGGGCATGCGATGGAAGTTCACTCTCAGTGACGAAAGCCTGTTTTCTGAGCTTCCGCGCTTGGAGGTCCACGGGGGCGAGGGTGGAACAGGCAAAATCATTTTCAAACCCGCCCCGGATGCTGCGGGGATCGTATCCCTCTCTGTTGCGCTGAAAGACGATGGGGGGACAATTCCAGCCAGGTTTGTTCCTGTTACGAAAGCGATTGGGCGAGACGAATCAGACGTGAAGGTGTTCAATATTGAAATTGCACAAAAGAACGATCCTCCGCATTTTCACATGCTGGAGAGCATTCAGGTGGCTGCTGATGCAGGTTCTTTTAAGCTCGATAACTTTTCTTCTGGGATCATCGCAGGCCCTCCGAATGAAGCCAACCAAACGCTCTCCTTCGTTCTAACTTCAGTCGTCAGCGCTGGCACCCTTTTCGCGCCAGAGCTTTTCTTTGAAGAGTTGCCGTCGATGGACTTGAACGGTACGCTAACCTGTAAGCCCGCTCCTCGAGTCAGCGGTTCAGTGCTGTTCACGTTCACCCTGATGGACAGTGGAGGTCAGGGAGATGGCGAAACTAACACGTTCTCGAGGTCCGCTACCCTCACCGTAGAGTCCGTGAACAATGCGCCGTCCTTCGACGTGCTTTCAAACGTAATTCAAGTTGCTTCTCTTTCGTCACCTAGGCATTTTCATAAGACAGTGCTGACCAACATTTCGAAGGGAGCACCTGATGAAGATGTACTGCAAGCACTCACCTTTGAGATCAAACATTTTACAAATTCTCAACTTTTTGTGGAATCGCCCGTCTTCGAGACAGATGGTTCGATCCGGTTTGTGGTCGCTCCAGGAGTTCAGGGTACGTCGAATGTTAGCGTGTTTGCCAGAGATGACGGTGGAGCTGAACGTGGTGGACAAAATACGTCAAAAATGGAGGAGCTGACTTTGATAATCGTGAAAACGAATGTGGCTCCATCTTTTGACTTGCCATCTGAAATAGTCCGGGCTGTGGAAGACGCCGGTCTGTACACCCAGCCAGACTTTGTGCAAAACATTAGTCGGGGGACCTTGCATGAATCGGACCAAGAGCTTTATTTCAACATTACGTTGACGTCTGTATCCTCGAATCTCTTCGAGATGGAGCCTTTTGTCGACGCGCAAGGAACATTGACTTTCCGCACGGCGGCAGGTGCTTATGGCTCGGCAATTGCCACTGTCCAGCTCACCGACAGCGGTGGAGCAGATTATGGTGGTAGTGACCAGTCGGTGAGTGTATCTTTCTCTCCCACCAAGCTAGCCGTGACGTGACTTTAATGCCCTGACTTTGCCAAAGTGATTTTGCCCTGACTTTGCATGTTTGCAGGTTATCAAAACTCTGAAGATTCGAATCTATCCTCGGCCAAGGATAATCGCTGTCAGCCCTGCGTTCGGATCCACCAAAGGGGGTACTCTGCTAACTGTAAAAGGCGCATACCTAGCTCCAGAGGCGTGCCTTCCCGGGAGTAGTTGCTCTGGCGTGTTTGTGCAAATTGGTGGTAAAGATTGTCCGGTAGAAGGTACGGTGTCGCAGGAAGAAATCACTTGTCGAACACCTTCCGGCTTAGGTCGGCATGACCTGGCTCTTCAAGCCGTTGAGACCTTTTTTGTTAGGAGTGGAGAACAGTCTGACGCCTTTGTTCAGCATGACATTTTGTTTGGAGGGCTTACCACGGAACCCAATGTTCGTCGCAGTGAATTTGGAGGTTTTGTTGCTTACGCATTTGGAGGAGGAGATGGAAAGAAACAAACCTCGTCGGTCGTCTTCGAGAATTTCCATCCACTCAGTGCAAAGGGCGTGCGAGCAGTGGCTGAGTACAAGAGCAGAACGTACGTCGCAGGGGGATTCACGCAGGGTCGATCTAACCATATTGCTTCCTTCGATGGCAATGCTCTGTTCGATCTGGGCGCTGGTGTCGACGGTCTCGTAAATGCACTGATTCCGTTCAACGGCCTGCTTGTCGTTGGAGGTGTCTTCACAAAGGCGATCAAACAGCCTTCTAAAAGACTCGCCTGGTTCAGTACTGGAGTTTTGCGCACTGGAGGTTTGGCTACATGGGATGGCAACAGCTGGGGTATGCTGGGATCTAAGCCGTTCGTGGGCGTCGTTGCATCGCTGCACGTAAACGGTTCACTTCTGTATGCCGGTGGACGATTCAATGAGGAAGGCATAAGGAACAACCTAGCGATGTACAACGGAACGTCGTGGTTATCCGTGTGCGGGTTGCTTCTCGAGGGCCGAGACGACAATTGTGGAGTGACTGGCGGTGAAGTTTTTGCAATGGCTACCCTCGGCGAAGATTTGTACGTTGGAGGCAGTTTTGCCCGGGCTGGCGGAGTGTCCTCGCCAAAAATCGCGCGATGGGATGGCCGTGAATGGTTTGCCATGTCTGGGCTCGACGGAGACGTGCATGCGATTGCCATTCTCGCGGACACCGTGTACGTAGGTGGCAGCTTTGGGGGAGGAAGCGATTCGGCATACTCTTATTTGGCGCAATGGCGCCAAGAATCCTGGCAAAGTTTGCAAGGCGGTGTTGATGGGCCAGTGTTTAGTCTCGTAGGACTTGATAGCTGCCTCTACATTGGAGGCTCCTTCGGCTCTGCTGGTGGCAAGCGCGAGATCTCGGGTGTCCAGGTGCAAAATGCAGCACGCTGGTGTTTCGACAGGAGTGGCCGCTCAGACAGCTCTTGGAGCGCTGTGCAGTGGCCCACTGCCAACATCGGTACATGCAGGTCAATAGCGTTAGCGTGATCAGGGACCGCAGTCAGAACCTTGTCTGAAACGGCAGACCAAAAGGTGTCCAGAGGACTGCCAGGTAGTAGTGCGTGTAGTACGCATCAAATAGCAACCGTTTCGGGGACCTAGCCTGGTAAGTAGTAAAGCAGAGCAGATTGTGTTTTCGCCGGCGCCGAGCCGACAAACCCCGGGTGTTGCACTGGACCTCCGCTGTGGCAATTATCCCCACCCAGTACCGCGAGCCACCACAAAATGCCCGACCTCACTATGCGTGCGGCAGACCAGGGTCCCACGAACACCGCAAAGAGGGCAAAACACAGCACAAATTCTGAAACCCGGGTGTTTCTTCGTGTTCCACCTTGTCTGAGCAATTGGCGTACAGTGTTGTGGCAGCGCAGTTGATGTGAAACGGCTAGCACCTGTTGCTATAATTAAAAAAATAACCGAGAAACCAGCGGGACGCTAATACTAGCCAGTTATGGACATTCTTGCAAGAAAGTACACCAAAGAGATGTGGAGGGTAGTCAACCGGTGGCTATGCTATAGGGAAAATCATCGTGATGATTGATGTTTCCCAAGCAGCAATCGGCCAAACTAGCGCTGGAAGTTGCCGAATCGAATTGTATTTGCCGGACGCGTACTGTAAATAAATTCTTCATAACTGCTGCTTGTTTCCCTCCTGTCTCCTCTTGTCTATTTCTGTGCTCCTTCACCCGGACCCTTCGACCTCACACAAACATCAATACCCACTTTGAGGAAATCAATAACAAGAATCAAGACAGCGAAGTTTCCGCCGGGTCCTGCTCTGAACTAAAAGAACTAGATGCACTGCCTCCTCTACTCCCCTCAGATTCATCATCGTTTGTCACTTCGCCTCCTCCTGTCCCTCCTGCGCCTTGGTGTTCTTCATCGCCCTCTTCGAAGGCACCGATGGCCCCCTTCCCGCTGCGCACGGCACGCGTGGCACGCATCACCGCCATCTTTACAGCAGCACCGGGTGCAAGGCCCGAGGCCAGGCCATATACGAGCTGCGCGTTGAAGGTGTCGCCAGCGCCAACCGTGTTGACTGTTTCACATGCGTGCGCCTTGACGGACCCGCTTTCTACACTCTCATTCCCTTGGAGAGGTGCTGCCCATGAAGCACCCGCGGCCCCCCTCTTCACGACCACCAGCATCGCGCGCGGACAGAGCGCTAGGCACTGTTTCGCCAAGTCTTCCCCGTCGGCGTCTTCCTGTTTAGACTTGTGCGGGGAGCTTTTGGATTTGTCGAAAATCTTTCTCTCGATTGCGTCCAGTTTCTTCGCCTTGGACCCACCCACCCATGCCCTTAGCTCCTCTTGCGTGGCGGTCAACACGTTGAGCCTCGAAAAGAGCTTAAGCATTGCCTCTCGCTCCACCCTGCGAGAGGCGAGGGGTTTGGAGCGAGAGGAAGGGAATCGCCGCGGAGTGGGTGTGGTGGTAAAATCAGCGACATCCACCCAGAGGGCGCCACACCCACGCACGCAATCATGCACAGAGCCACAGGCGCAAACCTGCCGACAAACCAAGGGCCGGGATCAAAGGCTACGAGGCAGCGTTCATTCAGCAGCTGTACCGCTACAGTGAGCTCCTCGAGGTCCTCCTTCCCTACTGCTCCATATCCCGCTGCCAACCACCAGTCTCCCTCTCCAAAATCGCGACTAGAGAAGGCGGCTCTCCAAGGCACCTTGTGCCCACGGTAGTAGCTGGAGCTGCGCTTATTGCCCAGTAAATGGATTACGTGCGTCGCGGAGGCCGCGGCTTCACCAGAGGCCACGGTAACTCCTGCCTCCTGCAGCCACTTCGTCAATATGCCTCCGAACACGTCTGTGCCGATGTTGGTGTGGAGACGGACTTTCGCGCCCAGCTTTCCGAGAACGAAGGCCGAGGCTGCGCCGCTGCCCCCGAGGGCGGGAACGACAGGCTCAGAGAGCACCTGCACGTTCTCGTTTGAAAACTCCTGCTCTCTCTTTCCGTTGCCCGCTCCTGCGCTCCCCTTTACCAGGAGGTCCATCACAGTGTTCCCCACGACGTGCACGCGCGGCGCTGCCATGTGCATAGACTGGCCCAGCACCCCCTGCTGCGGACGCAGCCCTCCCGCGTCTCCGCCTGCGCTCCGCGGCGCACTCGCGCCCGCGTCCTTCGCCGAAGAGGCCATTTCCGTGGCCGCTGAGGCCACCTGCTTGGCCTTTTCCAGGTGCGCGCTCACGTCGGCGGCCTGTTTGGCAGTGTTTAGCCCTTTGCTGATGCCCGCCTCGGCGCCCTTTTTCGCGTCGTCGGCCGCGGCGGTCGCAACAGTTTTCGCGATCGCCACGCTCCTGCCCACCGTTTGCATGTGCGCCTCCACGTTGGTGACCTCCGTGGCCTTCTGCTGCGCGAATGCGACGAGCTTTTCGACGTCTTCGCCCATCAATTTCACAGCGCCGGTGAGGACCGAGACGACGTCGGGCTGCCGCCGCTCTCCCTGCAGCTGCTGGGATGAGGACATTGACAGGCAAGGCGAGCAGGTGACCGGGCCGAGGCACGGACGGCGTTGGGGGGTTCGTTCTGCCAGCTGGTTGTGCTGTGGTATGGGCACACGGGCGTGCGCTTCTACAGTCACGGGCGGCGGCGGGCTTGAACGGCAGCGTGCGGTGCTGACTGGCTGCGCGAACACGGGTGTGGTTGCTGTGCAGGATGGCGCCTGCGCGTGTGGCCGTGTCTGTGGCGCTGGCCGGCGCTCTGGTGGTCTTTGCCTTGGCACTGGCCAGCTGGAGCGTCGCCGTCGATCACCGCGTAGAGCAGCCTCCTCTGCCAGCGCAGCGACGGCGGCGACACGACCCGATAATGGGTCTGGATTTTATTTAAACCAAAATACAGCGGTATTATATGAGGGGAAAGGGGGGCGGGCCCGCCAGTGAGGACTTCTGTTTTGCGCTCAAACTTGTGTGCGTGCATGCCCTGACTTTCCCCCCGCCCCTGTGCTCTCTCGCGGCACCCCTTCGTCGCCCCTGTGCTCTTTCGCTGCACCTCTTTGCGGGCAGGGCCAAGATGTTTGCAGACATCAAACACGTCCGCCAATTCTCGCAGGTGGTTGGCTCGGCAGCAGCGCGTGCGCAGGGCTTCCGCAGCGAAAAGCCGCAGCAACATCAGGCTCGACGGGGACAGATTGCCGTGCCCCTGACCGCAGGGGACTCACACACATACGT
>Ga0315899_10006929_pt1 | contig 12206 bp, 12 predicted proteins | sample LakEriMetagenome_2_FD_203518 | JGI IMG/M metagenome (GOLD analysis project Ga0315899, IMG submission 203518) | Freshwater fungal communities from buoy surface, Lake Erie, Ohio, United States - Buoy 4 MA112 | ecosystem: Environmental > Aquatic > Freshwater > Lake | place: USA: Lake Erie, Ohio... | reverse complement strand
ACTGCCGGAGAGGCCGGCGCCATAGGTGCGGCGATCGGGGGCGGTGTTCACGAGCTCGGTCTCGCGGCGGTTCCACTCCTTGAGCAGCTCGTGGGAGGGGGCGCAGCCGATCAGGCCGGGGTGGGTGATGCCGGCGAAACGCACGCCGGGGATGTGGCGGGAGGAGGTGTAGATGCCCTCAAAATCCCAGATTGCCTTGGCGGCTTTCGGGAAGTGATCGGTGAGGAAGCCGCCGCCATTTTCCTTGGCGAAGATGCCAGTGAAGCCCCATTCGTCACCCCGCAGGGCGCCCACATCCAAAATGTCAACCACAAGAATGTCGCCGGGCTGGGCGCCGTTCACCCAGATCGGGCCGCTCAGCACGTGAACCACTTCCAGGTTCACATCGGCGATGTCCTGGGGATCGTCGTTGTTCTTGATTTGGCCGTCTGTCCAGTCTTTGCACTCGATCCGGAATACATCGCCGGGGTTGACGGAGGCCACGGCTGGGATATCAGGGTGCCAGCGGTTGTGCCCTGGCATTTCCTGTTGATCCATCGGTTTGGTCAGATCAACCTTGAACAGTGTTTCAGGCATGGACAGACGTCTGGACGCTGCAGGATCCAACGTCAGGCCCCGCGAAGCACGAAGTATTCGTTGTTACCGGAGTGTTGATTCAGCGTTTCGCCGGGCGGTCGTCGAAGTCGCCGCGGCGGCAGAGGTTGTCGCGCAGGCGGGCCAGCCAAAGCCCTGGGTTTGTGCCCATGCGTGCCTCCTGGCGGCCATCGAAATGGAACAGCACCTGCCAGCTGGTGGTGCCCGTGGTGCCCTTCGCCTCCTCGCCGCGGCGGATGGCCCGGCCATAGAGATTGTCGTAGCTCGGCCAGCCGGGCTCCTTGGGCAGGCTGCACACCGCGTTCAGCTCCAGCAGCTGCTCCCCCTCTTGGCTACGCACCCGTACGGCCCCATCGAGCAGGGCGTTCGGTTCTGCGGGCCGGAAGGCATGCTCCAGTCGCACCTCGCTGCCCTCGGCACGCACCAGCACGTCCCCCACCTTGGCCCGGCTTTGGGGCATTTCGCCGGGCCCGCCGCAGCCCGCCAGCACCACCGCCACCAGCCAGGCCCCCCGAGGCCCCGTGCGCCGTTGCCGCCGTGCCAGCCCGCTGCCCATGTCCAACCCTTGTCTTGGCGTTTTCTACCACTCGCCTCGCGCACAATGGGCTTAGACGATCCTTCCGCCTGTGGCTCCCCTTTCCACCCGCGCTCGCCGCCTGCTCCGTCCCCTTATGCCCGCCATAGCGGCCGGCCTCCTGGCGGCGGCTCCGGTGGTGCAGGCCCAGACCTGCCAGTTCCTCTCACCGGTGGGCGGCAACGGCGCCACCAACATCGTCACGAAGACGATCAGCCCCGGTCTGCCCATCGGCCGGCCGAACTGGAACACCGATTTCTTCGTTACCCAGCCCTTCGCCTCCTACAAGCTGTTTTTCACCGCCAATTCCTCGGTGAGCGCCACCTATCCAGTCCAGGCTTATCTGAAGTTCACCGATGGCTCCAGCCTGCAGGTGGTCAATGAGAAGTTCGCCCCGCAGATGGGCACGGGGCGCCACTGGGAGGTGCCGGCGGTGCCCGGCAAGACGGTGAGCCAGGTGAATTTCAAGGTGGGCGCCAGCGCGGATCAGGCGGCCACCGGCTTCACCTATCGCATCTCGGTGCAGGGCTGCAACTGAGGCCCGGCCAGAGCCGCCCTCAGCCGCCGCCCTCAACCGCCCCCGCCAGAGCCCCGCAGCAGAGAGCGCCACAGGGATTCGGCCTCCGCCGGATCCAGGGCCGGCAGTGGGTGCCCCTCGAAGCTCTCCACAGGACGGCAGCCCAGGCTGTTGATCAGCAGCGCCGCCTCCGCCCCCGGCAACTCGCTGGCCTGGAGCGGTGCCTCCTGCACCAACCCCTGCGCCAGGGCCAGCCCCCGCAGGATCCCGGGCAGGCAGCCGCTGCTCCGCGGCGGGGTCCACCAGCGGCCGCCCCGGCGCACCAGCAGGTTGGCGGCGGTGGCGCAGCACAGGCCACCGGCGCTACTTGCCAGCACCGCATCGTCGGCCCCGCGGCGCTGGGCCTCGCGCCGCGCCAGCAAGGAGCCGGCGTAGGCGAAGGATTTGCAGCCGCTCAGCTGGCTGGCGGCATTGCGGGTTTCCAGGCGGCTGAGCACCAGCCGCACCGGCGTGAAGCGGGGTCCGCCGGGGGTGTAGGTGAGCCAGAAGCGGGGGCCCGCGCCGGGTTCACCGGTGGGCGGTGCCTCAAGACCACGGCCGCCGCCGCCGCGGCTGGCATTCCAGCGCAGCGCCCCCACGGTCGCCCCGCTGCGCACCACCGCCGCCCGGGTGAGCGCCTCCAAGCGCTCTGTGAGGGGTGCCTCGGGCAGATCCAGCAGCGACGCCGCCCCGTTCCAGCGCCGCCGGTGCTCGGCCAGGCACCAGGGCCGTCCCTCCTCCACCAGCAGCGTTTCGAACAGCCCATCGGCCAGCAGCAGGCCGCGGTCGTCGAGTGGCAGCGCCAGTGCGGCCGGCGCCCCCCAACGCCCCGGGTCGTCGTTCGCCCGCCAGGGGTCGCCGAGCCAGGCGATCGCCCCGCTCACGCCAGGGCCTCCAGCAGCGGTTGGATCTTCCAACCCATTTCCACCGCCTCCCCTTCGGGATCGGAGTCGGCGACGATGCCGCCACCGGCGTGCAGCCGCAGGCGGCGCCCCTTCACCAACAGGGTGCGGATGAGGATGCTGCTGTCGAAGCCGCCGTCCTCCGCCAGGTGGAACAGGGAGCCGCAGTAGGGCCCCCGCGGCACCGGCTCCAGGCCATCGAGCCGCTGGCAGGCGCGCAGTTTGGGGGCGCCGCTGATCGAGCCGCCCGGCCAGCAGGCCCGCAGCAGGTCGACCACGGTCCGGCCCGCCGCCAGCTCCCCGCTCACCACCGAGGTGAGGTGATGCACCTGGGCGTAGCTCTCCAGCCCCACCAGCTGCGGCACCGTGATCGAGCCGGGCCGGCACACCCGCCCCAGGTCGTTGCGCAACAGGTCGACGATCATCACGTTCTCGGCCCGGTCCTTCGGGTCGCTCACCAGGTCGGCGGCGGCGTCGGCATCGGCGATGGGATCGCGATGGCGCGGGCGCGTGCCCTTGATCGGCCGCGTCTCCACCCGCCCATCGGGCTCGAGGCGCAGGAAGCGCTCGGGGGAGGCGGAGATCACCGCCTCCTCCCCGGCGATCGCCAGGCCGGCGAAGGGGGCGGGACAGTGGCGCCGCAGCCGCCCATAGAGGGCCAGGGCATCGGGCGCGTCCGCCAGCTGGGTTTCGCAGCAGGCGGTGAGGTTGGCCTGGAACAGGTCGCCGGCGACGATCCAGTGCCGCAGCTGCCGCACCTGATCGGCGTAGCGCTCCGGTGTGGTGTGCCAGTGCCAGGCCTCCAACGGCAGGCCTGGCTGTTCCGGCTCCGCCGCTGCTTCCGCCGCCGCCACTGCCACTGCCTCGGCCTCCGCCAGGGCGGCCAGCCGCGCCAGCCGCCCCGGCTCTCGCCCCTCCAGCCAGCAGCGGCGCCCGGCCCGGTCGAAATGGATCAGCGGATCGAAGCGGCCGCACCAGAGGCTGGCCATGTCGCTGGAGCGCCAATGGGGGGCTGGCTCGCTCCAGGCGGCGGCCTCGTAGCCGAGCCACCCCAGCCAGGAACCCCCTGCGGCCAGCGCGTCGAGGGTGGCGAAGGGATCGCCGGCGCCGGGCTCCCCGGGCAGGCCGCGGCACTCCCGCCGCTCCCGCGGTTCGACCCCCAGCACGGCCCGGCTCCCCAGGGGGCTGCCGTCCCCCTCCAGCAGCACCATCCCCTCGCTCCCCAGCCGTTGCGCCAACCGGCGACTGAGGAGCCAGGGCTCGATCCAGGGGATCTCCCGGCGCAGGGGGTCGGGGCGGGGCATGGCGATCAGTGTTGGGCGAGATCGGGCCGGCCGGCCTCCCGCAGGGCGGCATCACGGATGCGGCAGCTGTCGCACAGCCCACAGGGCACCGCGCCGCCGCTGTAGCAGCTCCAGGTGGACGCGATCGGCACCCCCAGCCGCAGCGCCTCGCGCACGATTTCCGTTTTGCCCCAGTGCACCAGGGGCGCCCAGAGCCTGGGGCCGTGCCCTTCCCGCCCGGCCCGGGTGGCCAGATCCGCCAGGCCCTGGAAGGCCTCCAGGTAGTCGGGACGGCAATCGGGATAGCCGGAGTAGTCGATCGCGTTCACCCCCAGCACCACCGCCTCCGCCCCGCGCGCCTCCGCCAGGCTCAGGGCCAGGGCGATGAACACGGTGTTGCGGCCGGGCACGTAGGTGCTGGGGATCACCCCCTCCTGCACCCCCTCGGTGGGAACGGGCACCGCGGGGTCGGTGAGGGCCGAGCCCCCCCAGGCCGCCAGGTTCACGGCGACGCGGTGGTGCTCCCGCACCCCCAGGGCCTTGGCCACGGCGTCGGCGGCGTCCAGCTCGCGGCGATGCCGCTGGCCGTAATCGAGGGAGAGGGCGATCAGCTCGAGCCCCGCCTCGCGCGCCAGGGCGGCGGCGGTGGCGGAGTCGAGGCCGCCGGAGAGGAGAGCGATCGCTAGGGGTTGGGCCATGACCCCATTGTGGAGATCCGTTGTGAAACCCCGCCCGGCTGGCCAACATGCGAGGGACGGTTGCGCCGCCTCCGGCCCCATGCCCCTTTTCCCCTCGCCGCTCCGGACCGCCCCGCTGGCGCTCGGTGTCGCTCTGCTGGCGGCCAGCGCTGCCGTCGCTGTGCCCCGGCTGGATCTGACGCCCTACCCCGCCCCACCGGCGGGCCAGAGCCGCTGGGTGATCCAGCTGCCCGGGGTGCTGCCCCTCAACCCCGACCCGGCCCTTTCCACCAGCACGGCCGACTGGCGCGTGGAGGTGATCGTGGGCCGGGAGGTGCTGGTGGATTGCAACCGCCACTTCTTCTCCGGTCGCATCGCCTCCGAAACCCTGCCAGGAACGGGCACCAAGGTGTACCGGGTCGGCAAGGTGGGTCCGATGGCCTCCACCCGCATGGCCTGCCCGCCCGGGGAGCCGAAGCGGCGCGCGTTTGTGCCGATGGGTGGCAAACCGTTTGTCCTCCCCTATAACGTCAGCCAGCCGATCGTTGTGTATGCGCCGCAGGATCTGGAGGTGCGCTGGCGCCTGTGGAAGGCGGCCCGTGAGCAGCGTCCGGCCCAGCGTCTCTGACCGGGCGCCCCATCTCCTGCGCACCTGAGCCGCGATGTCCCGCCCCGATTCCCAGCCCTCCCCCGAGGCCACCGGCCCGACCGAGGCGCCGCGCCCCCCCCGCCGCAACCCGTTCGAGGGCCTGATGCCGCTGCTCACCACCGGCCTGGTGGTGCTGGGTGGCGGCTTCTACTGGGGCTGGACCACCCATGCCAGCCAGAAACCCACGCTGGAGCAGCTGCGGGCCCGGGAGCAGGAGCAGCTGCTGGCCCTGGGCTGGAAGCAGAGTGCCGATGGGGTGCTGACCCGCTGGTGCAGCGAAGATTGCAACCCGCCGAAGGTGTTCGGCGGCGGTAAGGCCCAGGTGTTCGAGGTGTGGTGCCGCCAGCGGCCCTGCGGCAACATCCGCGCCACCTTCCGGGTGCTCAACAAGGAAGGGAAGTCGATCGGCACCACCACCTCGACCAAGAGCGGTCTGCAGGGGGAGCGGCTGCGGCTGGTGGTGGTGAGCCCTGAATCCCAGGCAGACCGTTTCGAATTGGAGCAGTTCAGTGCCCAAGCCATGGTGTATTGAGCGGATCCGGCTGCGCGCCGCCGCCGGGGGCCGGCGCTCCCGTCCCCTTGCCCTGTTTGTTGGGCTGGCCCTTGTCCTGTCGGCCTGCGCCGATGGTTCCCGCAACCTGGGTCCCACGGTGAACCTGCAGGTGCTGATCTCGGCCGGACGTCTCGCCGACCGGATCGCCCGCGAAAATCTCAAGAAGATCGTGGCGGCAGAAGTGAAAGATTTCATGCGCTCGAATCCCGGCTTGCAGGTGCACACGCGCTTTGTGCTGGAAGATGATGTTCTCGAGACCATCCGCAAGCGCTCGTCTCTGGGCACGGGGCCCGACCTCATGGTCACCAGTGTCCCCTTGGCATTGGCGCTCTACGAGCAGCGGCTGACGGTTCCCAGCAGCCTGGCCTCGAAGAAGCTGGGGCCGTTGAAGATTATGCACCTAGAGCCCTTCCGCAGGGGTGATCGCTATGCGGCCCTGCCATTTCTTGTGCAGCCCAATCTGGTCTGTTACAACCGCAAGGCCATCGCCACCCCGCCTGCCAGCCTGGCCCAGATCATTGGCCAGGCAGAACAGGGCCGGCGCTTCGGCCTTTCGCTGGTGATGGACCAACTGATGTGGACGGGGCACGGATTCGGCGCCCAGGAGCCGATTCTGCGCCTGTTCGATGCCTCGCCAGACACGCCGGCCGGGCGCTCGTTGAGCCCAGCCGACCGGCCCAAGGTGTTGGCCTGGCTGAATTGGCTGTATCGGGTCAATACCAACCCCAACATCAATTACAGCGATACCAACGAAGATCTAGCCCAGCAGTTTCTGGCCCGTAAGGTGGACTGGATAACCTGTAATGCGGTTCTCATTCCCACCCTCAGCCGCACTTTTGGTGCTGACCTCGGTCTAGCGCAAATGCCCGGTACGGAGAAGGGCAAGCCGGCTCCTGCGGTGGCGCGGATGACCCTCCTCAGCTTCGGCCGCGATTCCTCGGGTTCCCAGCGCCAGGCGGCCGAGCAATTCGCCGAGTTCCTGCTTAATGATTACAGCCAAAGCACCCTGATGAACTCGGCTATCGGTAATTTGCCGGTGAATGGCAATGTGATCATCCCCGTCAAGAAGGCGCCGGAGATGGCGGCGCTCAAGGAGGCGGAAGATCTTGCGATCGTTCCCACCTTCTCCCGCGCCGTAGGAGTTCGTCAGCAGCGGGAGCCGCTGATGCGCCTGCTCAAGCAGAACGTTTATGGCGAGCTCTCGCCCCAGGAGGTGCTGCTCAAGATCGAGGAGCTGGCGCGCGATCGCCGTCCTGCCAAGGCGGCCGACCCGCCCGCTGCGGGAGCCCGCCCGCTGCCCCCTGGCGGAGCCCGACCCACCCAGCCCTCTCCACCATGAGCAACTTCTTCTATCTCGCCGGGGGCTGGCTCAGCCTGCTGAGCCGGGGTTCCGTGCTCCTGCAGCTGCTGGCAATCGTCCTGGTGCTGCTCTGCTACCGGGCGGTGCTGCTGCGTGTGCGACTGCCTCGCTCCAACTGGCGTCGGCTGCTGGTGCTGCTGGGCGAGATCACAGTTTTGGGCCTGGTGATGCTCCTGTTCGGAGCCCTGGCCATTCCCACCGGCCTGATCAATCTGGTGAGTGGGTTGTTGCTGGTGTGGTTAGGGCTGAGTGCCTTGAGGCTGCTGCTGCGGCGGGTGCATGAGCCAGCGGAGGTGGAGAGCTACTGGCGGCGAGGGGTTGTCCCGCTGTTCGTCGTCCTGAGCCTGGGCACCGTGATCGACCAGGTGGAGGGTCTGCACCTGGTGAGCGATATCCCGGTGATCAGCCTCTTCGATCAGACCCTCACCCTGGGAAGCCTGTCGCTGCTGGCGATCCTCCCCTATTTCCTGGTGGTGCTCTCCGAGCTGCCGGTGTTCCTCCTCGGTGAGGCCATGACCCGCTTGGCGGGCATGACCGCGGGCAACCGCAAGGCGTTTGAGCTGCTGTTGCGGTATGCCTTGATCGGCCTGGGCCTGTTGTGGCTGGCCAATCAGGTGGGCCTCAACTCCACCGCGATCGCCGCGGTGGCTGGTGGCCTTTCGGTGGGCCTGGGCTTCGGTGTGAAGGAGGTGTTCTCCAACTTTGTGAGCGGTCTGTGGTTGTTGTTTGAGGGCTCCGTGCGGCCGGGTGATGTGATTGTTTATGAGGGGGATCCCTGCGAGGTGCGTCACCTCGGCCTGCGGGCCGCCACCCTTTGGCGGGACGGGGATAATGCCCTGCTGCTGGTGCCAAACCAGAACTTTTTCACCGCCACCACGATCACCTACTCCACCACCACATCCCTGCGCAGATCCAATGTGGTTCTAGGGGCCCACTATCGCCACGAGCCCGAGGAGGTGATCGCCCTGATCCTGGAGGCCGTGGCCAGTGTGCCCCGGGTGCTGAAGGAGCCAAGCCCGGTGGCGCGCATCAGCAATTACGGCGAATCCTCCATCGATTACATGGTGCTCTACTGGATCAATCGACCGATGGACAACGGCAGCATCGCTGGCGACGTGCGCCGTGCGATCTGGCACTCCTTTCACGCCAACGGCATCGAGATTCCATACCCACAGCGTGTATTGCATCCGGCCCCGGCCCTGCCCGGCGACCAATCCGCCCTCCAGGACCAAGCCGGCATTCCCTGGCCAGGCCACCCCGGGTCAGGCCACCCCGGGCCCTCGGCCGATCCGATCGCCTGAGTTCAGCGCACGCCCAGCCACTTATGGCTCTGCAGGCTGAGGCGCCAGCGGGGATGGCGGCGCACGAAGTCCACCGCCAGATCCTGGCCGGCCGCAGACTGCCAGCCCGGTTGCAGCAGCAGCGCCACCGCCTCGCTGCCGGCTGGCTTGTCTCCGGCTCCGTCAGCTGCCGCCGCCATCGCCACCGCGAAGGCCAGATCCTCCGCCCCGTGCACCACCACCTTGAGCTCGTGGCAGGCGGCCAGCAGTTCGGGGCGGGGCGGGCGGTGCCGCTTGGGCGAGAGTGTGATCCAGGCGAAGGAGCCGCTGAGGACATCAACGCCGCTGGTTTCCAGATGGAGTGGCAGCCCCTGGGGCCGTTCGGCGCTGCTGGTGCCCTGCTGCAGGGCGGCGCACAGGGGGTCGAGGTTGTGCTGCAGCGGTTCGCCGCCGGTGACCACCGCGAACGCTGCCCCGGCCCGCTCCGCTTGCCGCGCCTCCGCCGCCAGATCAGCCAGGGGCCGCCGCGGATGCCCGCTCTCCGGCCAGGAATGCTTGGTGTCGCACCATGGACAGCCCACAGTGCAGCCAGCCAGGCGCAGGAAGAAGGCGCTGCGGCCCGCATGCAGGCCTTCGCCCTGCAGGGAGTGGAAGGTTTCCACCACGGGCAGCGCCGTCATCGCGGGCACCATTCACGAAGCCGCTTGGGCTGCCACACGATCGGACGCCTCGCCGACGCCCTGATGCCTCACCTGCGCCGCCTCGATCAGCCCGCGGAACAGCGGATGCGGCTTGCCGGGGCGTGAGAGGAATTCCGGGTGGTATTGGCAGGCGGTGAAGAATGGATGGTTTTTGAGTTCGATCAGCTCCACCAGGCGGCCATCGGGGGAGGTGCCGCTGATCTCGTAGCCCGATTCCAGCAGCAGGTTGCGGTAGGCGTTGTTGAACTCGTAGCGGTGGCGGTGGCGTTCGTAGACCACCTCCTTTCCGTAGAGGCGCTGGCCGAGGGTGCCGGGGGTGAGGCGGCAGGGGTAGACGCCCAATCGCATCGTGCCCCCTAGATCCACCACATCCTGTTGTTCGGGCAGCAGGGCGATCACGGGGTGGGGGGTGGCCGGATCGAGCTCCGTGCTGGTGGCGCCCGCCAGGCCGGCCTGGTGGCGGGCCCACTCGATCACGGCGCATTGCATGCCGAGGCACAGGCCCAGGAACGGCACCCGCTGCTCCCGCGCCCAGCGGATCGCCGCCACCTTGCCATCCACGCCGCGGTTGCCGAAGCCGCCCGGCACCACCACCGCATCCATCCCCTGCAGCAGGGGCTCGGCCCCCTGCTCCTCGATCTGCTCGGCGCAGATCCAGCGCAGATCCAGGGAGGCATCGCAATCCAGGCAGGCGTGGCGCAGCGCTTCCACCACCGAGAGGTAGGCGTCGTTGAGCTGCACGTACTTGCCCACCAGCGCCACCTTCACCGCCGGGCCGGGGCTGCGCAGCTTGCGCACCAATTCCGCCCAGCCGGCCATGTCGCTGTCGTGGTCCACCAGCCGCAGCACCTCGAGCACCTCACGGCTGAGGCCCTCCTGCTCCAGGGCCAGGGGTACGGCGTAGATGCTGTCGGCATCCAAGGCCTGGATCACCCCGCCGCTGGGCACGCCGCAGAAGCCGCCGATCTTGGCCTTGAGATCCGCATTGACCGGCCGGTCGCTGCGGCACACCAACACATCGGGCTGGATGCCGATCGAGCGCAGCTCCTTCACCGAGTGCTGGGTGGGCTTGGTTTTCAGCTCACCCGAGGTGCCGATGTAGGGCAGCAGCGTGACGTGCACGTAGGCGATGTCGTGGCGGCCCACATCACCGCGGAATTCGCGGATCGCCTCCAGGAAGGGCAGCGATTCGATGTCGCCCACGGTGCCACCGATCTCGGTGATCACCACATCGGCGCCGCTGTTGGCGGCCACGCGGTGGATGCGTTCGCGGATCTCGCCGGTGATGTGCGGGATCACCTGCACGGTGCCGCCGTTGTAATCGCCGCGGCGCTCCTTGTTGATCACCGCCTGATAGATCGAGCCGGTGGTGACGCTGTTCAACCGCGTCATCGCGGTGTCGGTGAAGCGCTCGTAGTGGCCCAGGTCGAGGTCGGTTTCGGCGCCGTCTTCGGTGACGAACACCTCGCCGTGCTGGAACGGGCTCATCGTGCCCGGATCCACATTGAGGTAGGGGTCGAGCTTGAGGATCGAGACGCTGTAGCCCCGGCTCTTGAGCAGGCGCCCCAGGCTGGCGGCCACGATCCCCTTGCCGATGCTGGACACCACCCCGCCCGTGACGAACACGTACTTGGCGTTTCGGTGGGGGGCGACCATCGAGATCCAAGGCTCCAGGAGCCCTCAATCTACCCAGGCCCTCCTGGCGCTCAGCTCTCCAGCAGGCTGCGCAGCATCCAGGCCGTTTTTTCGTGGATCTGCAGCCGCTGGGTGAGCAGGTCGGCGGTGGGCTGGTCGCCGGCGGCCTCCGCCGCGGCGAACACCGAGCGGATCGTGCGGGCCACGGCCTCGTGGCCCAGCACCAGCTCCTTCACCATCTCCAGCGCGATGGGGTTGCCCTCGGTTTCCGGGATCGAGGTGAGGGCGGCCAGGGCGCTGCCGCCGTAGGGGGCCAGGTGGCCAAGGGCGCGGATGCGCTCGGCGATGCTATCGAGGGCGGTCCAGAGCTCCGTGTACTGATCCATGAACATCAGGTGGAGCGTGTTGAACATCGGCCCGGTGACGTTCCAGTGGAAGCCGTGGGTCTTGGCGTAGAGCACCGTGCTGTCGGCCAGGACGCGCCCCAGGCCGGCGGCGATCGTGGCGCGCTGCTCGGCGGGGATGCCGATGTCGATCGGGGTGGAGAAGGTCATGGAGATGGGGCCGCGCGCGGGCCGGAAGGCAGGGGGTTGGGTCCAGCTTAGGAACGATCGCTGCGGCGGGCCGGTGGCGCTGGCCTGGCGGCGGTGGTCAGTCGAGGCTGCCCAGGTAGTCGCGCACGCGGCTGCGGTGGCAGGGCTGGCGGAGCTTCAGCAGCGCCCGGTGCTCGATCTGGCGCACCCGCTCCCGCGACAGACACAGCGCCTCGCCGATCTCGGTGAGGGTGCGGGGGGTGTCGTCCTCCAGGCCGAAGCGCTGGCGGATCACGGTGGCCTCCCGTTGGGTGAGCTCCTCCAGCAGCGCTTCGAGATCGTTGTGGAGCTGCTCGCGGGTGAGGGTCTCCTCGGGTGTGGCGTGGCCGTCCTCCAGCAGGTCCCCCAGATCCACGTCCTGGTCGCGACCGACGCGCACATCGAGGGAGATGGATCGCGGTTGGCGCTCCAGGGTGAGCCGCACCACCTCCTCGCTCAGCCCCAGTTCGCGGGCCAGCTCCGGCAGACGCGGGCTGCGGCCCAGGCGCGCGCTGAGCTCCCGCTGGGCCTTCTTGAGCCGGTTGAGCTTCTCGGTGATGTGCACCGGCAGCCGGATCGTGCGGCTCTGGCTGGCGATCGCCCGGGTGATCCCCTGGCGGATCCACCAGTAGGCGTAGGTGCTGAAGCGGAAGCCGCGGGTGGGATCGAAGCGTTCCACCGCCCGCTCCAGCCCCAGGGTGCCCTCCTGCACCAGATCGAGCAGCTCCATGCCCCGCTGCTGGTACTTCTTGGCCACGGCCACCACCAGCCGCAGGTTGGCCTGGATCATCCGCTCCTTCGCCCGCCGGCCGCGGTACAGGGCGCGGCGCAGGTCCGCCAGGCTCAGGCCCACCTTCTCCGCCCAGGCGG
>Ga0315899_10006926_pt1 | contig 12207 bp, 5 predicted proteins | sample LakEriMetagenome_2_FD_203518 | JGI IMG/M metagenome (GOLD analysis project Ga0315899, IMG submission 203518) | Freshwater fungal communities from buoy surface, Lake Erie, Ohio, United States - Buoy 4 MA112 | ecosystem: Environmental > Aquatic > Freshwater > Lake | place: USA: Lake Erie, Ohio... | reverse complement strand
CGACTACACGGGGTTAATCACGCTCGTGGACTTTGCCAAAACCTACACCGTGCGCTTCTTGCACCTGGCCGTAGGGAACACCTGGTACGTTCGAGCACGCGCGGGCACGTCGTACGGCTTCAGCTATTTTTCCTCACCCGCCGTGCCCCGGCAGGTGATTATACCGCCCAGCGTCCCGCGCCAGTTGCAGCTCCGCGCTCGAGGACCGAATGTCCTTAGCGTGTCCTTCGTGAATCCTGTCGAGATGGGCGCGGGCCCCTGGGAGAGCGAGGCGTGGAGAGTTACGCCTCTCGAATACCACTACGCTATCGCCACGAGCAGCGGAGTGTTAAGTTCTAGACCGGAGGAAACGCCCTTCCACTTCATCAACTTCACTGCTCCGAAAGAGGTGTGCGTGTCAGCAGACGGCAGCGAGTGTGTGCTGCCCTTTGTCTACCTCGGCGTCAGCTACGCCTCGTGCACGTCCGCCGGAAACTTGGGCCAGGGGGGGGGACTATGGTGCTCAACGACAAAGAGCTACGACGCCGATGCGCAGGCCGCCAGCTGTAGGTGCCGGGAGGTGAGCTCTAACGTAACGTCAAATAGCTCGCTTCACTTTGAAATACCGGCACTGATTGACGGCACTGAGTACTGGATCGCCGTGCGCGCTCGCAGCAAGGCCGCCAACCCGCCTGCCTATGCTGACTCGGTGCCAAGCGGTGTCGGCCCGTGGACCAGCCTGACATCCTTGGTCGCAATGGGCCTTCCCCCAGTCCCAGCCGGCATTAGCGTAGCGGCCAACGGCTCCTCCGCCCTGCACCTCACGTGGACGAGCGTGGCCGTGGTCCACACGTTCTGGTACCAGATCGAGCTGACGGAGACTACGCCGGGAGGAAATCCCGTGACGAGTTTGCGCATCATCGCCGTCTCCCACCTCCCCACCTCTGTCAGACTAGAAAATCTGCAAACGGGGCTGCGGGTGAGCGCGCGAGTGCGCTCCGCGCTGGCGGTCGGCACCTCGAACTACTCGTCTGCCTCAGGCAATGCCACGGTGCTCCTGCAGCCGAGCAAGCCGCGCAGCATCGTCGTTGAGCTCGCAAACTTGACCTTGTACCAAGCCGCTGGCTTCTACAGCTTGCCTCAACGCTCTCCCCCCCCCGCTGCCAGTGGCAGGGCTCTCTTGTTTGGCCAAGCCCCTCTGGACACGGGGCTCTACTCCATAGGAGATGCCTCGTGGCACATTTTGAGTTACAACGTGCGCGCGACGCGGCTCCCGGGCAGCTGCACCCCGCCTGTGGGCTCCTCGGCAACGTCTCTCTGGACCATCTCCAACATTGCTGCGGGAGTTGAGCTCCAGGGTCTCACGCCAGGGTGTAACTATTCCATTTTGGTAGCGGCCGCGAATGATGCTGGGGAAGGGGAGTCTTCAGACCCGGCCCATTTCGTCCTTGTGGCGCCGCCGTCGCCGCCTCGCCAATTCGCCGTGCGGGCATCGGGCAATGAGGAGCTTCTTGCCTCCTGGTTGCCCCCGGCGGATGCTGGCAGGGGGACGAGTGAGGGGCCCAATATGTCTACTTATTTCATCCGTCTTGTCGTCAATGCGTCTGGACTGATCGAGTCGACAGCATGCGACAATTCGTTATTTCACGCCTCCTCCACACAGGCGGACTGGAGCCTCTCAAGCGACCCTCTCAACTGGATGCAGAAGATCCTGCTAGCCCTCACACCATTGCCGACAGTTACAGATATTCGAGCCCAGGAGGGATGCGGCACGATTACGCTGCGCTACACGGTGGCGGCAGCTGATACCTCACAGTTAATTCTCGGCAACGTCGCCAAGGGAGCCAAAGTAACGGTGTCTGTGGTCGCTGAAAATGAGGCGGGCGCGGGGCCCAGTGTATATGCTTCGGCCTTTTCTCTCGCCATACCCTCTGAGCCCATGAACATGTCCATCACAGCATCCTGTGGTCATGCTAATAGTGAAAGTGGTTCAGCGTCCCCGGACGCGTCTGTAGGGGTGCGCATTATTTTTCAACCGCCATCTGATCCTGGAATCGAGTCACGCGTTCCCTCTGGCTTCAGGTACCAGGTTGAGAGCGTGGTGATCAGCGGCACGAACTGTCTTCCTGGGGGACTAGAAACCTTTACACCAGGCGCCGTGAGATACAACGAAACGGTGACATTGGCGCCGAATTTCACGCAGTCCTGCATGTACTTGTTCCGAATCCGTGCCCTCAACGATGCGGGTGCCGGAAGCTGGAGTGAGCCGCTTGAGCACCTTGTAATGGCAGAAATGTGTTTTTGCTCTGCCGGCTATACAGGTCCCGACAACCAGGGACCTTGCCGCATATGCGTACCAGGCACATTCAAGGCGGCGGTAGGTTCCGAGGCTTGCACTCCTTGTCCAGAGCATCCAATTTTGTATGTCGTCTTTGACAACCGAGGACGGAGACTGGAGAATCCCGCGGCGTTTCCAGGTTGGCGAGCTGAAAACATTACTTCTCCACCCGCGAGCGTGAGCCACACTGCGTGTTTTGTGCCATGCCCGGCGGGCTTCACAGGACCGAATGTCGGAGCTGGCGAGGCGAGCGTGTGCCGTGAGTGTGAAGCTGGTAGCGACAAGTTCCAGGCCGGTCCGCATGCGTGCACGTGCCGCTCGTGCATTACCAAGACTTGCGGGGCACCGTCTTGATATCAGCACGGCAGGAATCAATGATCCTCCAAGAGAGAGCGGGATAGAGAGAGATAATCAGAAATGCAGAAACAAGACAGAGACAAAGAGAGAGTTTCAGAGTTTTTAACTTTCTCGTGCTTCACAGTGAGCCACGATGGACCTTATCTCGTTCAGGTCTGTAGCTGACTTGAGATTGTGATCACAAAAACTTTTGGTTTTCCGCACAGCCTGAGGTCTGGGCTCAATAAATTTCAACATCACTGTGGGTGAACATTTTCATTCATCCGATGAATCGTATACATAGGGTAGATCTCCAAAACACCATGACCCCCAAAAACCAAAAGATTTCGTTCGTGATTAACCCTTATACATTCATGACTAAGTTTGTGACAGGCTAGGTTGGAGGGCATATCCCTTGGATGCGTCGCAGTCATTACTCGGACTCCCCCCAGGGTCTTTCCGCTAACTCGTCTGTACTTACTGACCTTCAGTCATCTATCTTTGATTGTCAATAAATGTCTCTCTCTGTCTCTCTCTCTCTCTCTCTCGGTCTCTCTCTCTCTCGGTCTCACTCTCTTTGCAGAGTCGGTCTCTTGTCCCAGTACGATATTTGTCACGGCGGCTATGACATGAGTTTCGGCCCCGCCGCGGCTCAGGCCGCTCGGCTCAACGCCGCGGGCGCTGGTCAGCCTCGGTACCTCCATGTCAAATGGCAAGCATCGTTTCCTCGGTCCTTGCCACTGAGGCGTCGCGCCTCCGAGAGCTCGGACCCCTGCGTGGCGGTTTTTCGAACACCAGCTCACCAACTGCCGAATAGGAGACGCCATAGTCCCGGGCCTCAGTGGCTCCGGCGGGCCTGGCCCGACGCGCGTCGCTCGCTCGATGTCTTGCACGAGACTCTAACTGCGCAAATTCGCTCACGTCCGTCTCCCGCATCCCCCTTCGGCTATTCTGAGGCAGCGAGCTAGCTGCACTATGGCCCATGACTGTGTTGCTCTCCCGCTGTCCCACTCGTCCATTGGTCGAGCTCGAACCACGTCCACCATTCTCAGTCGCAATAGTAGTGTGCTCCGCAGGTCGCCTTGCAGCCGCCTGGGGCCCGCTTGTCGTGCGTGAAGAAGGTTGCTCGCTCCGTCGCGTTCGACGACCTTGCTCGCCTCCTCGATCTTCCGGGCGAAGATTCGCGGACCCTTTTTCGCACAGCGTCGTCCCTTCTACTGTGCACTGGCTCCGAGAGGTTTCAGCGCTTACTCTTGCCGAACTCCGCTCCGACAATTGCAAGCTGCCTGCGAAACTGGACAATTCACCTTCCCCCCCCACCCTTTTTGCATCCCGCTCTCCCCCTCTACGCTCCCGCCGACGCCTTCCAGCGTCCAACGCCGAGATGTGTGCGCTGTCCGCATACCCCAATTCTGCCTCTCTGTGGCTCTGCCGAGTATCAGCTCTATTCCTTTCCCAAGCTTCGTTCACGCCTCCGCGTTCTGCTCCATAGCGGTCGCACAGGTTGTGAGTTCTCCGAGACGTGGTGGATTTGCCAAGGGACTGATGGGGGGGAAGAAGGGAAGCACACGACATGCCGGGGTCTAGAATCCGCGAAATATCGGTGTCGAGAACCGATGGCACTCTCTGAAGTTGGCCGATCTTTGCTCTTTGAGATCCTTCCTGCTTCTCTGCTGTGTTCGCATGGTGGTGGTGGTGGTGGTGGTCGTGATGATGGTGATGAGACGTCGTCAGCACGTCGCTGCCGCCATCCCAAGCCTCCCGCAGCCGCAGCGCCCTTAACTCTTCCTCTTTTGTACCATGATGATGAAAATGGGGGTGATGGTCGGGGGCGAGGGCATCGCAGTAGGCAAGCAGGCCTTGCATCGTGTGCACACCCGGCATGCATAGCTCAATTGCGCGGCGCAGGTTCGTGTCACGAAGGTCTTTGCCACGCGACACAGGCAGGTCGAACCTCTTACCTTTCTCCTGCGCTGTAAGAGCTGGGGTCTGACCCGCGATTGTTTCCAAGGTCACGTACACACGACCGTCGCGCAAGATTGTGTCCATGCATTTCACTTTCCATGCGTGCTCGAAGAATGCGTCCTTGCCCAGGTCGAGCAGCAATTTATGTTTCGAACTGAAATTCGCCAGCGCCTTGTCTGACGCCTCCAGAATGGGGTCTGCGGCGCCAGCGCTCGCAGCGGAGACCTGGAGCGACTTGTCGTTTTGAAGAAGGTGCACCCAATGGGCGCGTTGTTGCTGTGCAACAGCTCTCTCTAACTCCGTCCCCTTTGCAGAGCAATCGATTCTGCAAAAGATCTCTCTGCCCCCGTTCCCTTCAGCCTGGTCTGTGATAATGAAGGCGAAGCCCTCGGAGTCGTCAAATGAAGACGCCAACTTCACGCTCAGATTTTTGCCTGCAAAGTCTCCGCCCGCCCCCGCCACAAGCACACCACATGCGCATACACACACCGGGCGCTCACAGTCAATGGAGCCCTAACAGATCTGACAAGATCATATTTGTATGTGTTTAAGAGACACGAAGGCGTAGCAGACCCATACGCGAAAGTATCGTTAGCAAGGAATCGTAGGCTCCGCTCTTCTGTTACAGTAGCTACTGTATCAGAGTATCGTTCCTAATAAATTCTCTCTCTCTCTCTCTCTCTCTCTCGGTCGCTCGCTCGCTCGCCCACCCGCTTGCCCTCGTCCTCGCCCTCGCTCTCTCTCTCATTCTGTCTCTCTCTCTCTCTCTCTCTCTCTCTCTCTCTCTCTCTCTCTCTCGCTCTCGCTCTCTCCTCTCTCGCACTTACGGTCAATGGAGCCTTGCGGCGGACCGTGGGCCTGAAAGATGGCGAGAGACGTGAAATACAATAGCCTGCGTCGCTCAAGCACAAAATATCTCGGCTGAAATGCAGTATTCACACGCCCTCTCTTCGATACTACTCCCTCATACACCACTTCTTCATGCGCAAAGTTTTCACTCGAGGCCTTGCAGATATTCTCACAAGTCAGCACCCTAGTTTATGTCTATACCAAGCCACTATAGAGAACTCTATACAGTGACTTTCTGCACAAGTAGCTTGTGAGAATGTATGCCTTGAGGATAGCATTCCGCCAGGCCGCACGCTCCTGCAGGGAGTCGCACGCGCACTCGATCTGTTTGCCCATGGCGTCCGTGAGAGTGAAAGGGAAATTGTTCGAGTTGAGCACCATTGAGGATCTTCGGGGTTCGTGGCACACAAGCCCTTTGCACGCGATCGACCCCGCGTAGGCCAGTGGGTTCTCTTCCCAAGCCTTCTTTGAATGGTAGTACTTCAAGGTGCCATCACCTGGGAGCACAAAGTAGCGCCTCTTGAAAGCCGGGTTCAGCTGCCCGCGTTTGCTCACCTCTCCCTGATACCTCACTCCAATCGTGACCGTGCTGCTCGGACCCATCCCCCGCCCGCCCTCCCCGCCCCCCTCCACCTCTGCAACACTATTTTCGTTTGCGGTACTTGCTTCTCTCTCTCCCTCCCTCTCTCTCTCCCCCCCCTCCATGGCTTCCTTGCCGTCCTTAGGGTCGCTGCCACGCATGCCAGAACCCGCGTTGAGGTCGCGCATGCTGGATCCATTGAGTTCGCGCATGCTGGATCCCCGTTTGGCCTTGTTCATCCGCCAAGGATTGCGCCGACGCTCCTCATCGACCCACGTAACAAGTTTCTTGACATAGCCTTGGCGTCGCCAACGCGTCCAGATAAAGACAAACCGCTCCAATGGAAGCTTGTTGCATCCGCGCATGGCCGTTGTGACCTGGAGTTGGCGGCCAATCTCAATCATGAGAGGAGGAACAACGAGCTGGAAAATAACAAAATTGGTCAGAACCACAAAAAAGGGAACATAGATGTAGGCCAGCATCGAGCCGCACGTGCTGTCGCAGTGGTTAGGGAGTCCACAATCTAAAGCAACTCCGTCCTCCAGCGCCCGCAGCTCCTTGCTGGTGACACACCCTGGCAAAGCTCTCTGCAAAGTCCTCAATGCCAGTTCGAGCTCCACATCAGACTTGGCCTTGGTAAAAGCCGAAAGAGCGTCTCGTGCGGTGTCGAGGTGATTTTCAGCACGTGGGAATGCCGCCACAGACATTCCTAGTTTATCAACTAGCCCCGACCATGCGTCGCCACTGGACAGCCGAAAAAGCGTGAGGAATGCTGTGCCCATGTGTTGGAAGGACTGTGAGTACGGAAGCCGGGTATCAGGCGACATGATGAGGCAGCGCATCATCCGAGTTTCGTCCCCCTGCCCACACATATACCCGAAAAAGGAGATGCCAAGGACACCGAAACAAAAGTAAAGCACTCCCAGCAGCACCACCATGCGGAAGAGCGAGGGTGTTGCGCGGAAAATTGCATCCGCCAGACTTTCGACTCGGCCGACAAAGGCAAAGACTTTGGTGGCACGAAGGAGCCGCAGTATGCGCAGTATGCGGACGAGGCGGATAAACCGCAGGTTTTTCGGATCGATAGGAAGCTGAACTTTGAGCATTAGCAGGAGAGGCACGGTCATGAAACTCAGGATGACGATGAGCCAGTCGATCATGGAGAAAATGTCATTACGGAGCCGAGATATTTTGTAGCACCAGATCTTGAGACTGAGCTCAATCGCAAAGGTAAACGTAAAGAAAAACTCAGCTTGGATTGAAGTCTGCTGGGACGAGGCGGACATCTTGTAAGATTCCACCCCCATAATACTGAGGCTAATGAGCACACAGAAGACAATCAGGCCCTCCGTTCGAGGATGCTCGAGAAGGTCTCGTAATTGCACCTTTAGTTTTTGCTGTTTGCTCTCCAGGAGCAGCGGCAGTTGTTTGCGCTTGATTTTCGTGTTGGTGGCATGGTGACTCAGCTGGTTTTCGGCTGCCATCTCGTTCTCGTTGCGGCGCATTTCTTCTGTGTAAACCTGAACGAAGATCGCCGTGTAAATCTTGATAAACACAAAACCCACAACGACCAGTGTGGCGAGCCCTAAAGCCGCCATTCCCGACCGCGCCCACTCATATGGCCCAGTATGCTTCCCAGTCGAATCCGCCAATGCGAAGGCAACATCTATCCACCCCGCCTCATTGAGGGCAAAAATGAGCGTCGACAGTACTCCAGCGCCAATCCAATCATATGAAAAGGTGTTGGGTTGCCAGTGGCGTGCTATGCCATCTTCTCTCACCCCTGTGCAGCTTTCGCGTTGCTCCACGTGCGGGTCGGTGCAGAGGTTGACATCACCCATGAGCAACTGCATGGTAATGGCGGACACGCAGCTGACAATCATGAGGATGATACACGTTGTCACCACCAGCGGGTACGCTGCCTTCAGCAGTGCTGCTGAAAGGACTGTCAAAGCTCTCAGAGAACGCAAGGCGCGGAGGGGACGCAGAAGGCGTAAGATGCGCAAGACTTTGAGAGCGCCCGTCCCAATAGCGAGTCCAGAACGCGTTACAATTTCGTCGAAATATGCAATGCCAACGATGACCAAGTCCAGCCGGTTCCACGAGTCCGCCCAGTAGCTTTTGAAGGAAAGCATGACAATTTTCATAAGCACCTCAATCAAGAACACCACATTCAGCGCCGTGTTGATCAAATCTAGAAAGGTCCTCTCTTTTGGCTGGATACCAGGGCGCTCCATAGCCAGGGAAAGTGCCGAACCGGCAATGGCGAAATTGATGAACCGCCCGAAGAGAGAACTGCCGACGATCACTCGCAGTTGGACACGAACTGGGTGGAGGGGAGCAATGCAGTAGAGGGAGTCTGGTGAGCGCAGCACGGCTAGATGCTGTAGCAGCTCCTCCCGTTTCAGCTCAAGACGGGTTGTCTCCAACGAATAGTAGGTGGCATTTTTCATCAACTGTGTGGCTGCCGCACCCTCTTGCCGCAGGCGTTGAATCTCCGCGAGCATTTCTTCAGAGACCTTTTCGACCCGCTCAGCAGCAATGCTATATCGTTGTTTGCGTTGGATACTGGTCGACAGTAGTTTGTAGTCCTTGTTGAACATTCCCGCCTTATTTTTTGATAAGTACATGTGATGCATGTATGATTCGAGTAAGTGGGTGGGTGGCAGGGTGAGGGAGTCTGAGAGGGAGACCTAGGGAGGCAGGGTTGGAAAACGAGAGCGTGTCAGAGAGAATTCTTGTGTAAATTATCCTTGTTAACCTTGCTTCAGCGAGCGTGTGTCCCTAGTACAGATCTTGTCAGCACTCTTGATGTTTAAACCTGACTAGACCTGACTAAATCTAACTAAACCCTAAACAGGAACTGTGTCACTAGTACAGACCTTGTCAGCACTCTTGATACTGGCAACGAGAGACGCCTGCTGTTTGCGCTCCAGCTTCCCTAGGATGCTGACTTTCCTGTACTCATCATCCAACTGTTGTGCGTAAGACGCGTGACCTGTGCCCTGCTGCTGCTCCTTGTTCTTTTCCTTGGCGTCCTCCTTGAGTTGTTGACGTAACTTGCCTGTGTTGTCCTGAAGAACGTTAACCGCAGTGTGCACGGCTTCAAGAACTTCAGATGTCTCGTCTGCGGCCGCGTGAATCCTGGCTGTGAGTGCCTTGATTACGTACTGATCATTAGTCCGAGCCAGCATGCCGAGGCTCATGATGGCTGCCTTACGGACTATAGACTCAGGATCAGACGAAGCTTTCACCAAGTCCTGGATCGATCCCGGATCCCCAGGTGTCGACAAGGTCGCGAGGGTGGTTGCCGCCATCTCGCGCACAAAGCGCGAGTCGTCGCGCAGCGCCTTTCGTACTGCGACGGCGACATCCGGGAAGGAATCTGAAAACGTTGATGGGCACATGATGCCCAGGATTTCTATTGCATGCACACGAACTGCCGTGTGGAGGTCTCCAACCTTAAGGGTCAACACATCGAGGATAGCTTCATCGCCCTTGTCCCCTACCGCACTGAGACCCTGCATTGCGTGTGTGCGTGAGTGTGTGTGCGTGAGTGCGTGCATGTGCTTGTGCTGGCATGCGCATGCGCACGAACCAGCGTTGTTGCGTTTGTGTTTGTATTTTGTTGGTGCGCGTACGGTTGTGCATGCACATGCAATAAACCTGCACAGCATTGCAGCGAACACGCCAATTCAGATCTGCCGTATTCGCGATCAGAATTTGGCGAGTCTGAGAGCGCACAGCAGTAATGACCTTGTCGCGCGTCTTCTGAGGGTCGAGCCCGAATCCTGGGTCTAGCAGGCCTTTGCTCTCCTCACTGCTCTGGTCTTGCGAACGATTGCTAAAGCACACGATAACAACAGCCGTCGTCATATTCAAAACAACTAGCTCGCCGATGAAGATGAGGGCATACATATATAACAGAATGATTCCTCCAAAGCGATTCTTTGCTACAGCCATCACTTGCGGCCAGCCCGCCTTGCTCAGCAGCTGTAGAACTGTCAGGCCCGCCATCGGAAATGAATTGAAGTTTGAGCGGATCGACTTGTAAGAAATGGTCGCCTCGGTCGACTGCTCCCCTATTGTGGTCCACAGCACCCACTTGCAGCGCGAGCCCACAGTGCCCAAGCCATCTGCAAGGCAGGCGTTCGCGGCTGCCTGTGTAAGATCCCCTCCCGCCTCAACCTCTTCCTTCTTCTTGGATTTTAACAGGGACACATCCATGAGGAAGAGTGTGCCTTGCTGTGGAGGGTCTTCTCTGAGGATGTGAGCTAGCTCAGGACCGTACAGAGGCTGAACTAGGAAGGGCGCAGCGGGGTAGTTCAAGACATCGATGTGTACAACGTACGCAGGATGACCAGGCAAGCTTGATCGGAGGAGATTACTCTGGAGGTATGAGGACGGGTTTGGGCTCCATCGGAAGTAGATAAGGGCACCGAGATAGATGTCGTACTTGTGTGAGACCGGCGTGAAGAGCTGGCCCCCCAAGAACACCATGCCCAGAATGCTGAAAGTAAACATAAAGATGATGAGGAATAGGATGGTGGAGGCGCAGGCTCCAAGCATTTTTACCAGCAGCATTAGCTGGCGTCGCAGATTCGGGAAAAAACGAATGAGCTTTGCAAGGCGGACCAGCCGCATTGCGCGCAGCAACTGCACCACCAGACTTGCCCCCTCGCATGCATAGGGATCGGTGTCCTCCCTCGACAGACACTGGTAGACCAGCACGAGATTGGCGACATCCACTATCGAGCTCGCGGCAACTGTGAAATCGATCCAGTTCAAAATGTCTCGGAAATATGTAATCAGCCCCTGCCCTACGAGCTTCAGAATCAATTCCACTGTGAAGAGCATCGCACAGCCGATTTGTCCCAAGGCCAAGAAGGCATGGAAGCCGTTGTAACTCGACACGTCCGCCCACATGCGTCCTACCAACGACGTGTACGAGTGCTCTGCGAGCATGAGCAGCGTGCCCAACAGAATGGCCCCAATCATACTGTACTCCATCAGTTTCGAGTTCGCGAGCACCTTGCACCTGTTGCGGAGCTTGGCGAGCGAGGAGAGCTTGTTGTCTTTGAGATGCTCGTCCCCCTCCAGAAGCTGGTCAGTAAATTTCTCCAAAACCACCGTCAGCACAGTGACTTGGTACCACCGAGCAAACGTCAATGCCAGTATTTCGTTTTTTATCCGCCCGCACGCTCGTAAGCACATCATCGCCGCCTCTGGGTTATCCTCCAGCAGGGCTAACATATTTTGACGAACTCGAGTTGTCCCAATCTTAGTCATCATTTGCCACGTCCGAAACGGCTTTGAGGTTCTTTTGTTGTTTTTCCAGTGCAAAAGCATATTGCGCGCTTTATCATCAGACTGCTGATCCTTTAGGATGTTGAGCTTGTTGATGAAAATGGCCAGGAATGCCTTAAGGGAAAAGAGCGGCACAAGCATGATAAACGCCATCATAAACGCGCCCTTTACCGGGCTATCACCGTCTATACAATCTTGCATAATCTTGCCCCAGCCCGAAAGTGTCAGCAGCTGAAGAACCATTACAAACATAAGTGTCAAAAGAGACCTATTATGCGAGCAAAAGAGCACAAAAGACCTGGTATCAGATACTCGCATACCTGAAGGACGGTTACAAACGCACTCGAGTAGTCATCGAAGCTGTACTGCCGCCTTGTCACCGGGACCCTTACAGTAGCCTCGACCACGCACGACATATACGAGTTCAACGGATCGCGCATGCTCCCGACAGAGGAGCAGGAGGTGGAGGTGGAGGCGTTGCCGGGAATATCGTCACATAAGATGATAGGTGCAGGCATCTCGGGCAAGTAGGAGGACTTGCAGAGGTTGAGCCCCGCCGCTGCGACGCCGGACAAAAATTCTGGAAGATCAGTGCCCTAGTATATTTACCATATAAATTTACTATATAGACGACTTTTGAGAATGTGTTGCCCAGAGGTACCGAACATGCCGGCCCGCTGCCAGTCAAAGTAGGGAGGCCGTCGTGCACCCTGTGTGTGTGTGTGTGTGTGTGTGTGTGTGTGTGCATATATGTGTGCATGTGTGTGTGTGTGTGTGCACGTGTGCATGTTTGTGTGTGTGTGTGTGTGTGTGTGTGTGTGCGCGCGCGCGCGCGCGCGCGCCGGTGTTTTTA
>Ga0315899_10006925_pt1 | contig 12207 bp, 9 predicted proteins | sample LakEriMetagenome_2_FD_203518 | JGI IMG/M metagenome (GOLD analysis project Ga0315899, IMG submission 203518) | Freshwater fungal communities from buoy surface, Lake Erie, Ohio, United States - Buoy 4 MA112 | ecosystem: Environmental > Aquatic > Freshwater > Lake | place: USA: Lake Erie, Ohio... | reverse complement strand
TGCCAGCGACAATACCACCGGCTCTTTCATCCCCCCGGTGCGAATCACCTTCACCGGCAGCTTGAACTGCCCCCCCAGCGGAATCGCCCCCAGCGGCGGAATGCTGACGCTGAACTCCTCGACCGGCTTTGTGATCGACAGCCGATAACACGCCCCCCGGCTGCCGCTCTGCCCCCCCCGCTCGGTGAGCTGCGCGGTGTAGGTGCCATCGTCGGGAATCGTCACCAGCACCTCGGCATCGGTGCTGCCCGCAGTGTCGTCATTGCGGGCCAGTTCCTTTCCATCCGGTCCCAGCACCACCAGTTCGAGATCGAGCCGGCGGGCGGGCGAGCGGGCCTGCGCCAGCAACCGCAGCACCTCCCCCTTCTTGCCCGGAAAGGTGATCTGCTCTTGTCCGAACCGGGTCTCAATTGAGCCGGTGTAGGCGGCGGGCAGTTCGGCCAATGCTCCCTGGACACTCCCCGCCGTCTCGACCAATTCGGGTCCGTCGCCGACGGCCACCGGGAAGGGGAGAGAAGTGCCGACGGGGGTCTGCACAACGTGCTCGAAGCTGGTCAAGCCGGGCGTGGCGGGAAAGGTGACCGGCTGGATAACACTCTCCAACTGTGGTCCCCCCGTCGCCAACCCCACTCCGACAAACTCAACCGGGCGAGTTTCTCCACGCCGGCCACCGGCGGGATACGCAGCCAGCACCTGGGGCCCGGGAGCGATCCGCAGGCGGTAGACATACGACCGATCCCCCGCGAAGTCGAGGTCATGCAGCGAGAGGGTGTAGAGGGTCTGGGGCTGGGCGGGAAACGAGAAGGTCTGATCGCGCCCCTCGGTGTCGGCCACATCAGCCACCATTCGCCCCGCGGCATCCCGCACCTGCACCATCGCATGCAGCGGAGAGCCAATCCGCCGGGCCACCACCTCGACCGTCACCGGGCCGGCCTGTGCCACTTCAAACTGATAGCGGTCGATCTCTTCCAGCCGGCGGATCTGTCCCGAGACCACCACCGGCAGCGTGGGGAGTTTCTGCGGTTCAAGCCGGTCGGGCTCCTCGGCCACCGGGGTTCCAGTCGCGATGTGGAATGTTCCCACAGGGGAGGCACCATTCGCGTTGGCCACCTGCCATTTGACGAGGCCCGCAGGCACCTCGGCGGGAATGGTGAGCTTCGCGCGGAATTCGCGGGCCAGAGGCCAGGCATAGCCACGGGCCTTGGCCCCAAACCAGTACGGGGGTTCAGGAACCAGCACCGGCCCAGGGGGCCCCAGCAGTTCCAACTGAATGCGGGGATCATGCACCAGCAACTGCATGTCGGGGGTCCAGTCAAACCCGCCCAAGGTCACTTCGACGGTCTGGCCTGGGGCTCCGCCCGCCGGCAGCATGTAGCCAATTTCCGGTGCCAGTTGGGCCGCAGCCGGTGCCGCCAACCAGACTTGGCAAAGCAGGACCACGCCCCAGTTCCCGCCCAGGCTCAGTTTGGCCCCACAGCGGCGTACCCAGTTGGTCAGCATGTCCGTCGACTCACAAGCGGCAGAAAGGAACGGGGGGACAGGAAACAGACAACCGTGTGCATGGAGGTGATTATGCAGAGCACCGTTCGCGCCGGGCAAGTTGGTGGGTGGGAACACCGATCGGCGTTGCCGTCTCACGGCAACCCGGTCCGGTTGCATGGCCCGGTCGAATACAACACACCGGGCGGCAAGCTGCCATTTCTTTCGAAGGAAGATCCGTCAGGGACGCGATCGCGAATTCGAGAAGGCTGGACAGCTATGCCAGATCGTCCGCAAACAGACACGCCGCCACACCGAGGTTGCCGGACGACACGCTGCACGTGACAATCTGCGATGAATGGTGCGAAGGATACGGCTTCGCAGAGGTGCACCCAGAGCTCCTTCCCAAGGGCCAAGACCGAAGTTGGGTGCTCTCCCGAGCGCCCCGCTTCCTCGGCTTTGGGATGGACATCCCTGCGTCTGGCCTTCGATGGACGATGTTGTGACGTCTCGAAAGGATGTCGACTTCGTCTGCTCGATACTGTCCCGAAGAAATTTGCTTGCTCGCTGCAGCAGCACAACCATCCTAAAGGCGAACCGATGATCAATCGAGACATCGTACTGAGTCTCCTGCTGCTGTTGGTTGGCGAATCTTTGGGAATTGCCCAGGCCCAGGATCCCGCCGAGTCAAACGCTTCGGAATCGAAGTTGGCTTGGGTCTCCCCTCAGATCCAGGGTGTTGGTGTTTCTTATGGCGCATTTGAAAGCCGCGCGGCCAAAACCAAGGTCAGTTATCACATCTACAAACCCAGGGCCTATGGCCGCGAGGCGTCTGTGCGTTTTCCGGTGGTGTACTGGTTGCATGGCTCCGGAGGAGGTTTGCCAGGGATACCTCGTGTTGCTGCTCTGTTCGATGCCGCCATTGAAGCAGGGAGAACGCCTGCTTGCCTGGTGGTGTTTGTCAACGGACTGGCTGAAGGGATGTATGTCGATTGGAAGGATGGATCGGCACCGCTTGAAACGATCATCATCCAGGAACTCATCCCGCACATCGATGACAATTACCGAACCCTGGCGACCCGCGAGGGCCGGCTTTTGGACGGCTACAGCATGGGGGGCTATGGTTCGGCACGCCTCGGTTTCAAACACACCGACATGTTCAAGGGAATCTCGATCATGGGTGGTGGTCCGTTACAGCCGGAACTTGTCCAAGCGCCCCGGGCAGGCAGACAACGCGCAGCCGAGGTGTTGCAGAGGGTCTACGGTGGGGATCAGGAATACTTCAAGAAGGTGAGCCCAAGGCAATTGGCGGTCGAGAATGCCGAAGCGATCCGAAAGGGTTCCATCATCCGTCATGTCTGCGGAGATCAAGATGAGACGTACAGCAACAATCGTGCATTCCACGAGCATTTGGAAAACCTTCGCATTCCGCATAGCTGGACCGTCCTGGAAGGGGTTGATCACAACCCGCTGAAAACGATCGAGGCTCTGGGCGATGACAACTGGAGTTTCTATCGACAGGTGTTCGGGGATCCTTCCAGCAAGATGACCGGGAATCTGCAGGCCGATTTCGAAATCCGGTTCACAATCAACCGGCAGGATCGGCGGGCGGTGGTCGTCAATGCTCCGGTCGATGGCAGGCGACGGCCGGCGGTGCTCGCGTTGCATGGAGGCCAGGGGAGTGCGGACGTCATGCGCGCGAACTCGGGCTTTGATCCGGTGGCCCGATCGGAGAGGTTTATGGTCGTGTATCCGGAAGGAACCGAGTTCGGTGAAAAGAGGCATGCCTGGAACACCGGCTACCTGTTACGGAGACAGGTGCGGGATGCCGACGATATTGCCTATCTGGACGCGTTGATCGATCGGCTGATTGGTGAGCATGGTGCCGATCCCAAGAGAATCTATATGACCGGCGGATCCAACGGAGGAATGATGACCTATGTGTATGCCGTTCGTCGCGCTGGCAAGTTGGCGGCAATTGCCCCAGTGGTCGCTTCCATGTTCAGCTTCGATGAAAAGCCCGAAGTCCCCCTCCCTGTCTTGATGATCCAGGGAGGGAAAGACCAGGAGGTTCCACTGGAGGGAGGAATGAGCCAGAATCCGCTGGTTCGCCGTGCTCAAGAGGCTCCATTCAAACCACTGAGCCAAGTCGCTGACTTCTGGGTCGAAGCCAATCGATCTCAAAAGGAACCGCAGGTCACGAAATCCGGAAGCGTCACGACCAGTCTCTATGCGGCGACAGACTCAGGCGCGGTGACCGAAGTGGTCGTTGACTCCGAGGGAGCACATGGTTGGCCCGGGTCTCGGAATCGCCGTGAGCGGAACGCTCCGATCGCGTCGTTCTCAGGTTCAAAACGGGTTTGGGAGTTCTTTCGAGACAAGCAACGGGAGAATTCCAAGTAGATCGGTTGTTGCCTTGCTCGATCGATACCTGGTCTGCGATCGACTTGGGATCAAAGAACACCACAGCAATCCCATGGCCGCCGGGGCCACACCTTGCTGGAGGCGCCTGCGATTTGGGATCGATTCGCCCATCCCTCTGCTGGTCTTGAAGCAGACCTCGAAAATGGGTTGGGAAGGCGGGTGACGAGGGTGATCATGACAAGTCTTCCGCTTGAAAGGAGTTCCATGCGCGGGTTGGAATTGGACGCGTGCCTCGTGAAAGAGTTGCCGCGCCAGGCTCGTCACATTCGCCACGAAATGGCCGAGCTGCGTGCCGAGAACCGCGAACGATGCCAGCAGATCGGCTATTGGAACGAAACCCTTCGCCGGGCGACGGATCGGGACGAGCAGCGGGAAATCGAAGTCGACCGACTCCAGGCGGAAGATCGCCGCCTGCAGGCACGGCTGCTCGGTCGCCAGACCGCACAGACTGGCACCGGCCGCCGGTTGCAGTTGATGGAAGGGACGACAATCAACCCGCGCCGCCCGTTCGCCCACGCGGTCAGCCCCGGCAGCGTTTGGGACCGGGGCGGCGGGATCATGGCCACCTGCCCGTCGTCGAGGAACGACGGACGTTGTCTGCCGAGCAGCGGCACTATCCGCGGCGCGGAGTCGCGGTCAATCCCCATGACGCGGCGGATGCCAAGCAGCTGGAGATTGAAGGCGGGGACAGCCAGGGTCACCCTTTGCAAAAAGTGCCCCACACTTGCGATGCAAGTCGTTTCTTGAATTGGCCTGATGTCACACATTGACCACTTCGCGACCGGGTGGTCCCCTGCCTGTTTTTGACAATGGATGGCCCCGTGCGGACGGGTTCGCCGAGCGTGTTTTCAGTGTCGAGTTGCTGCTCAAAACGCCAGCCAACCCACCCAGCCCATTCAGGGTGAATTGTTCGTGGATTGGAAGGGATGAAGACGATCAATCACCGCCGCTGAAGAGAGGGGGAATCGCGGCGGGAGGGCCGGCGGGCGACCGGGGAGAAACCGTTCATCTGGACGACGAAGGCGGCCCGGGTCCGCTGGCGGCGTGAACATGGCATCAAAAAAACAGGCCAGTCCGAAGACTGGCCTGAGGAGTGGCCCTGTGGAGCAGATTGCCGAAACGTGGCTCGCTTACCGCCCCTTGCGGAGCATCGCGAGACGCTTGCGGGCCTTGGCGAGGTCGGCGGCTTTCGCGGCGAATTCGTCGTCGGTCTTGGCGACCCGCTTCTTGACCGCCTGCACTTCTTCTTCCACCACCCGGGGGTCGAGCTGTTCCACTGGGGTCGCACGGTTGGTCAGAACAGAAACGACTGGACCTTTCACCTGCACGAAACCGCCGTCGATGTAGTAACTCCGGCTGCTGCCCCCCTGCACCAACCGCAGTTCACCCGCCCCGAGGCGTCCGACGGCCGGGGCCCGGGAGGGGTAGATTCCCAGCTGGCCGTCGAACATGGGCAGTCGAATCGAATCGACTGGCTCGTTCAGCAGCGTGGTCTCGGGGGTGACCAGCACAATCTGCAGGTTCTTGCCAAGGGCCATGGAACGGGTCGTCGTGCAGGTGGGGAAAACGAGATCAGAAGAAGAACATCAGCCGCCACAGGAGCCGGTCGGGATCAGCCCGCGGCCATCGCCTTGGCCTGCTCGGCCGCTTCCTGCACACCGCCAACGTACATGAAGGCCGACTCGGGCAGGTGGTCCCACTTGCCGTCGCAGATCTCTTCGAAGCTCTGGATCGTCTCGGCCAGCGGGGTGATCTTGCCCGACTTGCCGGTGAACACCTCGGCCACAAGAAACGGCTGCGACAGGAACCGCTCGATCCGGCGGGCCCGGTTCACCACCTGCTTGTCTTCTTCACTCAACTCATCGACACCCAGAATGGCGATGATGTCCTGAAGTTCGCGGTACCGCTGCAGAATCTGCTGCACGCGACGGGCCACCTTGTAGTGCCGTTCGCCCACGTACTGCGGATCCAGAATCCGGCTCGACGAGGCGAGCGGATCGATGGCGGGGTAAATGCCCTTTTCGGAAATCCGGCGTTCGAGGTAGATGAACGCGTCCAGGTGGGCGAACGCCGTGGCGGGGGCGGGGTCGGTCGGGTCGTCGGCCGGCACGTACACCGCCTGCACCGAGGTAATGGCCCCGCTCGTCGTCGAGGTGATCCGTTCCTGCAGTTCGCCCAGCTCGGTTCCCAGGGTGGGCTGGTAGCCCACGGCACTGGGCATCCGCCCCAGCAGAGCCGACACTTCCGAACCGGCCTGCGAGAACCGGAAGATGTTGTCAACGAACAGCAGTGTGTCTGAGCCTGTGGCGTCGCGGAACCACTCGGCCATGGTCAGGGCGGTCAGGGCGACCCGCAGACGGGCTCCAGGGGGTTCGTTCATCTGGCCGAACACCATCGTGGTCTGCTCGATGACGCTGCGACCAGTCTGTCCGATCTTGGTGTGCTGCATTTCCAGCCAGAGATCGTTCCCTTCGCGAGTCCGTTCTCCCACCCCGGCAAACACCGAGAAACCACCGTGGGCACTGGCGATACGGGCGATGAGCTCGGTCAGGATCACGGTCTTGCCCAAACCGGCCCCGCCGAACAAGCCCGCCTTGCCACCGCGGACGAAGGGGGTCAGCAGGTCGATCACCTTGATCCCGGTCTCGAAGACCTCGGTCTTGGCGCTCAGCTTGCCCAATTCGGGAGCGTGCCGGTGAATTGGCCACCGTTCCTCCGTCTTGACCTCTCCCCGGCCGTCGATCGGATCGCCAGTCACGTTGAACACGCGACCCAGAGTTCCCTTGCCGACGGGAACCGATACGGGAGCCCCCGTATCGACCACGTCCATCCCACGGATCAAACCGTCGGTCGAGCCGAGGGCCACACAGCGAACCCGGCCCCCTCCCAGGTGCTGCTGAACCTCGCCGGTCAGGTGAATCTCGACTCCCTTCTGGTTCGAGTCGATCTTCACCGCGTTGTAGATTTCGGGAAGCTTGTTATCGGGGAACTCGCAGTCGAAGGTCGACCCGATAACCTGGGTGATCTTGCCGATGTTCTTGGAGCCGGTAGCCGTGACCATGTGTCTGTTCCGGATGCTCGGGAGACCCGTGGGGGTCGTGAAAGTCTGCGTGGTGGGCGAACTGGAAAGCGAAATGTGGGGAGAGCGGGGCGACCGGGTTACTTGATCGCCTCGGCCCCACCGATGATCTCGCTCAGCTCGCTGGTGATTTGGGCCTGACGGGCCCGGTTGTACTGCCGGCTGAGCGAACTGATCATTTCGCCGGCATTTTCGGTGGCCCCCTTCATGGCGACCATGCGGAAGATCTGTTCCGACACAGCCGCGTCCAGGAAGCACTTGAAGAGCCGCGCCTTGAAAGCCGCCGGCAGGATCTCTTCCAGAATCTCCCGGGGGTTGGGGAGAAACTCGTAATCGACGGCCGCTTCCGTCGCCCCCTCTTTGACCTGCGGTTTGGCCAGAGGCAGCAGCGAGTCGAGAGTCGCGACCTGCCTCGCCGCCGACAAAAACCGCACATAGGCCACATCGACGAAGTCAATCGACCGCGCCGTGTACTGGGCAATGTAGCGGGAGGCGATCTGATCGACCTCGTCGAACCGGGGCTTGTCTTCAAACCCGGTGAACGACTGGCCGTAGTCGATCTTCTGGAACTTGAGGATGTTGATCCCCCGCTTCCCAGAGACCTCGATCCGCAGGTTCTGCCCGGCCGCCTTGGCGTCGCGGATCCGCTGCAGGGCGACCTTCATCACCCCGGCATTGAACCCGCCGCAAAGGCCGCGGTTCGAAGTCAGAATCAGCAGGATCCCGTTCTTCTGCTCGGTGCGCCCCTCCAACAGCGGATGCACGAAGTCGGTGGCCGAAGAGGCCAGATCCGACGCCAGCTCGGCGATCTTGTTGGTGTACGCCGACGCCTGGGTGGCGCGGTCCATCGCCTTCTTGAACCGCGCGGTAGCGATCAATTCCATGGTCCGCGTGATCTTGCGGATGTTCTTGACCGCCTTCAGGCGTTTCAGTACGGCACGTGCTTTGGCCATGACTTTGCCGGCAGGGCTGCGAGGGAAATGGAAACGGAAGACTCAGACGGACGACTACTTCGAACTCTCGGCGAACCGCTTGCGGAACTCATCCAGAGCCGCCCGCAGCAACTTCTCGGTGTCGTCGGAAATGTTCTTCGACTCGATGATCGTGTTACGGACTTCCGACTTTTCCTCCCGCATGAAACGCAGCAGTTCCTTCTCGGCCTCGGCCACCCGGTTGACGGGGACCGAGTCGAAGTAACCCTGGGTTCCGGCGAAGATGCTGGTCACTTGGTCGGCGAAGTGCAGCGGCTGGAACTGCGGCTGCTTCAGCAGTTCGACCATGCGGTAACCCCGGTCGAGTCGACCCTGGGTTTCCTTGTCGAGTTCAGTTCCGAGCTGGGCGAACGCTTCGAGTTCACGGAAGGCCGCCAGGTCCAGACGCAGACCGCCGGCCACCTTCTTGTTCTTCATGGCCTTCGTCTGGGCGTTGCCACCCACGCGGGAGACCGAGATACCGACGTTGACGGCAGGCCGCACGCCGGCGAAGAACAGGTCGGGCTCGAGGTAGATCTGCCCGTCGGTGATCGAGATCACGTTGGTCGGAATGTACGCCGAGACGTCTCCCTGCAGCGTCTCAATGACCGGCAAGGCCGTCATCGAGCCGCCACCGAGTTCGTCGCTCAGCTTGACCGAGCGTTCGAGCAACCGGCTGTGGCAGTAGAAAACGTCACCGGGATACGCCTCGCGCCCGGGAGGCCGCCGCATCAGCAGCGACAACTGCCGGTAGGCGGTCGCCTGCTTGGAGAGATCGTCGTAAACCACCAGGGTGTGCTTCCCCTGATACATGAAGTGTTCGCAGATCGCAGCCCCGGCGTAGGGGGCGATGTACTGCAGCGGAGCGGGGGCGCTCGAGGGGGCGCTGATCACGACGGTGTAGTCCATCGCGCCATTGGCCCGCAGCGCCTCGACCACGCTGGCGACCGACGTCGCCCGCTGACCGCACGCCACGTAGACGCAGATGACGTCCTGCCCCTTCTGGTTGATGATCGTATCGAGGCAGATCGCGGTCTTGCCTGTCTTGCGGTCGCCGATGATCAGCTCCCGCTGGCCGCGACCGATCGGGGTCATCGAGTCGATCGCCTTGATGCCGGTCTGCAACGGTTCGGTCACCGGCTGGCGTCCGGCGATGCCCGGCGCGATGGTTTCCAAGGGCCGGCTCTGGGCGGTGACGATCGGTCCCTTGCCGTCGAGCGGATTGCCCAGCGGATCGATGACACGCCCGACCAGCGCTTCGCCCACAGGGACCGACAGCAGCGCTCCGGTCGTGCGGACCTCATCTCCCTCGGCGATCTTGAGGTAATCCCCCAGAATGATCACACCGACCGAGTTTTCTTCGAGATTGAAGACCTGGCCGCGGGTCCCGTTGGGGAACTCGACCATTTCGCCCGACATGGCGCCGGCCAGACCATAGACCCGTGCGATGCCGTCGCCAACTTCGAGGACGCGGCCGACTTCGCTGGTCTGGATCTGTCCGCGAAAGTCCTCAATCTCCTTCTGGATGACTGAAGCGATCTCGTCCGCTTTGAATTTCATTTGTGCTCCTCTGCTCCACGCGCTGCTGCAACTGCCGCAATCGCGAACGCAATGAACCGTCGTAGACCGTGTCCCCCACCCGAATCCGCAGACCGCCGACCAGGGATTCGTCGACCGTCCACTCCAGAATGGGAGTGAAATCGAGGGATTTCGAAAGACTCTCTTCCACCAACCGATGCAGCTGCGGGGTCGCCGGGATCGCCGACGTCACCTGCACCCGCCGCCGCCCAGACCGCAACTCCGCCTGCAATCCCACCTGGCGACAAATGGGTGCCAGCAGATCCAATCTCGAATGCCGGGCCAACACCTTCAGGAAGTTCACGAACACCGGCGAGGCGCGGCCATCCAGAATTCTTCCCAGCAACTCTTCCTTGTCATCCTTCCCCAGCGCCGCCGACGAGAGCAAACGGCGCAGATCCGCCTGGCGGGGCAGGACCTCGTCGACGAACTCCCGCAGCTCATCCACCACCTCCGCCTGCTGCTCCGCCGGAATGGCATCCAGCAGTGCGTCGGCATAGACCCGCGCGATCGAATCCACCGAAGGATCTTCGAGCACGCTGGGAATTCGCGTTTGAGGCTGCTGGGTGTCAGTCATGATCGTTTCAAACAGGCAAGATCAATCAGGCTGGGACGATGCGTGAGACCATCCCGCCACTCGCTCAACAAACACCGGGGGTCCACCCTCCGGGTCAACGCCGCTTGTTCAACACCACAGGCCGGTGCCAACGTCGGGTTGGTTCGCACTCCCACGGTTGGACCCAGGCCGTGCGGCTGGGTAATCGCCGAACTTTCCACCAGACGATCCAACCACAACCGGGAGCAGACTTCTGACTCGACCGATCCCGGATGCCGGAACCCCATCGCGAAACTTACGCCTTCCGCGATGAAAATTCCTGCAGTGCCTCGCGAATCAGTCGTTCATGATCGGCTCCCGTGAGGGAGCGTCCCACAACCTGCTGGGTTGCTTTGGCCACCGTACCCGACATCTGGTCAAACAGCTCGTCGAGGGCCGCGTCCTTGGCCCGCTGAATCTCCACCAGCGCCCGATTCTTGCTTGATTCGGCCTCGCGCTGGGCCGTGTTGATGATGTCATTCTTCGTGACTTCAGCATCACGCCGCGCTTCGGCCAGAATCTCACGCACCTGGTCCTGCACACGGTCCAGCTTGTGCTGGTGATCGTCGAGCAGCTTCTGGGCCTTGATTCGGGCATGCTCGGCATCTGCGAGTGCCGCCTGGACCTTTCCCTCCCGCTTGTCCAACCCCTCAATCAAAGGCTTCCAGGCGAGCTTCTTCAGCACGAACAGGAAGACCCCGAAAGTGATCACGGAGAAGATCGCGAGGTCGACATCCGCCTTGTGGGCCGTCATCGGGCCCTCGACCGGGTGATCATGTGCCGCGTCGTCGTGAGCCGCTTCGTGAGGTGTGGCTTCCGCCTCAGCCGCCGGAGCGTCCTCCGCGGAGACCGGGTTGACCACCGCGAAAATCACCGACACACAGGTCAATGTCAAAATCCCGGCCCTCGCAAGAGACCGGCAAAACATCCTGAAATGACTCATGGAGGCAAGCATCCGCACGTGAGACAACGAGACCAAACGGACTGGACAGACCTCGACCCAAGGGGTTCGCCGAAACGAACGCCCCCGGAATCAGCCCTTCACAATCAACACGATCAGGGCGAAGAACGTCGCACCTTCCAACAGCGCGGCGGCGAAGATCATCGCGCCACGGATGTCATTGGCCGCCTCGGGCTGACGGGCAATGCTCTCCAAAGCAGCCGAACCAATTTTGGCGAAGCCATAGGCCGCACCGACGATGGTCAGCGCCGCACCGAACGCGGCGGTGCCGGGGAACAGCGACCACCCAGTCGCGTCTCCCTCAGCCGCGAACACAGGAGTCGCCACAAACACCAAGCTGAGCACCAGAGCCAGCATGCGAAGCGTACGATTCACGGAACTCTCCTCTCTCTTTTTCTCGACAGTGACGGAACAGACAAATCAGGTTCGCGCGGGATGCGCGGATCACTCTCAGCAACACCGGCAGGCCATTGGCAGTCCCCGAAAGGACCCAGTCAATGACCAAGCCGCCACTCTAGTGCGGATGCTTGGCAGCCGCAATGAACAAAGTCGACAGGTACGCGAACACGTACGACTGCAGGAACGCCACGAACAATTCCAGCAGCCCAATGCCCACCTGCCCCAGAATGCTCGCCGGGGCCACCAGGTAAACCAACTGGCTCGCTCCCGCCTGGGCAATGAATCCCAGAATCACCGCGATCACCGTGTGCCCCGCCATGATGTTGGCGAACAATCGCACGGCCAGCACACCATGCTTGATCACCAGACCGATGAACTCAATGACCCACATCAGCGGCTTGAGCAGAATGGCCAGTGCGGGCGGCAGGTCCATGGTAGGAATCAGCGACAGCCAGAAGCCGACGAACCCACTGGTCTCGGTTCCGGCGCGAATCACCATGCAGAGGGTGAACACGGCCAACACACCCGTCACCCAGATGTTCCCCGTGGGAGATCCCAGCCAAGGAACGGCTCCCAACAGGTTGCAGAACAAGACGAAAAAGAAGACCGACCAGATGTAAGGCAGGTATTTATCGGCGGGATGTCCCACGGCGACGGCCGCAGCGGTTGCCGGGACTGCATGACCGTGTCCAGCATGACCGTGACCCGAGTCCCCGTGGTC
>Ga0315899_10006924_pt1 | contig 12209 bp, 14 predicted proteins | sample LakEriMetagenome_2_FD_203518 | JGI IMG/M metagenome (GOLD analysis project Ga0315899, IMG submission 203518) | Freshwater fungal communities from buoy surface, Lake Erie, Ohio, United States - Buoy 4 MA112 | ecosystem: Environmental > Aquatic > Freshwater > Lake | place: USA: Lake Erie, Ohio... | reverse complement strand
AGTCTTCGGTAGGATTGTCTTTTCGACAGCCTGTTGACACGTTTAAAAGCATCATTAACGGTACGATTAACCTCCTGGAGGTGGCTCGTTTTGCTGGCTTTAAGGGAAGGCTTTATTTTGCCGGCAGTAGTGAGATATTCGGCAATACAGATCGTCCGGCTGATTTGCACAGCCCTCGTCAGCCATTGAGTCCATATGCCATTGCCAAAGATGCCAGTTTCAATACCGTTCAAGTCTATCGTCAGGCCTATGGATTGAATTGCGTCACGGGCATATTGTTTAACCATGAGTCACCCTATCGCTCGCGGACATTCGTGACTCGCAAGATCGTTGATGGCGCTTTGCGCTGTTTGCGCGAGCCAGGCTACCGCTTGAAACTTGGAGATCTTTCTGTGGCACGCGACTGGGGTTGGGCGGAGGAATACATTGAGGCGATGCAACTTATCCTAAGGGCTGATCAGTTGGAGAAAGAACTAGAAGATCAGGTAATTTGCACGGGACGTTCGGAAACCTTGGAGTACTTTGTAGAGCGTGTTTTTGCAGAACTTAATCTGCAATGGCAGGATCATGTTGACCTGGTTGCCAGTCTGCGGCGGCCCTCAGAGATCCTCCGCAGTGTGGGCAATCCCGAGCCGATGTGGCGCAAGCATCAGTGGCGTGCCCAAAAGGATGTCGACGGCGTGATCCAGGCCCTTGTCGCCCTCAGTTCTGCTGGGGCCCATGCCCAGCCCGATTCCCTGACAGCATGAAAATCAGCATGGTCCCGAACCAGCCCTCGCCGCTCGGCAAACCACCCAGATCAGAGCAATTGATAGGCATGGCGATGCTCACCGAGAAGCCGCTGGGGCGAGTAGTGGCTGCACAGCTCCAGGTAGCGATTTTCCCCCAGCTGTTGGCGAGGGCGCTTTGGGGGTGAAAAGCTGGCGTTGGCCAACGCCTCACACCAGGCGTTCGCATTCAGGGCTGGCAGCAGGGTGGCAAAGGCCGCACCCACCTCCCGATGCACTTCCAGGTCGGAGGCCATCACCGGGGTGTTGCAGGCGAGAGCCTCGATCAGCGGTAGGGAGAAGCCTTCGGATATCGAGGGCACCAGCACCGCTTCGGCCTGGCGATAGAGCCAAGCCAGTTGCTGGTCGTCAGCGGCTAACTGCAGCAGCTGAGCTTCCAGACCCTTGCCGCCTATCCAGCGCCGTTCCTCACGACGCAACGGGCCTCCGCCGGCGAACACCAATAGGGGCAACTCCTGCGAGGGCTTGCCACCGACCTGCCCCTGCCTTAGCCGTGCCAGGGCCCTCAACAGGGTCAGGCCGTTTTTGTAGGCATGGCGTTTGCCCACCATCAGCCAGAAGCGTCGCCCGACCAGGGCCGGCAGCGCAGTGGTGGCAACGGAATCAATGGCGGTGGCCAGGTGGATCACCTGCACCGGGGTACCCAGCCGCGGCAGAAAGAAGCTCAGATCGTCAGCACTGGCGGCACTGATGCTGAGGATCAGATCAGATGCCTTCAACCAGGAAGCTTTGTTGCCATGGGGGGAGCGCAAGCCCGGCAGAAAAAAATGCTCGGGATGGCGCTCTGGGGTCATGTCGAACAGGCTGCTCACCAGCCGCTGCCCAGACCGCCGGCGATAAGGCTGACCGCTGTAGAAAGTGGCGTGCAGCACGGAGGCCCGTTGCCAGCCGCCCCGCCCGACCTCGAAAACCTCCATATCCCTGCAACCGCCCAGCCCGGAGCGCAACTCCCGGAAATAGCGGCTGATGCCTCCCCGTGGCTGACGGCGGAAGATTTGCCGATCGAAGGCAACCCCCAGGGGGCGGCCCGGTTGGGGGAAATCGCTGGCGGGCATTCAGGGTGCCGATTGCGCCTGGGTCATTGAGTGTATGGTTCACCGTGCCCATCAGCATTGGCGTCACCGTGAGGCCCCTGTTAACGGTGATTACGCCATGCCTCAATGCGGCCGCAACCATCTCGGACACCCTGCGCTCGGTGGCGGCAGCGACCGCATTACTAGCGGAGCATGGTCACCAACTTGAGCACTGGATCATTGATGGCGGATCAAGCGATTCTACGCTGGAAAAAGCAAGTCGCCATGCTGAGCGATTTCCATTCTGTAGGATCAAGGAAGGAGTGGGAGGAGGTGTTTATAGGGCGATGAATGTGGGTCTGCACCTGGCCGGAGGTCATTTCACCCATATTTTAAATGCTGATGACATGATAATTGATCCCAAAGGATACTGCGCGCTTGTTCGTGATGGCCTCAACCAGCACGCATTGATTTTGCTTTGTTCAATTGTCTATTTTCGCCGCCCTGCTTACACGCTGAGGCACTCATGGGACGTTCAGCCCTTGCCGGGGGATCGTAACTTTTGGCAAGGACTCCTAAGATCAGGACTGCATTATCCCCATCCTGGATTCTTTGCCCAAACTAACCTTTACCGGACTGAGGGATTTGATGAACGTTACAGTCTGTCTGCAGACTATAAGCTGATGCAATCTTTACTGTTGCGGCCTGATCTCGCCATGAGGGTAAGCGTTTGCACTAGTCATTTGGTAGGGATGGCGGAGGGGGGGGCAACGGCAGGACTCGCTGCAATTCTGCGAGGCAGCCGGCAACTGCACGCCATCAACCGCGAGCTTGGCATCAGAGATTCATACTGGCGCCGCTACCCTCGCAAGCTTTGGCGTCGTCTCCAACCATTTCAGCCTCCTGTCCTCGCAGGACTGGGCCTTCTCCCCCCCGCTAGCAACCAGTGAAGATCGCTTTTGATGTGAGCCAGACCGGACCAAGCAAGGCCGGCTGTGGATTTTATGCGGCCGCTTTGATTGATGGCCTCCTGGCTGCAGAACCTCAACGACATAGCTTCACCCTGCTCACTGGATTTGGTGATTTCTTTCACGATCCCCTGATGGCTGCTGCCTTTCCACATCGCTCCAAGGGAGTGAGCTACGGACCTCGACTGGTCAGCAGGCGCCAGGCCAGTGATTTCTGGCAGAACCGCGAGCAAGTCTGCGGGCTGCTGGATCGTTTTGATCTCCTGCATGCCAACAATTTCTGGTGCCCACCCTGGCAAGTGAGTCCCAGCGTTATTTATACATTGTATGACATGAGTTTTGCCGAACATCCGGAGTGGACTACCGAAGCCAACCGCATCGGTTGCTTCAACGGTGTTCTACAGGCGGCTCTCAACGCCACATGGTTTGTGGCCATCTCCCAGGCTTCGCGGCAGTCTTTTCTGCGCCATTTTCCCCACGTTGATCCCCGCCAAGTGCGGGTGATTTATCCAGCATCTCGTTTCGAGCAGCCAGGCTTCCAGGTGAGGCCCACTGCCCCTGATGCAGCGGTGTGCCGCCGCGGCAATCCCTTTCTTCTTTCCGTCGGCACGATCGAACCGCGCAAGAATCAGCACTTTCTGCTGGATGCTTACAATCAGTTTCGTGCCTCTGGTGGGGCTCCGCTGCCCTTAGTGATGGCCGGAGGCAAAGGCTGGCTGATGGACCATTTCGAAAGCCATCGCCAGTTATCGCCATGGTCGTCTGACATTCATTTACTGGGCTATGTGAGTGAAGCGGAATTGGCCTGGCTCTACAGCAACTGTCTTGTCAATCTCTATCCCAGCCACTATGAGGGCTTCGGGCTGCCGGTGCTGGAGGGCATGGGTATGGGTGCACCGGTGCTGTGCTCAGATCGCACTTCACTTCCTGAAATAGTAGCCGATGCCGGCCTACTCCTTCCTCCAGATGATGTGGGGGCCTGGGTACAGGCTCTCCACATGATCAGCAGTCAACCTGAGCAACGCGAGCGTCTCTCACGGGCAGCAATTGCACGCTCCAAGTCGTTTAGTTGGCAGCGCAGTACTGATGAACTTTTGGCTCTCTATGGCGAGGCAGGCTCCTACCGCTGAGGGTGACCGCGACTGTCGCGCCTTAGTTGCAGTAGAGCACTGAGGCCGAATCGTTGGTTCCAGCGCCACTGATTAAGCACCGTCTGCATGTAGAGGCCCAACTTATAACCAAGTGGATTCTGCTCGCGATTGATGTGGGCTGCAGTGCTGTAATGGGCATAGGCATAAACCCAGCGAAGGGGTACGTTGCCATAATATTTCTTAAACATTTCAGCAATTTCATGATGAACGGCAACTCGATCCCGCAATGTTTTGTTCGTCTCATAAAGCCTGGATCCAGCAAGCTTGTGGGGAAGATAAGAGAAGCTACATCCGGCGTCTGACAACCTCAGCCAGTAGTTGTAATCCATACAGTATTTAAGGCTTGAGTCCAAAAGTCCCACCCGTTCAATCACCCGGCGGCGGAAGAACAAGGCCGGCTGACAGATGAAGCAGGTATGGCGAAGCAGCTTGGGATCCCAGAAGCTGGTTGGATAGGATTCAAAGGCCTGGTCATGGATATCGATATGGTCTGCCTGGCCGTAGATAACATCAATATCCGGGTGGAGTTCGAAGGCGCCAGCCACCCGCGCCAAGGCATCGGGGTAATAGATGTCGTCAGAGTTGATCCAGCCAATCACATCACCGCTGGCCGCCAGCAACCCTTGGTTCACAGCGTCGGCCTGCCCCCGGTCTGGTCGGGATACCCACTGAACTCCGGCCCCGGCAAGGCGCAGCACTTCAAGAGTGGCATCGGTGCTACCACCATCGAACACGAGATGCTCATGGGCCGCATGGCTCTGGCTGGCGACACTGGCCAGGGTACGCCCAATGAATTCCCCCTGATTGTAGGAGGGGGTAACCACACTGATCTTGAGGGCTGGCTGGCTCATCAGCGCACTTTGGAGGAGGTCAGGGCCTCACAGAACAGATCCCAGTATTGATCAGCCATGGCATCCGGATCCTGATACCGCTGCGCTTGCACTTTGCCTCGCTCGATGAGCGTATTTCGCAACTCCCCGTCTTCACCGAGGCGATGCAGGGCCGTGGCGATTTCCTGGGGGCAACCGGGGTGGAAAAGGAGGGCCGCCGACCCGGCCACTTCCTGCAGGGCGGTGCTGTTGGAGCAAGCCACGGGAAGGCCTTGTCCCATGGCTTCGATCACGGGCATGCCGAAGCCCTCGTACAGGGAGGGGAATACCACGGCCAGTGCATGCCGGTAGAGGGCCTGCATGATGGTGTCGCTGACGAATCCTGGTAACAGCACCGCATCGGCAAGCCCGAGGCCGGAAGCCACCTTGCGCAGCTCTTGGAGCCGCTCGAACCCATCGCCGCTGCAGACAAGCTTAAGATTGGGATCTAGGCCCTGCTGGCGTGCCATCGCGAAGGCGGTGAAAAGCAATTCATGGTTTTTATGCTTCCACAGATTTGCCGGATAGAGTATGTATCCTTGGTGGCCCAACCCTAGCGGCGGCGGCGCGTCGGAGGAATCGCCCGGAACGCTGACTGGGCGAGGGGTGATCTGGATCGCAATGGCGCGAATCAGCTGCTGCTCCACCCCCTTGGTGATGGCTAGCTCGCGGGAGTACTCCGAGATGGCGGCAATCCGGGTGGCACAGCTCACCATGCGGCGAAAGTGGCCCAGCCGTTCACGCTGTACCTCAGGCGAGAAGAAGTTAGGGTAAGCCTCCACCTGCAGGTCGTAGAAGGTGCAGACGGTAGCCAGGGCTGGCCGTTGGATCAGGGGCACGCCGAAGGGGCAGAAGAGCAGCTGGGCCTTGGGAATTTTGCGATCGGCTCCCCCGACCAGGAGGCGTTGTTGTAGTTTTGCCAGGCGACGAGAACCTAGCCAGCGCTTTTGGTCTGAACCCCTATCTAGGGTGGCAGTTTCCTGAACAATTATTTCTAAATTGTCTGTCTCAATGGCCCGTAGCTCGTGCGCGGCATCGGCTTGGCACACGGCTGTAAAGCGAACACCGGGCCGACGGGCTGCCAGCCGTTGCAGTAGAGCAAATATAAAGGGTTTGGCGCCGCCGTTGGCGCCGCCAGGTAGCATCGGTAACAAGTCTATCCAGACGTGATCGAGACCAGGCTTGGGAGGGACTACCGCAAGGTAGGGTTTGGTTAAAATAGACAGGGAGCGCATCCGTATTCTGCAATCAATGTATCAGAAGCCCAAACCTGATCGAGGACGATTTTGTTTGTTGTCATCTGCGAATCCCAGCTCGCTTGAACCCCGATATGCAGAGCCAAGTGAAGCGCACGAAGGTCGCCTCCTCAGTATTCAACTATGTGTGCTTAAGAGTTACATGGATGACGACCCTGTTGCTAGCCTCATCGAGTTGCCGGCATTCAGCTACCCATAAGTGTATTTTCTGCTCGATCTGGTCGATGAGCTGGATCTGTTATCGATCGTGATTCCTGATTAAAGCGTGGATTCTTGAGGGAAAAGGGTTTAGGCCCCAAGACGTAAACATAGTCTTCCGCGAAGCGGTTGACATTGTTACTCCTTTAAGCTCATAAGGAAGGCCTCTTTTCATGACGTCCCCTCCGCCAGCAAGCTGGTCTGGTGAGCCTCTGCCGTAATTCACCCTGTTCACGTTCTGATCACGGTATTTTGGCTTCGGATTTTAGACCATGTAAAGGAACGGGGCTGACATCAACAAACTTTCTTTATGTCCAGTTTTTCGGGCAGAGTAGCGAAACTAAACCAACCATTTTTCAAAAAGATATTTGTTTGTACTTTATGTCTATCCCGTATTGTTTTCCCCTCATTCATCGCTTACCATAGAGATTGCTTGTTCGGATAATCTGCATAGAATTTAATTGTCTCAGGGTTGGTGGTGCTTGGTATTTTTATAGATAAATTTCAATAGTGCCGCTTTTGTCGCACGAAAACTTCTAATCAGCCGGCGTAGTGGGCCCCCGGCCCTCCAGATAGGACTATTGTACAATTCTAAAGTTTTTTGATGGGCCAATTCGGCACTGTCTATGGCGGCCTGAGCCATCGCTTCGATCTGGTTGCATCTATCGGTTAATTGAAGATACCTCTTTTGCTGTTCGGAATCAATCCGAGTAGCTGCTTGCATAGTTGTCTCTGTCTCATTTAGCGCTTTGCTCCAACTACCTTCTGGTTGAAGATGCCCATCAAGACCTGGTTTTTGGGCAATGATCACCACATCGTGGGCTGTGCCAGCAAGCAAGCTGGTCAGTCCTAAGGGATCAGATACACGGTATGAATTATGCCCATTGATATAAAAAGGTTTGGCCCACGAATATCCAAGATGCATCAGTTCGAAGCAGGTTGTATCTGGGTGTATGGGGCGTAGATGAGTTGGATCAGCATAGAATCCCCGACTGGCAACAATAAGATTATCGGAGCTTGGAGTTTCCATCAAAAGTATGCCTGAAGGTGCCAACACCCGCAGGGTATGACCAATAAGCTCCAGCAGATACGCATGGTCTAAATGTTCTATTACATGAAATAAGCTAATTATAGCGCAGGATTTGTCAGGCTGGCGTTCTAGATAGGTTTTGGCATCTTCTTGAATTGCAGGCCAGCCCTGCTCTTTGCAAAATTGAACCATGCTGACATTGAGATCTATGCCAATCATTTTTATATCATTTTGATTGCAGAGCTCGAGCCATTCGCCGCGTCCACAGCCGATATCAATACCATGGATTTGACCTGCGGATGTTTGCTTTGCTGCGTTTAACAAGGGTAAGTAAATTTTCAACCTTTCGATAATCTCTGCTCTTGAGCCACGAAAAGCGTTCTCAAATTTCAAATAATAGTCTTCATCCATGGAACTGTTGTTCATGCTAATTAAGCTCTCTCAACTGCTTTTTATCAATCGGTGGCGCAAAGAGTCCGTTAACTTTCCTTGTCGACTCTATTGCTTTGATGATTATAGCCTCATTTATCCAATGATGATTCAAATGAACTGCGAAAGTGCCGGTGGAAACTGCCAGATTAATTGTATATTCGCCTGGGGCAAGGAAAGGCCATATAACTCTAAAAGCAGCGTAGAACTCCACGTTAGCCAGTATGGTCCTAGGTACCTCCTCGCTGTCATCATATGAATTGTCGCCAAATATAATCTGCCCTCTTTTATCAACTACCTGAAAACCCACTAGCGGAGAGAGTAGATCCGACAGTGCTTTGCATCGAATTATTATGTCTACTGCTTCTCCCCCGCTTGGAATTGAGGTTTCTCCAAGTGTTTCGTCAATAAGCTTCCATCCTGTAATCATGGCCACACCATCGTAATGACTGATATTTTTATATTCGTCTTGGGCAGGCACTATTGCTTCAGCTGACTGGGCAATGTAAGCATCCCAGTCTTGAGTAAATTTTGTGCTAAAAACAGTCTCCATAGTTGCACGATTTTCATAAGTGGGGTATATATTAACTTTGTGGGGCACATTTTTGTCTATGCTTGCCATGACAGATGCTGGGCTTGAAGATTGCAACTGATTTCTTTCTTTTGGATTTATTCTGAAGCCTGATTCTTCTTGGCAATAATCAGAATACTTTTGCAATCCTATTCGAGTTTTTCCATCGTACATAAGAGTTCCTTTGTTAATCCAAATGCATCTCTCTGTTAGTGCGGCAACGGAGTTTGGGTCGTGACTGACAAATAGTAGTGTACCACTGTCTTGGAACTTCTTAATGAATCGCATGCATCGTTGCGTAAACACTGCGTCTCCGACAGCCAAGGCCTCATCACAAATCAGGATATCTGCATTCACATGAGCCAGAACAGCGAAGGCGAGCCTTAGCTGCATACCACTGGAATAGGATTTTATTGGTTGATTAATAAAGTCACCAATATCTGCAAAGCTTAAAATATTGTCAAGCTGGTTCTCGATTTCGACTTGCTGTAACCCAAGAAGAGTGGCGTTCATGTAGACATTTTCCAGCCCCGAAAACTCTGGGTTAAAACCACTTCCTAACTCTAGCAACGCTGCCACCCTGCCGTTGGCGAACAAGGAGCCTTCGGAAGGTTCCAATGTTTTGCAGATCAATTGCAGCAAGGTACTTTTCCCGCTTCCATTTCTACCAATTACTCCGATTGTTTCTCCTCTACTTATTTCAAAGTTTATATTTCTCAAGGCCCAAAATTCACGGTAGTATATTCGCCGTTTTCCCCATAGTGCTTGTTTTAACCTATCAAGGGGCTTTTCATACATGCAATACCTCTTGCCAAGATTCGTTACTTTTATGATTGATTCATTCTCATCGGGTCTTTGCAGGGCTTCTCTTGATTTCAGGTTGGATGACATTGCTGGCTGCTCACATGACATCCGCAAAACCTCTCTTTGCCTTCATAAAAAATTTGTAAGAGACTTCGCAGAGTATTAATCCTAGGCTAATTCCAGCAAGGATGTACATTAATTTAGGGTATTGACCTGAAACAGCGACTGCCCTTGTCTGTTCAATAATTGGCGCAATCGGATTGAAGGCGAGAATCGACTGCCATCGTGCAGGCAATGCAGTAAGGGGAAAAAAGATTGGAGAAATGAACATCAACATGCTAACGAAAGCCCCAATTGCTTGGCCGACATCTCGAATATAAACACCCAGTGCAGAAAATATCCAGGTACTTGCGAGTGCCAGTAGTAACAGCGGTATCCAGGTAATAGGTAGCAACCATATGGTTACGGTTATTTTTCCACTTGCAAAAAACTGAAAAACCATGAGAACGAAAATACTTATTAAGCCGTGAAACAAAGCACAAATTACGGTAACATAACTCAAAACCTCCAGCGGGAAAACAACTTTTTTGACATAGCTGGGATTTGCCAGCACAAGGCTTGGTGCCTTTGTAAGGCATTCGGAGATAAGGTTGAAAACAATCAATCCCGAGAATAAATTGATTGCGAATCCAATTGGCCTTTGGTCTACTACTCCTGGCCAACGTGTTTTGAAGACCGTTGAGAACACAAGGGTGTATACAGCGAGCATTAGAAGCGGCTGTAGAAAAGACCAAAAAATGCCAAAAAGAGAGCCTCGATATCTGCCTAGAATTTCTCTTTCAGATAATTTAAAGATTAGGTTGCGGTGTTGCAGGCCAGTATCTATAAATTTTAGCATTGGAGTTCTGCAAAGCTTGGTCATTCTCTGATTGCCCAAGAAAGTCTGCGATTTCATGCTCTCTCAGGCTCCGTGAGTACATCTCATGCTGTTCGCCAAGTAGCTTTGCAACATCAAGATAGCTTATGCAAGATTGCATGGGGCTGATTTCAGTTTCAAGGCGTTCTAGTCGCTCCCCCATTTAGAAATCAAATCAGCCTCCGCATCCCACAGATCAGAAGCTGTCAGGAGATTGATCTGCCCCCCAAAGGGTAAAGAACCCATTCGGGCAAGGCCACAACCCTGCTGGCTCCCACCAGTTTGGCAAGTGTCGCCGCTATCAGGTTGTCTAGCTGGGTCACATAGCGCCCGCCGTGGTTGATGCTCGCAATAAAAATCGCTGCTTGGTAGGGGTGCCGGTGGTTTCCAAGCTGTAACCATTAAAGAAGTTTTTAGCATAGGTCCCAGTCATTTCATGTCCTGATGATCACCCTGAATGCTAGTATCCAATCACCTCGCTGGCATCTCTAAGGCGAGTAAAGTTTTAGAGCAGATGAGCTGCGCGCGACCTTAGCAGCCATCTGTCCCCCCAGCCTTTGCCGTAAGGCGTTGGACAACATTCGCTCATACTTCAACCTGTATTGCCATTTTAACAGAGCCGGTAACCGCCAAGCCAGCCTGCGTAATGGTCAACCTGTGCCCTCCCAAGCGGCTCAGCGCTCGGGAGGGGGCCCCGCTGCTGATGGGCGAGCCACCGCAGCCGGCTCAGGTCCCCTCCTTGACGACCGCCCCCCCCTATGGTGCATAGTGTGTAGGTCGGCAAGTCCGGCGGTCGCGGGTTCATCCGCGGATGTAGCTCAGTGGTAGAGCATCTCCTTGCCAAGGAGAGGGTCGAGAGTTCGAATCTCTTCATCCGCTTTTCAGACGTCACCGCTCAAGGTCACCGACTACCAGACGAGCGGGCTTTGTTATGCAGTACCAGTAATTGCTGGCCATGTTGGTTTTGAAATCCAAGCTTTTCGTAGAAACCACTGCTGTTTGTTGTCATCAGGTACACCCGTTCTGCGGCAGCCACAGCCGGATGCGACAGCAGAGATTTAACGATTCTGCGCCCAAGGCCCTGGCCTTGGTGCTCGGCCGCCACAACAACATCCCACAGAACCGCCCGAAAAACGCCATCGCTGGTAGCCCGACCGAGGCCCACTAGCCGATCAGCCTGCCAGGCGCTCACAACACCGCAGCTTCCCAGCAGCATGCGCATCAAGGCCCTGCGATTGCGACCCTGGGCCCAGAAGCTGTTGGCATTGAAAAGGGATTGAACCTGGCCAATTCTGAGCAGCAAAAGCAGGGCTAGTCTGCCGTGGAGCACTAGCCGGATCGGCTCTGGCTTGCAGTTTTGCCCTGCCAGGGGAGCGCAGCCGTCATTCGACTGGATTGGTTTCGATGGGATAGGAACGCCGGGACTGGACACAGGAGAGAGGTTGGGCCGGTTCAGCGTTATTCTCCTTATATGCTAGGATAGACCGGACACAAGCCATTGCATTATAGCTTCTTTGTTGCCGCCCTCACCAGGCCCTAAAGAAGTCTTGTAAAATGGCTTTTGGCGCGACGCGGTTAGCCTTCTAGATTAATGATGGAAAGGAGACTTGCCTGCATAAGTAAGGGTTGCTAGTATAATACGAAGTTTGCTTAAGTCCACTGCAGTAATTATGGTCGTTCGGAGGCTGTCGACACGAAAAACCGCCATTGACGTGACGGAGGGAAGTTATTTTTTGCTAATTATTGACGAGAGTGGCCTTGCTGTGAAAATTGCTGGGCACGATTAAGGCAGTTAATATTATATATCTGTTGATCGCTGCAGATAGCGAAATATGCTAAAGAAGGAAGGTGAGCCTGTCATTCACCTTGGATTCAGCCTCCTCATTGCTGAGATTCAAAAGATGCTTAAGCACATGCATTTTGAACAAGATCATCGTTTGAATCATTTTTCGTCCTGCGTTACTCTGCCGCTTATATACATCGCCTTGTGCAAGAAGCTGTCGAAATTATACCCATGAAATCGACTCAAGCCTCGCTTGAGAACAGGCTTCTTCTCTTCGAATTTGGAAGGGATTATCCCTAGTCCTATTTCAATGTTAATGCTTTAAATTCCTTGCCGAATCAGATCCTCTTCACATGCGTAATTACAGTCCTTCGTGATCTGAATCTTGGCTTTTCGCGACTCCAAGGGACTAGGCGATACCCCTGACCGGCTA